>Ga0247805_1000103_pt1 | contig 66983 bp, 65 predicted proteins | sample UWRJL044104R1_FD_180930 | JGI IMG/M metagenome (GOLD analysis project Ga0247805, IMG submission 180930) | Plant litter microbial communities from Arlington Agricultural Research Station in Wisconsin, United States - UWRJ-L044-104R-1 | ecosystem: Environmental > Terrestrial > Plant litter >...
CGGTCTCCGCAGTTGTTTCTGTGACCATGAGTTAGGGCAGGTACGCCTTCAGTTCGGGGTTCTCTTCGTAGATTTCGTCGATGAGCGTTGTGTCGAAGAGTTCGTCGACCGAAACGTCCCAGCCGGCGGCCGCGAGAGACGCGACTGTCTCCGCCTTGAGCTCGTCAGAGATTGTGAAGAGACCATTGGCCTCGGTCTCGTCGGTCGAGATAAGAAGCTTCTCGGCCTCGAGTCCCATTCCGGTCTTGACCGGGTCGAGTGCACCAAAGACCGCTTCGAGGCCCTCGGCGTTGTCGGAAGCCGCCTTGTTGTAGTACTCGGAGATGAGCTCGACCGAGTCTTCGGTCGGGTTCTTGAAGACCTCGGTCCAGCCCTTGATCTCTGCGATCAGGAAGGCCTTGATGAGCTCGGGGTTCTCGGCGAGGTACTGCTCGGTCACCGTGAAGGTCTCGGCGACGTAGGGAACACCGTTTTCGGCGTAGGGCAGGTTCGTGACCTCGAAGCCCGCGAGCTCAACGGTCAGCGCCTCGTTTGTGAGGTAGGCCATAAAGCCGTCGACTTCGCCGTTCATCAGCGGGGTCGGGTCGAAGTCGACCGGAACAACCTCGACGTCGTCGGGCGAGATTCCGTTGGCCGACAGGATCGCAGCGAAGACGCTCGCGTTCGAGTCCTGAACACCGATCTTCTTGCCAACCAGGTCGGCGGGAGTCGCGATGTTTCCGCCGTCAGCGAGCGAAAGAATTGTGAAGGGGTTCTTCTGGAACGTGGCGCCAACGATCTTGAGCGGAACATCCTGCTCGGCGATTGCCGCGCCAACAGATGCCGCGTCGCTCAGTGCGACCTGAACCGTGCCAGAGGCGAGCTTTGCGACTCCGGTGTCGGGGCCCGAGACTCCGATGACCTTCGAGAAGCCGGCTTCTTCGTAGTAGCCCTTTTCTTCTGCGTAGAACTCGCCAGCGAATTCTTCGTTCTTGATCCAGGAGTACTGAACGCTGATCTCACCGTACGAAGCGTCGCCACCGGTCTCGGCTTCTTCGGTCGGAGCGCAACCCGACAGCACCATGGCTGTCACTGCGGTTGCCGCTGCCGCAACGCCGAAGCGGCGCAGCAGGGAGTTCTGGGATGAAGCCATTGCGGTGGGTTCCCTTCGAGGAGTGAATGTGATTACCCCTGACGTTAGCCAGCACAGGTTTCTGTTCATCGCCGGGCTGATTTCGGGGATGTTACCGAATGCGCGACCGGTCAAGCCTATGCGCCGAGAACCCGCTTCGTGTACGCGTTGGCGAACAGTCGCGAGGGGTCGAGCCTGTCGCGCACCGCAAGAAAATCGTCGAATCGCGGGTAGACCTGTGCCAGAGAAGCCGCGTCGCGATAGTGCATCTTTCCCCAGTGCGGGCGCCCTTCGAAACTCTTGAAGATCTCTTCTGCTGCGGTGAAGTACTCGGTCGGGTCATCGCGGTGATACCGGTGCACGGCGATGTAGCCGGTGGCGCGACCGTTCGCCGTCGAGAGCCAGATATCGTCGGCGGCCGCAACCCGCACTTCCACGGGGAAGGAGATGCGCCATCCACGCCGCTCGATAAGTTCGTTGATCGCGCGCAGGGCCGCGGGAACGTGCTCGACCGGCAGCGCGTACTCCATCTCTTTGAAGTGCACGGTGCGCTGTGCGGCAAAAACCTTGTGCGACACGTTTGTGAGCTCACGCTGCGCGATGAGTCGCTCGCCCAGCCAGTTCTGCGGCTTGATCGTCGCGGGAATCATGCGGCCGAGGGCGTTTGTGGCGCCGTAGATCCAGTTCGGCATCAGCACGTCATCGACGAACGCGGCAAACGGCTTCTGCGGCTTAATGCCCGCCTCGAGCGGCAGTCGCGTGTTCGTCTTTGTGAGAGCGGTCGCCGTATGCGGAAACCAGTAGAACTCGAAGTGGTCGACTTCTGTTGTGCGCGACATCCAATTATCGAGAACCTCTTCGAGCGGCTCAGGCTTCTCGACGGCGTGAAGGAGAAAACTCGGCACACACTCGACGATGACCTCGACCAGAATGCCGAGGGCGCCAAGGCCGAGGCGCACGGCTGGCCACAGCTCGGGGTTGTCTGCCTCGCTGACGCGCAGTATTGAGCCGTCGGCGGTCACAAGAGTTGCGCCGACGAGCTGCTTGGCGAGGCCGCCGAATTGGGAGCCGGTGCCGTGTGTTCCGGTGGATGTCGCGCCGGCAATCGTCTGCCTGTCGATGTCGCCCATGTTCTCGAGCGCGAGACCGATCGGGTCGAGAAGCGCGGGCAGCTGGTACAGGTTGGTGCCCGCACCGAGGGTGACGCGGTTGCCGTCGACAGCGAAGAGCCCGTCGATCGCCGAGATATCGAGCTGGATGTCTTCTGGGGCCGCGATACCCGAGAAACTGTGGCCAGCACCAATGGCCTTGACGCGCAGGTTGTTCTCGCGCGCGAAAGCCACAACCGCGACGACGTCGTCGATCGATCGGGCCCGCGCGAGGTGCGCAGGGCGCGCCCTTTCGGTGCGCCCCCAGTTGACCCAGGCGACGCCGGCTTCAATAACGCTCACAGAAAGACCTGCCCCTGCCCGCGGTAGGTGGGCATTGTCTCGACGATCTTCTCGCCGTCGACTATTGCGAACTCGTTGAGGTGCTCGCTGATCTCGCCGGCCTTAGTGTGGCGCAGCAGCGCACGATCGCCGATCTTGAGCGCGGCGGCGCCCGCCCCCTCGAGCGGCGTCTGCACCTCGCCCGCCATCTCGCGCGCGAGCATCTTTGTGTTCTGCGGCCAGACGACCTTCGGCAGGCGGTCGGGCTGCGGCGGGCCGGAAGCGATCCAGCCGCCACCGAGAAGCACGGCGAGCTCTGGCTGCGGCTTGCGCACAACGCTCAGCGCGAAGGCCGCGGCGGGTGCCGGCAGAAAGTGCGTGTAGTTGTCGAACAGGTGCGGGCCGAAGAGTCCGGAGCCGGCGGCGATCTCGGTCACGGCACTCTCGGCTGCTGTGCGCTCGAGCGAGCCGGTTCCTCCACCGTTGACGAACTCGAGGTCGGCGATCTCGCGCACGCGGGCGACGGCGGATCCGCGGCGTTCGGCGAGCTCGGCTGCCGAGTTGCGCTGCATCCAGCGCACTACCGCGCCGTAGGCCGGCTTGCCCACGGGCTTCGAGACCTGGCCGGCGATCTGCGCTTCGTAGCCCATCATGCCGACGAGGTCGAAGCCGGGGCGCGCAACGATGACCTCGGCGAGCGCGCGGGCCTCCTCGACGGAGTGCACGGGCGATCGGCGCACACCGGTGTGCCCGAGGTACCAGGTGTCCCACGAGGCATCCAGCTCGAGGCACACCCTGATTGCGGAACGCTTGGATGGCGCGATCACGGCGTCAACGAAATCGAGCTGGTCAACCGAGTCGACCATTATCGTGACGCGTGACGCAAGCTCGGGCGAAGCGCCGAGTGCGCGCAGCGCGGCGCGATCGACCGTCGGGTAGCCGACGACAACATCGGTGATCGCCGCGTGGCCGTCGACGTCGCTCGCGAGCCAGAGGGCCTCGGGCAGCGTGTACGCAAGAACTCCCGCGTAACCGGGAACCGCCAGCACGGCGTCGATGACACCGCGCACCCGAACGGACTTCGACGCGACGCGAATCGGCGTGCCCGCTGCACGGTCGAGCATGTCAAAGGTGTTGTGCGCGAGCGCGCCGAGCGAAATGACGCCGAAGGGCGGGTCAAGTTCGCTCGTCGCTGCCTGCAGTGCCGGCCAGTAGGTTGTGGGCTCCAGCCAGGGCTGGGAGGTCGGGCGAGAGAGGATCACCTACTTGACTCTCTTGATCGGAATAACGGCGAGACCACCGAGCGCTGCAAACAGCGCCGACGCCACAAACAGTGCGGTGAAGCCCGCGCTCGCTCCCGCAAAGCCGACGCCCTGCACAACGGTGTCGGGGTTGGTGCCGAGGCGCGCAAAGATCACGATGAGAAGCGCGCCGAGCAGCGGCGCGATTGCCTGCGGCACAGCTGTCGCGATGTTCATAATTCCGAGGTCCTTGCCGCGCGAGTGGGCATCCGGCAGAACCTGGGTCGCGAGAGCCTGGTCGACGGCCATAAAGCTTCCGTAGCCGAGGCCAAGGATCGCTGCGGCGATCATCGCGATTGTGAAGTCGGGAACGAAGGCGAGAATGAGCGCCGCGAGACCCTGCAGGTAGGCAGCGAGGTAGACAAACGCCTTGCGCTTGCCGACGCGGTCGCTGATCTTGCCCACAACGAGCGCGGCAAGAATAAAGAAGCCGACGTAGATGCCCGAGAGCGTGAGCAGGTCGTCTTCGGCCGTCGCGCCGCGCTGCAGTCCGAAGGCGATGAAGTAGAGAAGCAGCGTTGTGCCGAGCGCGTTTCCGAAGTTGACGAGAATGCGGCTCAGCAGTGTCCAACCGAAGTCGGGGTACTTGCGCGGGCTCACCCAGAAGCCGGCGAGCAGGCTCGAGAGCGTCAGGGCCGGGCGGTCGCTCGCGGGCAGCGGTGCGTCTTTGCTGAAGATCAGGAAGGGAAGAACGAGCACAAGCATCAGGATGCTCGACACCGCGTAACCGACGAAGACGGAGAGCGAGAGCACAGTGACGAGCACGATACCGAGAACGGTACCGGCGGCCTGCGGGGCCGAAACCCAGCCAGAGACAAAGCCGCGCTGGTTGACCGGGACCTGGTCGGAAATCATCGCCGTGAGCGTCGAGGTGAGCATGCAGAAGCCGATGAGCGAAGTCGACCAAAACACGCCGACACCCACGATCGTCGACTGCAGGCCGAGCACAAAGAGTGACGCGGCGAAGACGAGAGCGCCCGCGAGAATCCACGGCTTGCGGCGACCGAAGCGGCTCACCGTGCGGTCAGAGAGTGTGCCCGTGAGAGGGTAGGCGACAATCGCGCAGATACCGGCGATCGCCGAGATGATGCCGAACGCGATAACCGGCGCGACCCAGTCACCGCTGAGCTGGTCTGCGACCGCGATCGGAAAGTCGAGAACCGTTGCGACCTGGGTCGGCAACAGCAGCTGAATGGGCGTCAGCTGCGCCATCCAAATTCCCAACCACGCCGTGGCGAAGAGGGCGATCCAGGCACCACCGACCTTGCGGGTGGGTTCTGCAAAGGGCGAAACAGTTCCCTTGGTGGGTGTGGTCGTCATAAGACGTGCTCCTTAGTGCGGACGGGTTCGGAAACAGTAGCGAGACGAGCGAGAGAATCTGCGGCAAAGTCCATAACGCGAGCGGATGCCGCGGAGTCGCGATCGGCAAGCCAGGCGAGGGTGAGTCCGTCGGTGATTGCCACGATTGTGCGGGCGATCTCTTCGACGGGGAGTGACCAGACGACGTTGGCGTTCTTCTCGGCGGCGTGAAGAAGTTCGATGACGGCCGCGTGATAGCGGGCGTACTGCTCGCGCGCGAGGTCGGCGAGATCGGGGGTGCGCAGGGCGTACTGCAGCAGCTCGAACATCACCTGCTCGTGACCGGGATCGGCCTGCACATTCAAGAAGTAGCCCTGCAAACCATTGCGAAGCGTCTCGCGAATATCGCGGCCGAAGTCGATCTCTGCGAAGACAGCGTTTGTCTCGTTCTCGACGACGAACGCGACGAGCTCGCGCATCATCTCGTCGCGCGACGTAAAGGCGTAGTGAAAGCTCGCGAGCGACATTCCCGCTTCTGCGACTATCGCGCGGGTCGTTGCTCCGGCGACACCCTTTGCGGCGATGACGCGCAGCGCGGCCTGAACGAGTTCAACACGGCGATCGACCGACGACATACGCGCCACGTGATCCCCCTCGCCCCAAGTGGGTCACTTGACCCAGTAGTGAGACCAAGAGTGGCGCACGGGCTGGCCCAGTGTCAACAGGCACGCTGCCCCACGTTTGGGGCTATGACTGCTCGGGCTCTGGAAGGATGTGCAGCCCGCTCGGTGAGTTCGCCGACTTGGTGAGAGCATCGAGCCACGCGCGGTTGAGTGCGGGTGGGCGGCTACCGAAGAACTGGAACGCGAGTGAGATGTTGGGGCTGATCCAGATGCTCGTTCGCCCAGAGCCGTGGCTCGCCGTTTCAGACCAGCTGAACGAGAACTGCTCGCCGCGCCGCACCTTCGCCCAAATGACTACCTGAAGGTGCGCAAGAAGACGGTCGTCGAAGGTAGCGGTGAGCTTCGAGTCGTAAGTGAGCGTGCCCAACTGCTTCCCTCCTGAGGTTGATGATCTATCTGATAGTACCCATGCAGATAATCAGAGAACGCGAACGACCGAACGATTTTTGCCAGACCCCTTTGCCGAATACATCGCGTCATCGGCGAGATTGAGCAGCTCATCGCTCGTCACAAGGTTGTGCGGCGACGGCGTGTAGAGCACAACACCGATTGACGCCGATACCCGCGCATCGGCAGCAGCAGCGTACGGCTCGCGCACGGCCGCCCCGATGGATTCAGCCATGGCCTCGACCGCAGTGACGTCGACATCGGTACACAGCACAACGAACTCGTCGCCGCCAAAGCGCGCGACAACGTCGCTATAGTGCGTCACACCAACAACGCGGCGGGCCGTCTCGACGAGCACGGAGTCGCCCGTCGCGTGGTCGTACCCATCATTCACGGCCTTGAACCCGTCGAGGTCGATAAAGAAGACAGCGAGCGGGTGCCTCGTTCGCACCGACTGCGCGATCGCCTCGTTGAGCAGGTACTGAAAGAGATCACGGTTGGCGAGGCCCGTCAGCTTGTCGTGCAGCGCCATGTGCCGCAGCTGCTGCTGCAGCCGCACCCGAACAAGCACCTCGGCGGCCTGCTGCGCCAGGGCCGACTGGAGGTCGCCGTACGCGACATCCATCTGCCTCTGCCTGCTAAAAAACGTGGCGACGACGCCGACGAGACCCTGAGCGGCAACAAGCGGGTACAGACTCAGCGACGCTACGCGATTCGCCTGCATCTCATCGGCGAGCGCGACAGACACCTCGCGAGCCTCGTCGACGCTCTCGATGCGCGTGATCTCGCCGTCAAACAGAGTCGTGACGTCGGCGAGGGGGCTCGTCCCCGCGAGCAGCTGGGGTCGCGCGTTGTCGTCGATGATCCAGACGGCGGTGGATGTCGCGGCAAACGCCGTGCGTACGCTCGACGCGAGGGCGAGCGCAAGCTCTTCCTCGGTCTCGCTCGAACCAAACGCGCCGGCCGCGGCTTGCAGCACACGAACCCGCGACTCCGAGGCCTCCGATGTGCGCTTCGCGTAAACGAGCTCGCGCTCATACTCCGTGCGCTCTGTGGAGTCGAAGATCGCGAGGTGAATGCTGTCGCCGCGCAGAGACGAGTTGGCGAGCGCCGGAAGGTGCGAGCCATCGGCACGCTCGAGCGTGAGCGACATTCCGCGCACGTCGCCCTGAAGTCGCAGCGTCGGAAAGTGCCGGGTTTCGAAGAAGATGCCGCTGCCGGTTTCGAGCAGCTGCACAAAACTGCGCCCAACGAGATCTTCGGCGGCGAACCCCGTCCAGGCCGCGAAGGTTGCGTTGGTGGTGCTGATGATTCCGTCGAGAGATGTTGTGACGAGCCCGCACGGGGCCTCGTCGTAGAGCGACCCGGCGGTCACCGAAGGTAGCTCTTGATGGCGTCGATCACGTCGTCTGCGGCAGACAGGTTGGGAATGTGCCCGGTCGCCGAAAGCATTGCGAGGGTGCTGCCCGGGATGCTCCTGTGCACGTACTCACCAACGACCGTCGGTGAGATAACGTCTTGCGCAGACTGAAGGATGAGCGTCGGCACGGTGACCAAAGCGAGGTCTCGCCGGTTGTCAGAGAGAAAAGTCACGCGCGCGAAGTGTTGAGCGATCGCGGGGTCGATGCGGCAGAAGCTCGCGGTGAGTTCGTCGCCGAGCTGCGGCCGATCGGGGTTGCCCATAATGAGCGGCGCCATCGTCGACGACCAGCCGAGATAGTTGGCGTCGAGCGAGTCGAGAAGCGATTCGATATCGCACTGCGTGAAGCCACCCGTGTAGTCGACGTCGTCGACGTACCGCGGAGATGGTCCGACGAGGATGAGCTCACCGAACGACTGGGCACGCTGGTTGGCAGCGAGAACGCCGATCATCGCACTCACCGAGTGGCCGACGAAGATTACGTCGTCGAGCTCGAACTGAGTGATGATGTCGAGAACGTCACTCGCGTAGCCGTCGAGCGAGTCGTACTTGCCCGGGTCGTATGCACTCAGATCAGAACCACCCGCGCCCACGTGATCAAAGAGCACAACGCGGTAGTCGTCGAGAAACGCCGGAACCACCTGACGCCAGGTCTCTTGGCTGCACCCGAACCCGTGAGCAAAAATCATCGGTCGGCCGGTGGGGTTGCCAAGAATGCGCACGTTATTACGTGTAACGACATCGACCGTGTGATCCATCACTTATATTCTCGCACTACGCGGGGCGGTGCGGAGTATAGGCCGTACATGGCCGATTCCGTCAAGGTTGCACCAAATACGGATGCGAGATCAACTTGGGTTATGCGCCCCACATCGACCTCCTCCGCCCGTGCCTGAGTCACGGCTCGCGACCGAACTCGCGAGTGCAATCGAACGCGGAGAGCTCATCCTGCTCTTTCAGCCGCAAATAGACGTCGCGACAAACCGCATAGTGGCAGTCGAAGCCCTGTGCCGGTGGATCCACCCCGACTTCGGCCTGCTGCTGCCCTACGCGTTTATCCCCGTTGCAGAGTCGAGCGGGCTCATCGCGAGCATCGGTGAGTTTGTCATAGAAGAAAGTTGCGCTGCGCTGCAGGACTGGGACATCGAGGGCGTCGCCCTTGAGCTCGCGCTCAACGTGTCTCCGCTGCAACTGACCCAGCCGCGGTTCGCCCAGCACCTCTTTGACACGATCGACAGCTTTTCGATCGACCCCGCCCGTCTCACGGTTGAGATAACCGAGAATGAACCGATCAGCGACATCCATGCCGCTATTGCCGTTCTCCACACCCTCAACGACGCGGGCATCACCGTCTCTGTCGACGACTACGGCGTTGGGCACTCGTCGCTGTCGCGACTCGACGACCTACCCGCTCGCGAACTCAAGCTCGACAATTCGCTGATGCGTGACGATTCGGCAGAAAACTTCTCGCACCTCGTCGATGTGATTGCGTTCGCTCACGAGCGCTCAGTGCGGGTGGTAGCCGAGGGCATCGAAACCGCCGCCCAGCTCGAACGCGCCAGGGCCCTCGGCTGCGACCGCGTTCAGGGCTTCCTGCTCGGAAAGCCGATGTCTGCGCGACAGATCACGTCTCTCGTCGGCGCGAGCTAGATCGAGCCGTATTCCTCGAGTTCGGGAACCTGCTGGTGCTCATCGACAGCGGGCGTTTCGCCACCGACGTCGATCTGCGTCCAGGTGACGGGCATACCCGGCGAGAAGAGAATGTCGATGCCGGGGCCGGAGCGCAGCGGCGGAATGTTGACATAGTCGCCGCCTGCCTTCACCGCAGCGAGAATCTTCGCGCGCAGGTCGTCGACGGGGTTGGGCAGAAAGTAATCTTTTCCGTCGACCGTCAACCGATTCACAATCGTCAAGAACGTACCCCTTTAGCGCCGAGCAGCGCACGAGCGTGCACTGTGCCTAGGCTATCGCCCGTTACGATTGCGAAACCACCATCACCACTCGAACAAAGGATCGCCGCGTTGGGAAAGCTCATTTACGGCGCAGCATCGACACAGTTCGAGGTCGACGACCGCATGCTCGCGCACGTCGAGATGGTGGCTCTTGCAAAGCTTCGACGCAACGAAAACTTCGCCCTCACGATCGAATCGACGAGTCTGGGCCGCACAACTCTCTGGCTCGCGTCGCAGACTGACCTGCAATTCGTCTACTACGGGCCGCGCCAGGAGATCAACCGTGTCTGGCTCGACCAGCTTGTCGACTCGGCGAATACGGCCTCTGGGTTGCAGCTTCTTCCCGAGTAAGTCGTGCGCCACGGGAATGCCTGTGAATGTGCCCCCACAGGGACTTGAACCCTGACTGTACCGATTTTAAGTCGGTTGCCTCTGCCAATTGGGCTATAGGGGCGTGCCGGTCAAGCCTAACGTTCCGTGCCCGGGCACCGGACGGCGGCAGGGGCTGCAACCCGGGCCGCGGTCGCGTGCCCGGGCACGGGCACGGGCACGAGCGGCTGTGACAGCGCGGGTTAAACGCAGAACGCCCCGCACGAGACGGGGCGCTCTGACGAAAGTGCTACTTGGCTGCGGCCTTGGCCTTCGCCTTTGCCGGCGCCTTGACTGCGGCCGGTGCGGCGGCAGCTACGGGCTCGGCCTCGGCGGGAGCCGGGGGCTTCGGACGCGAAGCGAACTCCTCGAACGCTGCACGAGGCGTCTCAACAGCCTGCAGCGACGCGAGGTCGCGGCCGACGAGAAGGTTGATCACCCAGTTGCCGATGACGCGAATCTTGCGCTCCCAGGTCGGCATTGCGAGTCCGTGGTAGCCGCGGTGCATAACCCAGGCGGGGAAACCGGTGATGCCGATCTTGCCCTTCTGGAAGACACCGATGCCGAGGCCGAGGCCCGCAACGGCGCCAGCGGGCTGGTGGAAGTAGTCCTTGGGGTTCTCGCCACGAAGCACAGCGACGATGTTCTTCGACAGGAGCTTGCCCTGGCGAACCGCGTGCTGGGCGTTCGGCACGCAGAAGCCACCGACACCCTTGCCCGTGAGGTCGGGAACAGCGCTGACGTCTCCGGCACCCCACGCGTCGGCGATAACACCGTCGTCGTTGATGACGCGAAGGTCGGCCTGAACGCGCAGGCGTCCACGCTCTTCGGTCGGAAGGTCGGTGTTGCGCAGCATCGGCGAAGCCATAACGCCGGCGGTCCAGACGATGAGGTCAGACTCGAAGGTCTCACCGGTCGAGAGCTCGATGACGCCGCCCGCAGCCGACTTGAGCTGCGTGTCGAGGTGAATCTGAGCGCCGCGCTGAGCGAGGTTCTTGATGACCCAGAGGCTCGTCTTGAGCGAAACCTCGGGCATGATGCGACCCATTGCCTCGATGAGGTGGAAGTGCGTGTCTTCGAACGAGATCGTCTTGTAGTACTTGACGAGCGCCGATGCGAACGAGCGCATCTCGGCAAAGGCCTCGATACCAGCGAAGCCGCCACCGACGACAACGAACGTCAGCAGGCGGTCGCGCTCGGGGCCGGCGGGCAGGTGCGCGGCCTTGTCAAAGTTCGTGAGGATGCGGTCGCGAACGGCGATCGCCTCTTCGATGTTCTTCATACCGATTGCCTCGTCGGCGACACCGGGAATCGGGAACGTGCGCGAGACAGAACCGGCCGTGACGACGATCTGGTCGTACTCGAGCTCGTAGGGCTCACCGATCGCGGGGGTGATCGTTGCGCTCTTTGCGGCGTGGTTGATCGAGGTCACCGAAGCCGTGACGATGTTCGTCGACTTGAGGTGCGCGTGGTGAGGAACAACCGCGTGACGCGGGTCGATCGAGCCTGCAGCGATCTCGGGAAGGAAGGGCTGGTACGTCATGTACGGGCGCGGGTCAACCATCGTGACCTCGGCCTCTCCCTTGCGAAGGAGCTTTTCGAGCTTCCAGGCGGTGTAAAAACCGGCGTAGCCGCCGCCAACGATCAAAATTTTGGGCACGAGTCAGGCTCTCCTACAGGGGGTGATGGGAATCAGCCCCCAATCTACTCCTGTTGTCGCGCGCGTCCGAATTGGCGCCACAAGGCTACGAGCAAGACGATGAGCGCCGCACCGAACCCGCCAAAGAGAAGAAGGGGTATGCCAACGTCTCGCAATTGCGCGACCGTCGGTAGAAGCGTGCCCAGCGGGTTCGTCGGGCCGGTCGCCTCGACGGTCGGCACGGGGGTTGCGGAACCGCTCGGTGCGGGCACGGGTGTGAGGGTCGGCTCTGGCGCGTCAGCACGTCGGTGAACGCGAATCCAGTCGGCCAGATCTCCCATGGGGTTGGATGCGACCTGCTTGACGTCGCCCTTAACCGCAGCCGCGGCATCCAACTTTCCAAAGCCGTAGATCGGGTCGGCGCCCGATTTACCGGCGTCATCGGCCGTCTTGATGATGCGGTTGATCACGTTCGCGGCGTCGAGGTCGGGGTGCGACGCACGCACGAGTGCGACGACGCCCGCGACGATCGGGGTCGCGCCGCTTGTGCCGTCCCAAAGAACGTACCCGCCGCCGGGCACAGCGCCGACGAGTTGCTCAGCGGGAGCCGAGACACCGATCGTGATGCCCTGGCTCGACGCGTTCCAACTCGCTTCGCCCTGGCGATCGAGGCCGGCGACCGTCAGCACACCCGGCATCGTCGCCGGGGCACCGACCTGCGTTGTGCCGCTCCCCCGGTTGCCCGCCGCCGCGACAACAACAACGTCGTGCTGCGCCGCGTAGAGAAAAGCGTCATCCCAGCTGGTCGGCCAGTCGAGAGTGTTGCGCGTGAGCGACATGTTGATGACGTCTGCGCCGTTGTCGACGGCCCAGCGAACCGCCTTCGCGATCTGGGCGTCCGAGTCGGGAGCATCGGGCCCGAAGCCCACCGAGATCGCGAGAATGGATGCCGCCGGAGCCGCTCCGATAACACCGCTCGTGCCCTGACCGCGGCCGGCGGCAAGCGCGGCGACCATAGTTCCGTGCGAGCCACCGTCAGATCCAACGGGTGTCTGCCCGTTCTTCGAGCCCGCCCCAGAGAAGTCGGCGCCGCCGATCACAGCGCCGTTGAGGTCGGGGTGGGTCGAGTCGACACCCGTGTCGATCACCGCGATCGTGATGCCCTTGCCCTTTGTGGTCTTCCACGCCTCGCGGATTCCATAGTCGCCGAGCCAGTACTCGCGATCGCGGATCGAGTCGGCGTGGGCGGGGGTGGCGGTGAATACAAACGAAGCTGTGAGGAGCGCAGCCAATAGAACTCGTGGGTTGAGTAGGCGCGCCAGCGCCGTATCGAAACCAGCGGAGGGTTTCGATACGGCCGTGGCCGGCCTACTCAACCAGCGAGACGCTAGACGCACTCGCACACCTGGGGGCTCCAGTCGGCGCGCTCCAGGGCGAGATCACCAATCGGGTTGACGCCGGGGCCGGCCGCGAGGGCGTGGCCGGCGAGGGCGTGAAGGCACTTGATACGGGTCGGCATTCCACCGGCAGAGATGCCGGCGATCTCGTCGACACTCGCGATGCTCTCGCGATCGGCGAGGTATGCCTGGTGCGCGGCGAGGTACTGGGCAGCGATGTCGTCGTCTTCGAGAAGCACAGACATCTCGGCCATCACGCCGTTCGCCTCGAGCTCCGAAATTGCCGACGTCGCCGCGGGGTGGCACAGGTAGTACAGCGTCGGAAACGGCGTGCCGTCACCGAGGCGCGGCTGGGTCGAGACAACAGTGGGCTTGCCGCAGACGCAGCGCGCCGCGATGCCCACGACGTCTCGAGCGGGGCGCCCCAGCTGCTGAGTCACTGTGTCGACATCAGCCTGCGTGAACGGCTCGAACGGTGGGGTTGTCATTTGGTGTCCAGAGTTGGGGATTCGAGTTCATCTGCCGTTGCATCCGTCAACCCCGCTGTGAAGAGGGACGAGAGCATCGAGTGCATCCAGTCGACCTGCGTCTCCTGGATTTTTGCGCTGATGGGCGCGCCATCGCTCGTTGTGACGGTCTCGCCGTCGTCGATCACGAGGTAGGTGTAGTCACCCGGGTAGACGTAGTTCAGACGGTCGCGCGCCTGCGTCTCGATGTAGGCGGGGTCATCCCAGCGCGCCACATTGTCTTCGAGGTCTTCGACCGACTCCTGCTTCTCCTCGACGGCAGCACGCAGCTCAGCGATCTGCTGCTGCTGCTCGACGAGGATGCGAAGCGACGGGGCGAGAACGACGACGGCGAGCACAATGAGCGCAAGCACCGTGAACGCGAAACCGCTCAAGCGAATGTTACGAAGCCAATGCTCCGGAGCAGTCTCAAGATGCGGCATCGCGACCGGTACACGCGTTGTGCCCTGCCGTCTCGCCATAAACCGAACCTAGGCCGTGAAGCGCGGGAAAGCGCTGCGACCCGCGTAGACGGCGGAGTCTCCCAGTTCTTCTTCAATACGAAGAAGCTGGTTGTACTTCGCGACGCGCTCCGAGCGCGCCGGTGCACCCGTCTTGATCTGACCCGTGTTGAGCGCTACCGCGAGGTCGGCGATCGTTGTGTCTTCCGTCTCGCCGGAGCGGTGAGACATCACTGCCGTGTAGCCGCTGCGCTGAGCGAGCGAAACAGCGTCGAGCGTCTCGGTGAGCGTGCCGATCTGGTTGACCTTGACGAGGATCGAGTTGGCGGTGCCAAGCTCGAGGCCCTTTGCGAGGCGCGTGGGGTTCGTCACGAACAGGTCGTCGCCAACGAGCTGAGTCTTGGATCCGAGCTCGGTGGTGAGCTGAGCCCAGCCCTCCCAGTCGTCTTCGTTCAGCGGGTCTTCGATCGTCACGAGCGGGTATGCAGCAACGAGCTCTGCGTAGTACGCGCTCATTTCTGCAGCGGTCTTCGTGCCACCCTCGAATGCGTACACGCCATCCTTGAAGAACTCGGAGGCCGCGACATCCAAGCCAAGGGCGATGTCCTTGCCGGGCGTGAACCCGGCCGCGGTGATTGCCTCGATGAGAAGGTCGAGAGCTGCGCGGTTGCTCGACAGGTTGGGGGCGAAGCCACCCTCGTCGCCGAGTCCGGTGCTCAGGCCCTGCGAGTGCAGGATGCTCTTGAGCGCGTGGTAGGTCTCGACGCCCCAGCGGAGTCCCTCGGAGAAGGTCTCTGCACCGACGGGCAGGATCATGAACTCCTGGATGTCGACGTTGGAGTCAGCGTGCGATCCACCGTTGATGACGTTGAGCATCGGAACCGGGAGAACGTGTGCGTTGGCGCCACCGACGTAGCGGTAGAGCGGCTGGTCGGCCGAGTCGGCAGCTGCGCGGGCAACCGCGAGGCTCACACCGAGGATGGCGTTCGCGCCAAGCTTCTTCTTGTTGTCGGTGCCGTCGATCGCGATGAGCTCGGCGTCAATTGCGCGCTGCTCTGCTGCGTCGAAGCCTTCAATTGCCGGGCCGAGAACGTCGATGACAGCGTCAACAGCCTTCTCGACGCCCTTGCCGAGGTAGCGCTTCTTGTCGCCATCGCGAAGCTCGTAAGCCTCGAATGCACCGGTCGATGCGCCGGAGGGAACCGCCGCGCGGCTCACTGTTCCGTCTTCAAGCAGAACTTCGACCTCGACGGTCGGGTTTCCACGGGAGTCAAGAATTTCGCGAGCGCCTACTGCCTCGATCAAAGCCACGGGTGGATCTCCTTCAAGTATTGGGTTTGTCCGTGGAGTAGCTTACTCGTGCCGGTTTGACTGTCTCCGCACCGTCGGAGTGCGCAAACTGTTGTTCACCTCCCCCACAGCCACAGTTTCTGCACTTTCATCAACCTCTGTTGGGTTTCAAGACATCGGGCGGGCCAAACCTCTCAGTATGAGTGGATGTCGCGAGCCCGACCCATTCCGTCACACCTCCGCCGCACGTCCTTCCGCGTGGCCGGTGCTGCCGAAGATGTTTCTGCGTGGCGCCTGCGCGGCCGCGATCTCGCGCGACCATTTCACGGCGTGCGATCCCACGACGTTGACCTCGCCGACCCGCTCGCGCGCTGCCTTGCCTACTCGCAACGCATGCTCGAGGGGCACGCCCTGAGCCACTCGAGCGCCGCACTCATCTACCGAGTGCCACTGCCGTCCGCCATTGAGCACGCGCCGCTCGTACACGAGTCGGCGGCTCATCCGCTGCAGCCGACCCGCGCTCGTGGCGCCGTTGGTCACCGCCATCCGGTTGATGCGCCGCCATTTCGTCGGTTTCGCGGCTATCGAGTCATCGACCCTGCAACGACCTGGTGCCAACTCGCCCTTCAGCTTTCGCATTACGACATGGTCGCCGCGGGGGATTATCTGGTCTCCGGTCGCGTCACCGAATATGGCAGAGAACCCCCACTCTCATCAATCGAGGAGTTGAGCACAGCGGTCGCCCGTTGGAAGGGCCGCCCCGGGTATCGCTCACTCGCACTGGCACTCCCTCGGTTGCGCACAAAGGTCGACTCTCGGCAGGAGACACACCTGCGGCTGACGCTCGTTGATTCGGGGCTACCGGAGCCCGTTGTCAACGAGCCGATCTTTGAGGGCGGCAAGCGGCTCGGAAAGCCCGACCTTGCCTACCCGTGGGCGCGCGTCGTTTTTGAGTATCAGGGGCTCGGGCATGCCGACCCCGTGCAGTTTCGCCGCGACATCCATCGCCGGGAAAGCTTCGAGGCGCACAAACATCGGGTCATCCTCGTGGTGGCCGACGACCTGACTGTTGGAAAGGCCGCCTTCCTCGTCCGGGTCAACGAGATTCTGGCGCAGCAGGCACTCACCTGGCCCAATCTGAAGCGACCGGAACTGTGAGAGTGCAAAAGTTGTGGTTTCAGCAGCCCGAAACCACAGTTTGCGCACTCTGGGCGACTCGCGTCGCGCGGGCCCTCGCAGCGGCGCGCGGCCAGAGTGCGCAAGTTGTGGTTAAGCAGAGCCATAACCACAATGTCTGCACTCTGGGCTAGCTGAGCTCGCGAAACTCGAGCGTCGACACCGTCGAATCAGCCCGCACCGTCGCGACCCGAGCGAAGCCCGACTCGGCGAGCTGCGCGAGCAGCGGCTTGATGTTGCGCGGCTTGCGCTCGAGGCGCACGCGCACTCCCGACGCGATGAGCTCGCTCTTGAGTGACACGAGCAGAGCGGCAGGCACGTCGTCTTCGTAGAGAAGAGCCGTCGCATCCAAGCCACCAACAGCAGCGGGCGAAACCAGATCGACGATCCGCTCAAAGCCCAGCGAGAAACCGACAGCCGGCACGTCGCCGCCGAGGAAGCGCCCGATCATGCCGTCGTAGCGTCCGCCGCCGCCGAGCGAGTATCCGAGCGAGGGGTGTGCGACCTCGAAGATCGTGCCGGTGTAGTAGCCCATCCCGCGCACAAGAAAAGGGTCGAAGACGAGCGAGGCGCGCGTCGCTTCGTCAACCGACGTCGCGAGCGAGGCGAGCTCAAGCACGGCGGTCTCGTCGACGCCCTCTGGCAGGGCCTTGCGAATCGCGGCCTCGCCGAACGGCAAAAACTCCATCGTCTGCGGACGGTTGAAGAACGCCTCGAGCGCAGCGATCGGCGCGGCGGGATACGCACGGTCGCGCAGCTCGTTGATAACCCCGTCGTTGCCGAGTTTGTCGAGCTTGTCGACGGTGATGAGCACCGACGCGTGCTCGCCCGCCGGAAAACCGAAGGCCGTGAGCATGCTCGACAGCAGGCGGCGGTCATTGATGCGGATGCTGCATCCATCGATTCCGAGAGCCGCGAGCGTCGCGGTGGTCGCGGTGATCAGTTCGATCTCGGCGATCGCGCCCTTTTCGCCGATGATGTCGATGTCGCACTGCACAAACTGGCGGTAGCGGCCCTTCTGCGGGCGCTCCGCACGCCAGACCGGCGCGATCTGAATCGCACGAAACACCGTCGGAAGTTCGGCCTGGTGCGACGCATAAAAACGCGCGAGCGGAACGGTGAGGTCGAAGCGAAGTCCGAGGTCTGCCAAATCGAGCGGGGTGGATGCCGCCTGCAAATCATCGACAGTAAGCGCACGCTTCAGCACACCGAAGGCCAGCTTCTCGTTGTCGCCGCCGAGTCCCGCGTGCAGTCGCGACGACTCTTCCATAACGGGCGTCTCGATCTCGTCGAAGCCGTGCTGCGTGTAGACGGAACGAATTGTGCCGAGCACCCGCTCACGGTTCGCTTTGTCTGCGGGCAGAAAGTCGCGCATTCCCCTCGGGGGGTTCACCTGAGATGCCATGTATCGATTCTCGCGTATGACACGAGGTCATACTCGCGGTTGACGCGCCCGCGACGAAGCCCGGTCTATCGTGAAGTCCATGAGCACATCTCACGGCATAGTCGTCGACGGCCTCAGCCGGTCGTTCGGCGAAGTCCACGCGGTGCGGCAGGCGAGCTTCGAAGCGAAGCCCGGCCAGGTCACCGCCCTCATCGGGCCCAACGGTTCAGGCAAGACGACGCTGATGCTGATGCTCGCGTCACTTCTCGCCCCCGACGCGGGAACGATCAGGGTCGCAGGGCACGATCCGCTGACCGACGCGGAGGCCGTGCGCAAGCAGATCGGCTGGATGCCCGACATTCTCGGCAGCTGGGCAACGCTGAGCGTTCGCACAACTCTCGAGATCACCGGCGCGCTGTATCGACTGCCCAAGGCGCAGGCCGCGCAGCGCGCTGAGCAACTCATTCAACTCGTCGGGCTCTCGGAGCTCGCAAATCGTCCGACGCGCGTTCTCTCGCGTGGCCAGAAGCAGCGTCTCTCACTCGCGCGTGCGCTTGTGCATGACCCTTCTGTGTTGCTGCTTGACGAACCCGCGTCGGGCCTCGACCCGGTCGCGCGCATCGAGCTTCGCCAGCTCGTGCGTCGCTTTGCCGACGAGGGTAAGACCGTTCTCGTGTCGTCGCACGTGCTCGCGGAGCTCGACGAGATGAGCGACACCGCCGTCTACCTCAATCACGGAGTTACAGCGTCTGACGAGAGCATCGAAAGCGCGAAGGCGACGAGTCGCGCCTGGCGGCTCAAGGCAACCGACATGACCGCACTGCGCGCGGGGCTGCTCAAGGCCGGCATTCTCGACACCAACATCACAATCGATCGCAGCGAGTTGCTTGTGACACTGTCGGGCGAGACCGAGGCTGCTGCGCTATTGGCTTCGCTCGTCGCATCCACAGTGCCGATATCGACATTCGCGCCGGCCGTCGGCGACCTCGAACACGCGTTTCTCGACCTCAGCAAGGGGGCTTCGGAATGAGCAACTTCTTTGCCGGTGTCGGCACGATTCTGTCTCTCGAGCTGCGCCAGCGCGTGCGCGGTGTCGCCGCGTGGGTACTGCTCGGCATCTTTGTTGTGCTCGTCGCGCTCGTCACCGCTTCTGTCTGGGTCGGCCTCACCGGCTTTGGCCAGGAGGCCGGAGCGGGCGCGGGCATCTACTCGACTGTCATTTACTTTGTGCTACTGCTGGGCACGCTCGTCTCCCCCGCGCTCAGCGGCAACGCGATCAACGGTGACCGGGATGCCGGAACCCTCGCCACAACGCAGGTCACCCTCGTAACGACCTGGCAGCTGCTTCTCGGCAAGTTCTTCGCCGCGTGGTTCACAGCGCTCGCGTTTCTCGTGGTGTCGGTGCCGTTTCTGCTCATCTCGCTTTTCGCGGGCGACATCTACTGGGACACCATCCTCGTCTCGCTGCTCGTGCTCGCCGCCGAACTCGCTGTCGTCGCCGCGGCAGGTGTCGGACTCTCGGCGATCATCTCGAAACCGCTGTTCTCGATCGTTGCGACGTACCTGCTGGTGGCGGGCCTCAGCGTTGGCACGCTCATCGCGTTCGGACTCGGCGGGCTGACGACGCAGTCCCAGGTCACAAATACCTACGTGGGCGCCGTCTGGCCCGAAGACGGTTCCGAGCCCGACTTCGATAACTGCCTGCCGCCCGAGGTGTCGACCTATAACGTTCCGCGCTACGACTACTGGTGGGGTGTTCTGGCCGCGAACCCCTACGTTGTGCTCGCCGACGCATCGCCGTCGAACTTCGACAGCTCGGGCAACCCCGAAGATCTGTTCTCGGCAATCAAGGTCGGAGTGCGCACCGTTCAGCTCGCGCCCGAGCTCGAGACGTATTACAACGAGTGCGAAGACCAGGGCTACTACGGCGAAGATTTCGACTCCGGCGAAGAGATCGTCGCAAAGACGGTGCCGAGCTGGTTCGTCGGACTCATCATTCACCTGCTGCTGGGAGCCGGGCTTATGGTGTGGGGCTGGGCGCGCACGCGCACCCCCGCTCGACTGCTGACAAAGGGCAGCCGGATCGCTTAGTCGGACGTTCCTATTACCCCTGCGTCGCTCGCCCCGAGCGCTTCCTCGGCGCGGATCTCGTCTTGCAAACCCCTCAGTGTGGTTCGCAGGGCGCGTTCCGCGTCGAGTCCGCTCGACTTCGCAGACGCCACGATGGCCAGCAAGAGTCCCCCGAGTTCGTCTTCGGTTGCCATCGGAATTGCCGCGGCATCCACCTCTATGAGTCCAACTTTCTGAGCCCGACCGAGCACCTTGTCGGCGAGCGCAAGGCTCGGCATGCCCTGAGGGATCCCGTCGAGAACACTCGTGCGGCCCGGCTTTTCGATCTTTTTGCGCTCGTCCCACATGGCGACGACCTCGTCGGCGGTGTCGGCACTGGCTTCGCCGAATACGTGTGGATGTCGCCCCACCATCTTTTGCGTCATGTGAGCGGCCACGTCTTCGAGGGTGAACCTGCCCTCTTCGGCTGCGATGTCGGAGTGAAAGAGCACCTGGTAGAGCACGTCGCCCAGCTCTTCGATGAGTTCGGCGTCGTCACCGGCCTCGATCGCGTCGACGAGCTCGAACGTTTCTTCAACGAGGTACTGAACGAGGCTCTCGTGGGTCTGTTCGCGATCCCAGGCGCAGCCGCCGGGAGCCCTCAGGTGCTCGAGTGTCGCGATGAGTTCTTCGAGCTTCGGGTGCGTGGCCATGGGGCAAGCCTAAACGCGCTTGCGTCAGCGCAGCAGTTCGACTCCGGGGCGCCCGGCCCACGCCGTATCCGATGTGAGCACTGTGTCGTCGAGCCTCATCGCGAGGGCGATACAGATGCGGTCGGCGAGAGAAAGGCTGCTGCCCTTCGCCCACAGGTCAGCCGCACACTCGGCATCGGCGAAGGTGACGGGCTCGACGGTCAGATCGAAACTGAGCAGGAGGGCGGATGCCGCATTCCAGTCTTTGCCTGCGACGCGCACTTTCTGCGCCACCTCTGACCAGTTCGCCGTGCTGCACACCGCGCCGCGCAAAAGTTGCTGACGAACTCGCTCTGCTCCCCTCTCGTTGAGGAGCAAGGCAAGCAGGGCGGACGCATCGAGCACCGTCACTCGGCGTCTTCTCTGAGCGATTCGGCACGACGTTCACTGATGAGCTCGGCCACCAGATCGGTGCCCGAGAGGTCGGACTGAATAGTCTCGAGCAGAGCGTCGCGTGACTCGATAAGAACGCCGCGATCTGTGCGCACGATCACCAGTACGGTTCCCTCGTCCCAACCGCGCTCTTGCCGTAGGCCCGCGGGGAGCACAACGCGACCCTTGTTTCCCACAACCATCGAGTAGTTCCCACTCATGGCTTGAGAGTACCACTCGACGACCCGCGAGCTATTCATAGAACGCCCACTCGGGCAGCACCCCGTTCTGCAAAATCATGGCCAAAACCTCGACCATTCCGTAGGTGCTGTCAATAGTCATGGCTTCATTGAGATAGATGCCGGCGATCGATCCGCGCCCGAGAGCCCAGTTGAGCCAGGTGAGCATGCACAGGGGCGCGAGTCGGTCGGCGCCCACGAGCAGAGGAACGATTTTCAACAAGAGCGCGATGCCCGTCTCGATCCGCTGCGGGTCGGGCCGGGCACCCTCGCCCATCATCAGGCCACCGAGGTGCTTGTCCAGTTCGGGGTAGCTACCGACCGGGCCCGCCATCGCCCACTCGAACAGCAAGTCGCCCATGCGCTCGCTCGACGCCCACTGCAACATGCAGTGGTCACGCATGCTCGGGCTCGCAATGAGATGCACAAGCAGTGGCCCCAGAGCCTCGACGTCGCTGTCATCCCACAACAGGGTCGATTCAACAAAGTGCGGAACGTCTTCTATCGTGTCGAGTCGAGAGTCGAACACTCCGCTCGCCCGCTCGGCGTCGACCGCGCGTTGAAGTTCGGCCAGCCCGGCGCGCATTCTCTCCTGCGCGTGGGCCGGCGCGTCGGGAACACGCGTCTCGCCTTGGCGCGATCGGACTTGCCGCAACACCCCGTCGGGCACCGCATCGAACACCGGCGACGAATCGATCTCATCGAGCGAGTGGCCTCCGCGGGGCACGCCTTTTTCGAAGTACGACGCCCACCCGTCGCCCGCCTGACACAACGCATCTTTGAGCTCGAAACCGCTGCGATCGAGCCGATCAACGAGAAGTTTGCCCAGCACCGCATACGGCACAGTCGAGCTCTGGCCGAAGCTCTCGCTCGTGCAGATCACAACAACCACGCCGTCGAGCTCGGGTATTTTGCAGAAGGTTCCGACCATCGTTGTCGAGAACTTCTTCAAAACGTCGCGCGAGGCTCCAACCGCGGGCAGCCCGAATCGGATGGCTGCGTGGGTACGTTTGCCTCGAAACCCAACCAGAACGAGGCTGTCGTGAATTTCGAGGCCGACCAACTGCGGCACCATCGCGAGAAAGTCGGCTTGGGTGGGGGCTTTGACAACGGTTTGCATTGGTCGATCTTTGACGACCGATCCGCTCTCATGGGAGCTGCAGCGGTATCGGTGGATAACTACCCGCTGTGGATAACCGGCTGCACACAAAAGGGGCCGCACACCTTTCGGTGCGCGACCCCTTCAGAGTTTGTGACTAGGCCTGTGCGACGGGGCCTTCGTACTTTGCGGAACCGAATCCGAGGATCAGGTAGCCGACGATGCTGAAGAGCCAGATGGCTACAACACCGAAGGTCGACGACTTACCGAAGGCCTTCGCGAGGTCGATCGAGACGAAGATCGACGCGATGATGTTGGCGACGGGGATGAAGTAGAGAACCGTCCACCATCCGGGGCGGCCGGCGATCGTGACGAGCGTGTAGATGTTGAGGATCGGGATGATCGCGTACCAGCCCGGCTTGCCGGCCTTCGAGAATGTGCGCCAGAGGGCGATGATAACGACGACCGCGATGATGAGGCCGGGGATAGCCGCTGCGGGGTTGCCTTCGGTGGAAGCGCTGAACTCAACGCTTGTTGCAATGAGGGAAGCAGACATTGGGGGTCCTTCTTTTAAGTGAGTAGGTGTAGTGCCGATTGAACTTAGCGCGCTCAGGTATTTCTCAGGTAGCTTTTGACACTTCGTTACTGCCCCCAGTTCGAGTGGTCTAGCTTGGGACGATGGTTTCCATCAATTCGGATGCCGTTCTCTGGAGTGCTCCGGAACGCGAACGTGCTGACCGCCCCCTGTTGGTTCTGCTTCACGGCTACGGCTCGCACGAGGGTGACCTGTTCAGCCTCGCGCAGTACCTGCCGCTCGCGCCGGTGATCGCCTCGGTGCGGGCGCCCGTGCAGGAAGGCCCCGGTTATGCGTGGTTTCCGGTCGGTGGATCGCCAGATCGCATCGCCGCGGCGAACGACTCGGCGGCCGCGGTTGTCTCGTGGATCTCATCGCTGTCGTACACCTCTGTTGGCCTGCTCGGCTTCTCGCAAGGCGGGGCGACAGCCCTGCAGGTGATGCGGCAGGCGCCGTCGCTGGTCTCGTACGGCGTGATGTTGTCGGGGTTTGCATTGCCCGACCCACAGGCCGGAGATGCTTTGCTGGCCACCGGGCGCCCGCCGGTGTTCTGGGGTCGTGGTACCGCCGACCAGGTGATTCAGCCGGCGTTCATCGATCACACCTCGGACTGGCTGCCCGCGCACTCCACTCTTACTGAGCGAATCTACGAAGACCTGCCACACTCGATCTCGAATGCAGAACTCGCCGACGTCAATTCGTTCATTTTGGAGCAGCTGTCATGACCTACGCACCCGGTACGCCCGCTTCTTCGCCTGCACCCAACCCGCTCGCCATGGTGTCGTTTGTGCTTGGCGCCATCTCTGTGGGGCTCGTGGTCATATTTGTGTTGTTGCAGACCGTGCTCATATCGAACGGCCAGGCGTTATCGCTCGGCATTCTCAATGCGGCTCACGGTTTGGTGTCGGGCCTGATCGGCGCTGCCGCGATCATCACCGGCGCGATCGCGCTCTCGGGCAACAGGGCGCGCAAGCCGCTCGCTGCGGCCGGGCTCGCTCTTGGCGCTGCCGAGGTTGTTGGAGTGCTGGCTGGGCTGGTGTCGAGCCTGCTATTGGCGTTCGTGTACTGACCCGATGACTGACCGGCGATACGTCGAGACGACCGACGAAGATCTGCGGCTCCGGCGGAAGATGCGGCGCGATGCTCGTGCACGCAAAGTAGTCGTACTACTGCTGAGCATTGCAACGTTCGCTGTTGTCGCCTACTTCAGCTATCCCCCGCTGATGTCTGCGCTCCTCCCCGCTGTGACCGCGATCGAGAGTGCAATCGAGGTCGGTGTTCCTGCGGAGGCGATCGCGGCAACGGTTCTATCGGTGCACGACGGTGACACCCTGCACCTCTCTACCTCGACAGACGACGACGTGACCGTGAGACTCATCGGCCTCGACACTCCCGAGGTCGGCGACAACCTCGAGTGCTACGGCGAGGAGGCCACGGTGGTTCTCGAAAAGCTCGCGCCCGTCGGCTCAACGGTATGGGCGCTCACCGATGGCGGCACCGAAGACAAATACGGTCGCTCACTGTTCTACCTATTCAGCGACGAGGGTGTGCTCATCAACGTGGAGCTCGTGCACCGTGGCGCGGGTGAGACGCTGCTGATCTCGGACAACGACCGGTACTGGGACGAGTTGGAGGCCGCGGAGGTCGAGGCGCGGGATGCTGGGCGCGGGGTTTGGGGTGCGTGCGCTTAGCTGAAACCCTTCGCTAACGAGAGCCGGACTATTTCCGACCCACACACTCAAATGCTCTGCCAGAATTCCAGGAGCGCGCTTAGCGCAACCGAGCGAGGAGTTGAGATGCCAGACGCAGACGCAGATCTAATGGTCGTCGATGAAAGTCTGAGTGACGATGAGACACTTGCGGAACCGGTAGGAACGAAGTCGCTTGGGTACTTTGGAGCAGACTTCGACGTCGCTGGCCTGGTGAGGCGTTTCGACGATGGTGACATTTTTGTCCCTCAGTACGATCCGGACAATTCTGATGGATCGAGCCTGGAAGGGTTTCAGCGCCCACATGTTTGGCCCACGAAAAAGATGGAAGCCTTCATTGAGTCGCTCTTGCTCGGCTGGCCCGTGCCTAGCATTTTCCTAGTCCTGGACACGGATCAGCGTTATCTGGTTCTCGATGGTCAACAGCGCATCAACACTCTTGTCCACTTTTATGCCGGTCTCTATCCGGATGGAAAACCATTTGTTCTCAAAGATGTCGCCGAGAATCTGAAGGAATCTACCTACGACACATTGACACCTGAGTCCCGGCGCCGACTCGACAACACTTTCATTCAAGCGACTGTTATAGAACCAACCGGCCCAAATGGCCCAGACTCCGTCTACAGGCTCTTCGGACGATTGAATAGCGGTGGAATGACCCTCACGTCACAAGAGATCCGAGTTGCGCTCTATCGCGGAGCTGCCACCGACCTCATCCGTAGTCTCAATCACGACCAAAACTGGCGACGTCTATTCGGAGCTCCGCACAAACGATTGAAGGACCACGAACTGATCTTGCGGGTCCTCGCCATGCTCGAAGTTCTGGAAGTTGTGGCCGACCGTTGGGATGAGCAGGAGGTAACCTCTGCCGCCTACAGGCCTCCCCTGTCCGACTTCCTCAACTCATACCTGACTCGACACCGAACTCTGACGCCTACCAACAGCGAGCTACTAACGGAGGCGTTTTCCACCGCCTGCGCGGCCTTAGTTTCCGCAATGGGCAACGATGGTCTCAAATTTCTCGGAAGTCTGAACGCGGCACATATTGATGCGCTTCTTTCGGTTCTGGTGCGAGCGTGTCTAACCGGGATTACGCCGACTGCGCCCGAGATACGCCGACTCATTGAGGCGCTTCGTGAAAATGACGACTACGCACTCTTTGTGACTCGAAGCACGTCACATCGAGACAGCGTGCTTGGACGCCTGCGAATCGCATCGCGCCAGCTTCGATCCACCATTTAGGTAAATGGTGCAGCGCACAGCCCAAGTAGAAGCGCTTTCATTGCGCGACGGCTTGAAGGCAGAGCATGACAGATACGTACTACTAGTCCGAGAACTTCCGATCGCTCTCGCGAAATCGCAAGACGATTCTCGACGATATCTTTGTCTGCGTTGCGCGGGCTACATGGAACGAATGGCGCACCTTACCGTGTCTCATTTTCTAAACACGAAGAGCTCTGGACCGATGCTGGAGTTTGCGAAGAGTTTCTATAACAAAGCACCGAACCTAACTGCCGAGGCTTTGAAGAAGCTATTCGGGCGATTCGGGGCGGTGGAGGCCGCAAAACTCGAGGCGTTTCTAACTCGACCACGCCACGAAGCGCTTTCAGATCTCATGTCAATAAGAAATCCGGTTGCTCACGGCGAAGTATTCGAAGGGGCCAAGCTCGACCCCACGCGATACATGGAATTGTGTATGGACTTTTACGATTGGTGCGTCGCCGAGTATCTGACTGCCATCTAGTGTCCCTCACGCGTGTCGTAGGCATCCGCAATAGTGTGGACATAGATCAAGCAACAACGAAGGACGGCTAGCACTTTGTCATCAACACTCTCGGTTCTAGAGATCTGCGCAGGAGCCGGCGGGCAATCGCTTGGACTTGAACAAGCCGGTTTCGGCCACACTCTTGCGGTCGAGATCGACAAGCACGCAGCTGCGACTCTTCGACTCAATCGCCCCGAGTGGAATGTGCACGAGGGTGACGTCCGTGACATCAACGGAAAGCAGTACTCGGGAGTTGACCTCGTTGCCGGCGGCGTTCCTTGCCCACCATTTTCTATCGCTGGTAAACAACTCGGCGCCGATGACGAGCGTGACTTGTTCCCAGAGGCAATCCGACTGGTTCGCGAAGCAAAGCCCGCGGCAGTGATGTTGGAAAATGTTCGTGGTCTGGCGTCTGCAAAGTTTGCGCCCTACCGGCGTTCCATATTGTCCGAGCTCGAAGCGCTTGGCTACGTTGCAGATTGGCAGCTCTTGTACTCAAGCTCGTACGGAGTACCTCAGCTCCGTCCCCGCTTCATCCTCGTGGCCTTCCGGAATGGCCTCGACAAGAACTTTCACTGGCCCGAACCAGTGCATACTCCGACGACCGTCGGCAATGAGCTTCTGCCCATGATGTCAGCGAATGGATGGACGGGCGCCAAGGCATGGGCGAAGAAAGCGGACAACGTAGGTCCAACGATCGTAGGTGGCTCGAAGAAGCACGGAGGAGCCGACCTCGGTCCGACACGGGCGAAAGCAGGATGGCTCGCTCTCGGAGTTGACGGAAAGGGTATTGCGAATTCTGCCCCCGATCAGGACGCGGAGTTCGATCTGATCCCCAAACTCACGAATCCAATGGTTGCGAAAGTTCAAGGCTTCTCAGATGAGTGGAAGTTTGCTGGGCTTAAGACAGCCGTGTATCGCCAAATTGGCAACGCATTTCCACCACCCGTAGCGAAAAGCATAGGTGAGTCGATACGGACCGCCCTTGGAGCCGGAGCTTTGACTTCGGCGGCGAGTACGGCTCTCGACGAACCGAAGTTGAAACTCGTCAGCTAGTAGTCGGCCTTTACTGTCGGTAATTCCGGGGCCGGTGTCGATACTAGTTCCCCTGGGGCCGCACGCCGCCAGCGCCTACCATCCAGCAATACAGCTCCAGGGTCGTCATCGTTCGCGAGAGTGACCCTGAAGCTGACGATCTCACCAGGTTTCGGCACTACCACGCCAAAGGCCGCCGCAATTTGCCGATGCGACTCGAAGTCTCCTCCTGGCAATAAAAAGCCTTCAGCTCGTAGATTGGTTCGAGAACCTCCATTACTACGAACTCGCTTCATGTAATCCTGCTGCTGCGCAACCGTCGCGATGGTGTTGCGATGTATTCGGCGGCCTTCCGCAACTCGAAAGAATTCATCAAGCCGCTTTTGGCCCGAATTGAGCGACATGAGTCGATCCACTTCGTTCGGGGGAAGCTGCAGGAGAACGTTAGGAGCGAACTCTGCGTTGCGGAATAACCAGGTGATTGCTCCACGACCACTCGTGTTAAGCCCAGACTTGCCGTCCCGGTTTCGACCATCGCGCAAGTATTCGGGCCTCACGCGAACTACTCCGACGCTCCAAGCCGAGAGCTCGTCATTCGCAATAGCGACGAGTATCAGCTGGTCCCAGGACTCGGGAGGCAACATCCATCCGCCTTCGCGGAACGAATATTTGCAATCGACATCAACACCCGCGATTCGATAGTCGAGATCCCTACCGTCAGCGAACTGGAACTCGCGCTGCAAATTGATCTCGATGAGGGTGCCGTAGTGGGTTTTCTCTGTCTTGAAAAGCTGGTCCCACTTGAACCGACCAGTTCGTTGGCCATCGTAGAGCTGGTCGAAGGTCTCCCGAAAAACGCGCGCGAAGCGGGCTCCGTCTTCGTCAGCCATTAGCAGTTCCGCTACGACCGCTTCGAGTTCAAAGTCGACCGCCGTCGGCTTGAGTGCCTCACTCAATTTGCGTCCCGATCTGCTTGTTAAAATTCGAAATCGATTTGGTTGGGCGCCAATCTACCGAACAACTCGCGCGAGCGTCACTCAACCAAGTTTCGATGCCATGAGAGATAGCTTTCGTCGGGAGCGAGCGAGTTTGATTTGATCTCGAGGGCGCTTCTCATGCCAACTGAGCCAAAGTTTCGCTCGACCACGGGATCAGTAGCTATCGCTTGGGCAAGCGTGCGGCCAGGGACGATTTCTAATGTCGAAGAAATTGAGATCAAGTGAGCATCGAATGCTGCATCGTGCGTCGGACACGCCGCCAGGCCGTTGCGCATGTCGATGCGCTCGCTGCCGGTGCTATCTTGCCAAGACTTGATGTGGCTTGCCACGAGCATTCGCGCCGAGGGCAAGCCAGTCCCGCGAAAACCGAGACCGCAGAAAACGCATTCGAAACCACAGTTTTCCAACACTTTTCGAGCAAATTGCTTCTGACCCACGCGAGCAGTACCGACCATCATTCGTTCAGTCTGTTCGAAATCAATGTCGACTCGTGAATCTACAAGACGACGCAGTTCATCGTCGATAGACGCGCGAAGCTCTTCAGTCGAAACACGATCTGCTTCAAGAAAGGCTTCTAGCGTCTTGGATTCGATCCCGAGAAAGTCTGGAAGCCGGTCGGCATCGATTCCGACCCTTCGTGCGGCATCGATAATAATCGAGTACAAGAACTCAAACCGAGTCAAATCAGGACTAGTGAGGGCAATCCATAACTCGCGTTCGTGGCGTGCACCGTTCATGCGTCGACCATCAAGATTCGCGAGCTTAAGTGCGAGACTGCCTGGCGTGCGTTTCACCAGGTTCGCGATTAGCGCCACGTCCGTCGAGGACTCGCGGATGTTGATGTTGCCAGATTTGCTCGGAGGCGAAACGAGCCCCAGGCCGAAGCAAAGAAGGGTCTCGACAGGTACAAAGTCAACCTGCTTCTTACCCACGGCTGGAGATTCTCGCTCGACTATAGAAAGCCACTGTGACTCGGCATCCGCCAGAGTGAGGTTTAGATAGTCGCGCAAACCCAGCAATGTTCGTCCGTTTTCTCTGCGCGAGTTTTCCTCGATGTCCACCAGGCTAGCCCGAACGCCAACTCGATCAACACCCCACATTGGGGCGACGGGGTGGAGACACCCGGCAGCCTGTCGGTCGGTGCTGCCACACTTGGCTGCGTGACATCCACCCGATCTGATACCCGCAGCGACGCCCTTGAGATTTTGCGCACCCTTGTGGGGCGCGACGATGCTGACTTCCACGAGGGGCAATTCGAGGCCATCGAGACGCTTGTCGATGGGCGCCGGCGCGCGCTTGTTGTGCAGCGCACGGGGTGGGGCAAGTCGGCGGTGTACTTCGTCGCGACGCTGCTGTTGCGGCGCCAGGGCAAGGGTCCGACGATTCTGGTTTCGCCGCTGCTGGCCCTGATGCGCGACCAGATCGCGGCCGCGGCCCGGGCCGGCGTGCGGGCTGTGGCGATCAACTCCACAAACGCACATGAGTGGGACGACGTTCGCGAGATGCTGCGCAACGACGAAGTCGACGTGCTGCTGGTGTCGCCGGAGAGGCTGAACAATCCGGCGTTCCGTGAAAACCAGCTGCCCGAGCTCGTTGCTCGCACGGGCATGCTGGTCGTCGACGAAGCGCATTGCATCAGCGACTGGGGGCACGACTTTCGCCCCGACTACCGGCGGCTGCGCGACCTGATTGCCGAGATGCCGGCGGGGGTTCCGGTGTTGGCGACTACGGCTACCGCGAACTCGCGGGTTGTTGCGGATGTTGCGGAGCAGTTGGCGGGTTTCGATACGGCCGCGGACGGCCTACTCAACCAGCAAGGCGTGGTCACCATTCGGGGGCCCCTTGCCCGGGCCTCGCTGAGGCTGGGCGTGCTTCGGCTGCCCGACTCGAAAGCTCGGCTGGGCTGGCTGCTCAGCCACCTCGGCGACCTACCCGGCAGCGGCATCATCTACGCGCTCACCGTGTCGGCCGCCGAAGACACCGCGCGACTGCTGCGCGACGCGGGCCACGAGGTGCGCGCATACACGGGGCAGACCGACACCGGTGAGCGCGAAGAATCTGAGGCGCTGCTCAAGGCCAACAAGGTCAAGGCGCTCGTCGCCACGAGTGCGCTCGGCATGGGCTTCGACAAACCCGACCTCGGCTTCGTGATTCACCTGGGCGCGCCCTCCTCCCCCGTCGCCTACTACCAGCAGGTCGGACGCGCCGGCCGCGCCACTGCAAACGCCGACGTGCTGCTGATGCCCGGCCCGGAAGACGAAGCAATCTGGTCCTACTTCGCCACCGCCTCTATGCCTTCACACGAGCGCGCGACGGCAATTATCAACAACCTGAGCGACAGGCCGCTCTCGACCCCGGCCCTCGAGGCTATGGTCAACATCAGGCGCACGCCGCTCGAGCTGCTGCTGAAAGTGCTCGATGTGGATGGCGCGGTTCGCCGGGTTCAGGGCGGTTGGGTGTCGACCGGCCAACCCTGGACGTACGACGCAGAACGCTACGCCCGCATCGCCGACGAGCGCATCGCCGAACAGCAGCACATGCTCGACTACGAAACAACGACCGAGTGCCGCATGGAATACCTGCAGCGCGCACTCGACGACGACACCGCCGTGCCGTGCGGACGTTGCGATAACTGCGCGGGCACATGGTTTCCTGTCGATATCGGGGTGGATGCCGCAGCCAACGCCGCATCGTCGCTCGACCGGGTCGGCGTTCCGATCGAGCCCCGCGCGCAGTGGCCAACGGGTGCCGACAAACTCGGCGTTCCCGTGAAGGGACGCATCCCGGTTGAAGAGCGCGCGCTCGAAGGTCGCGCACTTGCCCGGCTCACCGACCTCGGCTGGGGCAACACCCTCCGGTCGCTCTTCGCGGTCGGCGTACCGGATGCCCCCGCAACCCCGGCACTCATCGCCGCGTGTGTTCGCGTGCTCGCCGATTGGCCATGGGCCGAACGGCCGGTTGCGGTAGCCGCACTTCCGTCGCGGTCGCACCCTCGGCTCGTCGCATCCATCGCCGAAGGCCTTGCAACTGCCGGGCGCCTCGAGAATCTGGGCAGCCTCGACCTCATCGGCGACGGACCGATCGGCGAACCCGGCGGCAACAGCGCGTACCGGCTTGCGGCGGTGTGGGAGAAGTTCGACGCGAGCTCACTCACGCTGCCATCGGGCCCGATTCTTCTCGTTGACGACCTCGTTGACTCACGCTGGACGCTCACCATCGCCGCCCGCGCGCTGCGGCGAGCCGGGGCATCCAACGTATTGCCATTTTCGCTGGCGATGCGCGGGTAAGAATAGACCGTGCTCTCCCCCACCAACCCGGCGACCCCGTGGATTCTCGCCATCGCGCTCGTCGCCCTGATCGTTGTGATGGTGATCCGCGCCTCGCGCAAAGACAAGCGCGAGTACCGCCGGTTCAAGATGTTGCGCACAACGAAGCGGCGGCAGGCGATGTTCCGCCGCTGGGTGCTGCAGTCGTTCGCGCTCTTCGGTGGCGTATCCGTTGTGCTGCTCTTTCTCGACGCGCAGTTCGTGCCGCTCTTGCTGGCCGAGGTGCGCACGGTCGAGTGGATTGCCAGCCCCATCACCCAGCTCATCCTCGCTGGCGTTCTCGTGGTCGGCGCCATCGTCGCCGTCGGTGGCATCATCGCGGCGCGCTCCGAGACCGAGATCCCGTCGATCGGCGACGTGCAGGCGCTGCTCCCACGCAACCGCGCCGAGCTGCGTTGGGGCGCCGCGCTGTCGATCAACGCCGGACTCGTCGAAGAACTGCTCTTCCGCCTCGCGTTTCCCGCAGCAATCTTCGGCATCACCGCAAACGCGATCGTGGCAATCGCCGCGAGCATCGTGATCTTCGGGCTACTACATCTCTACCAGGGCGTACCGGGCATCGTCGGATCCATGCTGCTCGGCGCCGTGTTTATGGCGATCTACCTCATCTCCGGAAGCATCCTTCTCGCCATCGTCATTCACGCGTTCTTCGACCTGCGGTCGCTCGTGCTCATCCCGATTGTGCTGTTCAAGGTGCACCTCGTCAGGCAGGGCAACGGACTCGCGCCGAAGCGCCCGACTGCGGCGGTTCCTGCAGTAGTTAAACCGGTGGATGTCGCGGAGGCGACGCCCACGCCCGAAGCTCCTTAGGCTGCCGGGCGGTCGCTGCGGGTTGCGGAGTTGCGGGCCGCTGCGAGTTGCGGGCCGCCGAGCCGCTCGGCCGCTCGTGTTATTCCGCTGACGTCGGGCTGCGGACGCTACGCAGCTGCCTCGGCCGCTACGCCGCTGCGGCCGCCTCGGTCGCGGGCGGACTGACGGGTGTGCGCGGCATCGACAGCGCGGCAAGCAGCGTGAGCCCGGCCGCGACGGCAACAGCGACAAACATGGCTGTCGACGCGGATGTGACGGCCGCGGCATCCGGACTGCTCGACGATCCACCGGCACTCACAAAGATCGCGTTGGCGACGGCGCCAAAGATCGCGACGCCGACGGCGCTACCCACCGAGCGGGCGAACATGTTCGTACCGGTTGCGACGCCGCGCTCGTTCCACTCGACGCTCGACTGGGCAGCGATGAGCGTGGGCGTGGCGACGAGTCCCATGCCGAGCCCCATCACGAAGCAGCTCATCGCGACGATCGCGAGCGACGGGGTCGAAGCCGTTGCGGCGAGAATTATGGCGCCCACAATCACGATGCTCATGCCGAAGAGCGCCGTGTTGCGAAAGCCGATGCGCAGATAGAAACGGCCCGAGAATGTTGCCGCGATCGGCCACCCGATCGTGAGTGCGGCGAGCGCCAGACCCGAGACGAGCGGCGAGGCGCCGGTCGCTCCTTCAAGATACGTCGGAACGTACGACGTCAGGCCGATGAGCGTCGCGCCTGTGCCAACCGCAATCAAAGACGTGGTGAGGAGGAGAGGACGCGCGAACACCCAGAGCGGAAGCACCGGCTCTGCGGCACGCTTCTCGGCGAAGACGAATGCGACAAGAAGTGCTGCTCCGACAGAGAAAATCGCGATGCTCTGTACGGAATTCCACGCCCAGGCTTGCCCGCCCTCGAGCACTCCGAGGATGAGCAGAGACAGGCTGGCGGTCAGGAGGCCTGCGCCGAGATAGTCCACCGTGTGCTGCCTCTTCTCGATCTTCTCGTGGAACGATCGCAGCAGCATCCACCCCACAATTAAGCAGAGTGGAACGTTGACGAAGAAGATCCACCGCCACGAGACGTACTCGCTGAAAATGCCGCCCAGTGTCGGGCCGACAACCGACGAGATCGCCCAAACGCTCGCGAGGTAGCCCTGCGTTTTGGCGCGCTCGGCGAGGGTGTAGATGTCACCGGCGATTGTGATCGCCATGGGCTGCACGGCGCCCGCGCCGAGACCCTGCACCGCACGGAACGCGATGAGCGCGGGCATGCTCCACGCGAGCCCGCACAGAATCGAGCCGAGCAAGAACAGGCCGACTCCGATGAGGATGATCGGCTTGCGTCCGACGATATCGCTCAGCTTTGCGTAGATGGGCACGCTCACCGCTTGTGCGAGTAAGTAGACCGAGAACAGCCATGGGAAGGAGGAGAAGCCACCGAGCTCAGCGACGATGGTCGGCACCGCCGTCGCAAGAATCGTCGCATCGATCGCAACGAGCCCCGTGGTGAGCATCAGGGCAATAAGAATGGGGCCACGCTCGGAGCGAAAGCCAACGTTGAGAGTTGTCACTGAGAGTTCAAGTCGGTGGATGTCGCGGGCATTCCCCGGGCCGCCCGCCGTGCCCATTTCGCCGCATCTCTTCCTCTCCTCCACAATCCAGTTTTGACAATGTTATCCACAGATAAAGTGCTGGTCAGAGGCTCATTTACCCCTTGTAATTGTCGGCGGCATGTGTCACTCTTTACGCATGGAAAGCACAACCCTCGCACCCGCATCGCGGCTCCCGGTGTCGTTCAGTGACGCCGAGCTCACCGACGCGCTGGCGAGCGCTTTCCAGGCTCGGCGCGAGGTGGATGCCCAACTTCTCGCCCTGAGCGGCGAGGTCGCGGAACGCTCACGCAATAGTCTCGGTCCCGCCGGCCTCGCGAGCCGCAGCGGCTGCACAAATGCCCCGGCACTCGTCGCCGAAATCGGGCGAATCACAACGGCCGAGGCATCCAAACTGTGTCGGCTGGGTGCGGCGATCTCGCCTCGCCTCGGGCTTATCGGCGAATGGATGCCGCCACTCTTCCCGCACGTCGCAGACGCGCTGGCTTCCGGGTCGCTGTCGCTCGAGTCCGCGTCGGTGATCGTTTCAACTCTCACGACCGCGTCGCCGCGTGCCGAGGTGCAGCTGCTCGATACTGCCGAGCGCTGCCTCGTCGAATTCGCTGCCGAGCACCCGACCGACCCCGTGCGCAAGCTCGCAATTCACTGGCGCGACGCGCTTGATCCCGACGGCATCGAGCCGCGCGAGGCCGAGATGGTCGAGCGGCGGTCGCTTAAGAGATTTCTACTCGCGAATGGGATGAAGCGGTACGTGCTTGAACTCGATCCGCTGAGTGCTGGCTTTCTCGACGCAGCGATTGATGCGTCGGTGGGCAAGGCGATACGTCTCCCCCGGTTCGTGGACAGCGAGGGGCGACCGGCGGATGCGGGCGACGCTGATGGCGGTGTCGGCGGCGATGGCGGTGCTGACGTCACTGGCGCTGCTGATGGAGCTGATGTCCCCGGCGGCGAGTGCTGCGTCACAGACGAGCCCTCGCCCGCGACAATCGCCCAACTGGGTGCCGATGCTCTCGTAGATCTCGCCCGCCACGCGGCGGCGTGCACAGCAAAAGTTGTTCCGCTCCCCTCGGCAACGATCGTTGTGCGTATGACGCTCGAGTCCCTCCTCAGCGGACTCGGCATCGCCACCATCGACGGCGCCGAACAGCCGATCTCCGCCGGCACCGCGCGGCGACTGGCCGCCGATGCGCACATCATTCCCGAAGTGCTTGGCGGGGCCAGCGAGGTACTCGATCTCGGCATGTCGCGGCGGCTGTTCACGAAGGCGCAGCGCATTGCGTTCGCAGAACGTGACGGCGGGTGCGCCTGGGGCGACTGCGGGCGACCACCCAGCCACACGGAGGCACACCACATCAGGTGGTGGTCGCACGACGAGCCGACGAATCTCGACAACGGAATTCTGTTGTGCTCGAAGCACCATCACGCCCTTCATCGAGATGGGTGGCAGATAACGATTCGTGACAACGTGCCGTGGTTCGTTCCGCCGTCGAGTGTGGACGTGCAGCGACGCCCTCGTCGCGGAGGTCGCGTGCAGCGGGCCGAAGAACTGCAGGTCGCGTAAGCCAGCTCGCGAAAGGCGCCACGCATGCGTGGTCTCGCACGCGCTCGCTCGGTTTCTCGCGGTCTCGCGCGGGCTCGCGCGGGCTCGCGCGAGACCACGCGGCGCGGTCAATGCCAGATGGGGTCAGTCGTTCGGTCAATGCCGAGGGCATCGAGCGCATCCTCCATAAGCACATGCAGCACGATGTCGTAGAGCTCGTCAGAGGTCAGAGCCCGATGCTCGTGACGATGACTGCAGTTGACTTCTGACTCCATGACCTCAAACTCGACGCGCTCATAGGCACGGTTGAATAGCTCAAGGTCTTCGCCCGTGGCGTTGTTCTCGATGACAACTCGTCCGTTGCTGACGCTCAGGGGAAACTTCCTAACGATTTCGACAATGCGCCTCGCCGGCTCCCCGCCGACACGCGGATCGTGCCTGGCACGCTCAAAACGCTCACGCTCCCGCTCCCGCTGTTCGCGCTCACGACGCTCTCGATCGAGCCGGGCAAAGTAGGCGTTCGCTCGTCCATTCATGACGGCGAGAGTACGCAATCAAACAGGCGCCTACACGGTCGTCTCGAGCAGCAGTGCACAACCGCAGTGCAACGGGTCGTGGTGAGGAGAAGCGCTAGTTCTCCGGGTCGGCAGCGACGGTATCCGACACGATTTCGGCGCCGAAGATCGCGACGAGCAACTGGCTGGTCCACGCGATGAGGTCATCATCGGCGAGCGGTTCGCCGTTGACGACAGGCATCGGCACAGCGACGGTCGAAGTCTGGGTGAAGTAGCGCGAGCCCTGGTACATACGCTGCAGGCGCACCTGCACCGAGTCGGCGAGCACAGCGGGCGACACCCGAAGGTTGCCGCCCATCGTGACAACCTCGCTCAGTCCAGCCTTTGTGGCCATCCGACGAAGGCGAGAAACAGCGATGAGGTTCTGCACCTGCAACGGCGGCTCGCCGTAACGGTCGGTGAGCTCGTCGAGCACAAGTCCGATCTGCTCCGGCGCCGATGCGGGAGCAGACGCGGTCGACAGCTTTTGGTAGGCCTCGAGGCGCAAGCGCTCACTCTCGACATAGTCGTCGGGAATGTGGGCATCGACCGGCAGCTCGAGTCGCAGTTCGGTCTGCCCCTCCGCGACATCCCCCCTGAAGGTCGACACCGCCTCGCCAATCATGCGCAGGTACAGGTCAAAACCGACGCCCGCGATGTGGCCAGACTGCTCGCCGCCGAGCAGGTTTCCGGCACCACGAATCTCAAGGTCACGCAGAGCGATCTGCATACCGGCACCGAGCTCGTTGTTTGCAGCGATCGTTGCGAGACGCTCATGACCGGTCTCGGTGAGCGGCTTCATCTCGTCGTAGAGGAAGTACGCGTAGGCACGCTCGCGCCCACGACCGACACGACCTCGCAACTGGTGAAGCTGCGACAGTCCGTACTTGTCGGCCCGGTCGATGATGAGCGTGTTGGCGTTGGCGATATCGAGACCGGTCTCGATGATCGTCGTCGAGACGAGAACGTCAAACTTGCGCTCCCAGAAGTCGACCATTACCTGCTCGAGCACGGCCTCAGAGAGCTGGCCGTGGGCGACAGCAATGCGCGCCTCGGGAACAAGCTCGGCGAGCTGCGCGGCAACCCGCGAGATCGATGACACCCGGTTGTGAACGAAGAAGACCTGACCCTCGCGCAGCAGCTCGCGCCGAATCGCGGCCGAGACCTGCTTCTCTGAGTACGGCCCGACGAACGACAGGATGGGGTGGCGATCTTCCGGCGGCGTCGCGAGCGTCGACATCTCACGGATGCCCGTGACGGCCATCTCGAGAGTTCGCGGAATCGGCGTCGCCGTCATCGCGAGAATGTCGACGTTTGTCTTGAGCTTTTTGAGCGCGTCTTTGTGCTCGACACCAAAGCGCTGCTCTTCGTCGATGATGACGAGGCCCAGATCTTTGAACTCGATGTTCTTGCTCAGCAGACGGTGCGTTCCGATGACAACGTCAACGGTGCCGTCGGCCATGCCGGCCATCGTCTCTTTCGATTCCTTTTCGGTCTGGAATCGCGACAGAGCGCGCAAGTGAATCGGGAAGCCGGCGAAGCGCTCTGCGAAGGTCTCCATGTGCTGACGCACGAGAAGGGTCGTCGGAACAATCATTGCGACCTGCTTGCCGCCCTGCACCGCCTTGAACGCTGCACGCACCGCAACCTCGGTCTTGCCGTAGCCGACGTCTCCGCTGAGCAGTCGATCCATCGGTATCGGCCGCTCCATGTCGGCCTTGACTTCATCGATTGTCGTGAGCTGATCGGGCGTCTCGGCAAACGGGAATGCGTCTTCGAGCTCACGCTGCCACGGAGTATCGGGCGGAAAGGAGTGCCCCTTCGACGCCATACGCGCCGAATACAGCTTGACGAGCTCGACGGCGATATCGCGAACGGCCTTGCGCGCTTTGCCTTTCGCGGCAGCCCAGTCGCTTCCGCCCATCTTGCTGAGTGACGGCGCCTCGCCACCGACATAGCGCGACAGCAGGTCGAGCTGGTCGGTCGGAACAAAAAGCTTGTCACCGGGGTATCCACGCTTGTTGGGCGCGTACTCGATGACGAGAAACTCACGGCTGCGCTTGACCGCATTGCGACCACCCGATGAAACCTCGCGCTGCACAAGCTCGACGAACTTGCCGATGCCGTGCGTCTGGTGCACAACGAAGTCGCCAGCCTTGAGCTGCAGCGGGTCAACAACGTTCTTGCGCCGCACGGCAAGCTTCTTGACCTGGCGCGAGTCGTAGCCCGCGGCACGCCCGTAGAACTCGGCTTCACTGAGCAGGGCGAATTTGGATGTCGCGAGCTCGAACCCGTGCTCAACCGACGCCTTGAGCAGGTAGGCAACACCCGGTTCTGGGTCATCGGGGTAGGCGTCGACGATGCGCCCCGCGAGCTCGTGCTCGGCGAGCACGTCGGCGGCACGCTCGACGAGTCCGCTCCCCTGCGCAACGACGGCGACCGAATACCCATCGCGCAGCAAAGTTGCAACGTGGTCGATCGCTCCCGTCGGCTGACCCGCGAACGACGGAACGGCCGTCGCGTCGACACGAACGTATTCCTGCAGCGCGGACGCGGCGAGCTCGTCATCGAGCACAACACCCGAGTCAAAGGTCGAGAGCGTCCACCACGAGCGATCGCCCGCAGAAGCCCGCAGCGCGCCGAGAGAGACAAAGTCGCCCGCGTCGAGGTCGATCGGCGCCTCTGCGCCGGCGGTCGCGGCGTTCCAGGCGGCAGACAAAAACTCGCGGTTCGTCTCGACGAGCGACACGGCGCGCGTCGCGACTCGCTCTGGCGAGAGCACGGCGATCGCGGCATCCACCGGCAAATAATGCGTGAGCGGTACAAGTCGGTCGACGAGTGCGGGTGCGAGTGATTCCATGCCGTCGACGGGGATTCCCTCGGCGATCTTGGCAAGCATCGTTGTGAGAGACGGAAACTCGTGCTGCATCTCGGCAGCGCGCTGACGCACCGACGGACCGAGGATGAGCTCACGCGACGGCGGCAGCAGCGCACTCGTCAGAGCGTCGGGAAGGGACCGCTGGTCGGCCACCGAGAAGGCTCGAATCTGCTCGAGCTCGTCACCGAAGAACTCGAGACGCACCGGGTGCTCGTCGATGGGCGAGAAGACGTCGAGAATTCCACCGCGCACAGCGAACTCACCGCGACGCGTCACCATATCGACACGCGTGTAGGCGAGCTCGACGAGCTGGCGCGACAGGTCGGCGAGGTCGTGACTGCGCGAACCGGACGCGAGCGAGAGCGGCGCGAAAGTAGTGAGGTTATCGGCGAGAGGCTGCAGCGCCGCACGCACAGAGGCGACGATGATCAGGTGGCCGGTGCGGTTCTCCTGCCACTCCGCGATGCGGCGAAGCGCGCGAAGACGCTTTCCAACGGTCTCGGTGCTCGGCGACAGGCGCTCGTGTGGCAGGGTCTCCCACGCCGGAAACTCGACGATCTCAGCGGCGGGCAGGTAGCTCTCGAGAGCGAGCCGCAGCGACTCAGACTCGCGCCCCGTCGCGACGATCGCGAGCATCGCCTGCGGCCCACCGCGCTTGTTGAGCAACGCACCGAGCAACGGCGCGCGAAGCCCGTCGACGAGCGAAAAGTCGGCACTGCGCGACGCGTAGGTCAGAGCAGTCTCAAGCACGCGGGCGCGCGAAAGACCTGTTACTAAACCGTCGAGAGTCATTTCTTGCCGGTGAGAACGTGCTGCGCCTGAGCCGCGAGATCGGTCTCGAACGAGAGAGCGTCACGGTAGGTCGCAAACTGCGGAACCCAACCAAGCTCCGCGCGCGCACGCGCATTTGATACGCGCATGGATGTCGCGGTCAGCAGCTGCGCGCCAAACGGAGCAGCGAGACGCAACAGCCACGACGGTTGCGCCGAGGGGTCGGGCAGCGCGAAGGCATCGGCCCGCGCCTGGTGAAGAGCTCGCCACGAGACGGCCTCGTCATCGACGATGTTGTAGGCACGACCCGGCACGCCGGTGTCGAGCGCGAGCACCGTGGCTGCCGCGGCATCCTCGACGTGTACAAAGGGAAGCACGCCATCCCAGTCGCTCGCCGCAGCGGGCATCGGGCCGCGACCGCGGTAGAAGAGTCCGTATCGCAGTGCGACGCCACCATAAGCGCGCGCCTGCTGCTCACCCGACAGCAATGATTTCTGCACGGCGTCGAGCTGGGTTCCGGGAAGCTGGCCGAAGGGGTAGTCCTCATCGATGAGCTTTTTGCTGTGCTGCCAGAATCCGTAGCCGTAGACGATCGAGGCCTGAACGAATTTCTTCGCACCGGCCGCACGTGCCGCGGCGATCATCGTGCTTGTGCCCTCTGAGCGCAGACGATTGGTCTCGCGCATGTCGGAGTACGTAAGGGGGGTGCGGGCGAGCGACGACATCTGGTTGATGACCGCGTCGAACTCGACGTCGCGCACCTCGGCGAGAAACTCGCTGCGCTTGCGAACGTCGGCGACGAGTTCAGATGCTCCCGTGCCGTCGAGTGCTCCCGACTTGCGGGTGATACCGATGACGTGGTGTCCGGCGGCGACGAGCTGCGGCACAAGATTGCGCCCAATAGCTCCAGTTGCCCCAGCCAGAAGTACGCGCATCACTCGAGTTTACGCGCTTGGCGCCGTGTGATATTTCAACTGCGCGGCGATGAGGCCGGTGGTTGCCACAAGCTCGACGGCATCCGCGGAATCGGCCACGAGATTGGGCAGAATCTTGCGCTCGTCGGAGGAGAAATCGCGCAGCACAAAGTCTGCTGCAGACTGCCTGCCGGGCGGACGCCCGATCCCGATGCGCACGCGCGTGAAGTCGGGGCTGCCAATGGCCGCGGCGATGTCACGCACACCGTTGTGGCCGCCGTGTCCGCCACCGACCTTGAGCTTGAGGGTGTCGAACGGAATGTCGAGCTCGTCGTGCAGAACGATGAGCTGCGCCGGCTCGATCTTGTAGAACTTCATCAGCGCCGCAACCGGGCCGCCCGAGAGGTTCATAAAGGTATTCGGCTTCGCGAGAATAAACCGCGGCCCACCGGCGATGGTTCTGCCCTCGGCCACCATCGCGTTTGCCTTGTGGGATTTAAAAGGGGCAGACGCCCGTAGCGCAAGTTCCGCTACGGCCATCTGCCCCACATTGTGGCGGTTGCCGGCGTAGCCGGGCCCGGGGTTACCGAGCCCGACGACAAGCCAGGGTTCCTCCACAGTTGTACGAAGTTACTCTGCGGGAGCTTCGGCGGGAGCCTCAGCGTCGTCGCCCTCGTCATCGCCGAGGTCCTGCTCGCCAGCGGTCGAGACCGCAACGATAAGAACGTCACCGTCGGTGATGAGCGACGAGCCCGTCGGCAGCTCGAGGTCTTTCGCGAAGATCTGAAGGCCGTCTTCTGCACCCTCGATGTTGACGACGATCGACTCGGGGATGTGAGTTGCCTCTGCCTCGAGCGAGATCGTGTTGGCGTCCTGGTTGACGAGTGTTCCGGGAGCGGCTTCACCCTCGAGGTGGATCGAAACGTCGATCGTTACCTTCTCGCCCTTACGAACGACGATGAGGTCGATGTGCTCGATGATCTGGCGAACCGGGTCCTTCTGAACGTCCTTGACGAGCGCAAGCTGCGTCTTGCCCTGAATGTCGAGCTCGAGAACCTGGTTCGACTTGCGAAGGATGAGTCCAACTTCGTGACCGGGAAGGGTCACGTGCTGGGGCTCGGTGCCGTGGCCGTAGATGACGGCGGGAATCTTGCCAGCGGCGCGGATCTTGCGAGCCGCACCCTTGCCGAAGCTCTCGCGAACCTCGGTGGACAGGTGGTTGCTGTCGTTTGTGGCCTTGGCCATGGTTTTACTCCTATTTGTCGGTGAGCTCTCGGCTCAGATATTTCAACTCGAACGCAAGACAGCGTGAGGAAAAGCATTGAAGCCAGACCCACCGCGTCGATTACGGAAACCCAGAGGAGTTTCCCTCGCCGAAGTACAAACCAAGAGTTTACACGCCTAACACTTGTGCGCGCCACGATGGCCAACTAGCGTCGGGATAACGAATCCAGCTGGGGGGCTGAGAATGCCGGACCGCACAGCAGCCACACTCAGCAGGCGCTCTCTTTTCGGACTGCCCACACAGCGAATGGATGCCGCACCCTCCCCCGTGCGTGACGAACCGTTCGCCGACGGAGGTCCGGAAACCCGCGACGCAAGTTTCGCGAGTGCGGTAGCGACTGCCGCCGAGGTTCCCGTCGGCCGCCAGTACACAACTTTTACGGCAGCGGCAAAGGCCGGTGGCGCCTCGACCAACTCCGTCTTTCCCGGCTACAACCCCAAGGGGCACCTTCTTCGCCGGGCGACGTTTGGCCCGCGCCCCAGCGACGTCGCGCGACTCAAGAAGCTCGGTCTCAACAAGTGGCTGACGCTGCAACTGACGCCGTCGAAGATCTCCGACTCTGCGGGCGCCGCCGCGTGGGCGCTTTACCCCCTCGCGGGAGCAACGGCAGCCGTCATCAGAAAGAAAACTCCGGAGTTCAGCTGGGACGCGGGAATCGCCACGGCCCAGGCATCGCTCGCGCGCCAGATCTTCTCGAGCCGCCAGCTATTCGAGATCGTCGTCGACATCTTTGCCAACCACCTGCACGTTCCTCTGCCGGGCGAGCAGTGGCACACGGCACCCGGCTACATCAAGAACGTCATTCGCGCGAACGCCCTCGGGTCGTTTACAACGATGCTGCTCAAGGCGATGAAGCACCCGGCGATGCTCAACTTTCTCAACAACGACGAATCGCGCAAAGCGAACGTCAACGAGAACCTTGGCCGCGAACTCCTCGAGTTGCACACCGTCGGCATCGCCGGTAATTACACAGAAGACGATGTGCGTGCGAGCGCGGCGATTCTGTCAGGCCGCACCTGGAACTGGAAGACCGGCGTCTACGAGTACAACCCGAGCTATCACGTCACCGGCCCGGTGAAGGTTCTCGATTTCGAGCATACAAACGCGACGGGTGCCGGTGGCGAAGCTGTCGGCGACGCCTATCTCAGGTATCTCGCGAAGCATCCAGCAACCGCCCGCATGATTGCGCGCAAGATCGCCGTGCGCTTCGTCTCTGACAACCCGAGCGACGATCTCGTCAACCGCCTCGCCGCCGTCTACCTCGCCTCGAACACAAGCATTCGCGAGACGGTCAAGGCCGTGTTTCTCAGCAGCGACTTCTGGGCGTCTGTCGGAACCCGCATGCGTCGCCCGCTCGAAGACGCCGTCGGTGCGGCCCGCGTGATGAACGTCGGCCGCTCGAAGAGCATGAAGCCGTCGATCAACAACCTGTACTGGACCCTCAACGAATCGGGTCACACACCGCACGGCTGGAACCCACCAAACGGATACCCGGATGTCGCGGCAGCCTGGCTCGGCGCCGGCGCCATGCTGCAGCGCTGGAACCTTCACCGCATCCTCGTCTACGGCTGGTGGAAGGGATTCGTCTGGACCTCCCCCGCAAAGCTTGTGACCCGCACCTCGAAGATGACAACCAAACAGTGGGTCGCCGCTGCAGCGGTTCGCGTTCTTGGCGTCTCGATCACTGAGGAGCACCTCGCGGCGGTCATCGCCGGAGCAGGCGACCGCTGGGATGGCCCGTGGACGCCCACGACGCCCGCACCGACGAGCGCGTGGGACTGCGGCAAGTTCGTCACGCTGCTGCTCGACTCCGCCTACTTCCAGCTGCGATAGGAATCGTATGGACAACGAGATACTGCGTTCGCTGCACCCGGACTGCCCCGACTGGGAACGCCTCGGCCCAACGCGTCGCGACTCCGCCATCCGTGCCGCGGCCATGGCCCAGCAGGTCGCCGCTGAAGAGCGTGAAACGAAGTGGGCGGGTGGCTTCAACCGCCGCACCTTCCTCAAGGGCGGACTCGGCGTGGGCGTCGCGGCCCTCGGCTCGCAACTCGTGACAAGCCGTGTCTCGTACGCGTCTGCCGCTGCACCGTCGACCGGCACTCTCGTCGTCGTCTTTTTGCGCGGCGGCATGGACGGCCTGTCGCTGCTCGTGCCCTCCAAGGCAGAAGACAACGCGGCGCTCATCGCGGCGCGGCACAATGTGGGGATCAAGGCGAGCAAGCTCCTCGCCCTCGACACCACCCGCGGTTTTGGCCTGCACCCGGCGATGGACCCGTTGCAGTCGCTCATCACGGCCGGCAAGGTCGCTGCGGTTCCCGCAGTGTCAACACCCGACCTCTCGCGCAGTCACTTTCAGGCCCAGGACTGCCTCGAGCGCGGATCGCAGAACTCGCTCACGAGCGGCTGGCTCGACCGCGTGCTCGAGGCATCCGGCCCCGGGTCGACCTTCCGCTCGGTTGCAGTCGGCGGAATGACGCCGCGCTCGCTGATGGGCACCTCAGGCTCGATCGCCATGCACGACCTCGACTCAATCTCGCTCAACGTCGACGATGTCGACGCGACAGCAGAGGCCCTCGCGAGCCTCTACACGGGCGTCGATCACCCCATCGCCGCCCAGACGACTCTCGCGCTCGGAGCTCTCGCCACGGTCGCCAGCATCAAGGACGGGCAACCGGCAACCCCCGCAGTGAAGTACCCGGAGGGCAACTTCGCCGACGCACTCGCCTCGCTCGCCATGCTCATCAAGGGCGGCGCCGGAGTGCGCGTCGCCTGCATCGACGTCGGCGGCTGGGACACCCACACCGGCATGGGCAACGTCGACTCCGGCGACATCCAACGGCATCTCGGTGACCTCGCCGAAGCACTCGCGGCGTTCACCAAAGACATCGGCACAGCGGCCCTCGACAAGACAACGATCGTCACGATGAGCGAGTTTGGCCGCCGCGTCGAAGAGAACGCGAGCGGCGGAACCGACCACGGCCACGGCGGCGCCGTTCTTGTTATTGGCGGCGGCGTCAACGCCGGCGTGCACGGTCGCTGGGACGGCCTGAGCCCCGCGGTGCTCGAATCCGGCGACGTGCCCGGATGGAACGACTACCGCAACGTGCTCACCGAGGTTGTGACGAAACGCCTCGACCTCACGACCGGGCAGATCTCCGGGGTCTTTCCGGGGTGGAAGGCCGAGCCCGTCGGGGTTATGGCTTAGCGCTCGGGTACCCTGCTTCTATGCCCGGAAGCCTTCACTCACGCGTGCTCAACGAGCTCGGCAGACTCATCGTTTCTGGTGAGCTCGCCGCCGGCTCGACGATGCTCGCCGAGCAGATCGAGAAGCAGCACAGCGTCTCGCGCTCTGTTGTGCGAGAGGCGACGCGGGTTCTGCAGTCACTCGGAATGGTCGAATCCGTCAAGCGCGTGGGCATGCGCGTGCGACCGATGTCAGCGTGGAATCTCTACGATCCGCTTGTCATCCGCTGGCGCCTCTCCGAGACCTCGAACGGCGCCCAGCTGCGTTCGCTCACCGAGCTTCGAATGGCCATCGAGCCGCGCGCCGCGGAGCTCGCTGCGACCCATGCCCCCGACGAAGTAACCCGCGAACTTCTTGCCCTCGCAGCGCACATGCGATCGGTGGGCCGGGCAGGCGACCTTGACTTGTTTCTCGAACTCGACATTCGGTTTCATTCGATCGTTCTCGCCGCGAGCGGCAACGAGATGTTTGCCCGCCTCGATGGTGTGATCGCCGAAGTGCTCACGGGTCGCACCGACCAGGGTCTGATGCCGAACCGACCGCACGAAGAGGCGCTGCAGTGGCACGTCGACGTCGCCGACGCTATCCAAGGCCAGCGCCCCGCAGAGGCACGCGCGGCGATGGAACAGATCATGAGCCGTACGTTCGTCGAGGTCGAGCAGATCTGGAGCGACGAGCCGCGGGTCTACCTGCGCTAGAACTTCAGCAGAACTTTGCCACTCGTTGAAGAGTCTTTGGCGGTCGCAAAAGCTTCGAGCGAGTCGGATGCCGCGAACTCGTGTGTCACGATCGGTGACACGTAGAGGCTGCCATCGGCTAGCGCCGCGATGACCTCATCGATCTCGTCACCAAAGCGGAACGAGCCAACGAGCTCCAGCTCGCGCGTGATGGCGAGCGAGATGAGCGCGGGCTGCTCGCCAGAGGGCAACAGGCCGACCATCACAACGCGACCGCCTCGAGCCGCGCCGCGCACGGCGGAGCCAAGGCCGCGGTAACTTCCGGACGACTCGAACACAACGTCTGCCTCGACGGCGGCTATCGCATCCACGTCTGTCGCGGTGATTGTCGCTGTTGCTCCGACTGCCGTTGCGATCTCGAGCGGCTTGTCGAACATGTCGACGGCGATGATCTCTGCCGCGCCGGCGCGCTTGGCGACGGCAACGATGAGGGTGCCGATCGGGCCGGAGCCGACAACGAGAACTCGCTTGCCGCTCAGGTCACCGGCGCGCGAGACAGCGTGCCATGCGACGCTCGCTGGCTCGATGACAGCCGCGTCGCGCAGGTCGAGCGAGTCGGGCAGCGCGCGCAGCATGTAGCTCGGCAAAACGGCGAACTCGGTGAATGCGCCTTCGGTGTGCGGGAATCGCGCAGCGCTACCCAGGTACGAGTCGGGCGTCGCGGGGTGCACGGCGACGCGAGTGCCGACATCCGGCCCGCTTCCGTCTGCAGCGCGAGCGACGACCGTGCCCACGACTTCGTGGCCGAGGATCATCGGCGCCTTGAGGATCGACTCCCCCGCGGCGCCGTGCGTCCAGTAGTGAAGGTCAGAGCCACAGACACCACCGAATGCGATCTGAACGACCGCCTCATCAGAGGCCGGCTCACGCAGGTCAATCTGCTCGACGCGAAGGTCGTCTTTCGCGTGGGCGACAACAGCGAGCGAGGTTTCGGGAAGAGCGTTCATGTTAGACAACCACAGTCATTCCGCCGTCGATGAAGACGACCTGTCCGTTTACGAAATTGGAGCCGTCTGAAGCGAGCCAGACGGCGGGGCCGACGATGTCGTCGGTTGTGCCCCAGCGGTTCGCGGGCGTACGACCGAGAATCCAGGAGTTGAACTTCTCGTCGTCGACGAGGTTCTGGGTCATCTCGGTGTGGATGTAGCCGGGCGCGATCGCGTTGATCTGGATGTTGTGCGCCGCCCACTCCGCGGTCATCGCGCGGGTGAGGTTGCGTAGCCCGCCCTTCGCTGCCGTGTAGGCGGAGATGGTCGGGCGAGCGAGATCGGTCTGCACTGAGGCGATGTTGATGATCTTGCCAGAGCCGCGCTCGATCATGCCGCGAGCGACCTCGCGGCCGACAAGAAACGCGCTCGTGAGGTCGGTGCGCAGCACGCGGTCCCAGTCTTCGACGGCGAGGTCAAGGAGAGGAACACGGTGCTGCACACCGGCATTGTTGACGAGAATCTGAATGCCACCCACGCGAGTTTCGACCTCGGTGATACCCGCGACGACGGCATCTGCGTCGGTGATATCAAACGCGATCGAGTGAACGACCTGCCCGCCGAACTCTTCAACGAAGCGTGCGGTTGTCGCTGCGAGACGCGCTTCATCGCGACCGTGCAGGATGACTGTTGCGCCAGCCTGCGCGAGGCCGCGAGCGATCGAGAGCCCGATGCCCCGGCTCGAGCCTGTGATGAGTGCGACGCGACCGGTGAGGTCAAAAAGCGGTGATGGCATTCGGATTCCTTAGAAGAGCCCGGCGACCAGGAAGATCGCGAGAGCGAAGATAAAGCCGAACGTGCCGACGAGAGCCTGGCCGACCGTCCAGGTCTTGAGGGTCGTCTGCGTGTCCATACCGAAGAACTTGCTCACGAGCCAGAAGCCTGAGTCGTTGACGTGACCGGCGAAGACCGATCCGGCAGCGAGGGCCAGCACAACAGCCGCGAGCTCGACCGGGTTGAGGCTGGTGTCGGCGAGCACAACCGGCTGCACAAGCGCGGCAGCGGTTGTGAGAGCGACAGTCGCAGAACCCTGCGCGAGGCGCACGATCGCAGCGATGACGAAGCCAGCGACGATAAGCGGAAGACCGATCGCGTCGAGCGAGTCGGCGATGGCGTTACCGATTCCGCTCGCGCGCAGAACTCCACCGAACATTCCACCGGCACCCGTGATGAGGATGATCGCGCAAACCGGGCCGAGCGCACTGTCGACAATCTTCTCGACGAGCGACTTCTCCTTGTTGACGCGCCAGCCGAGCAGCCACATCGCGAGAATCACCGTGATGAGCAGAGCGACCGGGGTTTCACCGAGCAGGCGCAGGGCCTGAACGATGGGGTTGTCGAGCGAGACAATCTCGGCCGTCGCGAGGGCGTTGAGACCCGTGTTGAGGAAGATGAGAACAAGCGGCAGCAAAAGAAGGAAGACGATCGTGCCGAGCTTGGGAGTCGACTTGAACTCTTCGGCGGTTTCGTCGTTTGCCTGACCGGTGAGGATCGTCGGGATCGCGATGTCGTACTTGCGTCCGACCCAGGTTCCGAACTTGTAACCCACGATGTACCAGGTGGGAATCGCGATGAGCAGACCGAAGACGAGAACGAGCCCGACGTCAGCACCGAGCAGGCCGGTAGCCGCAACCGGTCCGGGGTGCGGCGGCACGAAGATGTGCATAACCGAGAAGGCCGTGGCTGCGGGGAACGCGTAGAGAAGAAGCGAGCCACCGAGGCGACGCGCGACGGCGAAGATGATCGGCAGCATAACCACGAGGCCAGCGTCGAAGAAGATCGGAAAGCCCATCATGAGCGAGGCGATCGAGAGCGCAAGTGGCGCCCGCTTCTCACCGAACTTGCGAATGAGAGCGTCGGTGAGAACCTGTGCTCCACCACTCGTCTCGAGCATTCGGCCGAGCATCGCGCCGAGACCAACGAGTAGAGCGACGGTTGCAAGCGTCGAACCAAACCCGGCTGTCAGGGTGGGAATGATCTGGTTCGCGGGGATACCCGTCGCGATGGCTGTGACAAAGCTCACGATGATCAGGGCGAGGAAGGCGTGAATTCTTGCCGCGATGATCAGCGCAAGCAGAAGCGCGATCGCTCCGGCGGCTATAAGCAGGAGTCCCCAGGTGGGGAGCTCCCACGCGAGTTGCAGGTCGGTCATCATTGTCCTAACTAGTTGACGGTATCGACGCGAAAGTTATCGTCGAGTTGCTGCTGGATAAACCGGACCATCTCGTCCGGGGACTGGCCGAGGTCGACCGCGATGCCGCGCTCTCCCTCTTCCAGAGGCTCGAGCGTCGCAAACTGCGAGTCGAGAAGACTGTTGGGCATGTACTCGTGGTTGCGGTGTGACTGGCGCTCCGAGATCACATCGCGCTGCCCGGTGAGGTGAACAAAGACAGTGTTGGGCGCGTGAGCGATGAGCTGCGTGCGGTAACGGCGCTTGAGCGACGAGCAGGCGACAACTATCGGGTGGCCGTCGGCGAGTTCTGCTCCGATGCGCTCAGCGATGATTTCGAGCCACGGGGCGCGATCTTCATCATTGAGCGGGTGGCCAGCGGCCATCTTTTCTTTGTTCGCGCGCGGGTGAAGGTCGTCACCGTCGATGAACTCGAGGCCGAGAGCCGAGCCGAGCAGTGCTCCGATTGTCGACTTTCCCGAACCGGAGACGCCCATAACAATGAGGGGCGGGTAGCTGGTGGTCACCAAATCTCCTTCTGTAGACGCGTCTTTACGTCTGACAAGAAAGAACGATACGGTTCTATAAAGCAGACTTAATCAAGAACGATAGCATTGGATGTCGCATTCAGCCATCCCCGGAGGCACAACCAATGACGGCATTCCTTCGCTCCGAGCGGTATTCATCAGCAATTCTTCTCGCTTGCGCCGTGCTCGGGCTAGTGGTTGCCAACACAGCTTTTGGGCCAACGCTCATCGCTCTCCGCGACACTCACCTCGCTATTGAGCCGCTCGGTCTCGATCTCAGCGTTGGCCACTGGATCTCCGACCTGCTTCTCGCGATCTTCTTTTTTATCGTCGCGACCGAGCTCAAAACCGAACTCACCCACGGTGAGCTGAGTTCGGTGCGCAAGGCTCTTGTGCCGGTCATCGCCGCCGTCGGCGGTGTCGCTGTGCCCGCCCTCATCTACCTCGCCCTGAGTGGAGGTGGTGACGCGGTCCGCGGCTGGCCCATCCCCACCGCCACCGACATCGCCTTTGCCGTCGGAGTCATCGCGGTCTTCGGCCGTCACCTGCCAACGCGCATGCGCGTCTTTCTTCTCGCGCTCGCGGTGATCGATGACCTCATCGGCATCGTGATCATCGCAACGGTGTTTGCACGCGACATCCAACCGCTGCTTATTGTTGCGGCGGTCGTGAGCCTCGCCGCTTTCGCGCTCGTGAGCCGCGTCATCCATCGTCGCGCGGTTCTGCTGCCCGTTGCGATCGCGCTCGCCCTACTCACCTGGTACCTCGTGGCGCTGTCGGGTGTTCACCCGACCATCGCGGGAGTCGCCCTCGGCCTTGTGCTGCATCGCTCGGTGGGCGAACCCGTAGCCCACGCGCTCACGCCGTTCTCGAACGGGCTCGTGCTGCCGCTCTTCGCGTTCACCGCGGCGCTCGTAGCGATTCCGCAATCCGGCGCGATCGGCCCGGTGTTTCTCGGGCTCGCCGTCGCGCTGCCGGTCGGCAAGGCCATCGGCATCACGATCGGCGGCGTCATCGGTGCGCGCGTCGCGCGAGCGCACACGAGCAATCCCATTCTGGGCTGGGATCTTTTCGCTCTCGCAGTCACCGGTGGTCTCGGCTTTACAGTCGCGCTGCTCGTCAACCAGCTCGCCTTCGACGGTCTGCCCCAGCTCACCGACGAGGGTGTGCTCGGAGTTCTGACCGGCAGCGGAATCTCGCTCGTTGCGGGTGCGGCACTCATCTCGTGGCGCTCACGCGCGCACCGGTAGTCTGGAATGCGCAACACCTACCCCCGAATAGCCTCCAAGGAGCACGTCAATGTCTGACCAGTCCGTTCCCACCGCAAACATCGGCGTAGTCGGAATGGCGGTGATGGGCTCGAACCTCGCCCGCAACCTGGCCAGCCGCGAGGGCAACAAGGTTGCCATCTTCAACCGCTCGTACGAGAAGACCCAGACGGTGCTCGATGAGCACCCCGAGGCGGAGTTTCTGCCCGCGTCGTCGTACGAGGAATTCGCCGCTTCGCTGACGAAGCCGCGCACCGCGATCATCATGGTGCAGGCCGGTAAGGGCACCGACGCCGTTATCGACGCACTGACTTCGGTGTTCGAGCCCGGCGACATCATCGTCGACGGTGGCAACGCGCTGTTCACCGACACGATCCGCCGCGAGAAGGCCGTGCGCGAGACCGGAATCAACTTCGTCGGCGCCGGAATCTCCGGTGGTGAAGAGGGTGCGCTCCTCGGCCCGTCGATTATGCCCGGCGGCTCCGCCGAGGCGTGGGAGACCCTCGGCCCCATTTTGAAGTCGATCGCGGCGGTCGTCGACGGCGAACCCTGCGTCACCCACGTCGGCACCGACGGCGCCGGACACTTCGTCAAGATGATCCATAACGGCATCGAGTACGCCGACATGCAGCTCATCGGTGAGGCGTACGACCTCATCCGTCGCGGCACCGGAAAGACCCCTGCCGAGATCTCGGAGATCTTCGCCGAATGGAACAAGGGCGAGCTCGAGAGCTACCTCATCGAGATCACCGCAGAGGTGCTCAAGCAGGTCGACGCATCGACCGGCGCTCCCCTCGTCGACGTCATCCTCGACCAGGCTGGCTCGAAGGGCACGGGCGTCTGGACGGTTCAGACCGCTCTCGACCTCGGCATCCCCGTCTCGGGCATCGCCGAAGCCGTCTTCGCTCGCTCCGTCTCGTCGAAGCCCGCACAGCGCGCAGCTGCCGCGGCCCTTCCCGGCCCGTCGTCGGAGGAGTTCAAGCCCGCCGACCCCGACGCCTTCATCGAGGGTGTTCGCCAGGCGCTCTACGCCTCGAAGGTCATCGCATACTCGCAGGGCTTCGACGCGATCGTCGCCGGCGCTGAGCAGTACGGCTGGGACATCAAAAAGGGCGAGATCGCGAAGATCTGGCGCGGCGGCTGCATCATTCGCGCCCGCTTCCTCAACCGCATTACAGAGGCCTACGCCGAGAACCCCGGGCTCGTCTCGCTCGTCACCGCACCGTTCTTCACCGACGTTGTCGCCGGTGCCCAGAAGGCATGGCGCAACGTTGTCGCCGATGCCGTCAAGGCCGGAATTCCCGCGCCGGTGTTCTCGAGCTCGCTCGCGTACTACGACTCGCTGCGTGCCGACCGCCTGCCGGCCGCGCTCACGCAGGGCCAGCGCGACTTCTTCGGTGCGCACACGTACAAGCGCACCGATCGCGAGGGAACCTTCCACACGCTGTGGTCGGGTGACCGCACCGAGATCGAAGCGACTGACTCGCACTAGCGCAACGCCCCACACTGGGGGTCGGTTGTGACCGACGAAAAGGCTACGGTTCGTTAAGAGTCGTAGCCTTTTCGGCTTTCTAAAGGAGCCCTCCCCATGCTTTCTTCCCTTCGTCGCGCCGCCGCGATCGCTGTCACTGCCTCGCTCGCGGGCGCACTTCTCGTGAGCACGGGAGGGGCGGCGAACGCAGCGTCGGGCTCTGGCGTCTCGATCACAAACGACTGGTATCAGACGCCCGACCTGCTGCTCGGCACCGTTCAGTCACAGAGCACGGGCACGATCTTTACGATCGACTTCTACAACAGCCGGCTGCGCGCGATTACAACGTCGGGCGCTGTCTCGAACTACTCGATCAGCGGTCAGTCGTCGCACATTGCGATCGATCACTCGACCGACACCGTTTTCACCGCGACGTACAACAACACCATTTCGGCAACTCACAACGGGGTTGTCGACAGCCGTCACGCGGGCAGCAACGTCAGCGGCATCTTCGTAGACCAGTCGACCGGAATCGCTTACTTCACAAACAACCTGTCACAGGACCTCCTGAAGTACGACCATGGAACAGTCAGCTCCGTGCCGCTCCCGGGCTACGGCTCGTCGGTCGCGTTTGTCGACGACACCATGTACGTCACTCAGCGCGGCACCGGCAACCTCTGGGTGCTCGAGAACGAGGTCGTCACGTCGACTCTGACGATCGACGACGGCTCTGCCCCGATCGGCTCGAGCCGCTACCTCGACCTCGCCGCTGACTCTGTGTCAGACACGTTGTGGGTTACGAGCCCGGCAACTGACGAGCTCGTTTCCATCAACGGCGACACCGTCACTCGCCACGCGGTCGGCGACCTACCCGCGCAGGTTGAGGTCGACACGACCAGCGGGGTCGCTTACGTGTACAACCAGGGCGACCAGACGGTGACGCCCGTCGGCGACACCGAACTGACGACGTTCGCGGCGCCCCAGCTCAGCGACATCGTCGCAGATCCGACCTCCGGAGCCGTCTACTTCGTTAACTTCTACTCGGCAAAAATCCTTCGTGTGCTCGACGAGAAGCTGGAGGCGTTCACCCTCACCGACACCTGGTACGGCGACTCCTTCACGTTCAATGGTTTCGTGGTCAACCCCGCTGATGGCAGCGCGTCCATCGTGCGTCAGACCTCCTCAGACAGCTCGAAGATCGACAGAATCACTCCGACGACGTCGGCCTCCCCCGCCAGCTTCATCACCTCGACACCCGCCCAGTCGTACACCGGCAACCGGTACGCGTTCTCGTCGCTTGCAAGCGGATCGCCACTGCCCACGTACTCCATCGCAGCCGGAGTGCTGCCCACCGGCCTCGCGCTCGATTCGCGCACCGGTGTCATCAGCGGGATCCCGCTCAAGGGCGGCTCGCGAACCGTGACGGTGCGTGCGACATCGGGGTCGACGACGGCAGCTCAGGCCTACACGATTTCGACGCAGGGCTTCACAAATGACGCCCCGTCGCGCGCGAGCGTCGGCGTCGCCTACGAGTTTCAGTTCACGACGATGACCGCGGAGCCGATTATCGATCTCGACTCGGGGGCATTGCCCGCCGGTCTCACCCTGAGCTCGGGCGGATACCTCTACGGCACACCGACGGAAGCCGGACGATTCACATTCACGGTTCGTGAATACATCCCGAACACGTACACATCCCCAAAGACGACGGTGACGATCGAGGTCGCAAACTCGGTGACCGCCTTCAGCTCGGGCGCCCCTACCACCGGTGAACTTGGCGAGAACTACAGCTTCACGTTTGCGGCAAACGGCTTCCCCGTGCCGACCTTCACTGTTTCCAGCGGGACACTGCCTGCAGGCCTCACACTCAACAAGACAACGGGTGTGCTCTCCGGAACGCCCACTCAGGCAGGTGCGACAACGTTATCCGTCACCGCGCAGAACGTATACAGCGGGATTCGCTCGAGCAAGACCTCGAAGTTCACCGTCGAGATCTTCGGTGCACCGCAGATCACCTCGGGTTCGCCGACCGCTGCCCTCGTTGGCTCGCCCTACTCGTTCACCGTAAAGGCGAGCGGATACCCGGCCCCCGACTTCGGAATCATCGATGGCGCGCTCCCCCAGGGCCTGTCGCTCAACTCGAGCACGGGTGTGATCTCGGGAACTCCGACCGAACGCCTCTCGGCCCCGGTCAGCATCACGGCCTTCAACGGTCTGGGTGAGGACTCGACCGAGGACTACCTCGTGCTCGCTCAGTCCGCGACATCCACCAAGCTGACCCTCGATCGCAAGGCGACGCAGACCTACGGGTCTTCGACGCGAGTGACGGCGACAGCCCAGGTCACGCTCGTCGACGGCGCCTACCCCGAGGGCGAGGTCGTTTTCAGCGACAGCGAGAGCGAAATCGCGAGCGTTGATGTTGACGACACCGGAACTGCGAGCCTCGTGCTCTCGGCAGGCACAAACGCGGGAAGTCACCCGATCACTGCTCGGTTCGTTCCCGACTCGAACGTGCTGCACGTCTCGGATTCGACGGCCACGCTCATCGTAAAGAAGGCGACCTCGAAGTCGACGCTCACCCTGTCGAAATCATCGGTCAAGAAGAACACCACGACGACCGTGACGGCGAAGGTCACTGTCAGCGGTGTCGCCGAACCGACCGGAACCGTCGCCGTCTACGCGAATGGCAAAAAGGTCGCGACCGGCACGCTCGGCTCTGCGGGCACGGTGAAGATCACGCTGCCGAAGTTCACAACAACCGGCAAAAAGAAGATCGTTGTGAAGTACGTCACGACCGCCAACATCGCGGCATCGACCTCGGCAACAAAAACGCTCACGGTCAAGAAGTAGCCAGCGTTCGGCGTGATCCTGCCAACGGTGCAGTGATCACGCCGAACCGCTCTCCGCGACTGCGAGTATGTCGACATGAGCAAAGAAACCGAACTTCTCGCCGCAGTCGACATCTACTTTCGCGCGCTCTACGCGTGCGACGTCGAACTGCTCGACGCCGTCTTTCACCCCGCGAGCAGCCTCTTCGACAACGACGAGGGAGTCATCACGGTCGACCCGTACCCCGCCTGGCGTGAGGTCGTCGCGAATCGTCAGTCACCGGCATCCATCGGCCAGGAACGTTCAGAAGAGGTCGTGCTTGTCGACTGGCTCTCGGAGAGCGCCGCTGTAGTTCACGTGCGTCTGCGCGTGCTCGACAGCGTGTTCGTCGACCAGCTTTCGTTCGTGCGGGGGCCGGACGATTGGCGCATCGTCGCCAAGGTCTGGCACCTCGAGAGCGTCGTCAGTTCTTAAGTTTTTCAAGCATTCGCGCCTCGTGCCGGTCGCCGATCGTTTCGTAACCGACGACGATGACCGCCGGCGCGAGCATCACAACAATCAAACACAGACCAATGGATGCTCCGCCCGCAGCCAGCGCGACAGCGATAAGTACGACAGCTGTAGTACCCACCATCAGCCCGATGTGAAACGGATCGAACTCGCCGAGCAGAAACGCGTACAGCGCGAAGATCGCGACACAGAAGATCAACACGGGAATCGCGACGGCGAGCACCGCGCCGACGTTGCCGAGCTCGGAATGGCCCTCGATGACGTAGGCGGCGACGTGAAGCCCCGCACCGGTCGCCGCGATTGAGCCGAAGACGATCATGTGGCCGTAGCCCCAGCCCCACGCCTTTCCCCGGAACTTCGCGAGAACGTCGCCCGACGGCACAAGGAAGTAGTTCCACCACAGGCCAAAGGTGAGGCCAATGCCGGCGACGAGGATAAGAACGGCGTCCATCGTCCAACCGGATTCCTCGATCATCGCCGAGACTGTCGCGACAGTGCCGAAGATGCCCTCGCCGAGGGTGATGATCGTGAGCAGTCCGTAGCGCTCTGCAATGTGGTGCGGGTGCCAGGGTGTTCCGCTGGTTTTGCGTTCGGAAAGCACGGGGCCGGCCATCTCGAGCGCGAAAAGCACAAGCGAGATCGCCAGCGTGGGCAGCAGTTCGAGGCTCGTGAAGGCGACGAAGAGCCAGCCGATCTGGGCTATAGACACGTACTTCGCATAGCCGAGGGCGGTCGCGCGTCGCTCCGGGTCTTGTTTGGCAGCGCGCAGCCACTGCAGAACGAGCGCGACGCGCATCACCACGTAGCCGATCACCATCACCCGGTTGTCGAGATGGTCACCGGCATCGATTGAGTGGAACAGCGCGGGCATACCCAGCGCAACGACGATGACACCGATCATCTGCACCATCGTTGTCACTCGATAGAACCAGTCATCGGTGTCGTAGGCGGAGGCGAACCAGGTGAAGTTGATCCAGGCCCAGACGATCGCGAAGATGGCGAAACCGAAGGCCGCGAGGGCGCTGACGAAGTGCGCCTCGGCGATGAGGTGCGAGAACTGTCCCGACGCCTGACCGATCGCAATCACAAACGTGAGGTCGAACAGCAGCTCGAGCGGCGTCGCCGAACGGTGTGACTCGACGGGGTCGCGACCGGTCATCGTTGTGAGGCGGTGGCGTAGGTTCTTCTCCGGCATAAGACTCATAGTGGCATGCGAGACTAGTGCCCGATATGTCTGATCACGACGAACCCGAACTCGCTGGCTACGAGCCCATCCCACCGCGCCGACGCCGGCCCGTGCTCTGGGTGATGCGCGTCGTAGTTGTGCTCGCGATTCTCGGGCTTGTGCTTCCCGGTTTTCTTGTGCCAATTCGTATGGCTGCCGCCACCGCAGAGTCAAGCTGCGGCGTTTACATTGCGCGCGAAGCACCCGGCTCGGTCGGCCAGTCGGTGCGCTTCGAACTCTTCAGCCCCATCGGACCGGGATGGAACTGCTATTCCATCTCGTTCGGCGGCGACGAAAGTCTTGTGCACCCGTTCGGGCTTATTCCGGTGAACGTTGTGCCGCCCGCCGAAGACTCTTCTGAGGATGTTTAGGCAGCCCTCTTAGGCAGCGCCGTCGAACATTGACGTGACCGAACCGTCGTTGAAGACAGCGTCGATCGCAGTAGCGATGAGCGGTGCGATCGGCAGAACAGTGAGGCGATCCCAGCGCTTCTCGTCGGGAATCGGCAGGGTGTCGGTTACTACAACCGAGTCGATGAAGTCGCTCTGCAGCAGCTCGGTCGCGGGGTCGGAGAAGACAGCGTGCGTCGCTGCGACAACAACGCGCGTTGCGCCGTTCGCCTTGAGCGCCTCGGCGGCCTTCACGATCGTGCGACCGGTGTCGATGAGGTCGTCAACGATGAGGCAGGTGCGACCGGCGACCTGACCAACAATCTCGTGCACCGAGACCTGGTTGGGAACGAGCGGGTCGCGACGCTTGTGGATGATCGCGAGCGGAGCACCGAGCTTGTCGCTCCAGATGTCTGCGACGCGAACGCGGCCCATGTCGGGGCTGACAACAGTGAGGGTCGAGGGGTCGAGAATCGCCTGGAAGTGCTTGAGCAGAACCGGCATCGCAAAGAGGTGGTCAACAGGGCCGTCGAAGAAGCCCTGGATCTGCGCGGCGTGCAGGTCGACGCTCATAATGCGGTCGGCACCGGCGGCCTTGTAGAGGTCGGCGACGAGGCGCGCGCTGATCGGCTCGCGGCCGCGGCCCTTCTTGTCTTGACGTGCGTAGGGGTAAAACGGCGACACAACAGTGATGCGCTTGGCCGAAGCGCGCTTGAGGGCGTCAACCATAATGAGCTGCTCCATAAGCCACTCGTTTATGGGAAGTGTGTGTGACTGCACAACGAAGGCGTCGCATCCACGAACACTCTCGTCATAGCGCGCATAGATCTCGCCGTTCGCGAAGGTGCGTGCGTCGGTGTGCACAACCTCGGAGCCGAGGTGGGCTGCAATATCGTGAGCGAGCTGCGGGTGAGCACGACCCGTAACGATCACGAGCCTCTTTTGTCCGGTAACGGTGATCTCGGACACAGTGCCTGCTCTCAGTTCGTTTCTTCGGATGCTTCCGCTGCCGCTTGCGCCGCTGCGGATCCCGCACGGTTGGCCTCGACCCAGCCAGCCATGTTGCGCTGTGGAGCCACATTTATTGCCAGTGCGCCGGGTGCGACATCCTTGCGGATAACGGTTCCGGCGCCTGAATAGGCTCCGTCACTAATCCTAACCGGGGCGACGAACACGTTGTGCGACCCAGTTCTCACGTGGGAGCCCACAACCGTCTTGTGTTTGTTCACCCCGTCGTAGTTTGCGGTGATAGTTCCCGCGCCGATGTTGGATTCGACGCCCACCGTTGTGTCGCCGATGTAGCTCAGATGCGGAACCTTGCTGCCCCGACCAATCACAGAATTCTTTGTCTCGACGAAGGCGCCAATCTTGCCGTCGGCTCCGAGATCGGTGCCCGGGCGCAGGTAGGCGAACGGACCGACAGTCGCCCACGCGCCGATGGCGGCGAGCGTTGCGTCGGTGCGCTTGACGGTTGCGCCCTGCTTGATCTCGCAGTCGACGAGCGTTGTGTCTGGCCCAATAATCGCATCACGCTCGATGGATGTCGCGCCCTTAAGTTGCGTGCCCGGCAGCAGTTCGACATCCTCACCAATTGTCACGTCTAGGTCGATCCAGGTGCTGGCCGGGTCAACGACCGTGACGCCGTTGCGCTGATGGCCGCGCACGATGAGCTCGTTGAGGCGCAGCGCGGCCTCAGCCAACTGGATGCGGTCGTTGACGCCGGCGACAAGCCAGGGCTGGCTGACGGGTACCGCGGCGATTGTGGAGCCCGCGGTTCGCAGCAGGCCGACGACGTCGGTGAGGTACTTCTCTTTCTGCGCGTTGTCGGTGCCAACGAGGGCGAGCTGCTTGCGCAGGGCCGCCACGCCGAAGATGTAGGTGCCCGAGTTCACCTCGGTGATAGTGAGCTCGTCGGCGGTCGCATCCCTCTGCTCGACGATGCGGTCGAGTCCGCCGGTGTCGCCGCGCACGATGCGTCCGTAGCCGGTGCCGTCGGCGAGCAGTGCGGAGAGCAGTGTGGCGGTGGATGCAGTGGCGCGGTGCTCGGCAATGAGCTGCTCAATCGTCTGCGCGTCAAGCAGCGGAACGTCGCCGCTCACGATGACAACGTCACCCGCGAACCCCTCGGGAAGCGCGCCGAGCGCAATCTCGACAGCGCGACCGGTGCCGGGAACGTCGTCCTGGTCGACGATGATCAGCTCGGGCATCAGGCCGCTCATCGTCTCGACAACGAGGTCACGTTCGTGGCGCACAACGGCGATGACGTGAGCGGGGCTGAGCGCGGCGGCCGTGGCGAGCACGTGTCCGACGAGCGGAACACCCGCAATCGTGTGGAGGATCTTCGGCTTCGACGACTTCATGCGCGTGCCCTGGCCTGCGGCGAGGACGATGATGGCGAGGTTGGGGTCGGTCACGTGTGTCCTCCGAAAGGTTCAAGCCGAGTGAGCGTGGCCCCTAGCAACTCCCGGCCGCGGCGCTCTGCAACGAGTCTAAAGTGCGGGTAGTCCATAGGATGTTCCAATGGCCGACGGGCGGGTTCACTGGGGTGCTAACAGAACCATTGTCGCGTTCGGCTCCGTGCTTTTGGTCTGCAGCGTGTTGGCGCTCGGGTTCGGCGCCTTGCTGTTCGCAATGAACTCGGGAGGCGACATCTGGGTTCTCTGTGACCTCGCGACTCCCTCGGGCCACACCTTGCAGAATGCGACGACAACTACTTTCCCTATTGGCGTCGCGTGCGAGTGGACAGACACCGACGGGACCGTCTACGTGCGCACCATCGAGGAATGGTGGACGACAACAGCGTCACTGTGGGGCGGGTGCGTCGGACTCGTGCTCGCGGTCGGTGTTCTGATCGTCGCGGCTGTGCGCCGCGTTCGAAGTCGACACTAGTTTCAGCTCCGTGTTCCCAACCCGCTACCTCAGGCTTGCGCCCGTGCACGTGGCGATATTCGGCAGCGGAGTTACTGAGGGCATCGGCGTAGCAGAGTCGTCTCGCACGAACTCGAATTCTCGATCATCGATGTCTAGCTTTCCCCAGTGCAGGTAGATCGTATCGAGGTCTGCCACGCGCATCTGGCCGCCGTAATCGTCTTGCAACCACTCCTCGGAGCCAAGAAAATACACCTGAAACCAATGGTCGCCACCATCGGTTCGGGAGTCCTCTGGCAAAGTCCAGCACCCATTGAGGTTCTGTGTCTGCTGCCAGTCGAGCAACTTCGGATCGGCGTCGCCTTCCATGACCACGTCTGGCACATTGAGCGCCACGAGGGTTCCGTCATCACCAAACGTGATCGACGACTCATTGCCGTCTTCTTCGTGAACCCACACGCCGCCAAGATCCAGCTCTTCTGGGGTTACGTGTGGTGCAAACGAACAAGCCGAGAGGCCCAGGCCAACGGCGATTGAGGCGAGTAGGGCAGTCGTCGTGATTCTCAACATCTGATCGTCTCTGTCCGGTGAAGGTTCAGCAAGACTTGTTCACGCAATTGCTCCGCCTCCAGGATTCGAACCTAGACCTAACAGCTCCAAAGGCTGTCGTGCTGCCATTACACCAAGGCGGACCGCGCGCGACTTTCGTCACATGCGCGGGTCAAGTCTGCCAGATAATGGACGGATGCCTTCCAACGACGAAGTCGACCGCATCGTTGATGCCTGGGTGCGCGAGCGCCCCGACCTCGACTTCGCCCCACTTCAGGTACTCAGCCGCGTTGCCCGCCTCGCGCGCCACCTCGACCGCGCCCGCCGCGCGGCCTTTGCCGCATCAGAACTCGAGTCGTGGGAGTTCGACGTGCTCTCGGCGCTGCGCCGCGCCGGCTCCCCGTACCAGCTGAGCCCGAAAGCACTTCTTCAGCAGACGCTCGTCTCGAGCGGCACCATGACGAACCGCATCGATCGCCTTGTCGACCGCGAACTCGTCGAACGTCGCGCCGACCCGGGCGACGGCCGCGGCATCCTCGTTGTGATGACAACCCTCGGTCGTGAACGTGTCGACACCGCGATTGGCGAACTCGTCACGGGTGAAGCCGAGCTGCTCGACGCACTCAGCATTGGCGACCAGGAGAAGCTTGCGGGGCTACTCAGGAAGCTCAGCCTCGACTTCGACTAAGCGCTGAGGCTAGCTACCAGTTTTCGGCGCCCTCGAGCGATGTCGGCTTGGGCGCGTAGCCGAGTTCCGAACGCGCACGGGTCAGGTCGAGCGTGCGCTCGAGGCCGAGCTGACTCACGGCGTAGCGCGTCAGGCGTGGCCTTCCACCCACAACCTTGTGCGTCGCCTCAAGGGCAGCCGCGACGACATACGCGGCGCGATACGGGATGCTGTCCAGCGCGACGTCAGCGCGACCCTGCTTCGCCAATAGGTCTGTGAGCACGTCACTCAGGAGCACGTCGCCGTCGTCGCCGACGTTGAAGATTCCCCGGGCCGGAGACTGTACCGCGAGCGCGATTGCATCGGCCAGATTGTCGATGTGCGTGAGCGTATGCAGCACTCGGGCTCCGCTGGGCAGAACCAGGCGCGAACCACGAATGCCCGCCACGATGCGCGGCAGCAGAGTCGTGTCGCCGGGCCCGTAGACGGCGTGCGGGCGGAGGATCGCGACATCCAAGCCACTGAAGAGGGTCTCGGCGAGCGCCTTCGATGATGAGTAGTTGCTCAGGTGCCGTGTGGCCGGCTGCGCGGTCTCGACGCCGTGCACCGTCGGGGTGAAGGCGTCATAGACGCTCGAGGTCGAGATGTGCACGAACCGGGCACCGGGGAAGCTCGCGATCACGGCGCGCGTTCCGTCGACGTTCGCTGCCCGGGCAGCGGACGGGGTTGACCAGTCATCGGCGAGCGCGGCGGCGTGAACTACCGCGTCGACGGTGAGGTCGGTTAGCGGGCCGTCAGCGAGATCCCACTGGCGGTACTCCCCCACCCAACCGTTGGGGCTGCGCCCGAACCCGATGACCGAGTGGCCACGATCGGCGAGGGCGGTCGCGGCGGCTCCGCCGACGAATCCGCTCGCACCCGTGACCGCGATTCTCATTGCAGGAAGTCCGCCACGAGACGGGTCAGGGCAGACCGATCGAGCTTGCTTCCACGACCGGAACGGGGAAGCTCGTCGATCACAACGATGTGGTCGGGCAGCACCGCAGCGTCGATGAGCCCGGGCAGCGCCTTACGCAGGGCGGGGATCACCGGATGCTCACGGCTGAGCGCGGTCGCGGGCTGCGTCGGCACAACAACAAGAACTATTGCGTCATCACCAAAGTCGTTCGCAACGCCGATCATCGCGACATCCAACACACCTTCGAGGCTTGCGATGACGGGCTCGTAGAGTCCGGGATAGACGTTGGTCTCGCCGCGGATGAACATGTCTTTGCTTCGGCCGGAGAGGATCAGGCGGCGGCCGTCGATGCGCCCGAGATCGCCCGTGCGCACCTCGGTCAGCGGCGGCTTGCCGAGGTAGCCGAGCGCGAGGCCGTCGCCCGCAAGCACAAGCTCGCCTGACTCGTCGATGCGAGCGTCGACACTAGCGAGCAGCTCACCGACGTAGTCACCGGCGTCGGTGAACGCGAGCTTGTCGCTGCCATCGGCGATCGCCACGGGAAGCATCTCGGTCATTCCGTAGATCGCGAGCACCTGGGTTCCGGGCAACTGTGCAGCGACGCGATCGAGCAGCGGACGCAGCACGGGCGCGCCACCGAGCAGCACGGCCCTGAGCTTCGGCGCCTTTGACGGCGTCTGCGCGAGCGACCGCAGAATCGCGTCGAGCGCGGCCGGCACCGCGAAAAGCACGTCGGCTCCCGGCAGCAGGTCGAGATAGGCATCGGGCTGCGCACCCGGGTTCGTGCCGTGCGGCGGGATGAGCCAGTGCGCCCCGGCGATGAGAGCCGGGATGCCGATCATCAGCTGGTCGGTGACCACGCGCTCCCCCGGCACGAACCGCACGTGCTGCGAGTAACCGGCGAGCCCGGTGCCGAGCGAGAGCCGCGAGTGAACGACGGCCTTGGGGTCGGCGGTTGTGCCGCTCGTAAAGATGATGAGCGCCTCGGCCGAGGGATCGCCGACGAGCTTTCCGGCGGGCGCATCGAGCAGGTCGCGCAGAGCGAGGGCACCGCGAGGCACTCCGGGCAGCCAGCGACCGGCGACGATGTGGCGGGCCTCCGGCACTACGCGCGAGTAGGGCGGAAGCTCGAGACCGCGACGACGCGCGATCGGCCGCAGCAAAGAAGTCGACGCGAGGTAGAGCAGCGACTCGGCCGCGACCCAGCGCGGCGCAGCGAGCTCTGCCCGGGCACGGAACATCGCCTCACCAGCACCGGGGTCGGCGAAGACGATTGTGCCACCCGCGACGAGAACGCCGAGCGCGAGCGCGATGCCGTCGAGGTTCGGCCGCACCGAGAACAGCACCCGGTCACCCGGCACAAAGCCCTGCAGCTGCAGCCCACCCGCGACGGCCAAAATTCGATCGCGCAGCTCGCCGTAGGTGACAGTGACCGATCCCGACGAGATCGCCGGCGCACCAGGCGTGCGCTCGCAGGATTCGAGCACCGCCTTAAGCAGGTCGACGCTCATACGCTCTCGATCACGAGGCTCGCGTAGCTCGGGATCATCACCCCGCGCGACGCCGACCGCGACACAACGCGAATCGGCCCGGCGGCGAGTAAGGCATCGACGACGAGGCGAATCTCGGCCATCGCCATCGGAGCCCCGAGACAGAAGTGAGTTCCGGCGCCGAACCAGAGCTGCTTGAGTGTCGCGGCCGAGTTGAGCGAAGGGTCGAACGGACCGAGTGCACGGTTGGCGGCGAAGGTCGCGAGCACGACCCGGTCTCCCGTGTGCACGGGCACCGAACCGATAGTCGCGTCGGCGACGACCGACCGCAACATCACTGGCGACGGTGTTGTCACCCGCATGCCCTCGGCGATGGCCGGGTCGACGAGCGACCTGTCCTCCACAAGTTGGGGGTACCAGCCGCTGTCCACGAGAACGGCGACGAGACGCGGCAGGTAAGAGACGAGCGTTTCGGTGCCGACGATCACGAACGCGCCGACAGCGCCGAGTGCCTCGTCTTCGGTGAGCCCGAGCTCGCGCATCCGCCCGGGGACCGTCGCATCTCCCCCGGCGCGATACGCCTCGCGCGAGTTCGCGGTCAGCTCATCGAGCACACCCTTCGCGATCGCGAGCTCGCGCGGTGTAAAGCGCGGCTTCGTCAGACTCACAAAGCGGGTGATGGATGCGACGCGCGCGAACAGGTCGTCGCTGAATGCTTCGACAGGCAGACCAACAAGCTGGCTCACCATAATGCTCGCGTACCGCCGAACTTCGGTCACGACATCCACTCGTTCGCCGTTCTTCAGGCGTGTGGTGATGTCGGTGACGGCACCCGCGAGCGACTGCGCCGCGAGTGCCTCGACGTAGGCCGGCGCGAAGAGCGGACCGAGCTTGCGCCTGAGGGTGAGGTGGTCGACGCCGTCCATGTTGAGGAGAAGAGAGGGGCCGAGGATGGGCGTCCAGAGGTCGCTCGACGCGCCCTTGCCCTTCTTCGAGAAGTGTTCTGGGTCCATCAGCACGCCGCGCAGCAGCGTCGCGTCGTTCACGAGCACACCGAGCCCGGGCACACGACGCACCGGGCCTCGCAACGACTTGAGCGCGCGGTAGGCGACGGGGTGGGCGGCGCGCATCACGCGCTCTTCCATATTCGCGGCGAGGGCGGCGGGCGCGGTCGTCATCGGATGTCGACGTGTTCCGGCTTGTATTCGTGGTCTTTGTACCAGAGCAGCGTGTTCTTGAGCCCCCACGCGCTCACGCGGCGCGACGAGCCGTAGACGACAACATCGCGGCGTCGCGCGTACTGCCCCGTGATGAGGCGCACGGCGTTGACGAGTGCGCGGTCTTCGTGCAGATCTTCGATGCGGGTACGCGGAAAACCTCCGCACGCCTCGTACAGCTCGGCGGTGATCGCCATGTTGCAGCCCGCGGCCATCATGTACGGACCCTTGTCGCCCGGGCGCTGGTTCGCCTTGCGCACGCGACCGAAGGCCTCGGCGAGATAGACGGCGCTGCGCAGCAGAGCGCGCGTTCGCCAGGAGAGTCCCTCGTCGCGACGCGGAACGAGCTCGCCGCCGACGAGCCGCAGCCCGTCGGTCGTAAGCGCAGCGCGGCACGTGGCGACCCAGTCTTCGCGCGGCAGGCAGTCGGCGTCAGTGCGGGCGAGAAGCGTCGCGCCGGCGGCAATCGCGGCGCGCATTCCAGTGTCGGCGGCGGCCCCCGTGCCCTTTGTCGGCTCATCGATGACGCGCCAGCGCGTGAAACCGTGGGCGGCAGCGAAGGTCTCGATGATCTCGCGAGAGTTGTCTGATGAGTTGTTGTCGACGAAGACGACGTCGAAGTCTTTGTCGGTCTGGGCGGCGAGTGCGAAAAGCGTCGGGCCGATCCACTTCGCCTCGTTGAATACCGGTACCGCTATTGCAAAGGTATTCACAGCCGCACCACCATAAGGCCAAGGCTAATGCCGCCCGCGAGCCCGATCAGCAGCACAAGACTGCCCGGCCCGACCTTGCCACTCTCGCGCGCGAGCTGCAGCTGCAGTGGCAACCCGACCGACGCAAGGTTGCCGTGATCGGCGACGACAACGACCGACTTGCCCTGCGCGACACCGAGGCGCTCGAAGATCGGCGGCATGTACGGCAGCGCGACCTGGTGAATCGCGACGAGGTCGAAGTCGTCCCACGCGAGACCGTTGCGTTCGAGAAGCTCGAAAACGGGCTGCGGCCCCAACTCGAGAAAAGCCGCTTGGAGAGCCGCGCCATCCATGTCAAAAAATGAGTCGTCACCGCCGCGCGGGTTGACCGAACCGCCGGTCGGGAGCGTTCCGACATCCCAGTGCCGCGAGACAGCCAAAAACTGAGAATCGAGGATGCCGCGTGCCGGGTCGTCGGTAGCCTCGAGGATGACCGCCGCACCGCCGTCGCTCATTGTGTATCCGGGAAACGACCTGATGAACTGGCTGTTGTCGGCGAGCGACCACCGCACGCCGCTGGTCGGTGCCTCGCCGCTCGCCACGAGGATGCGCCGGTACTGGCCGCTTGCGATGAGCGCGTCGGCGACCTGCATGCCGTTGATCATCGAGTTGCAGGCGTTCTTGACGTCCATAACCGGGCACTCGAAGCCGAGCTTCGCGGCGAGGATGTGGCTCGTGGCGGGCTCGATCAGATCCTGGCTGGCGCTCGCAAAGATCACGAGGTCGATCGGGCCGGGGCTCTCGTCGAGCGCCTTGTGCGATGCGGCGAGCGCGAGATCAGACGTCTGCACGCCCTCGTCGCGCACGTGCACTCTCGTGACGCCCGTGAGGCGATTGATGATGCCCGTCGCAAGCTTCAGCGACGGATTCGCGGCGCGCAGATCGACCTCGGTCTGCTTCGTCGTTCGGGTCGTCGTGGGCAAAAAAATGCCCAACCCCGCAATGCGCGATGATGCGGCGCGAGTGACGACCGTCACCCCTAGCCGAGCAGTTCGCTGAGTTCGAGCCAGCGCAGTTCGAGAGTCGACTGCTGAGCCTCGCGGTC
>Ga0247805_1000104_pt1 | contig 66644 bp, 67 predicted proteins | sample UWRJL044104R1_FD_180930 | JGI IMG/M metagenome (GOLD analysis project Ga0247805, IMG submission 180930) | Plant litter microbial communities from Arlington Agricultural Research Station in Wisconsin, United States - UWRJ-L044-104R-1 | ecosystem: Environmental > Terrestrial > Plant litter >...
TTAGGTGCTTGTGGCACATTCCGGAGCCGAGTAGAACGCCTGCACAAGCTACACCCGTAGAAGGCGCAGAATTACAGCAGTGGACCGGGGTTCAATTCCCCGCATCTCCACCATTGGTCACTATCGCGCTCTGTTGATATCGCACTGTGTTGTCTTCGTTGGTGTTCTCGTTGCGTGTCACATTCCGTAACCGACCGGCACATTCCGTTATCAAACTCAGCCGATTCATAGCCAGCCCCTAGTTTTCGATGCGGGGCGCCGAGTAGCTCGGCCGTTCAGGGTGTGCACACCTGCCCCACGGCGATGGAGCAGTTGTGGATTGGTTGAGCCCCTTAGCGCTCGTGACGGCCCTCGGGCTGTTCGTTGGTCTCTGGTATTTGCGGCGTCGCCGCGTGAACTTCAGCATTCGCACTCTGATCGGACTCGCCGCGGGCATCGCCCTCGGTCTGGTCTTCCGTGATCACGTCACCTGGGTCGACCCGATCGGCACCGCATACCTCAACGTGCTGCTCGCGATCGTCGCACCGCTCATCATCATCTCGCTGCTCTCGAGCGTTATGGACCTCGGTACAGTCGCCCAGTTGCGCACGATCGGCCTGCGCACGGTCTTCTGGCTGAGCATCTCGACGCTCGTCTCGATCCTCATCACGCTGGGACTCGCGCTCACGTTCGAGGTCGGCAAGGGCGCGGGGCCGGCTCTCGCCGCGACCGAAGACGTCTCGCTCGAACAGGTTGTCACCCCGTTCACCACAGTCTTTGTGAACTTCTTCCCGACGAACATCGTCGGTGACATCGCCGAGAACAACATCATCCCGATCATCCTGTTCACGCTTCTCATCGCCATCTCGTACGTGCTGGTTGCCGGCCGAGACGCCCAGAAGGTGAAGCCGTTCGCCGACTTCGTCATCGCGACAAAGGCAGTCATCTTCAGAGCAGTCGGGTTCGTCATCGCGCTCACGCCCTACGCGGTGCTGGCGCTCACAACGTCCGCCGCATCCCGCGTCGCCAACAACGCCGAGACCTTCTGGTCGCTCATCGGAATGCTGGCCGTCGCCTACCTGGCCTGCTTCATCCACGCCTACCTCGTAAACGGTGTTCTGCTGCGGGTGTGGGGCAACGTGAACCCGCTGCTGTGGTTCCGCAAGTTCCTGCCCGCGCAGGCCACGGCGTTTACGACGCAGAGCAGCATCGGCACACTTCCCGTGACAACGAACATGCTCACCCAGCGGATCGGTGTGCCGTCCGAGATCGCGGGATTCAGCGCCCCACTCGGCGCAACGATCGGAATGCCGGGGTGCGCCGGCGTCTGGCCGGTGCTTGTGGCGATCTTCGGCGTCAACGCGCTCGGCATCGACTATGGCTTCGCCGACTACCTTGTGCTGATCGTTCTGGGGCTCCTTGTATCGCTCGGCACCGCCGGTGTTCCGGGAACCGCGACAGTCACTGCGGCAACGGTGCTCGTCGCCGCGGGTCTCCCTGTCGAACTTCTCGCCCTCACCCTGCCGATCTCGACAGTCGCCGATATGGCCCGCACCCTCACCAACGTGACGGCGGCGGGCGTGACAGCAACGATCGTCGCTCGTCAGTCCGGGCGATTGGATGACGCGATCTTCACCGATCGGGAACTCACCCGCCCGACGCCGACCGAACCCGCACTCGCGACAACCGGAGACAAGAACTGATGACTACCTCACCCCTGCGTTTTGTTGTTGCGGCGCTCGCTGCTCTCGCGATCGCTCTCGCGCCCGTGCTCACCCACGCATCACCGGCGCACGCAGCGCCGCCGTGCGACTACAACAACAAGGTCTACTGCGACGGCGGCGACGAGCCGGCCTGGCAGTGGGACACGATCGATGACATCGCGTGTGTACAGATTCCTGGCGCGACCCTCGACGCGAACGACAAGCCGGATTACTCGAAGGTCGTTGGCAAGGTCTATTACAAGGGCGCGCTCGTGTGGGATTCGACCCCCAAGCCGAAACCGAAGCCCAAGCCCAAACCGAAACCGAAACCGAAGCCCAAAGTGGTCGCGACCACCCCGTCAACCACGACGAAGCCCGCGACAAAGCCGACGAAGCCGAGCGCCGCCAAGCCCGCAGTGACGCCCACACCAACTCCGACGCCCACGCCGACGGCTATTCCCGTGCTTGAGCCGGCGGCGATTGTGCAACCCGCGAGCGCCGGACCCTCCGACGTCCAGCCCGGCGGGCTCAACCCCGGACTCTTTGTGCTCGGCGGAATCCTTCTCGCAGGTGCCGCAACCGTCGGGGTGTACGGACTCCGACGTCGACGCACAACTCCCGCTCTCTAAACCCGTTCACTCCACCAACCGAAAGATGCCCATGTCCATAGCAGCAGCACGAAGGGGAGCAGCCGCGACGCTGCTCACCCTCGCACTCGCGGCGACCTCCGTGGTCGCGGCGCCCATCCTGGCTCCGGCTCTCGCCGACGAGACAACCGAGCTCGCGGTTCGCGGGTATCTCACCGAGGCGTACCCATCGCTTCCCGATGACAACGTCTTCGAGGTTGTCACCTTCGAGCGTTTTGAGTACCTGCTCAACAAGGCCGGCACCTTCGCGTTCCTCGTGGGCAGCGCGAGTGACCCGAAGCTTCAGGCCGAGATCGCTCACATCAACGCGGTCGCCGAGACCAATGGGGTTGAGAAGATCTATCTCTTCGACCCCAAGCTCGACGGCCAGTACGTCGACGTGCGCGACTACACACCCCGCGCCGGGGAGAACGTCACGGTCGAGGGGCAGGTCGAGGCGCTCTACACCCGCGTGCTCGCCAACAACCTCAACAAGGACACGTCGACTGCCTTCACTCGTACCGACAGCGACCCGTACCTCTTTGTCTACGACAAGGGTCACACGGTGAGCGTCGACGGTGTCGACACCGAAGACCGCATCGTCTCGGCGTTGAGCGAGAGCCGCACCGCGGCGCAGCTCGCCGAGGCCGGGGCCGTTGACGCCTACAAGGCGCTCGTCACCGGGGTCTTCGCACCCGTGCTGGAGGCAGGCGTCGCCCAGCTCGACACGGTGAGCCACTTCACGTTCCTCACGGGCGAGTACAACCGTCGTCACACAACGGACTACACAAACGCGGCCACCCATGGTGGCAACATCTTTACGACCGAGACCGAGGATGACTTCGTCGTCTACCAGCTCAGCTACCCCGAGCTGAAGTACCTGCTCGAGACCCCCGGCGACCACGTGATCCTCTTCGGCGGAACCTGGTGCCACAACACCCGCGCGGTGGTCAAGCAGATCAACAAGCTCGCGCACGACAACGAGGTTCCGGTCGTGTACAACTTCGACCTGCGCATCGATGGAACGTCGTCGAACAACCTGCACATCCGCGACAGCAATTCCGCCCTGTCGTACCTCTACGGTGACCTCGTGACCAAGTACCTGCCCAACCTCGTCACCCAGTACACAAGCACCAACCGCATCACCTACTACCCGGGCGGCGACCGCACGGGAACACAGAAGAGCGTCAACCGTCTTCAGGTTCCGTTTCTCATTGAGTACAACAAAGACGCGGTGAAGGCCGGCGAAAAGGCACCCATCACCCGCGGCTGGATCAAAGACAACGGCAACGGCACAAACACCGAGTACATGACCGAGTGGTGGTACACCCAGGGCCTTCGCGGTAGCGCAACAGAGGGTTCGAACAGCCACATCAACGGTGTTGCGTTCGCCACGGAGGCGGTCGCGGCAGCAGGCGTCTTCTTCGACGGATACACGGCAGAGCAGGGTGCCGCAGCCACAAGATTGAGCGTCGCAACCGCGTTCGCCGAGGGCAACACCGAGTTCTCAACAACCGTGTCGACCGGTGGCGCAACTGCCACAGGCGCCGAGGGCACCGTCGAGATCTTCGCGACGGGCACAACGCCGACCTCGCTCGGCTCGGCTCCCGTCACCAACGGTGTAGCGAACGTCAGCGCCGAACTCGGCGCCGGGGAGCACGGCTACTACGCGGTCTACACGCCCGCGTCAGGTGCGGCCTACCGCGCTTCGTCGTCACTCGCCGCGAATGTCACGGTCGTTTCGGGCTTCAGCGTCACGCCAACGGTGACGGGAACTTCTGTTGCCCTCAGCGCGACCTACGCGGTCGGTGGCGGCGCGGCAGATGACGCAACGGGGGCCGTTGAGTTCTTCCGCAGCGGCGAGCCCGTCGTGTCACTCGGCAGCGTTGACCTTGTCAACGGTGTCGCGACACTGCCGGCGAGCACCTGGACGGTGGGTACGCACGGCGTGTACGCCGTCTACACGCCCAACGAGGCGTCGCCCTACACAGCCGCGACGACCGAGACAGTTCAGGTCACCGTCGCGCTGCCCACGGGTGCCGTGCTCACGATTGCCCCGACCGTTTCTGGCGACCTCAAGGTCGGTAAAACACTGTCGGTCGCTCTCGGCGCCAACTACCCGGGCGCCGTTGGTACGAAGTTCCAATGGCTGCGCGAGGGCAAGAAGATCGCGAAGGCGACGAAGGCCACCTACGTCGCGACAGCTGCCGACCGCGGTAAGAAGCTCAGCGTCTCCGTCACGGCAACTCGCGACGGAATCGCCAAGGCGGCGACGAAGACTTCGCCGAAGACAGTAGCTATTGGCTTCGGCGTCATCGCGCTGAGCACCGAGCCCGGTGCTCGCACCGAGCCCACGTCGACAGGCGACTCGACGGTTGGCTCGAAGCTCACCGCAGTGCTGCCCGACTACACAACGACCGGGCTCACTTTCGGTTACCAGTGGATCCGCAACGGCGTCGCAATCACGGGCGCCACGAAGTCGACCTACGTGTTGAGCGCTGCCGACCTCGGCAAGGAGATCCGCATCTCGGTGACGGCGACGAAGACGGGCTACACCAAGCTCGTTGTGTCGGGCGTGTGCTGCGACCTCATTACCGCGGGCACGCTGAACTCCCTCGCAACGCCGACGATCAGCGGAACGAAGAAGGTCGGTTCGACGCTCACCGTGAAGACCGCGAAGTGGAGCGCTGCCGCAGTGGCAACCCGCTACGAGTGGTCGGCGGATGGTGAGGTTGTGCAGCTCTCGACCTCGGCGACGCTCAAGCTCAGCTGGCTCGAGAGGGGCACAAAGATCACCGTCCGCGCTCTCGGCGCCAAGCAGGGCTACACAAAGGCCGCGTCGGTCTCCTCGGTGGAGACGACAGTCATCAAGTAGCACCAAGAGAGATCGGGCGGCGAGAGTATTCGTCGCCCGATCTCTGTTTTGACCTCAGCGAGTATCAGGTGGCGAGGGCAATGCACGCCAGCACAGCGAGCGCGATGCCGATGCCCTGCACAACCGTCAGACGCTCGCGCAGCACAAGGGCGGCGAGCACAACCGTCGCGAGCGGGTAGAGGCTCACGAGCACGGAAACGACTGCAAGGTTGCCCTCGTGCAGCGCGAGGATGAGGAGAGCGTTCGACACTCCGAGCAGCACACCCGCGACGGCGCTGAACGCCCAGGCCCGCCCGGCAGTCGAGCCCTGGCGGGTCGACGCGGGCGGCGGTTCGAACACGGCGAGCAGCCCAAACCTCGCACGAGTTATGCGCAGCCCTGTGAGCAACAGGGCCAGCACAACCAGACCGGTCACCATTTCGACAGAAGCCGGAACCAGCCCGGATGTCGCGTCTGTGGCATCGATCGCCACGATGGAGAGCCCGAGTCCGAGGCCGGCGACGAGCGCCAGGATCGCGGCGCGGGGCGTCACCCGTTGCCTGGTTCGCGACGACGGCACCGAGATGAGCACGGTGGCGAGCACGGCTACGGTGATGGCGCCCCACGCGAGGGCATCGAGCCGCTCGCCCGATGCCGCCGCAACGGCTACCGGAACGACTGCTCCGATGAGGGCGATCGCGGGGGAGAGCAGGCTCATCGGGCCGATCGCAAGGGCAGCGTAGAAGGCCACAAACCCGATGATCGCGAGCACGCCAGCCAGCGCGCCGAGAGCCGTCGCATCCATCGTCCACGTACCGCCGACGGCCAGCAGCCCGACTCCCACAACGATCGTGCCCGCGACGTAGGTGCCGGCCGTCGCGTGCAGAACGTTGAGTCGCCGCGCCGCGAGGCCGCCGAAGAAGTCGGAGGTGCCGTACGCGACGCTCGCGATGAGGCTCAGTGCAACGAAGAGCGACATGGCTAGCGGGCGACGCCCCTGAGCGAACCGGTGGACTCGACGAACTCGCCGTCGGTGGTGTCCTGGGCGAGGCAGAGAATAACGCGGTCGCCCGCGGTCCAGCGCTCGGATGACGGGTAGTAGTAGGTCACACCGATTGTCGACTCGTCGTAGAGCACTCCGACGAAGCCGTAGAACTCGGCCTCGCAACCGGTGACGGCCTCGTCGAAGATCGCGGCCTGGCCGGGGTACTCACCGTCGGGCAGCACGATGTCAGCAAAGGCCTCGCTGTCGTGCGGCTCCGCGCAGTCGACCGGGTTGCTGAACTTCTCGCCATCGGTCTCGGTGTTGTCGATGCAGTCGCCGACAACGAAGTCAATGGGCTGGGCGACCGGAACAACCACCGCGTCGGGCTGTGGCGAGCTGCACCCCGCGAGTGTCGCCGCCGCGAGAACAGCGACAAGAAGGGTGCGAAACATAGAGCGAGCCTACCCAACGTCGGAGTGGGTAGCTCTGCCCATCGTGTGCCGCCGTGGCTCCTTGTAGGGTGGGCACTTGTATCAGCTCATGGGACTCAAGGGGATAATCGTGCTTTTTCTGAAAAAGGAGCTCGCGGAGGCCGCGGCAGAGATTCGCAACGCCGACGCTTCCCTCACCACGATCTTCGGCCAGCTCAAGTCTGAGCGGGTATGGAGCGGCAACGACGCCGACGCCTTTCAGCGCGACTGGAACGACCAGATTCACAACCCGCTGATCGGGTCGGCAATGTCACTCGATAACACGGAGTTCAAGCCGCACAGCTAGCTGGTTAGGCCTTCGCAACCCGCGCGAGCACGGTCTCGTGGAGCAGACCGTTTGTCGCGAGTGCGTTGCCGCCCCACGGCCCGGGTTCGCCGGTGACCGTTGTAAAGCGACCGCCGGCCTCTTCGACGATCGGGATCAGCGCCGCCATGTCGTAGGGCTTGAGGTCGAACTCGCTCACGATGTCGATCGATCCCTCGGCGAGCAGCATGTAGGCCCACATGTCGCCGATCGCTCGCGCGCGCCAGACGTCGCGCTGCAACGACACAAGCTCGTCGAGGTATCCGGCCCCATCCCAGCCCTGGATGCTGTTGTAGCTGAGCATCGCGTCTTCGAGATTCTCAACAGCGCTGACGTGGATGCGACGGGGCTCGTCATCCCCGCTCTGCGACCACGCGCCGTGGCCTTTCGCAGCCCACCAGCGCTTGCCGAGCGCGGGGGAGCTGACAACTCCGACGACCGGAACGCCGTCGATCGCGAGCGCGATGAGTGTGCCCCAGATCGGCAGGCCGCGCAGGTAATTCGTTGTGCCGTCGATGGGATCGATGATCCACTGGCGGTCGCTTGTGCCCTCTGTTCCGTACTCTTCGCCGAGAATCGAATCGCCGGGGCGCGCCGCCTCGATACCGTTGCGGATGCTGCGTTCGACTGCCTGATCGGCGTCGGTCACGGGGGTGCGGTCGGGCTTCGTTGTAACAACGAGGTCGAGCGACTGGAACCTGTCGAACGAGATGAGGTCGGCGTCGCCGGCGAGTTTGAGGGCGAGGGACAGGTCGTCGGAATATGTGAAGGTCATTTCAGCTCCGGTTTTAGTGTGACAAGCAGGCGGTGGAAGCTATCGAGGCGCAACACCCCGGCCTCGCCGAGCTCGGTCTCGACGCGCTCGTTGAGGGAGCAGTCCGGAGCGTCGGGCAGGTGGGTGCAGCCGCGGGGGCAGTCTTCGGCGATTGCGGCAAGATCGGTAAACGATTTGAGGATGTTGTCGGTGTTAACATGCCCGAGGCCGAACGAGCGAACTCCGGGGGTGTCGACGATCCAGCCGGAACCGATGCGGTACGAGATTGTCGACGAGCTTGTGTGGCGGCCGCGACCTGTAACGTCGTTGACGCGACCGACCGCACGGTTCGCGTCGGGCACGAGTGCGTTGACAAGGGTGGACTTGCCGACACCGGAGTGCCCTACGGCGACAGTTGTGTGGCCCTGCAGTTGCGCGGTGATCGCCTCGATGTCGAACTCGTCGCTGCGGCTCTCAAAGGTCTGAATGCCGAGGCCCGCGAAGTTCGCGAGGAACTCCGCCGGGTCTTGCAGGTCGGTTTTGGTGATGCACAGGATCGGGGTGATGCCGGCATCGAACGCCGCAACGAGATAGCGGTCGACGAGGCGCGTGCGTGGCTCCGGGTTCGCGGCCGCGACAACGATGAGCATCTGGTCGGCGTTGGCAACGATGATGCGTTCGACCGAGTCGGTGTCGTCGGCGCTTCTGCGCAACAGGGTTTCGCGAGTCTGCACCCGCACGATGCGCGAGAGCGAGCCGTCGTCGCCCGAGACATCCCCGACGATGTCGACGCGATCGCCCGTAACGACGGACTTCTTGCCGAGTTCGCGCGCGCGGGTGGCGACGATCTGGCGTTCCTTTTTTGTGTTCTCGTCGACCCAGACGCCGTAGCGACCGCGGTCGACGCTGAAGACGCGACCGGTGACGGCGCCCTCGTGTCCGGGGCGGATCTTTGTGCGCGGCTTGTTGCCCTTGGGGTTCGGGCGCACGCGCACGGCCGATTCGTCGTACTCCGAATACTCTTCGTCCGCGTCGTCGTTGGGATCGTTGAGCCAGCTCATGATCTAGAGGGCCACCGTCAGGTCGCTGTTCGGACGACCGTAGAGCATCTCGGTCCACAGCTCGGGGTACTGGGGCAGGGTCTTCGACGTTGTCGCGATGTCGTCGATCAGGATGCCGTCGATCGCGAGCCCGACAATCGACCCGGCGTGCGCCATCCGGTGGTCGTCGTAGACGTGCCACGCGCCGGCGTGCAGTGGCGCTGGCTCGATCGCCAGGCCGTCCTCGAGTTCGACGACCGAGCCGCCCAGACCGTTGAGCTCTGCTGCGAGGGCCGCGAGGCGGTCGGTCTCGTGTCCGCGAAGGTGGCCGATGCCCGTGATCGTGCTCGGTGTTGTCGCGAAGGCGGCGAGTGCAACGAGCGCAGGTGCGAGTTCTCCGCCGAGACTGAGGTCGAGCTCGAGACCGGGAAAGGTTGTGCCGCCACGGAGGCCGTCGCCGCCGTCGACAACGAGAGAGGTGCCCTCGTGCCGCACTGTCGCGCCAAAGCGGGGGAGGATCTGCTCGAGGTGTGCACCGACCTGGGTCGTTGCGCTGGGCCAGCCCTCGATCGCGACGGTTCCACCGGCGACAATTGCCGCGATGAGGAATGGTGCGGCGTTCGACAGGTCGGGCTCGATGTCGACGTCGAGCGCCTGGATCTCCGAGTGGGGAACAACCCACACGCCGGGCTCCGGGCTGTCGACGATCACACCGCGCGCGGCGAGAGCCGCGATTGTCATCTCGATGTGCGGCATGCTCGGTAGCTTTTCACCGGTGTGGCGCAGCGTCAGGCCGTTGTCGAAGCGCGGGGCGACAAGCAGCAGACCGGAGACGAACTGGCTCGAGGCCGAAGCGTCGATCTCAAGCGAGCCGCCCGCAACCGAACCGGTGCCGTACAGGCTGAAGGGGAGTGAGCCGCGGCCATCGTCCGAGACATCCACTCCTAAATTACGAAGGGCGTCGATCACGGTGCGCATCGGGCGTTTGCGCGCGTGCGGGTCGCCGTCGAACGACACGGGGCCGAGTGCGAGCGCCGCGACGGGGGGCATAAAGCGCATAACGGTGCCGGCGAGTCCGCAATCGATTGATGCTCCGCCCTCGAGTTCGCCGGGCGTCACAAGCAGATCCGGGCCGAACGCGCCGTTGCCGTCGACCTCTTCGATGGAAACGCCAAGGGCTCGCAGCGCCTCGATCATGAGTGCGGAGTCGCGCGAGTGCAGTGGGGCGCGCAGCAAAGATGGCCCGTTGGCGAGAGCGGCGAGCACAAGTTCGCGGTTCGTCAGGCTCTTCGAGCCGGGCAACTGCATGGATGCCGCGAGCGGCTCTTTCGCGAACGGAGCGGGCCACGGCCCGTCGCCGGCGAGGGGAGCGAGCTCATCCTCCGCGTAGGGGCTGAACTCTGGTCCGGAATACCTGAATACCTGCATCGGTTACTAGGGTATCGGCACTTTCGCCAGAGGATGGAGATCACAGGTATGACGCTTCTCGAAGCAGCACCCCAGAGTCTCCGTGCGCGCGATCTAGACTTGCTCCTGATGACTACGGATGTAACAAACGAGCCGACCCCCGACGTGCCTGCTGACAGTGAGCCCGCGGAGGCAGTTGCCGACGTGCGCGAGCTTTTCGAGAGCCAGGCCCTGCAGTACATGGACCAGCTCTACGCCGCCGCAATGCGGATGACAAAGAACCCCGCGGATGCCGCGGACCTCGTGCAGGAGACCTTCGTCAAGGCCTACACGGCGTTCGGCCAGTTCACGCAGGGCACAAATCTGAAGGCCTGGCTGTACCGCATCCAGACCAACACGTTTATCAACAACTACCGCAAGAACCAGCGCAACCCGTACCAGGGCACAATCGATGACCTCGAAGACTGGCAACTGGGCGGCGCCGAATCGATAACGCAGTCGACGTCGACACGATCGGCCGAGGCCGAGGCCATCGACCACCTGCCGGACAGCGCCGTGAAAGACGCGCTGCAGTCGATTCCGGAAGATTTTCGACTAGCGGTTTATTTCGCAGACGTCGAGGGCTTCTCCTACCAGGAGATTGCCGACATCATGAAAACACCCGTAGGCACAGTGATGAGCCGCCTGCACCGCGGACGCCGGATGCTGCGGGACCTTTTAGCTGACTACGCACGCGATCGCGGGATCGCAGTGCCTGCCCCAGGGAGCAAAAAATGACCGACTGCGGTTGCGACAAGGCCAAGGCCGAACTCGAAGAGTACATACACAATGAGCTGACGGTCGGCGAAGCTGCCGACATCGCCGAGCACATGGCGACCTGCGAAGACTGCTCGGGCGAGCACCTCGTTGGCCTCACGCTGACCCTCAAGGTCAAGCAGGCCTGCAACGAGAAGGCACCCGAAGACCTGCGTGAGCAGATCCTGTCGCGGCTGGCGTCCACGAGCGCCTAACTAGCCTGTTAGCTAACTAGCCTGTTAGACGGCCGTTGACCAGCCCTTCGCCGGAACTGACCATCCGGGATTGACTGGGCTACATGCCTACCCTCAGCGTCATCATCCCGGTTCTCGACGACGCCGCACTTTTGCGGCGCTGCCTTTCCGACCTTGCGGCGCAGACCGTAGAGATTCACGAGATAGTCGTCGTTGACAACGGCTCGACCGATGAGAGCGCGTCGGTGGCCCACAATGCGGGCGCTCGAGTCGTCGTCGAGAAGACGCCCGGCATACCTGCCGCAGCAACAGCGGGCTTGGATGTCGCGACCGGCGACATTCTCGCCCGAATAGACACCGACACTCGAGTTCCCCGCGATTGGGCGCAGCGCATCGTCGCGGCCTTCGCCGCCGACCCGGAGATGGGCGCCCTGACCGGCCCCGGTGTCTTCTACGACGCCAGCCCGGCGCTCGCATGGTGGGGCGAGGTGTTTTACATGGCCGGCTACTTCAGGTCGGTGCGTCCGCTCACCGGGCAGCGCCCGCTCTTCGGTTCGAACTTCGCGATCAGGCGAACGGTGTGGGAGTCGGCGCGCGCCGACGTGCACCTGAGCAGCGACATCCACGATGACATGGACCTGAGTTTTGCGCTCGATGGTCAGGCGCGCATCACCTACGACGAGACGCTTGTTGTCGGCATCTCGGCACGCCCGTTGCGGTCATCACGCGGAATGGTCAAGCGCTTCTACCGGGCGTTTGTGACGATCGGCGCGAACTGGGGCGACAGGTCGCCGCTGCAACGCTTTCTCGAGCGCCGAGCTGCCTGAGCACCTACTTGAGCCGCGCGCCCTCCGCGATCATGTCGATCGCCTTGCCGATGCGCCGGGCGCGGGTGTCGGGCTTTTTGGCATCGTCGATCCAGACGCTGTACTCCTTCTGGTGCGAGTACGACATGGCGCGGTAGCTGTCGAGCACACCGGCGTGGGTGAAGGCCTCCGCGACATCCACCGCTATTTCTACGACTCTGTGCGCCGTATCGAGCCGCACCGTGACCTGCACGGAGTCGCCGGGATGTTTGCCGAGGCGCTCCTGCAGTTCGGTGAGCACAAGCAGCAGGTGGTTCGGCCCGCCAAAAGTCACTATGGAGCCGCGGTAGGTCTCGCCGTCGAAGTCGGCCCAGACCGGAACCCTGCCGCGGGTGCCGAACTTCTGTTCGACGTCGAACGGCACGGCCACAAACGACGACGACCCCGGAACATCCGAGCGTTCGATGATCGCATCGAAGCGCAGGGTGCCGGGGTCGAGGTACGTGACCATGTCGCTCTAGATGTTCAGCGCCCGGCTGATGAGGTCGACCTGCTCCTGAGCACTGCGCTTGTTCGAGCCGGTGGCCGGAGAAGCGGAGGCCGGGCGGGATGCGACAGCAATCGTGCGGCCCTGAAGCTGCTTCGCGAGCTCGAGGCACATCAGCGGCCAGGCGCCCTGGTTCTCGGGCTCATCCTGCGTCCAGACGAGGTCGGCGTTCGGGTACTGCGCGAGGATCGCGTTGATCTCCGTGACAGCGAGCGGGTAGAGCTGCTCGAGACGCACAACCGCGACGTTCGATTGCTCACGCTTGTCGAGCTCGTTGATGATGTCGTAGTAGATCTTGCCGCTCGTGAGCAGAACACGCTTGACCGAGCTCTTGTCGGCGATGCGGTTGTCGTCGATCACCGGCAGGAACTTGCCGTTTGTGAAGTCGGCAACCTCGCTCGTTGCACCGCGCAGTCGCAGCATCGCCTTCGGGGTGAAGACGATGAGCGGACGACGCGGACGGGCGTAGGCCTGACGGCGCAGCAGGTGGAAGTACGACGCGGGCGTCGACGGGCGTGCGACAGTCATATTGTTCTCGGCGCATAACTGCAGGTAGCGCTCGATGCGAGCCGACGAGTGGTCGGGACCCTGTCCCTCGTAGCCGTGCGGCAGCAGCAGCACAACGCTCGAGCGCTGGCCCCACTTCTGCTCGGCCGATGAGATGAACTCGTCGATGACCGTCTGCGCGCCGTTGGCGAAGTCACCGAACTGGGCCTCCCACAGCACAAGTGCATCGGGACGCTCGACCGAGTAGCCGTATTCGAAGCCCATTGCCGCGTACTCGCTCAGCAGGGTGTCGTAGATCCAGAACCGGGCCTGGCCGTCACTGAGGTTTGCGAGCGGCAGCCACTCCTGGCCGTTCTGGCGGTCGTGCAGCACAGCGTGGCGCTGCACGAAGGTGCCGCGGCGGGTGTCCTGGCCGGCCATACGCACGGGGGTTCCCTCGAGCAGGAGCGAGCCGAGAGCGAGAAGCTCACCAAAGCCCCAGTCGATCGAACCCTGGCGGCTCATGTCGACGCGCTTCTTGAGCATCGCCTGCAGCTTGTTGTGCACGGTGAAGCCCGCGGGCGGGTTGTCGTGTGCGTCACCAATGAGCTGGATGACCGACTCGTCGACGGCGGTTGTCTCCGGCTCGCCAACGCGGTCGTCCTGCTGAGCGTCGGGTCGTTCGAGGTCGGCGACAGCGTTCGCGTCGGTGGTGATGATCGCCATCGAACCGGTCTGGGCCGCGTGCGTCTCCATAAAGGCGCGCTCGAGGCGGTCCTGGAAGTCGCGGTGCGCTCCCTCGTATTCCTCGGCGGTGATGTCGCCGCGGCCAACGAGAGCCTCGGTGTAGAGCGTACGGACGCTGCGCTTGGCCTCGATGAGGCTGTACATCAGTGGCTGCGTCATCGAGGGGTCGTCGCCCTCGTTGTGTCCACGACGGCGGTAGCAGACGAGGTCGATGACAACGTCGCGCTTGAATTCCTGGCGGTAATCGAAAGCGAGGGATGCGACGCGCGCAACGGCCTCAGGATCGTCACCGTTCACGTGGAAGATCGGCGCCTGGATCGTCTTTGCAACGTCGGTCGAGTAGATCGACGTTCGGCCCTCGCCGGGAGGAGTTGTGAAGCCGACCTGGTTGTTGACAACGAGGTGGATCGTGCCGCCCGTGCGGTACGCACGCAGCTGCGACATCTGCAGGATCTCAACGACGATGCCCTGACCGGCCATTGCCGCGTCACCGTGCACCATCACCGGGAGGATGCTGAACGAGCCGACCGGCTTGCGGTCCTGCTTCGCGCGAACGATTCCCTCGAGTACACCGTCAACTGCCTCAAGGTGCGAGGGGTTGGCGGCGAGGTAGACGGGGATCGTCGAGCCGTCGGCGGCTGTGAAGGTTCCCTCTGTTCCGAGGTGGTACTTCACGTCACCGGAGCCCTGCACGGTCTTCGGGTCCTGGGTTCCCTCGAACTCACGGAAGATCTGGCCGTAGGTCTTGCCGGCGATGTTCGTGAGCACGTTCAGGCGACCACGGTGGGCCATGCCGATAGCGACCTCGTCGAGCTTGGCCTCGGCCGCGCCCTGCAGGATCGAGTCGAGCACAGCGATCGTGGACTCGCCGCCCTCGAGGCTGAAGCGCTTCTGGCCGACGTACTTGGTCTGCAGGAAGGTCTCGAAGGCCTCGGCCTCGTTGAGCTTGCCCAGAATGCGCATCTGCTCGTCGTGGCCGGGCTTTGTGTACGGCTTCTCGACGTGGTCCTGGATCCAGCGGCGCTGCACCGGGTCCTGGATGTGCATGTACTCGATGCCGATCGTGCGGCAGTACGAGTCCCTCAGGATGCCGAGGATTTCGCGCAGCAGTGCCGCGCGCTTTCCGCCGAAGCCACCCGTGACGAATTCACGGTCCAGGTCCCAGAAGGTGAGACCGTGGCTCGAGATGTCGAGGTCGGGGTGCGAGCGCTGGCGGTACTCGAGCGGGTCGACGTCGGCCATCAGGTGACCGCGCACGCGGAACGAATTGATGAGCTCCTGAACACGGGCCGTCTTGTTGACGTTGTCCGCGACATCCACCGAAATATCTGCTGCCCAGTGAATCGGGTCGTAGGGGATACGCAGTGCCGCGAAGATGTTCTCGTAGAACGAGTGCTGGCCGATGAGGCGCTCGTGGATCTTCTTGAGGAACTCGCCCGAGCCCGCACCCTGGATGACGCGGTGGTCGTAGGTGCTCGTGAGCGTGATGGTCTTGCCGATGCCGAGCTCGGAGAGCGTCTTCGGCGAAGCGCCCTGGAACTCGGCCGGGTACTCGAGGGCGCCAGCGCCGACGATTGTTCCCGAACCGCGCATGAGGCGGGGCACCGAGTGCTCGGTGCCGATGCCGCCCGGGTTGGTGAGCGAGATGGTGTTGCCGGCGTAGTCCGCGCCGGTGAGCTTGTTGTTGCGACCGCGGAAGACAACGTCTTCGTAGGCGGTGAGGAACTCGCCGAAGTTCATCGTCTCGCAGCGCTTGATGCCGGGCACAACGAGCGAGCGTGTGCCGTCGGGCTTCGGGATGTCGATCGCGATGCCGAGGTTGATGTGCGCGGGCGTGACAACCGAGGGCTTGCCCTCCGGCTCGTCGTAGAAGACGTTCTGGCTCGGGAACTCCTTGAGCGTCTCAACGATCGCCCAGGCGATGAGGTGGGTGAACGAGACCTTGCCACCGCGGGCACGCTTGAGGTGGTTGTTGATAACGATGCGGTTGTCGATCATCAGCTTCGCCGGGATCGTGCGCACGCTCGTCGCGGTCGGAACGGTGAGCGAAGCGTCCATGTTGGAGGCAAGCGCCTTCGACGCACCCCTGAGGGTCGCAACGACGTTGGCGTCGGGGGAGGGCGCTGTCGATTCCGCGGGAGCTGGCGCCTTTGCGGGGGCCTCTGCCGGGATCGGTGTCGGCTTGGCCTCGACCGATGTGGTGCGCGCGATCGGAGTGCTGCCGGTCGGGGGAGCCGCCGGTGCCGGGGCGGGGGTCTCGGGCGCGTCAGCAACGACCTCGGGAATCTGCGCCTCGCCGCCGGTCTGTGACTCGGGCTTGACGGCTTCCTGCTTCACGATCGGAATCGATGTCGTCGGCGTCGGGTCGGTGTGAGTCTGCTGGGTCTGCTGGGCCTGCTGGCCTCGAAGCGCGTCGCCGACCTGCGTCGGCTGCTTGTAGCTCTCGAGAATCGGCCACCACGACTCATCTACGGAATTCTTATCAACGATGTACCTCTCGTACATCTCGTCAACGAGCCATTCGTTGGCTCCGAATTCGTTCGCTGATCCGTCTTCTGGTACTAGTCCAGTGACTTGGCTCGACACAGCCGACCGCCCACTCTCAGTTCGCTCGAGTTTCAATTCGCAGGATGCGCCTTCGCTGGCCGCACCACTTCCAAGGGTAGTCGCATTGACTGTGAGTCACGGGCAGAAGCCGGGTGGTCTAGCGTTAAATTTATGGAGTTCTACGAGACACAGCCGCAACACGACCTCACCTACTCGGATGTCTTCCTTGTACCGAGTCGATCGGGCGTTTCTTCGCGACTCGATGTCTCGCTCGCGCCGCTCGACGGGTCGGCCGCAAGCATCCCGATCGTTTCGGCGAACATGAACTCGGTGACCGGCCCTCGCCTCGCCGCAACCCTCGCTCGCCGGGGCGGGCTCGGCGTGCTGCCGCAAGACATGCACCTGCAGGATTTGGATGCCGCTATCCGCTGGGTCAAGCAGCAGCCCGTGTCGTGGGACACCCCGTTGTACCTCGCGGCCTCCGAAACCGTCGAGACTGCGCTCACCCAGGTGCCGCCGGTCGCTGGACACGGAATCGTCGTGCGTGACGACGATGGCACCTACCTCGGTGTGATCGCTGCCGACCGACTCGCAACCGCGCTGCCCGACGCCCGACTCGGTGACCTGCTGCACGGCGCCCTGCCCTCGATCGACGCAGATGACATCGACAGCCCACGCGCTGCCTTTGACCTGCTCGTCGCAGCCGGGCTCGAGTTCGCACCCGTTCTGCACCACGGCGACGTTGTCGGTGTGCTGAGCCGCACAAGCGCGCTGCGCTCGACCCTTTACACGCCCGCGCTCGACGCGAACGGCCGCCTCACGGTCGCCGCTGCCGTCGGCATCAATGGTGACGTTGCGGCGAAGGCCAAGGCGCTCGTCGCCGCCGGCGTCGACGTGCTCGTCATCGACACAGCGCACGGTCACCAGGAGGGCATGCTGCGCGCGATCAAGGCCGTTGCCGACCTGAACCTGGGTGTACCGATCGCCGCGGGAAACGTTGTCACCCGCGAAGCCGTGAAAGACCTCGTCGGCGCCGGCGCCACAATCGTCAAGGTCGGCGTCGGACCGGGCGCCATGTGCACAACGCGCATGATGACAGCGGTCGGGCGTCCCCAGTTTTCCGCCGTGCTCGAATCGGCAGAGGCGGCGCGCGAGCTTGGCGCACACGTGTGGGCCGACGGTGGCGTGCGGTACCCCCGCGACGTAGCCCTCGCGCTGGCAGCTGGCGCGGCATCCGTCATGATCGGATCCTGGTTCGCCGGCACGATCGAAGCACCCGGCGTGCTGCGCAGCGATGACGCGGGCAAGCTCTACAAGGAGAGCTGGGGCATGGCCTCGACAAAGGCAGTCTCCGAGCGGTTCGAGAAGCTCGACCCCTACGAGCTCGCGCGCAAGAAGCTTTTCGCCGAGGGCATCTCGTCGTCGAAGATTTACCTCGACCCGCTGCGCCCCTCCGTCGAAGACCTGCTCGACATGATCACGTCGGGCGTGCGCTCCTCGCTGACCTACGCGGGCGCGACATCCCTGGCCGAATTCCATGAGCGCGCGCTCGTCGGAATCCAGTCGGCGGCCGGGTACGAAGAGGGCAAGGCGCTGCCGGTCTCGTGGTAGTTCCGTGCGGCTAGTACTGCGCGCGCTGCTCATCGCGGTCGTGAGCTTCGTGCTCGGCGGACTCACCTCCGTCGGCCAGCAGTTTCTGCCGCCGACGATCAGTTCGGTCGCGAACTCGTCGGGCTCGTGGGTAATGATCTGCTTCGCCGTGATCTTTTTAACAAGAACGAGTGGATGGCGCGCTGCCCCGCTCGGCATCGTCGCCTTTGTGGCGCTCAACGAGGGCTACGGTCTCGTGACGAGGCTCAAGGGGTTCGACTACGGCATCCTCTTCGACAACTACTGGACGCTCATCGCGCTCGTCGCTGGCCCGATCGTTGGGCTCGCTGCGGCCTGGCTGCGTTCGCGGTCGACGGCGCTCGTTGCCATCGGCGCGGCCGTGCCATCCGCCGTCCTGATCGGGGAGGGCGTCTACGGGCTGCTCTTTGTGAGCGACACAACGAGCCCGGTGTACTGGACGATCGAGCTCGTCGCCGGAGCGGTGCTTGTTCTCGCGCTCGCCGTGTTCCGGGTGCGTTCGGTGCTGTGGGGCGTGATTTCCGTTGTGCTGACAGCGATCGGGGCGGGTCTGTTCCTGTTTGTGTTCAGTTCAGGCTTGATATAGTCGTCCACACAATGGATGACCCCCCTCATAGACCTTTTTCCCGCATCTCACGCTTAGTGGGAGTTCACAATGTCTGAGTGGCTCTTACTCGGTGTCGGACTGCTTCTGACAGTCGGCACCGGACTTTTTGTTGCGAGCGAGTTCGCTCTCGTCAATCTCGATCGATCAGATCTTGAGATTCGCCAGTCCAAGGGCGAGAAGCGCCTGGCGATGCCGATCAGCGCGCTCAAGCGCACGTCGACTCACCTGTCGAGCGCGCAGCTCGGCATCACGCTGACGACACTGCTCTCCGGTTACACCTTCGAGCCCGCGTTCACGGGCTTTCTTACGCCGCCGCTGACGTCGCTCGGCCTGCCCAGTGACGTGGTTCCGGTTGTGGCAACGGTGCTCGGTGTCGCAATCGCGACATTGCTGTCGATGATCATCGGCGAGCTTGTTCCCAAGAACTTCGCGCTCGCCCTGCCGCTCGCGACGGCAAAGCTCGTTATCCCCTTCCAGATCGGCTTCACCGCCGTCTTCCGCCCAGCGGTTTCGCTGCTCAACAACACCGCGAACGCGATTCTTCGCTCCATCGGTATCGAGCCGAAGGAGGAGCTCTCCGGCGCCCGCACCGCCGAGGAACTCTCCTCCCTCGTGCGCCGCTCGGCTCGCGAGGGCAGCCTCGATCGCGACACGGCGACCCTCCTCGCCCGCACGCTCGTCTTCTCCGACCTGACCGCGCAAGACGTGATGACTGCCCGCCCGCGCGTCGCGAGCATCCCGCGCACCTCGACCGCGGCCGACGTCATCGAGCTCGCGCGTACAACCGGCTTCTCACGATTCCCGGTGATCGACGACAGCATCGATGACGTTGTTGGCCTCGTGCACATCAAGCAGGCAGTTGCGGTTCCCCGCGACAAGCGCGCCGATGTGCCGGTATCCGCTCTTCAGTCGGACGCGCTGCGTGTGCCCGAGACCATGAAGCTCGACTCGCTCCTGGCCGAGCTGCGTGGTCGCGGCTACCAGATGGCAGTCGTCGTCGACGAGTACGGCGGAACCGCCGGTGTCACAACCCTCGAAGACCTCGTCGAAGAACTTGTTGGCGAGGTGTCTGACGAGCACGACCGCACAAAGCCTGACGTTGTGCGTTCGCGCGACTGGTTCACGTTTCCCGGCATCCTCCGCCCCGACGAGCTTCTCGAGCGCACGAGTGTCGTTGTGCCCGAAGAGGGTCCGTACGAGACCGTCGGCGGCTGGCTGATGAGCGAACTCGGGCGTCTTCCCGTTGTTGGCGACACCGTCTCGATCGAGACGGGCATCTTCCGCATCGAACGACTCGACGGTCGACGCATCGATCGGGTGCGGTACACGCCGACCCCGGAGCCGGTCACGACCGAGGGGAGCGCCTCATGAGCGACTGGGTAGGAATTGTCTGGCTCGTTGTGCTCCTCATCGTCAACGGATTCTTCGTCGGCGCCGAGTTCGCGATCATCTCCGCGCGTCGCTCGCAGATCGAACCTCGCGCCGAGGCCGGTTCGCGCGCTGCAAAGACCACACTGTGGGCAATGGAGCACGCGACGCTGATGCTCGCCACGAGCCAGCTCGGCATCACCGTGTGTTCGCTGCTCATTCTCAATGTCTCCGAGCCGTCGATTCACCATCTGCTCGAGGTCCCGCTGCACGCGCTCAACCTCCCTGAAGAGGCGACCGGCACGATTGCGTTTGTTATCACCCTCGTGCTCGTGTCGTTCCTGCACGTTGTTATCGGCGAGATGGTTCCAAAGAACCTGTCGTTCTCTGTTCCCGACCGCGCGGCACTGCTTCTTGCGCCGCCGCTCGTGTTCGTCGCGACGGTCTTCCGTCCGATCATCGTCGCGCTCAACGCGACGGCGAACGGCATCGTGCGGCTCTTCGGCGTCGAGCCCAAGAACGAGGCAAACAGCGTCTTCAACCTCGGCGAGGTGGCGAACATCGTCGCGCAGTCGACGAAGGAGGGCGTGCTCACCGACTCAACGGGAACCCTCAGCGCCGCGTTCGAATTCACCGAAAAGAAGGTGCAGGACATCGCGATCGGCCTCAAATCGCTCGTGACACTGCCGGAAGACGCAACACCCGCCGACGTTGAAAAAGCCGTCGCGCAGCGCGGATTCTCGCGCTACGTGCTCGTCAACGATGCGAACGAGCCGACCGGCTACATCCACCTCAAGGACGTCATCGACCTCCCCGAGGAGGAATACAACGAGCCGGTACCGCCGAAGCGCATCCGTCAGCTGATCTCGATCTTCCGCTCGACCGACCTCGAAGACGCCCTTGCGACAATGCGCCGCTCCGGTGTGCACGTCGCGCGGGCGTTCGACGAGACGGGTGCCACGAAGGGTGTGCTCTTTCTCGAGGACATCATCGAGGAGCTCGTTGGCGAAGTGCAGGACGCAACGCGGCGCAACTAGCGCGCAACTCGGTGGTTGAGTAGGCCGTTCACGGCCGTATCGAAACCCGTGGCTCGCTCGAGGGTTTCGATACGGCGCTGGCGCGCCTACTCAACCAGCGACAGTACTAGCCGAGGGTTTCGATACGGCGCTGGCGCGCCTACTCAACCAGCGAGAGCTGCAGGCCACTGCGCCCGCAAGTACTGCTGCGGCCAGTAGTCGACATCGACGCCGAGCTCGTGGGCGGCACGCAGGGCGAAGTGCGGGTCGCGCATCATCTCGCGGCCGAGCATTACCGCGTCGGCCTGCCCGCTCGCCACAACCTCGTTGGCCTGAGCGGCTGTTGTGATGAGGCCAACGGCGGAGACCGCGACATCCGCCTCCTCGCGTACGAAGGATGCGAACGGCACCTGGTATCCGGGGCCGAGCGGGATGCGCACGCCGGAGATGTTGCCACCCGTCGAGATGTCGAAGAGGTCGGCTCCGGCATCGCGCGCCCAGCCGGACACGATGGCGGTCTGCTCCTGGTCCCAGCCGCCTTCGGCGTAGTCGGTCGCTGAGAAGCGCACAAAAAGCGGCACGTCTTCGCCGACGACCGCGCGCACACCTTCAATGACGCGCAGCAGGAGGCGCGCACGGTTTTCGAGGCTCCCGCCGTACTCGTCGGTGCGCTGGTTGCTCAGGGGTGAGAGGAACTGGTGCAACAGGTAGCCGTGCGCGGCGTGGATCTCGAGCACGTCGAAGCCGGCCTCGATCGAGCGAACGGCGGCGGCCACGAAGTCGTTGACAACCTCGTCGATTCCCGAGTCGTCGAGTGCGACGGGGGAGGCGTAACCGGTGAAGGGAATGTCTGAGGCGGAGACCGACTGCCAGCCGCCGTCCGCGACATCCATCGTGCCGGATCGTCCGTAGCCCCACTCGGGCCAGACCGATGCCTTGCGGCCCGCGTGGGCGAGCTGAATGCCGGCGACGGCGCCCTGCGAGTGCAGAAAGTTGACGACGCGAGCCCAGGCGTTGCGCTGGGTGTCGTTCCAGATGCCGGTGTCTTCGTCGGAGATGCGTCCGATGGCGCTCACTGCTGTCGCCTCTGCCATTACGAGCCCGGCGCCGCCGGAGGCCATCGATCCGAGGTGCACGAGGTGCCAGTCGCGCGGCACACCGTCTTTCTCCTCGATCGTGTACTGGCACAGCGGCGCAACCCAGATGCGGTTGCGAAATGTGACTTGGCGAATGGTGAGCGGCGTAAAGAGGGAAGGCACGCATCCACAGTAGCGTGAGCCTTATGAGCGAATTTCTGCCATGGACGATGGATGTCGCGGCTCGCCACATCGCAGTGCCCGGGCCGGGCGACGACAAGTATTCCCGCGGTGTGCTGGGAATCGTTGCGGGCAGCGACCAGTACCCCGGCGCCGCTGTGCTCAACGTCGAGGCGGCGCTGCGCACGGGCGTCGGGATGGTGCGCTATCTCGGGCCGCCGCGCGCGACCGACCTTGTGCTGCAGCGCAGGCCCGAGGCAGTCGCGAGCTTCGGTCGGGTGCAGGCCTGGCTCCTCGGCTCGGGCATGGATCACGCGGCGCTCGAAGACGTACCGCTGCTGCATCGCGCACTTGACCAGGGTTTACCGGTCGTGCTCGACGGTGGGGCGCTCGAGCTGTTCCCGCGCGCGACCGGGCCCGTGGTGATCACGCCGCACGCCGGCGAACTCGCGCGTTTGCTCGGCATACCGCGTGACGAGGTCGACTCCGATGCTGCCGTGCGCGCGTCGGCGGAGCTGGGCGTTGCGGTGCTGCTCAAGGGGCATCGCTCCTACGCCGTGGGCGGGGCGGAGCGGCTGGTTGCCTCATCGGCTCCGAGTTGGCTCGCGACGGCGGGCGCGGGTGATGCGCTTGCGGGCATTCTCGGTGCGCTTGTCGCAACCCACGAGGTCGCCGACCTCGACACTCTTGCGCGGCTCGCGGCCACGGCCTCGGTGGTTCACGGTCTTGCGGCCGAGCGCGCGTCTGCGGGCGGGCCGCTGACGATCCTGGATCTGGCGGCCGAGGTGTCGCCAGTTATTGCCGAGCTGCTCGCTGTGTAGCGGCCGCTGCCCGGGCACGCGACCGTGGCCCGGGTTGCAACCCCTGCCACGGCTCGGTGCCCGGGCACGGAACGCAGCAGCTACCCGCTGAACCGCGCCAAGAACTCCCGCGTGCGCTCTCGCTGCGGCGCACCGAAGAGCTGCGCGGGTGGGCCCTGCTCCTCGATGACACCCTTGTCGAGGAAAACTACGCGGTCCGCGACATCCCTCGCAAAAGCCATTTCGTGGGTGGCCATAACGATTGTTGTTCCGTCGGCCTTGAGCTCGCGCACGAGGTCGAGCACCTCTCCGACGAGCTCTGGGTCGAGCGCGCTCGTGATCTCGTCGAGCAGGAGGAGTTCCGGTTCGGTGGCGATGGCCCGCGCGATGGCGGCTCGCTGCTGCTGACCTCCGGAGAGGCGATCGGGGTGCACGCGCGCCTTGTCACCGAGGCCGATGCGGGTGAGCAGTTCGATGCCGCGCGCTTCGGCTGCACTGCGCGAGATGCCGAGCACTTCGCGCGAGGCGAGGGTGACGTTGTCGAGCACGGTGAGGTGCGGAAACAGGTTGAACTGCTGGAAGACAACACCGATGCGAGCGCGCACGGCGTCGGCGCGCACACGGGGGTCGCTGATGTCCTGCTCGCGCAGCCAGACCTGGCCGTCGTCGACGCGCTCGAGCAGGTTGATGGTGCGCAGGAGGGTCGACTTGCCCGATCCGCTCGCGCCGATGAGCGCAACGACCTCGTGCTCGGCGACCGAGAGGTCGATGCCGCGCAGTACCTCGAGGTCGCCGAAGGCCTTGTGCACATTGTCCAGGCGCAGAACTGTTGTCATACGACTATCGACCCCACCTGTTCGCGGGCACGCAGGCGAGCCGTGTACCAATCGGTGAAGCGGATCATCGGCAGCGCGAGCAAGACAAAGAACAGCCCGGCGACAACGTAGGGCGTGAAGTTGAAGGCCTGCGCGGTCTCGATCTGGGCGGCGCGCACGGCGTCGATGGCTCCCAGCACCGAGATGAGCCCAACGTCTTTCTGCAGCGCGATGAAGTCGTTCATCAGCGCCGGCGTGACCTTGCGTAGGGCCTGCGGCAGCACAACGAGACGCATGGTCTTGGCGTGCGAGAGCCCGAGGGAACGCGCGGCCTGAATCTGCGAGGGGTGCACGGCTTCGATGCCCGCGCGCCAGACCTCGGAGACGTAGGCCGAGTAGGTGAGCGTGAGCGCGATGACGCCGAGCACCTCGGCGGGGATGCGCGTCTCGGTGAGTCGCAGTCCGGGGATTCCGAAGCCGACGAGGTACAGAACAATAATCAGCGGGATGCCGCGAAAGAGATCGGTGTAGCCCGCAGCGAGCGCCCGCACCGGGAAAAACACCGGCCCGCGCAGCGTGCGCAGCAGCGCGATGAGGATGCTGAAGACAAACACCGCGATCACGGCGAAAAACAGCACCCGCAGATTGAGCAGAAAGCCGTCGGCGATGCGGGGGAGCGACGACACAAATACGTCGGGGTCGAAGAAGGTCTTCTGAACGCGCGACCAGCCGGGGGTGTTGACGATCGTGATCCAAATGACGACGGCGAACACAAGGGTCGAACCGATGCTGATCAGCACCGACCGCGAATTCTGCCGACGACGGAAGGCCCGGCGACCCAGTTCGATCGAACTGGGTTCGATAGAACTGGGCTGCCGGGCCTCGTCGTTAGTGCGTGAGGTCACCCCTGAACGCTAGTTGAGAACGGGAGCGCCTGCATCCGCGCCGAGCCACCCTTCGGTGATCGCGTCGAGGGTGCCGTCTTCGCGCAAAGCGTCGAGGGCTGCGGTGACGTCCTCGGTGAGTGCGCTGTCCTTCGGGAGCACAAAGCCCCACTCGTCGCTCACGCCGGCCGCAGCGGGAAGCTGCCCGAGCAGCACGCCGCCCGTGAGCTCAACGCCGGTGAGGTAGAACGCTGTCGGCAGGTCGACGACAATCGCGTCGACGGTGCCGTTCTCGAGGGCGAGCTTCGCGTCGTCGTTCGAGTTGAAGACCTGGGCTCCGGCCGTCGGCTTGATGACGTCTTCGATCGTTGTGAAGCTCGTTGTTCCCGTCTGCGCGCCGATGAGCAAATCAGCGAGATCGGCGATGGATGTCGCGGACGCCGCCGGCGACGACTCGACGGTGATGATTGCCTGAGGTGTCGAGTAGTAGGGCGACGAGAAGTCGACATTCTCGGCGCGCTCCGGTGTGATGGAGAACTGCTGCAGGTTGACGTCGAAGTCCTTGGCGCCGGGGGCAATAGCCTCATCAAACGTTGAGCGCACCCAGACGACATCGTCGGCCGCGAAGCCGAGTTGCTCTGCCACCGCGTAGGCGACTGCCGACTCGAAGCCTTCGCCCGACTCTGGGGCGTCGTCGATCACGTACGGGTAGTACGCGGGCTCGCCGGTGCCGACGGTGAACTTGCCGTCGGTGACGTAGGTGGCGCCTTCGGCGGACGGCTCGGCAGCGGGCGTGCAGGCCGCGAGCGAGACAACAACGGCAGTAGCCGCGATGGCCGCGAGGGCACGGGAGGTAAGTCGGGACATAAGGGCTCCTTGGTGGAAGGCTGTGACATCCATCTTCGTTCAGTCGCGTTTCGGGCACGTAACCGGTTGCGATTTATTACCCGGGTACTGTGGTGCATCATGACCTTCCTCTCCCGCGCGGCCGATGTGGCGCGCGCCGTGGTGAGCAATCAGTTCACGCTGTGGGTCGCGTTTGTGCTTGTGCACATGTGGCTCGGCATTCTCAATCTTGTTGGCCCCGGGCTGCCCATGGGCGACGTCACAATCACCTACCGGTTCTGGGTGGAGCAGTCGCTGTTCTCCGACTACACGGTCGGAATCGACGGTGTGTGGGTCTACCCGATCGTGGCGATTGTGCCAATGCTCGTTCCGTACCTGGCCGGCGGAGAGCTGTACGGCAGCGCGTGGCTGAGCATGGTGTTTGTGCTCAACGCCGTGGCCTTCGGGCTCCTCACCCGCTGGGGATTCGGGCGGGAACGCGGGCGCATCGCCATCGCGTGGTGGTGGGTCGGCTTCCTTGTGCTGCTCGGGCCCATCGCGCTGGCCCGCATCGACTCGGTCACCATCCCGCTCGCGATCATTGGTGTGCTGCTGCTCGCCAAGCGACCGGGCGCGGCGACCGTCATCCTCGTTCTCGCCACCTGGATCAAGGTCTGGCCGGCGGCGATCCTTGCCGCGATCGTCGTCGCGGTTCGCGCGCGGCTCACGGTCGTCGCGACGGCCCTCGCCGTCAGCGCGGGCGTTGTGATCATCGCGGCCGCCTACGGCGCGGGCGCGAACGTGTTCAGCTTCATCACCCAGCAGACCGGCCGTGCGCTGCAGGTGGAGGCGCCCGTCTCGACCGTGTGGCTCTGGCTCGCGAAGGCAGGAGTGCCCAACACCTTCGTGTACTACGACCACGAGATTCTCACCTACGGAATAACCGGCAGCGGCACGGATGTCGCGAGCCAGCTGATGACACCGGTGATGGCTGTTGTGGCGCTCGCCGTGCTCGCCCTCGGCATCGTCGCGGTGCGACGCGGCGCGACAGAAGCCCACGTGCTGCCGCCGCTCGCCCTCGCACTCGTCACAACCCTCATCGCCTTCAACAAGGTGGGCTCGCCGCAGTTTGTGAGCTGGTTCGCTGTGCCGATCATCCTCGGGCTTGTGACAGCCGCGACCGGTCGCGGCCACAGCTTTCGGGTGCCGGCTGTGCTGGTGCTCGTGATTGCTGCGCTGACGCAGGTGCTGTACCCGGTGCTGTACGCGAACTTTCTCGGCCTCGATACTTTTCTGCTCATCGTGATCACCGTGCGTAACCTGCTCTACTTTGTGCTCCTCGCCTGGGCGGTTGTGACCCTGTGGAATGCGCGCAGCCCCGGAGTCGCGGCCGACGACGAGCTCGGCGACCACAACACGGTGTGGCCGTTCGGTGCGCCCGTGCATGGCAAGCTGTAGGTATCCCCACCCCACCGAAGGAGTTTTCCTTGTCTTCAGCGCGCCCCGAAGAGACAGTCCCCTACTCGCGTAAGCGTGTTGTCTTCAGTCTTCTCGCGCTCGCGCTCGGCGGATTTGGCATCGGGTCGACCGAGTTCGTCGCGATGGGGCTGCTGCCCGACCTCGCCCAGGACCTGCTGCCGACCCAGTGGGCGCTCTCGCAGGCCGACGCGATCGGCCAGGCCGGGTGGCTCATCTCCGCGTACGCGCTCGGGGTTGTCGTCGGTGCGCCGACGATCGCCGCGCTCTCGGCCCGCTACCCGCGCAAGACGCTTCTGCTCTGGCTTCTCGCGGCATTTACTGTCGGCACCATCGCATCGGCGGTGCTGCCGAACTTCGGTCTCGTTGTTCTCGCCCGCTTTATCGCCGGACTCCCGCACGGCGCCTACTTCGGCATCGCAGCGCTAGTCGCGGCTTCGCTCATCGGCAAGGAGAAGCGCGGCCAGGGTGTCGCGATTGTGCTCTCCGGCCTCACCATCGCGAACGTCATCGGCGTTCCGCTCATCACGCTTCTCGGCCAGGCCACGAACTGGCGCGTCGCCTACCTCGTTGTCGCTTCCATCTTCGCCGTGACCTTTGTTGCTGTTGCCCTCGTGCTGCCCGTGCAGCCCGGAGACCCGAGCGCGACGATGGCGCGTGAGCTGCAGGTGTTCAAGCGCTCGCAGGTCTGGCTCGCGCTGCTCATCGGTGCCGTCGGCTTCGGCGGATTCTTCGCCGTCTACAGCTACGTCGCGCCCGTCGTTACAAACGTCACGCGAATGGACGCCTCGTTTGTGCCGATCGCCCTCGTGATCATCGGAATCGGCATGACAATCGGCAACCTCGCCGGCGGTCGCGCGGCCGACCATCACATCATCGGCACGATCTTCGTCTGCTTCGCGCTCTTCGTTGTCGCGCTGCTCGGCTTCGCCCTCTTCGCGAACACCGTGCCCGGCCTGCTGATCTCGCTCTTCCTCGTGGGAGGCGCGGCTTCGGCCCTCTCGCCGGCGATCCAAACCAGGCTGATGGATGTCGCGGGCGACAGTCAGACCCTCGCTGCCGCGGTCAACCATGCGTCGCTCAACCTCGGCAACAGCCTCGGGGCATACCTCGGTGGCGTGACGATCGCAGCCGGTTTTGGCTACCTCTCGCCCGCGTGGGTAGGACTTCTGCTCTGCGTGCCGGGCATCGCCCTCACGGTGTTCGCGGTGCTGCTCGAGCGTCGCCGCCCGATCAAGCGCTAGCTGTTTCTATTCGGCGCGAGTGCTAGAGGGCGCGCGGGCCGTCCGACTCGATCAGGATGCCGTCTTCGATTGCACGCTTGCGCAGCGCAACCTTTGTTCCGACGTCGAAGCCCGCGACGCGGTACTTCTCGCGGATGCGCTTGAGGTAGCTCTTCGCTGTCTCTTCAGAGATGCTGAGCTGGAAGGCGACGGCCTTGACCGGCTCGCCACCGCCGTAGAGGGCCATAACGCGACGCTCCTGGGCGCTGAGCTTGGGGGCTCCGCCGATTTCGCCCGAGTTGAGGGCGAGGTCGAGTTCCGCGGAGATAAACGCTTCGCCGCGTGCGGCGGAACGAATCGCCTCGACGATCATGTCGGCTTCCTCGGTCTTGACGAGGTAGCCGAGGGCGCCGGCCGCGAGGGCCTCGCGCACAACGTTCGGCTCTGAGTAGGTGCTCATGAGCACAACACGCACGGCCATTGTCTTGAGCGTCGAGATCTTGAGCGAGATCGGGATGTTGTCTTTGAGGTCGAGGTCAAGAAGAACGACGTCGACGGGGAAAGCGTCGTGCGAAAGCAGCTCGGGCCAGCTCGGAACAGCGGCGACCATGTCGATGTCGCGCGCGCTCTTGATCCACTCGGTGAGCGCGCCAAGGATCATCCGGTGATCGTCGACAATGGCGAGACGGATGCGGTCATCTGTTGGAGACACGGGAGGGTCCCTTTCGTGTTACATATCAGCGGGGTTGTCGACAAAACATTCGATATCGACCCGAAGACTCGCGTTCTGGGTGCTGTCACTGTAGCGCCCAACCCGCCTGATGGCGTCCCAGGTCGACGGATCGACACGATTTCGTGTCACACCCGTTGTAGTGATAACGATGGGCACAAGAAGCTTGTGTCCAACGCCGGATTCGGTCGCCGCGTCGATGGGGCCAACCTGCACCTGAACCGTTCGGTCGGTGTTCGCCTTTACATTGTCGCTCAGGAGCAACCAGGTCGCCGACAGCAGTCCGTCGCGCTGGTTTGCGTCGAGAAGGCCGGCGAGGCTTCCGCGGTCAACGAGAGTCACGGACCGCCCGAGCATCTCGGACTCCGAGATCGCGTGGTACAGCCAGGTCTCCCGGCGCCCTTCGATGAGATGCAAACGCAATTCGGTGGCGAGGGATGCCGCGATCGAGGCTATTTTCGGGCGAAGCGGTAGCGGGTTCCGGCCGGTCGCCACCGAGTCGAGCAACTCTTCTGCGGCGAGGTCGAGCCGCGCGAGCTCCTCCGAGGCGAGCATTCCGACCGCGAAGCGCGGGGCCGAGACGGTTGACTGAACAAGAACACGGTCAAGCTCGAGCTGCACCATCCGTCGGAAGCCGCGCACGACCGAGACTCCGATGACAACGGGGAGCACTGCGAAGCCGAGCGAGGTGATCTGCGGCGGGATGGTCTCGGGCAGCAGGGGAGTGTTGACGATCATCGCGCCGCCGATGGCGATGCCAAAGACTCCCGTCGTCGCGAGAATGTCGACCGGTCCGCGCAGGGTGATCACCAGGAGGAGTGCCATCGTCGCCGTGAGCGATGCTGTGGCATGGTGGCCGATGTTGTGCAGCTCCCAGATGGCGACGAGGTCGAGCATGACGACAATCGCGAGCAGGGAGACGAAGACGAGGTACATCCAGTCGGGGAGCCTGTCGCCGATGACCCGGGCCGTCACAAAAGCGGTGACGAGGGTAGCGATGAGCAGAATCCAGGCCGCGAGCGCCCACACCGGGTTCGGGTACTCGGCCCACATCGATACAAACCAGGCGAAACCGTAGATCGCGCGCACACCGACAACGAGGGCCGCGCCGATACCGATGAATGCGGTGCCGAGGCTCGCCCGGTGCTGACTCTCCTGCCGGCGAGCCTTACCGCCGGGGCGGGAAAGCAGAGCCCGGTTCGCGCGATTTGTCGCAATCGCGGTTCCGAGGGTGTTCTCATCGATGTTGTAGGTCATCGCGGCACCTCGAGCACAACTGTTGTTCCGGAGCCGGGTGCGGAGAACAGGCGAGCGTGCCCGCCAACCTCCTTGAGGCGGCCGACGACCGACTCCTTGAAGCCCAGGCGGGCGGAGTCGACGTCGTCGAGGGTGAAGCCCACTCCCGCGTCGGTGATCATTGCCCGCACGGTTGTCGCGTCATCCACGATCGTGACATGCGCCTCTGTGACGCCCGAGTGTCGGCGCACGTTCTCGAGACACTCGGCGAGGGCAAGCAGGAAGGCGTCGAGCACGTCGCTCGGTAGCAGCACCTGGCCGGTTCCGTGCCAGCTGACCTCGAGGCCCATCCGCCCAAATCGCTGCTTGACCGATTCGAGAGTTGTGCCGAGAACCGTCTCTTCGACGGGTTCGAGGTTGTAGTCGCCGGAGGACTGCGGGGTCGGCGTTGCTCCGAGGCGCAACTGGCGCAGGAGCTTCGCGTCATCGGCGGCCTGCTGCTGCAGGGCCGCGGGTGCGACACCAACGCCCGAGTGGGCAAGAAGAGTAAGGGTCGCCAGCACCGTGTCGTGCAGCAGACGTGCACCCTGGCGGCGCTGGGCCTCGAGCTCGCTCGCCTGGCGCTCTGCGCGGTGCGCGCGGCCCATGCTGCTGATGCGGCGGGCAGCCTGCGGAACACCCGCGCTCACCCAGACGCCGACGATCGTCGCGAGTACCCAGCCGAGCACCATCACAGCGATCATCGGGAGCGTTGACTCCCACTGAATGGTGAGAAAGATCGTGCCGCCGACCACAAGAACAACGGCGAAACCGAGGGCGACCCGGCGTCGAGCACTCGATGTCAGCACAATCGCGAGGCTCGCGAGGCTCGCCGCAGATAGCTGGGCGACAGCGGAGATGACGGCCTGCGTCGGGTGCGGGCTCGAGACGATGGCGAGCACCGAGATAAGAATCACGCCGGTGAGCAGAATTGAGACGATCCAGCCGATCGCGTGGCTGCGACCGAGAAAGTACTGGCCCGTCGCGAGAACCGCGAACAGCGGCAAAACAACGAGGTAGGTTTCCGGCGGAATCGCGCCGGGAACAACGAGGCACAGAAGCGCAACGATAGTAAAACTCAGCCCGTAAAGACGCGCTGTCCTATGCAGGAGCCGATCACGCTCCTTGAGGATCTGGTCCATCGGTATTCCGCTCGTGTGGTGCTGTTCGCTGGCGGGCAGATACCCGCACTGAATGCTGGCACACTCTGGCACCAGAAGTGGGGGTGCCACACCGTTTCAGTGGGGCACAATCCGCGGGGTACAGTTTTCCTCATAGAGGGGTGCGCTGCTTAGCAGTTGCCACAAACGGCCGGTTACTACCCAGAACCAGCCACAGCGGGGGCATTGTCGGGGATCGCGGAACTATCCGTGGTCCCCGCCTCTCGTTAAAACGCCGGTCTCAGTAGCCGCAGAAGTCCGCGATGTAGTCATAAATCTCGACGCGGGTGTCATCACTCGCGGCGACCGAGATTGTGCCGACCGAGATTGTGCCTGCCGTGCCGTCGACCGACACCTCGACCGGAAACACCGTGCCGAGTTTGTCTTCAGCGACAGCGTGCGGGTCGCACCGCGAGGGCACAAAGCGCACGGTGCCGGCGTGGGGCAGCGACGGCACCCGGGCGTTGTTGTCGTCGACGAGGGCCAGGAGCACGGTCTGCCGCACCGCCGTGACCGTCAGCTCGCCGGCCGCGCCGGTCGGCGCAACGTCGATCGACACCGAAGCTGGTGCGTGGGCGCCGGCAGCCCAGTCGACGTCGTCCCCGACAGTGATTGTGGCGAGTCGCGCTACCTCCTCGACGAGGCACTCTTCGCGCGAAATCTCGTCGAGCCGGTCACGGGGGTCATCCGGTGTGACGGTTGCCGCGCCATCCAAGCCGCTTGCCGTTGTAAAAATAATGCGAATGGATGGCGCGCCCGCGACCCCGCACACCGAGACGGGCAGAGGCACACGCAGGTCGACCTGGCCGCCCGCGCGCAAGTCTGTGCCGCGATCCCAGACGGCTGTGCCGTCGAAACGCGGCGACGAGAACTCGACGCGGGTCACGGTGATCGGCTCGGGGCTGCCGTTGGCGACGCCGATGACGAGCGTGCGCGTCGCATAGTCGGAACGGTTCTGGAACACCGAGAGCTCGACGCCGTCGGGCAGTGAGACAGGCGAACTTGTGCAGCCCGCGAGCGCGAGCATCGCGAGGCAGAGGGAGAGAGCAACCGACCTAGTCGGCATGCCAACCTTCACGCTCGGCGTGACGCTGCAGCAGTTCGCGGGTGCCGAGGTCGAGCCCGATGTCGCGGAACTTGCGGCGTGCACGCTTGAGGTACGACTTGATCGTCTCCTCGGTTGTGCCCATCCGCTCGGCGACGTCGCGGATCGAGAGTCCCGAGGCGTACAGCGCGACGGCGTTCTGCTCCTGGCGGCCGAGACCGGCGTCGACCGATTCCGGCAGTTCTTCGAAGGCGCGCTGCGAGGCGAGCGACAGGTGGCGGGTACTGGCAACCGCCGAGCGGATCGCTGTGATGAGTTCGTCGGCGGATTCGGTCTTCGACACAAAACCGAGAGCACCCGCGCGCAGTGCCGCGTTGATCGTCGCTCCATCGGAGTGGCGGCTCATCACAACGGCAGGAATGCCCGCCGTACGGAGTGCACGCAGCTTCGCACCGATCGGGATGTTGTCGTTGAGGTGCAGGTCGAGCACAACGACGTCGACGGGGAACTCGGCGTGATTGATTAGTCCGAGCCAATTCGACTCGGCGGCGACAACGGAAATGCCCACCGACGTTTGCGAGAGACGCGAGCGCAGCCCGTCAAGAACGAGCTGGTGATCGTCGACGAGGGCAACACGAATGGTGCCAGCCTGCACGTCAGTCATCGAACCCCCTTGCGTCACACTCTAGCCACTGGGGTAGACCGATCTGTGCCAGACGGCTGCTGGCAGATAACGATCGGGTCGCGACGATCAGGTCGCGAGCAGGCGGGCGATGTGCGGACCAACAAGTTCGTCTTCGATGAGGAAGCCGTCGTGGCCGAACTGCGAGGAGAGCACAACCGCCTCATCGCCGTCGATATTGGCGGGCACGTGCCGCGCGATGAACTGCTGGTTCTCGACCGGAAACAACCGGTCGCTGTCGATGCCGAGCACAAGCGCCTTCGCGGTGATCCGGCCGAGGGCGCTGACAACACCACCGCGATCGCGGCCGACGTCGTGCGAATTCATCGATTCGACGAGCGTGATGTAGCTGTTCGCGTCGAAACGGCGGGTGAACTTGTTGCCGTGGAAGTCGAGGTAGCTCTCGACCGCGTACCGACCGCCGCCGCCCAGCGGGCTCAGGCCGCTCTGCCAGCTGCGCTCGAACCGGTCGTTGAGCTCATTGGGGGAGCGGTAGTTGAGCAGGGCCATCCGCCGCGCGAGGGCGAGACCGCGGTACGGACCGTCGCCGTCGGCAGCCTCGTAGTAGTCGCCGTCGGCGAAGTTCGGGTCGATGCGCACGGCGTCGACCTGCACGGTGTTGAGTGCGATCTGGTCGGCGCTGGAAATCGCGGGAGCCGCGAGAATCGCGACGCGTTCGACGCGATCCGGGTGGCCGACCGCCCACTCGAGAGCCTGCATGCCGCCCATCGAGCCGCCGACAACGGCCGCCCACCGGGTGATGCCGAGCTTGTCGGAGAGAGCGACCTGCGTCTCGACCTGGTCGCGAATAGTGACAAAGGGAAAGGATGCCGCCCACTCGCGCCCGGCGGGTGAATGCGACGCTGGGCCGGTTGTGCCCTGGCAGCCGCCGAGCATGTTGGGCGCGACGACGAACCAGGTGTCGGTGTCGATCGCCTGGCCGGGCCCGACGATGCCGCTCCACCATCCGGCGGTTGGATGTCCCGGACCGGGGCCGCCCGTCACGTGACTGTCGCCCGTGAGAGCGTGCAGCACGAGAACCGCGTTGGAGCCATCGGCGTTGAGTGTGCCCCACGTCTCGTACGCGACCCGAACGGTGGGCAAAACGCCGCCGCGCTCAAGGGTCACGGCACCGATGGAGAGAAACGCGCGGGCTCCCGGGTGGTCGCCGTCACGCCACGCGCCGGTGGCCGAAGGCTTGCCGAGAACCGAGCGTGCGTTCGCCTCGGTGATAAAAGCCGAGGGCACGGTGTCTTCGGGTGTCTGCCAGTCCATGTCTATGCAAGTATCCCGCGTTTGCCGGGTTCGCCCGACTTTGTTACGCGGGGTGGGAGGTTCCGTGCCCGGGCACCGCACCGTGGCCCGGGTTACAGCCCCTGCCGCCGTCCCTACCTCGTGCCGCGACGGCTGTCAGCCCGTCGACGGCGCCATAACCGCAAAAAGTGCTCCAAACCCGAGAGTTTGGAGCACTTTTCGACGGAACTGTTACGCGTTCGCGTTTGCCGCCGCTGCCGCGCGAGCTGCAGCAAAGCCCACCTCGAGGTCAGCGAGAATGTCGGCGATGTTCTCAATACCGACCGAGAGGCGCACGAGGCCCGGGGTGACGCCCGACGTGAGCTGCTGCTCGGGTGTGAGCTGCGAGTGCGTCGTCGACGCGGGGTGGATGATCAGGCTGCGCACGTCACCGATGTTTGCGACGTGGCTGAACAGGTCGACGCTGTTGACGAGCGCGCGACCGGCATCAACGCCGCCCTTGAGCTCGAACGACAGCACTCCGCCGACACCCTTGGGCGCGTACTTGTTGGCCGCGGCGTACCAAGGGCTCGAGGGCAGACCCGAGTAGTTCACCGAGGCGACGTCGTCGTGGTTGTCGAGCCACTCGGCGACTGCCTGGGCGTTGGCGACGTGGCGCTCGATACGCAGCGACAGCGTCTCGATGCCCTGGATCAGGTGGAACGCGCTGTCCGGGGAGATCGACGCACCGAGGTCGCGCAGCAACTGCACGCGGGCCTTGATGATGTACGCGATCGAGTCGCCGAGCACGGTTGTGTAGCTCGCGCCGTGGTAACTCGGGTCGGGCTCAGTGAGTCCGGGGAACTTCTCGACGTTCTTCGACCACTCGAACTTGCCGCCGTCGACGATAACGCCGCCGATGACAGTGCCATGTCCGCCGAGGTACTTGGTTGCCGAGTGAACAACGATGTCGGCACCGTGCTCAAACGGGCGGATGAGGTACGGGGTAGCGATCGTGTTGTCGACGATGAGGGGAACACCATGCTCGTGCGCGACATCCGACACCAGCTCGATGTCAAGAATGTTGATCTTCGGGTTGCCGATCGTTTCGCCAAAGAACAGCTTGGTGTTCGGGCGAACAGCTGCTGCCCACTCCTCGGCGTCGTCCTGGTCTTCGACGAAGGTCGTCTCGATGCCGAGCTTTGCGAGGGTGTACTTGAAGAGGTTGTAGGTTCCGCCGTAGATCGACGACGACGACACGATGTGGTCGCCCGCCTGCGCGATGTTGAGCACGGCGTAGGTCTCGGCGGCCTGGCCGGAGGCGAGAAGCAACGCTGCTGTTCCGCCCTCGAGCGCTGCGACGCGCTGTTCGACGACATCCTGCGTCGGGTTCTGGATGCGCGTGTAGATGTTGCCGAACTCGGCGAGAGCGAAGAGGTTCTTCGCGTGGTCTGCGTTGTTGAAGACGTATGAGGTCGTCTTGTAGATCGGTGTGGCGCGCGCGTTGGTTGTGGGGTCGGGAGCAGCGCCCGAGTGAACCTGCTTGGTTTCAAACTTCCAGTCGCTCATGAGCGTCTCCTTGCATCGGGGGGACGGGTGGCTGCCCGCTGGGAGCCACACTACGAACGACGCGGTGGGTGCGGCAATGCCTGCCGACACACGACGTAACTGAGGGGAGCTATCCCTTTCTGCGGGATCCGGTCGGATCCGTGAAGGTGCGCTTCTCGGTCACCGTTGCACGCTCGGAGAACAGCCAGTTCGCCTTCGGCTCGACGATCGGATGGAAGACCTTCTTGATGATCGGCGCCGTGAGCATCACCGTTATCGCGATGCAGGCGAGGATCATCGCCAGCAGGTACACGGCGTGTGCGTGCTCGTCACCCTTGAGCACCGTCGTCTCGCGCAGCGGGTAGAGGATAAAGCTGTGCAGCAGGTAGACGTACATCGTCGACTTGCCCATGTCGGTGATCCACGTGTTCGACCGGGGGATCAGCACAAAGAACGCGGCGCTCAGCACAACGGCGAGGGCGATGAGTGCGAGTCGAACAAGCCCCGCCCACCACTCGGCCTCGCCGAGACCGCGGTACGAATCGTCGTAGAAGAACCAGAAGCGCAGGTCGAAGTTGCGAAACTGTTTGATGTTCACAACGATGACGATGAGCCAGGTTGCGAACAGCGCGATCGCCGCCGCGCGAATGACCCAGGTCGGGCGCTCGACGAGTCGCCACTTGTCAACAAAGCCCCACTGCTTGAGCTTCCACCCGAGAACGAAGAACGGCAGGATGCCGATCGCGCGGGAGAGTGAGAACGTCGAGTCGACGTTGTTGAGATAACCGACGCCGACCGAGAAGATCACCGCCCAGAGCAGCGGCCACTTCACAAGCGCGAGGTAGGGCAGAACAAGGCGGAAGATGCCGAGAGCGAGAAGGAACCACAGGGTCCAACTCGGGGTCGTCGGGTTGAAGGCGACCTTGCCCTCGACCAGCCACTGCACAACGGTCCAGATCGTCTCCATGATGAAATACGGGAGAAGGATGTCGGTGATGACCTTGCGCATCTGGCGAATCGATGGCGAGCCGGACTTCGAGAAGTACCCACTGATGATCGCGAACGCGGGCATGTGGAACGCGTAGATCAGCAGGTAGAGCGTCAGCGCGTTGTCGGAGTTGGCGGTGAGTCGCTGGATTCCGTGCCCGATGACAACGAGGGCGACGCAGACGAGTCGCGCGTTATCCCAGAAGGGAACGCGGGTGGTGGGTGCGCTGACGGGTGCGTTCGTCGCGGTAGTGGAGCCGGTCATTATGGCCAGTGTAGCGACGGTAGTTTTGAGCAATGACTTCTCGACGTGTTGTAGTAACCGGTGCAAGCTCTGGCATTGGAGCGGCGACTGTTCGCCTGTTCCGTGAGAAGGGCTGGGACGTCGTCGGTGTCGCGCGTCGCGCCGACCGACTCGCCGCGCTCGCCGAGGAAACCGGCGCAGACACGTTCGTTGCAGACGTGACCAAGCAGGAGCAGGTCGATGCCCTGCGGGACTATCTCGCGGGCACCGGAGCCATCCATGCCCTCGTCAACAACGCGGGTGGCGCCTTCGGTATGGCCTCGGTCGAAGACGGCGACGCCGACGACTGGACGCGAATGTTCGACGTCAACGTCATCGGGCTCAAGCGCGTGACAAGTGCGCTGCTACCGCTGCTGCGTGCCGGGTCTGCCGACTTCGGCAGCGCTGACATCGTCAACGTCACTTCAATCGCGGGCCACGTCGCCTACGAGGGTGGCGGTGGTTACAACGCCTCCAAGTTCGCGGCGCACGCTGTCACTGCGGTGCTTCGGCTCGAGCTCGCGGGTGAGCCGATCCGGGTGCTCGAGATCGCTCCGGGCATGGTGCACACCGAGGAGTTCTCGCTCGTGCGCTTCGGTGGAGACCATGCGAAGGCCGACGCCGTCTACGACAACGTCGCCAACCCGCTGCACGCCGAAGACATCGCCGAGGCGATTGTGCACGGCGTCGAGTTGCCGTTCTTCGTCAACCTCGACCTCGTGACAATCAAGCCGGTTGCGCAGGCGGCGCCGCACAAGGTCATCCGAGGGGCGTTGGCACCGAAGCTGTAACCGGCTCTTCGTCGACAACATCGTCGGCGAACGCCAGCTTTGGCACCAGGAACAGCAGCGCCGCCGCGAGCAGAGCCCCGACGCCGCAGATGGTCCAGACGATCATGTAGCCGAACAGCGATGAAGCGGTTGAGCCCGCGACCTGCACTGCGCCGATCACGAGCACAATCGCGAAGACGCTCGACGCGAACGAGCCGCCGATGGTCTTCGTTGTGTTTGTGAGCGCCGAGGCGATGCCGGTTTGGCCGCGCGGCGCCGCTGCGGCCGCCGCCGCGGGCATTGCACCCATGAGCACACCCGAGCCGAGCCCGGCGATGAACATGTTCGTAAAGACCTGCCACGTATCGTTGTGGAACGGCAGGAACAGCAGATAACCGGCCGCGACGAAGAACGCGGCGATGATCAGGGCCTTTCTCGGGGTCAACAGGCGTGACACGACCGGGAACAGCAGCGCACCGATGATCATTGAGATCAGGTACACGCCGATGAGAATCGACCGCGCGCCCGACGCGAGACCGAGCCCAAAACCAGCCTCCTCGGGGGCGGTTCCCGCGAAGTTGGCGAGCGGCGCCTGCGCTCCGAGCAAGCTGATTCCGACGAGGAAAGCGGTGAGCTGCACGGGCCACATGTTCGGCTGGGCGAGCACCCGCAGGTCGATCGCCGGGTCTTTCTGCTTGAGCTCGAACCGCGTAAACGGCACGAACACAAGTGCCCCGAGCGCGATAATCACCCAGACCCACCACGTGCCCGGTCCGTTGAACTTGAGGAACGTCAGCCCCGACGTAATGAGCAACAGCCCAATGCTCAGCATCGAGAAGCCGATCCAGTCAAGGCTGCGGCCCGCGAGCGGCTCCGACTCCGGCACCCCGAACAGGATCACAAAGAACACAAGCGTTACGGCGATCGCGGGCACGATCATTGTCGGGACGATGGATGTCGCGAGCGCAGCCGCGCCCCCGAACGCCTCGAAGACTGCCGACCCACCAAGAGCACCCGCGATGGCGCCCGCTTCGAGGCCAACGATGAGCAGCGCAGCGGCCTTGCGGGTCGCGGAAGCCGCATGCCCGGAGCGGCGGCCCTTGTCGAAGATGAGCGCGATCTCGAGCGGCAGCCAGACGACGTAGAACCCCTGCAGTGTCCACGCGATGAGAAAACTCGTGAAGTCGCCCGCGAAGGCGAGCCACCAGGTCGCGCCGGCCGTGGCGAGTGTTGTGACGAGCAGGATCTTCTTGTGGCCATACATGTCGCCGAGTTTGGCGAGCACGGGCACAACCAGCGCGGAGAGCAGCAGTTGTGCGCCCTCGAAGATGTTGAAGTCCGCGTCCTGAATTCTCAGGTAGTCAACGAGGTCGGGGATGAGCGGAACGTAGAACCCCTGCAGGATTCCGCTCACGAACTCGACGAAAAACAGGAACCCGATGAGCCCGACGGTGACCGCGCCGGCTTTACCCCGAAGAAGTGACATGTTCGGATGCTACCGGTACGCGACATCCACGCAACACGCTCGCAATCTGGGCGGGATAGCTTATGACAATGAATTCCGAACGCGAAGTACTGGGTTGGCTCGAATTTGGCGATGCGAGTCGTGATCTGGCCCACGAGGTGCTCGCGAGTGGCTTTGAGCCCGAGGTTGTTGTGGCCATCGCGCGCGGTGGGCTGCTGCTCGCCGGGAGCATCTCGTATGCCCTCGGCGTGAAGAGCTGCGGCGCCCTCAACGTCGAGTTCTACACCGGAATTGGCGAGAAACTGCCCGACCCCATCGTTCTTCCGCCGCTGCTCGACGAGTCGTCGTTGAACGGCAAGCGCGTTCTGCTCGTCGACGACGTCTCCGACTCCGGCCGCACCCTCGACATGGTCGTTCAGCTGCTCAAGGCGAGCGGTGCCGACGTGCGCTCGATCGTTTTGTACACAAAGCCCGGCACGATGCACGAGCCCGACTACACCTGGCGCCGCACGCCGCTCTGGATCACTTTTCCGTGGTCGGCCCTCCCGCCGGTTACCCTCGACGCATGAGCATTCACCTCGTAGGCGGCGGTCGGAGCGACGATTACGACGGCGAGGTGTACGTGGGGTTTCTCGCCGAAGCCGCCGCGCGGGCAGCTCTCGCTGGCCGAACGGTTCCGGTCGTTGGCGTTCTTCTCGTCGGTGGCGACGATGACGCCCCCGAGGTGTATCGCTCGCAGTTGGCTCGCGCCGCCGAGTGCGACCCGCGCATCACAACCGTGGCCGCTGGCGACCTCTACACAACCGACGTGCTCACGGGCATCGATGGTCTTGTGATCGGCGGGGGACTCACTCCGGCATATTTGGATGCGGTTACGCCCATCATCGACGAACTGCGACTTCTGGTCACCGACGGTCTGCCGTACCTGGGTTTCTCGGCGGGTGCGATGATCGCCGCCGACACCGCAATCGTCGGAGGTTGGCAGATCGACGGCATCCCCGTGTGTGACGAAGACTTCTCGGAGGAGCTCGACGAGGTCACGATCACCGCCGGCCTCGGCCTCGTTGATCTGGCCGTCGACGTGCACGCGGCCCAGTGGGGAACGCTCACCCGGCTCATCGCCGCAACGGAAGCCGGTCTGGTCGAGGGCGGCGTCGCCATTGACGAGTTCACGGCCCTCATCGTTGGCGACGACGAGTTCTCGGTCGTCGGACGCGGAAGTGTCTGGCAGGTCACGGTGCACGAAGACGGTGTGCTCGTCAGCAGCTTGGGTGCCTAGTGCCCATCACCCGCCCGCTCTCCGAACTCGTCGACGCCGGTTGGGCTGAGGCTCTGCAGCCGGTTGCACCCAACATCGCGGCGCTCGGTGACTGGCTGCGCGCCGAAACCGCGGCCGGTCACGGCTATCTGCCTGCTGGCGCGAACGTGCTTCGAGCTTTTGCGGCGCCGATGTCTGACGTTCGGGTGCTCATCGTTGGGCAGGACCCGTACCCGACCCCGGGACATCCAATCGGTCTGTCGTTCGCGGTGGAGCGAGACGTTCGTCCGCTGCCGCGCAGTCTCGGAAACATCTACAAGGAACTGCAGAGCGATCTCGACATCGCTCCGGCCGCGCACGGAGACCTGTCGTCGTGGGCAAACAATGGCGTGATGCTGCTCAACCGGGTGCTGACCGTGCGGCCCGGCCTCGCTGGCTCGCATCGCGGCAAGGGCTGGGAGGCGGTCACCGAGCACGCGATCCGTGCGCTCGTCGCGCGCGGCACACCGCTCGTCGCCATTCTCTGGGGGAATGACGCGCGCAACCTGCGGCCGCTGCTGGGGGATACGCCCGTCATCGAGTCCGTGCATCCGAGTCCGCTGTCGGCATCGCGCGGGTTCTTCGGCTCGCGGCCGTTTAGTCGTGCCAATGAGCAACTTATTTCGCTCGGCGCGGAGCCGGTCAACTGGCGCATCGAGTGACAGGATTGACCCATGCTTGAAGAGGAATACCAGCCACGCCGTGTTCCGCCGAACCAGCCAAAACCGCAGCTCGAGCAGGCGCAGGCCTTTGAGTACGAGATTCGCCCCGCGGTCGTTGCCGACCTCCCCGCCGTGCGCGAGATCTACAACCACTACGTGATGAACTCGACAGTCACTTTCGACGAGACCGCGATGACTCTTGTGCAATTGCGGCGCAAATTCGACAAGGTCGAAAAGCTCGGGCAGCCGTTCATCGTCGCCGAGAGCCCGCGCGGGCAGATTCTCGGATACGCCTACGTCACGCCCTGGAAAGAGAAGGCGGCCTACCGCTTCACCGTCGAGAACTCGATCTACCTCGGGCCCGCCGCGACCGGCAAGGGACTTGGCAAGGTTTTGCTGCGCGAACTCATCGATCGCTCGAAGGCCGCGGGAATCAAGGAGATCATCGCCGTCATCGCTGACAAGGGTGCCGACGCGTCGATCCAGATGCACAAGAACTTCGGCTTCAAGGAGATCGGACACATGGGCAAGGTCGGGTTCAAGTTCGGGCGCTGGCTCGGCACCGTGCTGTTGCAGAAGAGCCTGAAGTAGCGCTCAGAGCGCGAGTAGCTCCCTAAGCGCCACCTCGGTTGCCGCCACCGTCGACGGCTCGCCGCGCCACAGCATGCGCAGCGCCAGCCCGTCGATCGCGAGTGCGGCGACCCGCGACCGCTCCGGTGCAAGGTCGAGCGGCTCGAGCGCTTTCTCCAGCGCGGCGTACCAGACCTCGGCATCCTCGCGCAGGGCGTCGCGGCGCATGGCGAGAAACATCAATTCGTATTGGGCGATCGCGATCTCGCGGGTGTTGTAGACCCAACTCCACAGTTCGCGGGCGAAGATACCGATCTCGTGATCTGCGAGTGACGCAAAGAGTTCGCCCTGTTGCGCGGCCGCGAGTTTCATTGCGCTCACGAGCAGATCGTCGATCGACGCGAAGTAGTAGGTCGCGGCGGCAAGCGGCAGGCTCGCCTCTGTTGCGACCGAGCGATGGGTGACCGCAGCGGGACCTTCCCGTTCGATGACGCGCAACGCTGCCGCGAGAAGCATCTCCCGGCGCGCGGCACCCTTTGCGGTGAGGGCCATGTCAGTGCTTCCCGCCGAGCTCAAGCAGCGTCACGCCGCCGATGACGAGCACGATGCCCGCGACCTGCATAAGCGTGAGTGCTTCGTGAAACACGATCCAGGAGATGAGCGCCACAAGCACAACGCCGACGCCGGCCCAGATCGCGTAGGCGATTCCGAGCGGAATGCCCCGGCCGAGCGCGAGCGAGAGGGCGCCAAAAGCGATGACGTAGCCGATTCCGACGATCGGGTAGGCCCACCAGACGGCCTTGTCGCCGCTCGTCAGCTTAAGGAAGGACGTAGCGATGACCTCACCGACAATGGCGATGGACAGGAAGATGTACCCCACGAGATGCTCCAATTCAATAGTGGAACAAATGTACCAGAATCGGCCCGCGGTGGCCAACGTAGTCTTGAGGAATGAACACGGCACCACTCGAACGCCCCACCAAGGCGACAATCCTCCGGTCGTACGCCAGCACAATTGAGGCGGATCCCGACGCGGTGTTCGCAGCTCTCGCCCCCATCGTCGAGGCAACCGCCGGCGAGGGCTTCTTCGTGACAGACCCCGGCACCCGACGCGCGATCGCCCAGGGCGGCTGGTGGTATCGCGCCGAATACCGTGTGCTCGTAGATGACGCGGGCTCACGCATTGAGCACGAACTTGTCAACGTTGCCGAGCGTTTTCATTGGGCTGGTCCCATCGCCGGGCGCGCCGCGGTCGCCGACTCGGCCAACGCTTTTCAGCGTGTGCTGAGCCAGGTTGTTGACGCGCTCGAGGCCGCAACAGACTAGGCACAACAGACTAGGCACGACGGACTAGGCAAGCCGCGCGGTTGAGTAGAGCATCAGGCGGTGAGTTCGCCTGGTGGTGGAGGTGTTGGCCAGGAGTCGACAACGATGACTTCTTCTGGTTCGGTGGTGTAGATCTTGCCGGTTGGTGAGGTCCAGCGGAGGGTTCCGTTGCCGACGTGTTCGACTGTCCAGTCGGTGAGAGATTTCAGTCGATGGTGTTTTCGGCACAGGTGGGCGAGGTTGTTGTGGGCGGTTTCGCCACCGTATTGCCATTCGTCGGTGTGATCGACATCGCATCGTCGGGCTGTGCGGTTGCAGCCCGGGAAGCGGCAGGTTCCGTCCCGCACCTGCAACCAGCGCCGTAGCTCGGCCGGTATCTGGTATCGGTCTCGGCCGACCGACAGCACGGTGCCGGTTTCGGGGTGGGTGAGGAGTCGGATGAAGTTCGGTGCGTTCGCCGCAAGCAGCGCCGCCGTTTCGGAGCTGATCGGTCCGTAGCCGTCGAGTGTCGCGGGCTGGTCGGTTTCATCCAGCAGCGCGAGGATCGGCACGGTGACCTGCACGGTCGGCCGGATCGCAGCAAGGATGGCACCCAGGCTCGGGGTGCCGAGCTTCTCCGACGCGGAGGAGGTGGAGACCAGTAGCCCGTCGCAGAGGGCGTCGGCGCGGAGTTGTTCGATCGTGCGGGGGTCGCCCTCGCGGCGGGCGTGTTCCGCGGCATCAGTGAGACGGGCGAAGATCGCATGCGCACTCTCGGCCGGCAGGTGTGCGGTCAGCCACGCCATGCCGTCGGCGGCGGGTGCGATCGACACGGACCGTTTCTCGACCGCGGACTCGTGGCGTTCGTCGATGGACTCGGGATGCATCCGTTCGCGCCGCTGACGGGCGTGGGTGTTGAACCGGGTCGCGGTGTGGGTGAGGGCGAACGGCAGTACCTGCGCTTCGAACTCGGCACGCGAGGCGGACGGCAATGACGACGCATGGTCGGTCACGACTTGCGCGTGCCGCCAGCTGATCGACCCCGACGCCAGCGCGGCCAGGGTCTCAGGCAGGTCGGTGACGAGTGTTGCGCTGTCGTCGACGAGCGCCTGCGCTGCGTTCTCCGTGACCCGCAGCGCACACGCGATCTCTGCGGCGAGCACCCGCCGGGCGGCCTCCGCTGTCGACCACGCGTGCGCCTCACTGGAGGGCGTTGCGGCCTGTGCTGCCAGTACCGACAGGTGTCGTGCCTCGTTGACCTTCCGCGCCCGGGCGGCGTGCAGCGAAGCGACCTGCCGGTCGATGGCTGCGACCTCGTCCACGGCAACGCCGAGGGCATCCGCGGTGATCGCGGTGAGGGTCAAAGCGTGGCTACTCATACGTATACATTGCACCCTGCCGCCGACATTCGACGAGACAAAGAGGCAACTGTTGAAAACCCGGAATTACCCCCAAGCGGCGGGGAGAGGAGCCGCCTGAAACGAGCAGAAGCCCAACGAACGCGCTAGTTGTAAACGTTCGCACTAACCTCATACGCGATCTCCACCGCGTTTGTGTACGAGTCACCGCCGCCGACGGTTTTGATCACGGAGATCCAGCTGTCGTCTCGGAGAACGTTGAGAATTGCGGGCTGGTTTTCGTTGCCGCGCATGCCGTAGCTCGCGGTGGTCTCGGTGAGTTCTTCTTCGAGCCCCTGGGTGGCGAAGCTGTCGAGAGCCTGCGCGCGAACGTCGGCGCTGAGCGGCGCGACCGAGACAGTGACGCTAGAGATGTCGCTTGCGTCAAAGCCCCAGATGCAGGTGATGCCACCGACCTGCTCCTCGGGCGTTGGCTCGAGCTGATACTCGGATCCGTACTTGCCTCCCGGGCCACCGAGCAACACGAACCCGAGGTCGGCGAACTCGTTGAGTCGCGATTGCGGAACAACCGAGGCGCAGTCGTCGGGCTGCTCGAACACGGGCGCGGCCTGTGTCGGCACGGGCGTCTCGACGCTGACCGACGAGGGGGAGGCGGTCGGAGCCGGCGCGGGAGACGTTGTGCAACTCGCGAGCGCGAGTGCGGTGAGCGCGAGGAGCGCAATGCGCTGGGGGACTGGCATAGAACGGAATCTAACAGGAGGCAACGGATGCCCGACTCGCGTACGGGCATCCGTTGCCGATCCGTTAGTTCTTCGGGGTTGCCCTGCGCAAAACAAAGAATCCGGCAAGCGCGGCGAGGGCGACGGGCACAAGGGCCCAGGCGAAGATGCCCAGAACGCCGAGGTTTGTCAGCGTCTCGCCGACGGCCGGCCAGCTTTCAGTGAGCGTGATGGCCGAAAGAATCGCGACGATGACAACAACAGAGCCGAGCCAGAAGGCCAGCATTCCCCACATGCGCCAACGCATATAGACGGTAGCGATGGCCGCGCCGATGAAATACACCCCGAGCTGAAACACCGTGAAGAGAAAGAAGTTGCCGAGCCAGGTGGGCTGGTCGAAGAACATCGAGGTAAACATACGCGCGCCGAGTCCCCAGCCACCGGTGGCGGTCTCGATCACTCCGAGTGTCGCGAGCACTATGGAATTGCCGACCGATGAGAGAACGAACAGCAGCGACGTGCCGAGGTAGAAATCCCTGCGCGTCACGCCGAAGCCGAGCGCGAACGGAAAACTCTGCGCAATCGCGAGCACCGCGACAACGCACAGGTACCACATGGGCGAGATGACGGCCCAGCTGTTGATCGCGCCGTCGCTGATTTCCGACCGTGGCACTCCGTTGTAGGTGAGGAGCAATGGAATCGCCAGAGACACAACAAGCGCTCCAGCGAAGATGAGCCAGGGGATGTAGAGATAGGTCTGGCGGTTGATCATGTGGAGTCGCACGACGTTCCACACTCGGCTGAAAGCCGGAGGTGCGCTTAGCGCGGGCACGGCGGTCATAGCTCTGTTCCTTCCGAGTTGCCGTGCGAGCTCAGCCGCACGATGAGTTGCTGCAGGGAGACGGGGGCGAGCTCGAGGCCCGCGTGCGCGGCTGTGGCACGTTCCGCGGGGGAGAGCTGCCCGGTGATGGTGACGGAGGAAAGACCGCCGATACCGTCGCTGTGGATGATCTCGCGGCCCGAGACGAAGGCCGCGACATCCATTCGCTTACCGACGACAGTTGACGCGCTGCCGCGGAGCTCCTCGGCGGGGGTGTCGAGCAGGATGCGACCTTCGTCGATGAGGATGACGTGTTCGAGCAGGTCGCTCACCTCGTCGATGAGGTGCGTCGAGAGAATGACGGTGCGAGGGAAGAGCGCGTAGTCCTCGAGCAGGCGGTCGTAGAAGAGCTGGCGTGCCACAGCGTCGAGACCGAGGTAGGGCTCGTCGAAGAAGGTGATCGGCGCGCGCGAGGCGAGGCCGACGACGACCCCGACCGCGGAGACCTGGCCGCGCGAGAGCTTCTTGATGTCGCGGTTGAGAGGGATGCGGAACTCGCCGATGAGCTGTTGGGCGAGCTCGGCGTTCCAGTTTCCGTAGAAGTTGGGCGCGGCGGCGAAGACATGCTTTGCGCGAATGCTGTCGGGGTACTTCTGGCTCTCTTTGATGAAGCTCACGTTGCTGAGCACGCGCGAGTTCTCGACGGGGGACTGCCCGTAAACGGTCACCGAGCCGCTCGACGCGAAGTCCTGGCCGGTGAGCAGCTGCATAATCGTGGTTTTGCCGGCGCCATTGCGGCCAAGCAGACCGTAGATGCGGTTCTCTTCGACTGTGAAGTCCACGTCGTCGACGGCGGTGAAGCTGCCGAATTTTTTGGTGAGGCCACGCGCCTCAATGATCGTGCTCATCGCACATCGCCTTTCGTAATCATCTCGGCGAGCTGTTGGCTGGTGATGCCGAGCTTCGCGGCCTCCGCGAGCAGCGGCTGCACAAACTCGGCGCTGAACTTGTCGCGGCGTTTGGCCACGAGGGTGTCGCGGGATCCGCTTGCCACGAACATTCCGATACCTCGTTTCTTGTAGAGAATTCCTTCGTCGACGAGGAGGTTGACGCCCTTGCCCGCCGTCGCCGGGTTGATGCGATAGAACGCGGCGAATTCGTTGGTCGAGGGAACCTGGCTCTCCTCCAGCGTCGTTCCGTCGATGATGTCGTTTTCGATCTGTTCCGCGATCTGCAGAAAGATCGGTCGCGAGTCATCCACGGTGCGCCCCGTTGGTTGGTTCGTTACTCATGCAACTAACCAACCAGCTAGAGCCGAGCCTGTCAAGACCTAGGCTTCAAGAATGTTCGAACTCCATCACCTGAGCGCGCAGGAACAGTGGGACTGGCTGCAACGAGGCGAGATCACGCCCACCGAACTCACCGAGCACTACCTCTCGCGTGTCGCCGAACACAACGATGCGCTCGGCGCTTTTACAACAGTGACGATGGATGGCGCGCTCGCGCGTGCTGCCGAGCTCGAAGCCGCGGGGCGCACGCCTGCCCCGCTCTGGGGACTCCCGCTCGGCGATAAGGACCTCACCCGCCGCGCCGGCGTACGCACGACCTTCGGCTCGCGGCTGTTCGAGAACTTTGTGCCCGAGGTCTCTGACGAACTCGTCGAGGTGCTTGACGCGGCCGGGGGAGTGAGCCTCGGCAAGACCAACGCACCGGAGTTCGGGTTGTCGAGCTACACCGAGTCGATGGTTGCGCCACCCGCGCGCACCCCGTACGACCTCACGCTCGGCGCGGGCGGATCGAGCGGAGGCGCGGCAGTCGCCGTGGCCGCGGGGCTGCTGCCGGTCGCGCCCGGCTCAGACGGGGGAGGGTCGATCCGGATACCGGCGGCCGCGTGTGGTCTGGTTGGCCTGAAGCCGAGTCGCGGACTCGTGCCGAGCGGCTCAGGAATGCTGTCGCTCGGCGGTCTCGTCGCGACAGGGCCGCTCGCGCGCAACGTTGCCGACGCCGCAATGCTTCTCGACGCGATGATCGGTGGCGCGGCCTGGCCCTTCGCGACCGGTGCGCCGCGCTGGGACGGGGGTGCGCTGCTCAACGCAGCCACCCGCGGCGAGGGTCGCTACCAGCTCGGCATTGTGACCGGTTCACCCTGGGATGACGCCTACGACGTGGCCCTGGCTCCGGAGGCTCGTGCCGCCCTCGACCTGGCGATCACCGAACTCGCGGCAATCGGCCACGGTCTCGAGGAGTACACGCTCGAACCGTCGCCGGAGTACGCGCCGAACTTCACGCGCATCTGGCAGGCGGGTGCCGCAGGTATCGCGGCCGAGGGCGACGAGCTCGAGCTGGTCGAGCCGCTCACCCGCTGGCTCATCGATCGCGGTCGCGAATTGAGTGCCCGGCAGCTTGCCGAGTCGTTACTCGCGCTCACGGTGTTCGAGCGCAGCATCATCCGCCAGTTCAGCACCTTTGATGCCGTGCTGATGCCGGCGACAGCGCTCACCCCGCGCCCGGTCGGCTGGTACGACGCAGAGAATGCCGAGCGCAACTTCGAGCAGCAGGTGCTCTACACGCCGTTTACGTCGTTTATCAACGTCTCCGGGCTGCCCGCCATCACGCTTCCGGTGTACCAAACGCCCGAGGGGATTCCGATGGGTGTGCAGCTCGTCGGTCGCCCCGGTGGCGAGCACGTGCTTCTGTCGATCGGAGCGCAGCTCGAGCGGCGCCTCAAGTGGCAGCTGCGACATCCAAGCCAGTGGTGATTACGAAAGCGGCGCGAGGCCAGCGATCTCGTTGACGCGTTCGCGCGTGCCGCCAACAAGCACGTCGCCCGACGGGGTCAGCAGGTAGAAGCGGTCGATATTGCTGGAGTCGCTCACCACCTCGTAGAGGAGTCCGTCAACGTCGGCCGGCGCGACCTCGGCGAAACCGTTCTGCGCAAGGTACATGTTGAGCTCGCCGAGCTGCGTCTCGTCGAAGTGCGCGAAACCGTAGATCTCGACAGCGCTCACGGCGCCGCCGACCTGGCAGATCGCGCCGCCGTTCTCGCCGAAGACAGCGAGCACCTGGCCCTCGTCCTGCATCTTGGCAACGAACTCGACCTGCGGGGTGATGCTGAGTCCGCCCGTCGTGAGCTCGGTGTACGAGTCGGGAGTGACGATGGTCTCGCATGTCGCGGGCGCGGCGGACTGAGTCGGTGTCGGGGTGGGCGTCGGGCTTTCGACGACCGGAGTCTGGCTGGGTGCTGTGACCGGGGGAGACTCGGCGGCGCAAGCACTGAGGGCGAGGGAAAGCGCGATGGCGATGGCGCTGGCACGGGCACTGGCAAGAAGAAGGCGCGACACAGGCATGCAGAAACGATAGTGAAGGAGTGGTGAACAAAGCCATGGGGGAATTCGATTATCCACAGCGCGCGTTAGGTTAGGCATGCCTATACTTGAAGCGTGACTTATCCCGAGCAGAGCACCGCGTCTATTGGCTGGAATCCCAGTGAGACCGACCGCATTCTGCTCGCCGGCACAGAGGCAGACCTGCCGCTCATCGAAATGGCCCTCGCAACCCTGCCCGAGCGCGCTCGTGGCCAGGTGTTCATCGAGGTAGGTAGCGTTGATGACGTCGCGATGCTCGCCGCTCCGGGCCGTTTCAGCATCTGCTGGCTCGTTCGCGATCGCGGCCAGTCGCTCAAGCGCTCGGTTGACGCGTGGCTGAGCGAGATGCTCCCCGTCTCCGGAGTCGAAGACCACAGCGTTTACGCGTGGATCGCGCACGAGGGTGCCGCCCGCGTGCTTACGTCTAACTATATCCCGACGAACTCGGCGCTGCGATCCCAGAGATCGCTCGCGAGCTGCGCATCGTTCGCAGCGGAACGAGTTCTGCCGTTGGCCTTGAGCTGATCGAAATAGGCGCCGTTCGCGGCATCCACTCGCTCCTCGGTGACGAGTCGAATGAGCGGCACCGCCCCCTGGGCAGAGGTGATGCCAAAGCCGCCCGGGCGAATCTTCTGCGACAGGCGCATAAGCGGCGAGTCGGCACCGAAGCCCGTGTTGACGTAGCCGGGATGGAACGAGAACGACTCGAGGGTTGTGCGCTTCGCGAGTTCCCGCGCGAACAGGATCGTCTCGAGCTTGCTTGTGCCGTAGGCGGCCCAGGAACGCCAGGAGCGCTTCTCCCACTCGAGGTCGTCGAGTCGCACGTTGCCCACGAGGTTCATAATGCTCGCCGTGCCAACAACACGGCCCTTGGATGCCTCGAGCCGGTCCTTGAGCAGATTGGTGAGCAGGAACGGGGCGAGGTGATTGTGCTGGAAGGTGCGCTCGTGCCCGTCTTCGGTCAGCGCTCGCTCGCCGACGAGGCCGCCCGCGTTGTTCGCGAGCACGTCGATGACCGGGTAGGCCTCGAGAAGCTCAGCGCCGAGGGCGCGCACGCTTGCAAAGCTGTCGTAGTCGACGAGGTGCGGTGTTCCGCCGACTCGAGTCGCGACATCCACCGTTCGCTTCTCGTTTCGGCCGACAACCGCGACGTTCCAGCCCTGCTCGGAGATGCGCGCGGCCGCCTGCGCGCCGATTCCGGAGCTTGCCCCGGTGAGAATAAGAGTCTTCATGCGTATCCGCCCTTGTGTAGTCCTGCTTCTACTTCGAAGCGGTTCGTGCGAGCGACTGCCCCTGCGGCAATGTACAGCGGAATAAAAGCGAGCCCGTACCGTTTCCACTGCGCGCGGTGCACTGCCTCGTGTTCGAGCACGTTGGGCGAATGGTTCGTGTGGGTCAGGTAGACGGCACCGATGGTTGTGCCGCCGCGGCCGAACGCCCAGCGCGGGCACTTTCGGGCGAGAATAACGCCGCCCTCGCTGCGAATGCGGCCAAGGCTCAGTGCCCCGCCCCACAGCAGGCCGGCGCCCGTTGCGAACCAATATCCCGGGCGAGCGACGATTGGATGCAACAGGGCCCGAGTCAGCATCGGGTGGCGAGTTGTGGCATCCGCCCAGCTCTGCATCGCCCGCTCCACACGATTCGGGGAAATCGGTCTGACGCGCTCCATACTCGGCACAATACAGTGGCTATGTGACAAGTGTTGTGCAGCGGGTAGCCATGGTGTCGATGCACACCTCTCCCGATGCTCACCCCGGATCAACCGACGCGGGCAGCATGAACGTTGCGATCCTCGAGACCGCGCTCCAGCTCGCCCACCGCGGGGTTGCCGTCGACCTCATCACGCGATCGTCAGGGGAGTCGGGTTCGCGCAGTGTCGCGCCCGGCGTGACCCTGCACACGCTTGTCGCGGGCGAGGCAGTCGCGATGGCCAAGGGCTCGCTCGCCACGGTCACCGACGAGTTCGGCGAGGCCGTCGCCCGACTCTCGCGCTCGGTGCACTATGACGTTATCCATTCGCACTACTGGCTCAGCGGACTCGCGACCCTGCCGGTCGCCATCGAGCTCGGCATTCCCTTTGTGCAGAGCTTTCACACGCTCGGCGTGCTCAAGAACGAGGCCGGAGTGCCGGGTCGCGAACCGGAAACCGATCGACGGCTCTGGAGCGAGCGCTACCTCGCGACACAGGCCGACGCCATCATCGCTGTCTCGTCATCGGAAGCGGCGACTCTCATCGACAGCGTCGGGGCTCCCGCCGAAAAGGTGTGGGTCATCCCGCCCGGGGTCGACAGGTCGACCTTCAGCCCGCTGCTCAAAAAGAGCGCCGTGAGTGCGCACGCCTTCCTCGGTGTCGCGACGGGGCGGCCAATCCTGCTCGTCGTTGGCCACATCGAACCGCTTAAGGGCCAGGAGCTCGCAATCCGCGCGCTCGCTGCTATGCCGTCGCCCCGACCCATCCTCGCCATCGTCGGCGAGCCAACGCCGGGCGACGAGCGCTACTTCACAAAGCTGCGCGACCTTGTCGTCGAGCTCGACCTCACGGCCGACGTGCGCTTCATCGGAGCGCTCGAGCGCAACGAGATGGCGTTCTTCCTCGCCAACTCGACGATCACCCTCGTGCCGTCGTACACGGAGACGTTTGGGCTCGTCGCACTGGAGGCAGCCTCGAGCGGAACCCCCGTCGTGGCGATGCGCGTCGGTGGACTGACCGAGGCAATCGTCGACGGCGAGACCGGGGTGCTGCTCGACACCCGGGATCCCCAGGTGTGGGCGTCGACGCTCACCGACCTGCTCGCCGACCAGCCACGCCGCGACAGCCTCGGTGCTGCGGGCCGCACCCGCGCCGAAGGACTCGGCTGGGGCGCGGCGGCAACGAGTGTGCTCGGTGTCTACGCTTCGCTGGTCGGGCGACCGTAGGTCTCGAGCAGTCGCAGCCAGACCTCGTTCATCGTCGGGTACGCCGGAACCGCGTGCCAGAGCCGCGCGAGCGGCACCTCGCCGACGATGGCGATTGTCGCCGCGTGGATGAGCTCGCTGACGTCCTGCCCAACGAAGGTCACACCAAGAATCACCTGTCGCTTCTCGTCGACGACCATCCGGGCCTTGCCCTCGTAGCCATCGGCCTGCAGGCTCGCGCCGGCAACCCAGCCGAGGTCGTAGTCGACAACGCGGATGTCGTAGCCGGCCTTCTCGGCTGCTTGCGAAGTGAGGCCCACCGACGCGACCTCCGGGTCGCTGAAGGTGACCTGCGGAACGGCTTCGATGTCGGCGGTCGCGACGTGCGTGCCCCACTTCGCGTCGCTCACTGTTTTGCCCTGTGCCCGGGCAGCGATCACATCACCCGCGGCACGCGCCTGGTACTTGCCCTGATGGGTGAGAAGTGCGCGGTGGTTCACGTCGCCCGTCGCGTAGAGCCAGTCGGTACCCTTTACGAGCAGGGTGTCGTCAACGTCGATCCAGTGTCCCGGCTCGATGTCGATCGTCTCGAGCCCGATGTCGGTGGTGCGCGGCTGGCGCCCGGTTGCGACGAGCAGCTCTTCCGCCTCGAAGCTGCGGCCGTCAACGGTGATCGTGATGACCTTGCCGCGGCTGACAACGCTGGGCGCGGCGTTCAGGATTGTGACGCCGAGCTTCTTGAGCGCTGCCCCCACCATCTCGCCGGCGAAGTCCTCCTGCCCGCCGAGCAGGCCACTGCGCGCCATGATCGTCACGTCGCATCCAAAGCTCGCGTAGGCGGTTGCCATCTCGACCGCGACGACTCCGCCGCCAATGATCGCGAGGCTCTTCGGGATGACCTTGGCGCTCGTAGCCTCGCGCGGCGTCCACGGGTTGATGTCTGCGAGACCAGGGATGTCGGGCAGCACCGGGTCAGATCCGGTGCTCACAACAACCGCGTGCCGCGCGGTGAGCTGCGTGAACTCGCCATCTTTCTCGACCGAGACGGTCTTGACGCCGGTGAGGCGCCCGTGGCCGCGGATCAGGTCGATGCCCGCGCCGGCGACCCAGTCGACCTGGCTCTGGTCGTCCCAGTCGTGGGTGAAGCTATCACGGCGCTTGAGTACTGCCGCGACATCCAAATCGCCGGTGACCGCCTGCTTGGTGCCCTCGACGCTCTGCGCGGCCCGAAGTGCGATACCACTGCGCAGGAGCGCCTTCGACGGCATACACGCCCAGTACGAACACTCGCCGCCGACCAGCTCGCTCTCAATGAGAACGACGCTGAGGCCGCCCTGCACCGCGCGGTCCGCGACGTTTTCGGCGACTGCGCCGGCTCCGATAATGATGACGTCCCACTCGGTTTCGCTCATGGGGCAAGCCTAGTTACTTGCCGATGAACTCCGCGGGCCTGCGGCTGACGAATGCCTCCATGCCGATGCGTGCATCTTCGCTGCCGGCGAGCCGCACCAGCGAAGGCTGCAGCGCCTGCTCGGCCGCCTCGTCGTTCTCTCGAACGGCCAGCCGCGCGTTCGCGAGCGCGGCCTGCACAGCGAGGGGTGCCTGAGCGGCGACCCGGCGTGCGATCTCGAGACCGCGGTTGTACTGCTCGCCGTCAGCAACGACCTCCTGCACAAGCCCGATGCGGTGCGCCTCGGCGGCGTCGAACATGTCGCCGGTGAGAATCCAGCGCATCGCGTTGCCCCAGCCGACAGCCCGCGGAAAACGAATCGTCGCCCCACCAAACGGCAGGATGCCGCGCGCGACCTCGATCTGGCCGAACTTCGTCGACTCCGCGGCGACGGCGATGTCTGACGCGAGAATGAGCTCGATGCCGAGCGTCAGGCAGGTGCCCTGCACCGCAATGACGACCGGCTTGCTCAGGGCCTCGCCCGAGACCTGCCAGGGGTTGAGTCCGTCGTCGCCCGTGATGTCGAGGCCGTCTGCGCCGATGCGCGGGCCGACATCTGCGAGGTCGAGCCCGCCGGTGAAGTGGTCGCCGTGTGCGTAGACGAAGCCCACGCGCAGCGACTCGTCGCGCTCAAGCTCGGCGTAGGCGGCCGACAGCTCCTGCAGCAGCTGCATGTCAGCAGCGTTGCGCTTGTCGGGGCGGTTGAAACCGATGAGAAGAACGTGGCCGTCGCGGTCGACTGTAACCCTGCCCGATTCTGATGAACTCAGTGTCATGCGCCCAGCCTAGATGGCGGTCGCGGCAGGGGTTAGTGACGCTGGCCCGGGTTGCAACCCCTGCCACGGTGCGCTGCCCGGGCACGGAACGCACCCGCTAGCGCGTCAGCGCCCCGATGACCCGCAGCAGCGTCGGCAGGTCGTCGTTGGCGGCCTCCGGCGACGACGGTGCGAACTCCGTGATGCCAGCACCCACGAGCGGATACGCGGCCCGGGCGGCGGTGATGAGCGCGATGAGTTCGACGAAGCTCAGCCCGAACGGCACGGGATCGCCTTTGCTCGCGAACTCCGCCGGGTCGAGCACGTCAACGTCGATGTGAACATAGATGGATGTCGCACCCGTCGCCGCGACCGCGGCAACCAGCTCGTCGGGGCTGGCGAGGCCCAGTGACGCGATGCCCGAGCCCTCAAGGCCCGAGCCCTCAAGGTAGGCGGCCTCGGCGTCGTCGACTGACCGCGTGCCGATCAGAATGACACGGGCCGGGTCGAGCGGCACAGCGGGCGCCAGCTCACCATCACCGAGGAGTGCGCGAAGCACCATCCCGGTGAACGCGCCGCTGGTCGAAGACGAGGCGGTGTGCAGATCGGGGTGCGCGTCGAACCAGAGAACCGCGACATCCGGGTCTCGGGATAGTGCGTGCTCAACAGCCGCGAGTTCGACGCCGCAGTCGCCGCCAATCGTGATCGCGGGGTCGGTGAGGTCACGCAACACGGCGAGCTGCCGGTCGCGCACCATCTCGAGCGAGCTGAGACGGGGGAGCGCTGTGCCCCTCGAATCACCCGCCTCGAGCGGAACCTCGACAAGCGTGGTCGCGGAAGCGGGAAGGTCCCCCTGGATGGCAAGAGCCCCGTCGACGAGACGCATGGCGCGTGACGACCCGGAGCCCTGCCACTGGGGGACTACAACGAAGGCAGCTGGCACCTAGTCAGTATCGCCGTTGCGCCGCCCGAGCGCGAGGTTCGCCACGAGCTCGTCGCGGTTCTGGCGCACAACGTAGGCCGGCTGGTCGCGCTCGAAGCGCCAGCTCTCGCTCAGCGGGCCGGCGTTGACCGTGTCGAATCCGAACTCGTTGTACAGACCGGTGACGAGGTCTGCCGCATCGTCGAAGTCACTCGCGGTCGCCAGTGCGCGACGGTTCGGGGTTTCGGCGGGTGTGCCGTCGGTTGTGATGTCGCCGAACGTGATGTGGTTGAAGCCCTTTGCGACGCGGCTTTCGGGCAGGTGCCCCTGCAGCAGCCCCGAAACCGTCGCCTCGCCGTTGTCGAGCTCAGGCATGCGGCCGTCGCGCTCCCAGTAGTAGTTGTTTGTATCGACGACGATCTTGCCCGCGAGCGGCTCAACCGGAACCTCGCGGTAGGCCTTGAGCGGAACCGTGACGACTGCGAAGTCCCCAGCCTCTGCTGCCTCGATGGATGTCGCGGCTCGCGCCTTCGGCCCGAGCTCCTCGATGAGTTCCGTGAGCGTCTCCGGCCCGCGCGAATTGCTGATGACGACGTCATAGCCGCTCGCAATCGCCGCGCGCGCGACCTGGCTGCCGATGTGTCCTGCTCCGATGATTCCGATTGTTGTCATGTCATCCCCAACGGAAACGGCCCCGAGGGGAATTCCCTCGGGGCCGTTCTCTGGGTGAACTTTACTGTTCGATGGCCGAAGCGCTGCCGCCCGCACCGAGCTTGAGTTGCGCGAGACGTGCCTCGATCTCTGTCTCTTTGTCGAGGTCTTCGAGGCTTTCGAACTGGGCGTCGAGCGAGGATGCCGCAAGCTCCTGCTGCCCGAGAACCTTTGCCTCTTCGCGGCGAACCTTCTGCTCGAAGCGGCCGATCTCGCTCGTTGGGTCGAGGATGTCGATGCTCTTGAGCGATTCGTAGACCTGCTTCTGGGCCTCGACGGTCTTGGAGCGGGCGACGAGCTCGTCGCGCTTCGCGGAGAGCTCCTGCAGCTTGCCGCGCATCGACTCGAGCCCGGCCTTGAGCTTCTCGACAACGTCGGTCTGTGAGGCGATGGCCGGTTCGGCGTCCTTCGCTTCCTTCTCCGAGGTGAGCTGCTTGCCGAGGGCGACCTTTGCGAGCTTGTCGAACTTGTCGGCGTCGACGGTGTTGCCAGCCGTACGCAGCTCATCGGCCTTGATGCTCGCGGCGAGCGCCTTGCGGCCCCAGTCGGAGGCTGCTGCGACGTCTTCGGCGTAGTCCTGCTCGACGAGGCGGAGGTTGCCAATCGTCTGGGCGACGGCGCTCTCGGCCTCGGCGATGCTCGACGTGTAGTCGCGCACCATCTGGTCGAGCATAATCTGGGGGTCTTCTGCCGAATCGAGCAACGCGTTGATGTTGGCCTTAGCCAGCTGCGTGATGCGGCCGAGGATTGACTGCTTTGCCATGAGGGTGGCGCCTTTCGTCAGGTTACCCTCGGATTCTAGCGAGCGGCGGCGGTTCTGTACCTGCGAAAGCCCCCACCGTATTCGGCGAGGGCCTTCGGGTTCAGGAAGCTATGGCTGCTTCGGGGTCACGAACACGATCGAGACCGTTGTGTCATCGCCGGGAACGCAGCCCGCGTAGGCAGGGTCGAGTTCACTGATGGGCATGTTCTCGTTCTTGCCGCCGCCGACAGACACCGACTCGTCGAGCTCGAACGAACCGTAGCCGGCGAGCGAAACCACCGGGCCGTCGATCTTCGAACCGAATGGTGCAACGAGAAGACTGTCGCCGAGAGTCACGCAATTGACCGCGTTGATGCCCAGGATCCCTGTGGTCTCGGGCAGATCCCCGCCGTCAGCCTTCGGTGCGACGAGAAGCGTCGGCGTCTCGGCCCCATTGCCCGGTTCGATCGGAACCGGTAGCGGCACCGCAGGGGAATCGTCGAGCGGGGGAGCCTCAGAAGACGCGCAGCCCGCGAGCGCGAGGCTCACGAGTGCCGCGGCGGCAACCCATTTCATTGCAGCCTCCTTTACTTCAGTGTCACAGTCGAGGCGGGGCCCGTGATGAGGTCGGCGTTGAAGTCGCCCATCAGGTCGATCGCCGCGGAGACCTCGTACTCGCCGGAGGGGAGCGGCGGGAGCTTCTCGCCAAAGCTCTCCGCCATGTCGTCTTCGACGCCACAGATAACCGGCTGGAAGGATGTCGCGTACTCGAGCGACTCACCGGGTGCGAGGTTGACGTCGACGGCCATCGCGATCATCGCGCCATTGCTGTGCCAGAGAACGGTGCCGTTCTGCGCAACGGTGATCGCTGGGCTTGCCGCCGTGTAGCCGACGATGGTGTCTGTGCCGGTGTTTGTGAGCGTCGCAGTTCCCTGCACGCTCGAGGCGCCGGTCGTGGCATCCGGGAAGTCAACGGTGAGCTCGAGCCCGGATTCGCTCGGTGCGACTTCGGCGACCGTGCCCGTGCACAGGTTGATCTTCTCGGCCGGAGCGCGGCGGATCTCGCCGGTTGACGAGCTATCGAGGTCACCCTCGGCGAAAAGCGTGCTTGTGTCTTCAGTCGACTCTGCGCCGGCGGTCGTTGCCTGGGGCGAGTTGTTGCCGAGCGCCTGGATGCCGACGATTCCGAAACCGCCGAGCGCCAGCACAAGGGCACCGCCGATCGCGAACTGCGCCGGGCGCCGACGGGCACGACTGCGGCGGATCACGGCGTCGGTGTCGATCGAGCCGAGGCCCGCGTCATCCGAGTCGTTAAAAAGCTTGTGGATGTTGTTGTCAGTTGCCACGGTTGGCGCTCCTCAGGTTCGTCACGTTGTTCTCTACGGTGCTGTCATCGAGTGCGATCGCCATCTTGGCGAGCCCGTCACTCAGGTAGCGCTTGACCGCTCCCGAGCTGAGCTCGAGCGTCGCCGCGATGTCGTCGACCTTGAGGTCTTCGTAGTAGCGCAGCACGATGCAGGCGCGCTCCCGCGGGGTGAGTTTCTGCATCTCCTCGTGGAGGTCGATGCGAGTCTCGGTGCCTTCCGCCGGCGACTCGGATGCCTCGGGCACGGCTTGCAGGTGTGCGATCTTGCGCCACCGCGAGGTGCGCCTGCCGCCGTCGAGCCAGGTGTTGAGAATCGCCCGGCGCACGTACGCTTCGGCGCTCGCAACCGAGTATCCGTTGCGCAAGCGACCGAAGGTTTTGACGAGCGCGTCCTGTACGAGGTCGGCCGCGTCGTCTCGACTGCCGGAGACAAAGAACGCGTAACGGGTCAGCGCTTCGCCGCGCTCGGCAACGAGTCGCTCGACGACCTGTTCCCAGCGGGGTTGCCCGCGGGATGTATCTGGTTGTGACACGTGGGTGCCTCCTGTTCGTGTCCTTATCTTCTAAGACGCACGACCGGAGAGAAACGTTGTGGTGCCAATCAGATCAATCTGCGGCGCAGTTCGTCGAGTTGGCGCGTCATGGCTTCGGGAAGGCGCTCGCCGAAGGTCGCGAAGAAGCGCTCGGCGTCTGCGGCCTCGTCGAGCCACGCGTCATGGTCGATCTCGAAGAGCGCATCCCAGTCGGCCGCGGGCAGGTCGAGGCCCGCGACATCCAACTCGCCCGCACGGGGAGCAAGCCCGAGCGGCCCGTCGATCGCCGCAACCTGGCCGTCAACCCGGTCGAGGATCCACGCGAGAACCCGCGAGTTCTCGCCGAAGCCGGGCCAGAGAAACCTGCCGTCGTCGTCGGTGCGAAACCAGTTGACCTGGAAGATGCGCGGCACACCGCCACGCTCGCGCAGTTTCGCACCGACAGCCAGCCAGTGCGCCCAATGGTCGGCCATGTTGTAGCCGCAGAAGGGCATCATCGCGAACGGATCTCGCCGCAGCTCGCCGATGGTGCCTTCGGCGGCCGCCGTGCGCTCGGATGAGATCGTGGCGCCGAGGTAGACGCCATGTTCCCAATCCCGTGCCTCCACCACTAGCGGCACGTTTGTGGCACGGCGGCCACCGAAGATGATGGCGTCGATGACAACGCCGCGCGGGTCGTCCCAGTCGTCAGCGATTGACGGACACTGTGACGCCGCGACGGTAAAACGAGAGTTGGGGTGGGCAGCCTTTTCGGGGGAGTCGGAATTCCAATCGGCGCCGGTCCAGTCGACGAGGTGGTCGGGCGCGTCGTCGGTCAGCCCCTCCCACCAGACATCGCCGTCGTCGGTGAGGGCGACATTCGTAAAGATGGCGTTGCCCCAGAGCGTGTCGATCGCCGTTTTATTTGTGGATGCGCCGGTGCCGGGTGCCACGCCGAAGAAACCGGCCTCGGGGTTGATGGCCCGCAGTCGCCCCTCGGCGTCCTGGCCGAGCCAGGCGATGTCGTCGCCGATGGTCTCGACCCGCCAGCCCGGAATTGTGGGTGTGAGCATCGCGAGATTGGTCTTGCCACAGGCACTCGGAAACGCCGCTGCAACGTGGAAGACCCGCCCCCGCGGATTGGTCACCTTGAGAATGAGCATGTGCTCGGCAAGCCAGCCTTCGTCGCGGGCCATAACCGAAGCGATGCGCAGTGCAAAAGCCTTCTTGGCAAGGAGTGCGTTGCCGCCGTAGGCCGAACCGAATGACCAGATCTCGCGGGTCTCGGGAAAGTGGGACACGTACTTCGTCTCGTTGCAGGGCCATGCGACATCCGTGTCGCTGGCCGAGAGGGGCGCGCCGACGGTGTGAGCGGCGCGCACCCAGTTCGTTTCCGGAGTGATTGCCTCGAGAGCGGCCGTGCCCATGCGGGTCATAATTCCCGTGCTCACAACCACGTACGGGGAGTCGGTGACCTGAACGCCGAGCCGCGCGAGCGGTGAGCCGATCGGACCAAGGGAAAACGGCACAACGTAGAGCGTGCGGCCGCGCATGCTGCCAGCGAAGAGCGCGTCGAGGCTCGCGCGCATCTCGTCGGGGTCGCACCAGTTGTTCGTCGGGCCAGCGTCGGCCTCGAGGGTCGAGCAGATGAAGGTGCGCTCCTCGATTCGAGCGACGTCGTTGGGGTTGCTGCGGGCAAGAAAGCTATAGGGGCGCAGGTCGGGGTTGAGCTGGGTGAGAGTGCCAGAGTCGACCATCTCGTGGATGAGCCGGTCGCGTTCGGCAATCGATCCGTCGCACCAGACGATCGCATCGGGCTCGGTGAGGGCGGCGATGCTCGCAACCCACTTCGTTACCTCGGGGGAGGCGCTGCTCGGCGGTGCTGCGACTGAAGTGCTCGTGAGTGTCATGTCGTCCTTTCCGTGCAAGAAGAGGTGGTTATTCCATGTTCACCCCGTTCTGCATTGTTCGCGACAGGCAATTGCTGGTAAATTTCCCGGTTCTTTCGCTATCGTCGAGAAATGAAAGATCTTGCGACTCTCGGCGCGCGCGTTCGGCACTTCCGAGTCGAGGCTGGTCTCACGCTCGAACAACTCGGCGCCGCGGTCGGCATCGCCGGCAGCCAGCTCTCCCTCATTGAGAACGGGCGACGCGAACCACGACTGAGCACACTCTCGGCGATCGCCGCGAGCCTGCACGTGGCCGTTGCAACGCTGCTCGACGATGCGCCGCCCAGCGAACGAGCTCGACTCGAGATCGAACTCGACAGGATGCAGCGCAGCCCGGTCTATGCCTCCCTTGGCCTTCCGAGCATCCGCGCCGCCAAGAGCATGGGTGATGAGACTCTCGCGGCCCTTGTCGGTCTGCACCATGAACTCGCCCGCCGCTCACGCGAGGCCATCGCGACACCCGAGGAAGCGCGGCGTGCCAACACCGAGCTCCGTGAGCGCATGCGGGCGGTCGACAATTCCTTGCCCGACATCGACGCCCTCGCAGAGAAGGCGGTGCGTGAGGTCGGACATGTGGCCGGCGCACTCACCCACCGCACGGTCTCGCGTATGGCCGAGAAGCTCGGCTTCGAACTCGTGCACGTCGGCGACCTTCCCCACTCGGCCCGTAGCGTCACCGACCTCGCGAACGGGCGCATTTACCTGCCACCGGCGTCGATCCCGGGTGGGCACGGCCTGCGATCGATGGCCCTTCAGGCGATGGCCCATCGCATCCTCGGCCACTCCGAGCCGCAGAGTTACGCCGACTTTCTCCAGCAGCGCCTCGAGATCAACTACTTTGCCGCCGCGTGCCTTATGCCGATAACCCAGTCGCTCGATTTCTTGAGTGCTGCAAAGTCGCAGCGCAATATCGCCGTCGAAGATTTTCGCGACGCGTTTGGTGTCACCCACGAGGCGGCCGCCCTGCGGTTCACAAACCTCGCGACCGCGCACCTCGACATCACCGTGCACTTTCTGCGGGTGAGCGGTGACGGCGCCGTGCACAAGGCCTACGAGAATGACGGGCTTCGTTTGCCCGTGGATGTCACGGGCTCAACCGAAGGCCAGCTCGTGTGTCGCAACTGGAGTGCCCGCCGGGCGCTCACGCACACCAACCGCACAACCGAGTACTACCAATACACAGACACACCGGAGGGCACGTTCTTCGACTCGACCCAAACGGGAACAACGAACGCCGAAGAGTTCTCGATCACCATCGGTGTTCCCTTCGCCCACGCCAAATGGTTTCGCGGACGCGAGACGAGCACCCGCCTGGAGTCGCGCTGCCCCGACGAGTCGTGCTGCCGCAGACCGGCGACCTCCCTGATCGAGCGGTGGAACGGCAAGGCGTGGTCGAGTGCGAAGTTGCACGCCAATATCCTCTCGCCGCTTCCATCGGGAACCTTTCCCGGTGTCGACGATCGTGAGCTGTACGAGTTTCTCGAAGCGCACGCCGACTAGAGGTCTCGCGCCGACTACAGTTCTCGCGCCGCCTGGGCTCCGGCCGCCTCGAGCCAGCGAGCCGGTTCCGCCATCGCCGCCTCTGTGCTGCCCGCGAGCTCGGTGAGTGCGACATTCCAGGTCTCGGTCTCGAAGTCCACGGAACCCGCGATGATGCCCACCCGGGTGTCGCCGGCCAGCGAGAGAACGGTTCCTACCACCTTGCCCGTGAACGACTGCGAGTCGAACCGGCCCTCGCCCGTCAGCACAACGTCGGCGGTTGCGAGAGCCTGGGTCAGGCCGCTCAGCGCGGCGATGCGGCGCGCGCCCGACTCGATCGTCGCACCCCAGAGGTTCACAAAGCCAAAAGCAGTGCCACCCGCGGCCCCCGCACCCGCGCGAACCGGGTCACCACCGATCACGAGAGCGAAACGCTCGAGCGCGGCGTCGAGCAGCGCAACATCCTGCGGCAGGGCACCCTTCTGCGGGCCGAACACCGCTGCGGCACCCGTGGCGCCGAGGAGCGGCGCGTCCACGTCGGTGAGCAGGGTCACGCCGCCCGCCGGAGCGCCCGCGAGACCCTGAGCGTCGATACGGTCGAGGTTGGCAAGCGCGGCGCCGCCGGGCGGGAGTGGGGAGCCCGCGACATCCATCAGCCGAAGTCCGAGCGCTTCGAGCGCGCCGGCGCCGCCGTCCGTTGAGGCCGAGCCGCCCAAGCCGATAACGAGAGACGTCGCCCCGGCCGCAAGAGCTGCCGCAATGACATCGCCGAGGCCGCGCGAGGTGGCGCCGAGGGGGTTCGGGGTTGTCATCAGCGGAAGCCCCGCGCACTGCGCGAGTTCGACGACGGCAGTACCGCCCGGTAGCTCGAGCCATTCGCCGGTGTGACGGCTGCGGTTGTCGGGGCCGGCAATGTTCGCGATGGAGTGGCGCACTGCCCCCGGAGTCGCTGCCTCGATCGCGTCGAGGGTTCCCTCACCGCCGTCGGCCTGGGGGAGCAGCACAAGCTCATCATTCGGCCAGACTGACCGCCAGCCGGCGGCAATCGCCTCGCTCGCGGCGGTTGCCGATATGGTTCCTTTGTAGGAATCCGGAGCGATGACGACGGAACGGTTCACGCCCGCATAGTAGCAAGCCGGTAGGCTGTCACCATGAACGTCGTCGCCTTTATCATCTCCTTCGCTCTCTTCATCGGTGGCCTGTTTCTTATGGGCGAATCATTCACCGCGACCGGCTACGAGGGCGTCGTCTTCATCGCCGGAATCCTGATCACAACGCTCGGCGTGATGATCCCGATCCACGTTCTCAAGCGCCTCGACGCGTAACTAGTTCTTCTCGACTCGGAGTCTCGCCAACCGGCTCACTCCGATGCGCGACGCGACGTTCCAGCGACGGAACACCTCGCTGACGTGCTTCTCGATGGTCTTGACGCTCACGCCGAGCTCGCCACCGATCTGTTCGTTGCTGAGCCCGCGTACGAGGTGATCGACAACCGCGTTCTGGCGTGGGGTAAGTGCAGGCGGTGCGTCGCCTTCCGGGCCGGAAACCTCATCGGCCAGCTGTGCCGCAAGCGCGAATCTTGAGGCGACGCCGAAGGCCGCGAGCACGCGCGACACGTGCACCTGCACCGTGTGCTCCGAAAGGTGCAGCTCGGCGGCGACCGCAGCGTTGGAGAAGCCCTCGACGATGAGCAGCGCGACGTCCCGTTCCCGCTCGGAAAGACCGGCGAACCCGCTGCCCTCGCGTGGGCGCAAGCGGCGTCCAATGCTGCGGAGCTCGCGAGCCGCTGACTGTCGCGCGGCGAGATAGCCGCTGGACTCCGCGCCGAGGGCGAGAGCCTCGAGTGTGATGCTCGCGACGCCACGCTGTTCGAGCGCGATAAGGGCGCGCGACAGAACGATCTCGCCCTCTGCGGCCTCAACGGCGCGTCCGTCGGATCGGGCGTGCTCGATTGCACGCTTTGCCCAGGTCGCTGCCGCTGCGGCATCGCCGGCGAGAAGGGACACTCGACTGTGCATACGCTCGACCGTCGGCCTGCCGATCGTTGTCGCGGAGATCGGTTCGGCCCGCTGCAGCCAGGCCCGTGCCGCATCCAGGTCGCCGGAGGCAACCGCCGCCGCCACAAGCATCTCCAGCCCGAGCGCGCGGTCGATGATCGTGAGGCTCTCGAGCCCCGGTGTGCGCCCCGCGCGAATCACGAGCCGTGCAGCACCCTCGACGTCGGCCGTCGCCACGAGCCCGAACGCGACAAGCAGGTACCCGCCGCTCGACAGGTAGTCATCCGGATCGGGCAGCGAGTGCTCGACCCGCTCGGCGAGCGCCCGGATCGTCGACTTCTGCGCCGCATTGCCCCTCGCGAGACACATCGTGGCATCGAGCAGGAGCCGCGGCATCCCCTCGCCGGCAATCTCGAGGGCGCGCTCGCCGGTCTCGATCGCCTCGGTGATGCGACCCTGGAAGGCGAGAACCCGCACGACCATAATCTGCATAATCGTGAAATATGGATGTCGCCCGCCACTGCCCGCGAGAAAGTTTTCGTCGAGCTCGGGGGAGCTGTCGAGAAAAGCGCCAGCAAGGTTGAGACGTGCACAATCGAGCGCGGCCTCCGCGAGCAGGTAGCGCACGAAGGTCGCGGAGTCGGGCGAGAATCCGCCGAGCACATCGAGGTCGGCGCGGGCGGACTCGAGGGTGTCTTCGGCGCCGGCGACAGTCCAGCCGGATGTCGCGAGCCCCGCCACTGCGCGCGCGAGCATAATCGCCTCGATATCGGTCGCCTCATCGAGTGCCTGTTGCGCGGTGAGCGACGCCTGCTCAAATCGCTGGCAGATGAACTGGGCGAACGAAACGAGCCCGAGAACGTAGGCATCACCTGATCTGTCGTAGATGCGCTGGGCCTCATCGACGGCGATCGGCGCCCGGCTCTCCGCCACATGACGCAACACGACGTCGAGGGCACTGATGCGCTGCATAGAGGGATGCTACATCCGGTTTGGAACAAGTCTCAGGTTCGGGGGAGCCCCAATTCGGGTGCAAAAAAAAGTTCTTGTGTGGCGCGGAAGCCAGCCGATATGGTTGGCGCGATCGGTCGGCTCTCTGCCCGACCCCAACGATGGCCCACGTCAGCCGCTAATGACGACACACATTTCACATCCTGCGACATCCGCGCGAATCGCGCTCACGCTAGAAGTCACACTCGTCCCGCCGTCGCCGGGAAGCACCATGCTTGCGTGCTCAGTCAGGCCCGACAATCGGGCGATCGTGCTCTGGACCGACCCAAGCTCGGAGAACTACTGGCTCGTCTCTCGACAGGGCGAGCGCGTTCTCGGCACTGTACGGATACCGGCTCGACCCTGGAGCGCCGACGCCGTACAACCGATGCCCGATGGGGGAGTGCTCGTTGCGGCTCGTCGCTGCGACCGGGTTGACGGAGTTCACGCGCTCAACGCCGCGGTCTACAACGCGGCTGGCGAGCTGACGCACGAGGGCAGTCTTGGTGACGGAATCGAGGAGATACTCACCACCTCTCGTGGAGACGTCTGGGTCGGGTACTTCGACGAAGGAATTTTCAGCCAAGCCGCGCGAAGTTTCGAAGATTCGCGGTCTCTAGGCGGATCGGGACTCGTGCGCTTCACAAGCGATTTGAAGGTGGACTGGGAGTTCGACTTCGAAAGTTCGACGTTTGCGGATGAAAGAACAGCGCATCACCACCGAATAGCCCATGTCTACTCACTCAACGTGACTGACGCGAATGTGCACGCGTACACATATATGAGCTTCTCGATCGCGCGCATTGTCAACGACGTTGTTCACATTTCGGAAAGTGACGTGAAGTTCGCGAGCGACCTGCTCGTGAACGATTCGACAGTGGCGTTGCTCGGTGGTTTCGAGAATCGAAGGGCGGTCTCGATCGGAGGGTTGTCGCAGGGGCAATTCAGCCACTGGCCCGCAGAGGAGCTCGATCTTCGCCGGGGGTTGCAAGCAGACGGTCGCTACACCAAAACCGTATGCCGCGGCTCGATGTTGCACGTGTTCCGCGAATCGACGTGGTTGGTCTATCAGTTGTACTCGTGAGCGCGGCACCCCAGATTGAGAGTACGATTCGCTTTATCACAACCGCTCGGTCTACTCCGATAGAAATCCGGAGTGCCCACGAGCGAGTTAGTCGTGGCTATGGCTTAATGAAAGTTCAGATGTCTCGATTAACCTCACCCCTCGGCATTTCGCCCTCCGATGACGAACAGCGGCGTCTCGACGAATGTGCCGTCGAGCCAATTCGAACCCCCGGCTCGATCCAGCCGCACGGTGCGCTCATTGCCGTGTCGAGCGAGACCCTGCTCGCCGTCTACGCGTCAGACAACTGTGGCTCGATTCTCGGTGTCGACGTCACCGACATCCTCGGGTCGCACATCAGTGCCGTCGTCGGCC
>Ga0247805_1000105_pt1 | contig 64017 bp, 44 predicted proteins | sample UWRJL044104R1_FD_180930 | JGI IMG/M metagenome (GOLD analysis project Ga0247805, IMG submission 180930) | Plant litter microbial communities from Arlington Agricultural Research Station in Wisconsin, United States - UWRJ-L044-104R-1 | ecosystem: Environmental > Terrestrial > Plant litter >...
GTAGGTGTTTTGTTTTCTGTTCCAGTATCGCATTCCGGCACCATCAGTGCCAATCCATATATTTTTCTTTTCATCTTCACAGAAAGAAAGCATGAAGTTGGCAGCAGGATCTTCGTCTTCTTTATTAGTCAGCGGATCTTTGCTTTTGAAATGATTAAAATCGAGCGGTTTTTCCCCCATCATACTTACACCTCCACGCAAGGTTCCGAACCACATTTCTCCGTTTTTGCTTTCGAATATATCATACAGCGATTTACTATTCAGCAATGAAACAGGACCACTGGCACGATATAAAACAGGAGCAGTCTGATTTTTTGTAATGGTGTAAAGACCAGCTCCGTCAGTCGCAATCCAGAGTCTGTTTTCTTGCTGATAAAAATCGCGCACGACCGTTTTTTCCGAAAAGTAATTTTTAGAATAAATATTTAGATTGTGATTATATAAGTACGCCCCTTCGTCTGATCCAATCCAGAGCCCTTCATTTGTCAACTTAATGCAATTTGCACCTGTAATGGTATTGTTGAGAAGTGTTAGTTTTTTTGATTTAATATCATATTGGCAAAGACCTGTTCCGGTTATAAAAACATAAAAGATTTGTTTTTTAGCATTGTAAGATATTGATCTTGCGATATAATTTAATTTTCCGTTAAAAGGTATTGCTGTTCCAATTTTATCACCTTCTTTATAAACGACAATTGCTTCTTTTGTAGCAACGAGAATAATACCTAGAGAATGTACAGCAATAATTTCGTAAGCGGTAATGGTTAAAGGTTGGATTTTTTTGTTTGTATCATAATATTGCAACGGACTAAAAGAAGATCGTTCGGCATTAAAAACTACAGGTCCGGCAGTTGTTCCTATCCATAAATTATTTTCAAAGTCGCCTTCGATACAGCTAATGGCATTTCCCTGAATAGAATTTGAATCAGTATGGATATGACGGTAAATTTTAAAATCATTTCCATCATATCTGTTCAATCCATCAAAAGTTCCAAACCACATATAGCCATTTTGGTCCTGATATATAGAGGCAACAGAATTGTTAGAAAGTCCTGATGAAATATCAAGATGTCTTATCGGGTAATTCTGTCCGGATGCAGGTATATGCAAAAGACTAATAACAAGAAAGAACATTAACTTATTCATGGATTTTTTTTTATAAAGCATACTGCTCTTTGATATACAAAAATTAAAGAGATATGATCTAAAGCTTGATCAGTTTTATGTGAATATAGGTGAAATCTGTATATGTTGCGAAATTAACACAATTATTGTTAATGTTTAAAAAGAAGATTTCTTTTACGGCATACTTATCATAGTTTCTTTTTATTTTTTAATTAAAGATTAAGATTTAAAGCTTTTAAAATTGGTTTTTATTGAAAATATAATGATTACGAACCGTAAACTGTCTGATTATTAAATCTGCTATTTTACAGGTTAATTATTCACATTATCATTTTTTTTAAAAGTAAAAAAATAAAGAATATGCTTTTATAACGTGTTGTGTGTATACTTTTACGAAATTGTCCCCTTTTATAAATGAATTTTTCCCTGTCTTAATAGCCGGCTCTGTGCTTAATTTGCAGAGTGAGTTGACGAAAGCTATAACGTTTGAGTGATAACATATTATTTTTTGTTAAGAGTAAGTCAACGAAAACAAACTAACCATTATTGTAACCAAAAAACAATTTAAACATGAACAGCATTTCCAATCAAAATTTACAAGGAAGACGTTTTCTGTTGTAAAAAAGAAAGTAAACTTATCTTAAGAAGCAGATGATAATTAAGAATGATTTCTACAGAAATATTTGTAGAAACAATTATCTCTTCAACCATTTTTGAAACCAACACTAATTAACAAAAACTAACTAAAACCAACCCAATTAAAAAGTATGAAAAGAATTAAAACCAAATTTTTACTTTTATTACTCTTACTGCCTTTTTGTGTTTTTTCTCAGAGCACAATTGGAGGAGTTGTCCTGGAAAAAGCATCCGGACAGCCCATACCTGGAGTAAACATAAAAGTATCAGGGGCAAACATTAGCACCTCTACTGACTTTGACGGAAAATTTCAATTATCCGGAGTAAATGCAAATAGTCAAATTACGTTTTCTTATACCGGTTATACCAATCAGACTGTTTCAGTTACAGGACAAAAAAACATAACGGTTTATCTTGAAGAAGACAGCAATTTACTTAAGGAAGTTGTCGTTCAGGTAGGTTACGGATCGGTTAAAAAGAAAGATGCTACAGGATCAGTTACGGCACTTACTGCAAAAGATTTTAACAAAGGAAACAACATAACAACCGAGAATCTGCTTAACGGACGAGTTGCGGGTTTAACAATTAACTCTTCGGGAGCTCCGGGTTCTTTATCTGAAATAAGAATCAGAGGTGGAAGTTCGCTTTTCGCCAGCAACAATCCTTTAATTGTTATTGACGGATTACCGCTTGAAAATACAACTAATGAAGGTTCAGCTTCATTTTTAGCTTCATTAAATCCTGCTACTATTGAATCGATGACTGTTTTGAAAGATGCTTCGGCTACTGCTATTTATGGTTCACGGGCTTCAAATGGGGTGATTATCATTACTACTAAAAAAGGAAGTAAAACATTTTCTGTTGATTATAATGTGCAGTATGCTATAGGAAAACTTACTAAAACAGTTGATGTTTTTAGTGCTGATGAATTCAGAAAGGTCATTGCTGACAGAAGATCTGATGATTTGGATAAATTAGGAACTGCTAACACAGACTGGCAGAAAGCAATTTATAGGGAAACAGGTTCACTTGACCAGAGTTTAGCTGTCAGAGGAAGTTTGTTTGATATTATCCCAACAAGTTTAACTTTAGGAAATACCAATCAGCAAGGTTTGCGATTAACGAATGAATTTGAAAGAAATACAGCTGGTTTAGTAATGAATCCTTCGTTTTTTGACAATCATTTAAAAGTAAAATTATCCGCCAATTATGCTTATGAAAAGAACAGATTTACAGACGGCGTTGAAGGATCTGCTATTGGTTTCGATCCTACTCAGCCTGTAAAAGTTGACGGGGCACCATACGATGGTTACTTTGAATATACTACAGGAGTTGATACCAATGGTGATTACCCATTAATTCCTACTGCTGCCAAAAACCCGGTTTCGCAATTGCTGAATACACACGATATGGGAACAAGTGACAGGTTCTTTGGAAACTTTGAACTGGATTATAAATTTCACTTTTTTCCAGATTTAAGAGCTGTTGTTAATGTTGGTTTTGATGAATCAAATGGAGAAAGAACAAGGCTGGTTGGTGCAGACGCCGGTTCAGCTCCAAATAACAACAATATTCCGTATGGAACGGATCAATATACCAGAGCAAGAAGACAAAATAAATTGTTAGACAGTTATTTGGTGTATAATAAAACTTTTAATTCGTTGAATTTTGAATTCACAACAGGATATTCTTATCAAAAATTTGAAAGTTCAAAATTTGAGACAGGCAATATCTTAAATCCGGATTTGCCATCAACATTTCCTGAGACAACAACAGATACAGATACTTTTTTAATTGGTTTTTTTGCAAGAACCAATTTAAATTTCAGAGACAAATATTTGCTTACGTTATCTTTTAGAAGAGATGGTTCTTCAAGATTTGAAGAGGCAAACCGGTGGGGTAATTTCCCTTCAGCGGCTTTTGCCTGGAAAATCAAAGAAGAAGACTTCCTGAAAGACAACAGTACCTTATCTGACTTAAAATTAAGGTTGAGTTATGGTATCACCGGTCAGCAGGATATTCCGGAACCAAACGGATACCTTCAAAAATATCAGATCGGAGCAGGAAATTCAGAATATTATTTTGGCTCAGAACCAATTGGTATTGCATTGCCATATAAAGTAACTAAAAACCTGAAATGGGAAGAAACTACAACCTACAATGCAGGTGTTGATTTTGGATTTATTGACAATCGTATCACTGCAGGTTTAGATGTTTACTATAAGGATTCTAAAGATTTATTAGCCAATGCGGCAACATCAGACGGAAGTAATTATTCGAACAGGGTTTACCAAAATATCGGAAGCTTTACGACAAAAGGTATCGAATTTACTATTAATGCCAATGCCATTAAAACAGCTAGTTTTAACTGGAATATGAATATTAATGCTTCTAAATTTGAAAGAAAAATTACTGAATTAGCATATAATTCGGATATCTTTTTAGGAGATAATATTGCAGGAACAGGAACTCCGGGGCAAATTTTCAGAGAAGATTATACTCCTTATTCTTTCTATGTTTACAAACAATTGTATGATACTTCAGGAAAACCTATTGATGGTGCTTTTGCTGATTTGAACGGTGATAATATTAAAAATGATGCTGATAAATACATCTACAATAATCCGGATCCTGATGTTACTTTAGGTTTTGCATCGAATATGAATTACAAAGATTTTGATTTCTCTTTCAATTTAAGGGCAAGTATTGGAAACCGAATTTTTAATGCTGTTGATGCGTCACGTGCACAATATGATTCAATGGAAAACGGAGGCGTTTTGAGTAACATTCCGTCTTCTGTTCTGGATACCAATTTTCAGACAGCTTCAAATGTATCGTTGTCGGATATTTATATTGAAAATGCTTCTTTCTTAAAGATGGAAAATATTACTTTAGGATATACGCTTAAAAACTGGTTAAACGACAAGGCTACTTTAAGAGTCTCAACAGGAATTCAAAATGTTTTTGTACTTACAAAATATAGTGGTTTAGATCCGGAAATTACAAATAATGGTGTAGATAAAACTATTTATCCAAGACAGCGATCTTTCTTATTTGGTCTTAATCTTAAATTTTAAAAAAGAAAACCATGAAAAAATATATTTTAATAACAGTTTTAATGCTGGCTACACTTTTTCATTCTTGTGTTGATGATTTAAACGTAGTCTCAGAAGATGATGATGTACTTTCATCTGATGTTTTGTTTTCTACTCCTGAAGGTTACAAAAAAGCCTTAGCAGGAGTTTACGGAAACCTTACTCTAACTGGTACTTCAGGACCTGACAATTCTTCATTAGAAGGTGTAGATGCCGGAACAAGCCAGTTTACAAGATGTTTATTATACATGCAGGAATTAACAACAGACGAATTGGTCTGGAGTTATGAAAATGATGGAGGAACTGCTGAATTACAGCGTAATATCTGGACACCTTCAAACCCTGTTATTTTAGGAATGTTCAGTCGTACGATGGTATCTGTGGCTTATGCGAATGAATTTTTACGCGAAAGTACTCCAGAAAAATTAAACTCCAGAAAAATTACAGATGCTGCAACATTGGCCGATATTGAACTTTACAGAAACGAAGTCCGCGTCTTAAGAGCCTATGCCTATTATAATATGATGGATTTATTTGGAAAAGCGCCAATGTATACTGAAAATGACCCTATAAATCTTGCAGGTCCGCAATATGACAGAAAACAGTTGTTTGATTTTATCGAAAGTGAACTAAAGGCTGTTTTACCGAATTTAAAAGCGGCAAGAACCAATATCTATGGAAGAGTAGACCAGTCTATGGCACGTATGATTCTGGCAAAAATATATCTGAACGCTCAGGTATACATTCAGGCCAACCGCTTTGATGATTGTATTAAAATGTGTAATGAAATTATTGCCGGAGGATATGCTTTAAAACCAAAATATCTGGAAAACTTTATGGCTGATAACAACACCTCTGAAGAACTTATTTTCGGAATTCAGTCTGATGGTATGGTATCTCAAAATTGGGGAGCTACAACGGTCTTAACCAATGGTCAAATTGGAGCATGGGAAAATAATGCTGCTGATTTTGGAATTGGGGGCTGGACAGGAGCACTTCGGATCAGAAAAGAATTTGCACAAAAATTTGATGGTACAAAATTTACTCAGGATACCAGAAATACAATCGGAAAAGGTGTTGCAGGAGATGCAACAAAACAAAGAACTATCGATATTAATGATATAGGTGTAAAAACTCAGGGATACATCTTATCTAAATACTCTAATAAAACGGCTGCAGGAGTAAATGGATCAAGTTCTACTTATGCAGATACTGATTTTCCATTATTCAGATTAGCCGATGTTTATCTGATGTATGCTGAGGCTACTTTAAGAGGCGGAAATGGTACCACAACACAGGCTCTTGAATATGTAAATGATTTAAGAGAAAGAGCCAATAGCAACGCTGCCATAGGAAATATTGTTTTAAGTGAACTGACTCTGGATTTTATAATCGATGAAAGAGCACGTGAATTACACTGGGAAGCGCACAGAAGACAAGATTTGATTCGTTTTGGAAAATATACGGGCGGATCTTACAACTGGGCATGGAAAGGAAATGCTGCAAAAGGAATTTCGATTCCTGCTTACAGAAGTCTTTTCCCGATTCCGGAAGGATCATTGGGAGCTAATAAAAACTTAACTCAAAATACAGGTTACTAAAAATATCTTTTAACAATCTACACGATAATAAAATGAAAAATATATATAAAATATTCATCGCAATTGTAATACTTACAGGCATATGGTCTTGTGAAAACGAAGAAAATTTAATGATTTTAGAACCTCAGGAAGCGGCTTTCGCTATTATTACACCAGAGGCTGGTTCTTCTACAATCCTTAACAAAGAAACACCAAACAATACTGCTTTGACAGTAACCTGGGAAAAAGTAAGCTACGGAGTTCCAACTATTGTTACCTATGCTTTACAATTCGCTAAAAGCGATACAGAGTTTGCTGTACCAATAGATATTGCTTCCTCAACTTCTACACATGCAACCATAACTGTTGCAGAACTAAATGCAAAAGCATTAGAACTAGGACTAGCATCAGGTGTTGAAGGAAGTATTGAAATGAGAATTAAATCAACAGTAGGAACAACGGGTTCAGAACCAAAATTCTCAGATATAATTACCATTGTAGTAACTCCTTATGCAGGTATTACCCCATCTGTTGACTTGTACTTAATAGGTGATGGGACTGCAGATGGATGGAATATATCAAACAATCTTATGCCAATTTTTAGAGACTCTAAAGACAATGCGATGCATTATTATACAGGATATTTAAATGCGGGTGGTTTTAAATTAGTCGAACAAATTGGTCAATGGGCTCCGGCTTATGGTACTAATGGAAACAAAGTACAGTACAGAGCTACAGAAGGTGATGCTGACCCTGGCGCTTTCCCAACAACAGCCGCCGGTTATTATTCATTCGAAATAAATCTTAAAGATTTAACCTATAAAATTGCTCCTTACACAGGTCCAACTATTACAAATAGTGAAATCAGTTATTCCGGAGACGTAATCCCAGGAGCCGGTGATGGCTGGGGAAAAAATATTGCGTTGACAAAATCATCGTTTGATCCCCATATCTGGAAAGCTTCAGCTCAAACCCTAAATGCAGGAAAAATGAAATTTCACACTAGCGGATGGGCTAAAGAATGGGGAGATAATGGAGGAGATATCATTGTTGAAGCAGGTAAATACGATATTTGGCTGAACGATTTAGATGGAAGATATATGTTCATCAAAGTTCAGTAATTACAGAATTAATAATAAGCCTCAAAATCTCTATTTGAGGCTTATTATTCACTTTTTTTTGAAAAAAGAGATCTATATTCAAAAACAACTTATAAATTTCAATCATTATAATTTTGATTATGACAAAATATATAAAATTAATTGGAGTGCTTGTGCTGGCAGTAATTCAGTTTTCATGTTCAAATAATGACGGTTCGGATACTCCGGCTGTAGATCCGCCTGCTGCAGATGATACATTTATCAGGGCTGCAGATGTTTCTTACCTTCCTGAAATGGAAGCTGTAGGAACTAAATTTTACAACAACGGCAAAGTCGAAGACATGCTTACAACGCTTAGAAACGCAGGCTGTAATACCGTTAGAGTCCGTTTATGGAAAAATCCTGCATTTGGATATTCCGGTTTTGAGGAAGTAAAAAACTTCTCCAAAAGAATAAAACAATCTGGTCTTAGGGTTTGGTTAACCGTTCATTATTCTGATCACTGGGCAGATCCGGGCGTTCAGACTACACCTGAAGAATGGAAAGGATTATCTTTTGAAGATTTAAAAGCGGCTGTTACGGATTATACAGCAGCCATCATCAAAGAAATCAATCCTGATATTATTCAGATAGGAAACGAAATCAACAGCGGATTACTTTGGCCACAGGGAAATCTAATCAGCAACGAGCAGCAATGTATCGCCATCTTAAGTGCAGCAAGTACAACTGTTCGCGCCCAATCACCTGATACCAAAATCATGATTCATTATGCGAGTGTTAATGCAGGTGGTACTGATTGGTTTTTTAATAAAATGAAAACCGTTGATTATGACTATATAGGATTATCGTATTACCCTGTGTGGCACGGAAAAGATATTAATCAGATAAAATCTACTATTGATGCTTTAGGAAAAAAATACAGTAAAAGAGTCCTGATTGCTGAAACTGCTTATCCGTTTACGCTTTCTTTCAATGACTTTACAAATAATATCGTAGGTGAAGCATCTCAGTTAGTTACGGACTATCCGGCAACACCTGCAGGACAAAGAGCTTTTGTAATGGCAGTTAGAGCTCAGGTAAAAGCATCAGATTACGGACAAGGATTTGCATATTGGGGAGGGGAATGGGTTGCTTTTAAGGGTACACAGTCTAAAAGCGGTTCTACGTTTGAAAATCAGGCTTTGTATAGTTTTGATAATAACGCTTTGTCTGTAATGCAGGCTTTCGCAAAAGAATAAGACATGAAAAAGTATTTTAAAATAGTCTCTTTTTTGCTTGTTATTGCTCTTGCATTTACCTCTTGTAAATCTAAAATGGCAGCTGAAAAATTTTCTTTCTCAAATGGAGCCGATGTGGGATGGCTGCCACAAATGGAAGCTACAGGTTATAAGTTTTATGATGCAGACGGCTCTGAAAAAGACTGTCTTCAATTATTAAAAGACAGAGGAATTAATACCATTCGTTTGCGTGTGTGGGTAAACCCAAATGATGATAAAGCCAGTGGGCACTGTAGTCCGGAAGAAACGGTTGTCATGGCAGTACGCGCCCAAAAAATGGGAATGCGTATCATGATCAATTTTCATTACAGTGATTCGTGGGCAGATCCCGGCAAACAAAATAAGCCTGCTGCATGGGCAAAACATTCTTTTCAGGAATTGTTAACTGATGTTTACCAACATACGTATGATGTTTTAAATATGTTGAAAAAAGCAGGAGTAACACCTGAATGGGTTCAGGTAGGGAATGAAATTCCGGGCGGTATGCTTTGGCCGGAAGGCCACACAGACAATTTTAATCAGTTGGCGCAATTACTGAATAAGGGATTCGAGGCGACAAAAGCCATCAACTCGAAAATAAAAGTGATTGTTCATTTGGACGAAGGAAATAAAAGCGGGAAATTTAGATGGTTTTTTGATAAAGCGACTGAAAATAAAGTACAATATGATGTAATTGGTCTATCGTATTACCCGTATTGGATTAAAACAGATTATCAAAGTACTATCTTAGATTTAGAAAATAATCTAAAAGACATGGCTTCCCGATACAACAAAGAAGTTATGGTCGTCGAAGTTGGTGGTGACTATACATTGGTACAAAACACAAAAGAAATGCTTGAAGCGACAATAAAAGTTGTAAAAAGTGTTCCTGATAACAAAGGTTTAGGTGTTATTTATTGGGAACCGCAAGGCGAAAAAAGCTGGAGCGGTTATCAGTTAAATGCATGGCTTCCTGATGGAAAACCTTCACCGGCATTGGATGCTTTCAAAAATTAAACAAGTAATTTAATTTTGCATAAGGAATTTAAGGACCTGATTTCTTAAAGTAAAAGAACAAAAAAAGAGAATGAAACTAATTTTTAAATCAATAGTATTCCTGTTTATTCTGGTTTTTTCGTCTGAAAAAATGGTATCACAATCAACCACAGTTATTTTAAAAGACAACTGGCGTTTTTCTGCAGCCATGAAAGAAGAAGCATCTTCAATAAATTTTGATGCTTCGAAATGGGAGAAAGTGAGTGTGCCGCATGATTGGGCTATTTACGGACCGTTTGATAAAGAATGGGACAAACAGGTTTCCGCAATTGAACAAAACGGAGAAAAAATTCCTACCGAAAAAACAGGCCGTACCGGATCACTTCCGCATATTGGTACTGGCTGGTATCGTAACACATTTTCTGTTCCCGAGTTTAAAAAAGGAAAGAAAGCACTTCTTATTTTTGAAGGCGCGATGAGCGAACCTCAGGTTTTTTTAAATGGGAAAAAAGTAGGTGAGTGGGGGTATGGATACAGTTATTTTTATATTGATATCAGCAAAGATCTCATTCCGGGATCAGAAAACGTATTGGCTGTAAAACTGACTAATATGCCATTTTCTTCAAGATGGTATCCGGGAGCCGGTCTTTACAGGAAAGTTAGTATTGTTGTAAAAGAAGAAGAAAATTTTGTACAATGGGGAACTTTTATTACCACTCCGGATATCAAAGAAAATACAGCTGTTGTTGATGTTAAAGCTGAAGTTAATGGCAGCGACATGTCAATGGTAACCCAAATAAAAGATGCAGCTAATAATATAGTAGCAACACAAAAGACTACAGAATTGAAAGATGGAAAATTTCATCAGGCTATTGCTGTTGCCCGACCGCATTTATGGAGTCCTGAGACGCCTTATCTGTACACAGCCATTACGAAATTATACGCAGCTGACGGAACTTTAAAAGACGAACAAAGTATAAAATTTGGTATCAGATCTATTAAATATGAACCACATATTGGATTTAGCCTCAACGGAAAAGTAACAAAATTTAAAGGAGTTTGTCTTCATCATGACCTTGGGCCTCTTGGTGCCGCTGTAAATAAAGCAGCGTTACGAAGACAGCTTACGATTCTTAAAGATATGGGATGTAATGCGATCCGCAGTTCTCATAATATGCCTTCTTTTGAACAGCTTGAATTGGCTGATGAAATGGGATTTATGTTTCTGGCTGAAAGTTTTGATGAATGGGCAAAGCCAAAAGTTAAAAACGGCTATCATCGCTTTTTCGAAGAATATGCAGAGAAAGATATTGTAAATTTAGTGAGAGCTACACGAAATCATCCTTGTATTGTAATGTGGAGTTCAGGAAATGAAGTTCCCGATCAATATGGAGCAGAAGGGTTAACAAGAGCTAAATTTTTACAGGATATTTTTCATCGAGAAGATCCGACGCGTCCGGTAACGGTGGGAATGGATCAGGTAAAACAGACTATGGCATCAGGTTTTGGTTCTCTATTAGATATACCGGGACTGAATTACAGAGTGCATCTTTATGAAGAAGCTTACAAATCATTTCCACAAGGATTTATATTAGGTTCAGAGACAGCTTCGACAGTGAGCTCAAGAGGAATTTATAAATTTCCTGTTGTACAGCAAAAAGAGAAACAATATGATGATCTTCAATCTTCGTCTTATGATCTCGAAGCCTGCAGCTGGTCAAATGTTCCTGATGAAGATTTTGTATTGCAGGATGACAAGCCGTGGGTTATTGGTGAATTTGTCTGGACTGGTTTTGATTATTTGGGAGAACCTACGCCTTATGATGAAAAATGGCCATCAAGAAGTTCTTATTTTGGAATATCAGATCTGGCAGGACTTCCTAAAGACCGTTTTTATTTGTACAGAAGCAGATGGAATAAGCAGGATAAAACCCTTCACATATTACCGCACTGGAACTGGAAAGGAAGAGAAGGAGAAATTACTCCCGTTTTTGTTTACACGAATTATGACAGTGCAGAACTTTTCGTAAATGGAAAAAGTATGGGAGTGCAGAAAAAAAACAATTCAACCCCGCAAAACCGCTATCGCCTGATGTGGAATGATGTGAAATATGAGCCTGGGACTGTAAAAGTTGTAGCATTTGATTCGAATGGAAAAATAGCTGCGAAAAGTGAGGTTAAAACCGCAGGAGATCCGTATAAAATTGTACTTGAGGCGGATCGAAAAATCATAAAGGCTGATGGCGAGGATATCTCTTTTGTAACAGTTTCAGTTGTAGATAAAAACGGATTACCTTGTCCTACAGCAATTAATGAATTGCAGTTTAAAGTAACTGGAGCCGGAACTTACAGAGCCGCATGTAATGGAGATGCGACATCTTTGGAAATATTTCACCATGATAAAATGAAGCTTTTCAGCGGTAAACTTGTGGTCTTGGTGAAAGCAGTCGAAACTGGAGGTAAAATTCAATTGGAAGTTACAGGTAAAGGACTTCAGAAAGGTAAAATAAATCTAAGGTCAGAACGTTAATGATTGAAATATCCACATTAATGATTTTTTTTCTTCTTAAAATTACCACTAGTATTTTATATTAGTATTTATTACTTACTCTAATAGACTAAATAAATTGAAATAATACAAATTCATGATTTGGATAGCAATGGAGACGACCAACAGGTCGTCTTTTTTGTTTTATTATTTTTGTGTACAGATATCTTATTACTGGTTTGGATACATGAAATAAAAGTTTAATTTTACCTTTGTATTTATATATCCTTCTTACTTGTCATTAAAATAATCCTTCCTAATTATTTTGACACGTATCCTTTTTAGACGTATTGTAAAATTCTTTTTATTTACATTAATTCATAATGTCATGTATCAATTTGTAAAATATATTTTGATGTTTTTGTTAGCATCATTTAGTTTAGTTTCCTGTAAACAAAAACAGGGCGATAAAATAAAAGTTGGATTTTCTCAGGCAATGACAACTGATGACTGGCGTAAACAAATGAACAGTTCGATGAAGATTGAAGCTTCGCTGCGGCCTGAGGTTGATTTAAAAATTAGTGATGCTAATAATAATATTCAAAAGCAGATTGGAGATATTGAAAGGTTTATCTCTAACAAAGTAGATGTTATTATTGTATCGCCAATTCAATCCAAGCCCTTAACGGCCGTAGTAGAAAAATCTATAAAAGCTGGAATTCCGGTTCTTGTCGTAGATCGAAAAATAGATGGCGAAAATTACTCTGCCTATCTTGGAGCCGATAATATTGAAATTGGAAGAATTGCTGCCCGATATATTATTTCACACAGTAAAGGTTCTGGAAAAATTATTGAAATTACAGGAGCAAATGGTTCATCTCCAGCGTTTGAACGAAGTCTTGGATTCAAGCAGATCATGAATGAAAATAAACATTTCGAAGTAATAAATACTATTGGCGGAAACTGGGAAGGAGATTCGGTTAAAGAACCTCTGAAAACAGTTCTTTTACAAAATTCAAATATTGAATATATTTTTGCCCATAACGACCGTATGGCTTTAAGTGCATGGGAAACTGCTAAAACTCTGGGGTTAGAAAAAAAGATTAAATTTTTGGGAGTTGATGGACTCAATACTGTTAATGGTGGAATTGAATTGGTAAAAAGTGGTGTTTTAGACGGTACTATTTTATATCCGACTGGAGGAAATGAAGCCTTGAAATTGGCCCTGAAGATGTACAATAAAGAATCGATTTCTAAAAATAACATACTCAATACGATTGTTATTGATAATAATAATGCCGAGATCATCGAAAACCAAATGGATAAAGTTGATCAGCAGCAGGCGGTTATTGAGTCACAACAAGGAGCAATAAAGGTTCAGGAAATAGAATATGCCTCTCAGAATAACCTGGTGAGGCTGCTGAGTTTCTTCTTGGTTATTATTTTAAGTCTTACCATTTATAGTATTTATTCGACTATTTCCATTTCAAGAAAGAAAAAACAACTTGAAAGCATCAACCAGACTGTAATTGATCAAAATAATGAAATTCAGGAAATGGCAAAAATTGCAGAAAGAAGCAATGAAGCCAAATTAAATTTCTTTACAGGTCTTTCGCATGAATTTAAAACACCTATAACTTTGATCATGAGTTATGTGGAATCCTTAATTGAAAATGAGAAAATTAAAGGAACTGCACTTATTGATGAAGTGAAACTGATTCATAAAAATTCTAACAGATTATTGCGATTAATAAATCAGCTGCTTGATTTTAGAAAAATAGAAGAACAAAAATTTACTTTAAGGGCTTCAAATACTAAGATTTATGATTTTACAAATGAGGTAATGACGAACTTCAATGGCGAAGCTGCCCGCCGGAATATTGATTTTCAGCTGGTTTGTAAAAATAAAAATCTGGAATTATTTATTGACAGAGGTTTGATGGATAAGGTGTATTTCAACTTGCTTTCCAACGCTTTCAAGTTTACACCTGATAACGGAAAAATCACTATTTCGATTGTTGAAAATCAGGATAATGAAGTTAAAATTAGTTTTAAGGATTCCGGAATTGGAATCCCTGAAAATGAACTGTCAAATGTATTTAGTCCTTTTTTCAAAGCTTCAAATAATAATAAAAACAGTTCAGGTATTGGACTTCATTTGTCAAAAGAATTTGTGCTTCTGCATCAGGGAGCAATAGAATTAAAATCAAAGCAAGGTAGTGAGTTTGTGATTACTTTATTAAAAGGAAACAGCCATCTGCAGCCATCTGAAATTGTAAATAAAGCCGAAAAATTAAGCACAATACCAAATTTAATAACAGATAATCTGGATATAGAACCTGATTTAAATAATGGCAAAGTGATTTCTGATTCAGAAAAGCATACATTATTGGTTATAGAAGATAACATCGATTTGGTTTCATTTTTAAAATCTAAATTATCAAATGAATATACAGTTTATTCATCAGATGGGAGTGATGCTCTTGAAAAAGCACTGGAAATTGTTCCGGATATCATCATTTGCGACATTAATCTGGTTGATAAAGACGGTTATGAAATGAGCAAAGAATTAAAAAAAGATTTGCGTTCGTCACATATTCCAATTATTATTTTAACGGCTCAAAGCAATAAGGAGTCCGTTTTAAAAGGATTGCAGAGCGGAGTAGATCAGTATCTTACAAAGCCCTTTAGCCTGGCAATTTTAAAACAATCTATTTCGAGTCTGCTTTTCAATAGAGAAAAACTACGTTATTATTATACCAATAACATTTATCGTGTAGAACCGGAGTCTAAATTTGGCAATCAGGAGCAGTCATTTATTACTAAAATGAATGATATTATTAAAAGAAATGTTGAAAATCCTAAATTTTCTGTTGAAGATTTAGCAGATAAACTTGGGGTTTCAAGAGTTCAGTTGTATCGAAAGGTAAAAGCCATTATCGGAATTAATATCAGCGATCATATTAATAATGTAAAATTGGAGAAGGCAGCAGAGCTTTTAAAGTCAAATGAGATGAATATTTCTGAAATTGCATACGCTCTTGGATTCTCGTCTCCAAACTATTTTTCTACAGCTTTTAAGAATAAATTTGGAATTTCACCAAAGGAATACAAATCATCCAATTAAGATTCGTATAAAATTGATACAGATTACGTATCAATTTTATACCTAATGTAACAAAATCGAAACTACACGGTTTTCGTAAATAAATTTTAAATTGCCTAAAGCCTTGTAAATAAAGGTTTTGTTTGGTAAATACCAATCTATCAATAATTATAGAATTAAATTGTAACATCATTAAAAATAAGTTGTTTTTTTTGCGGATATCTTAGCGATAAGTTTTTAATACATCTACAATGAACAAGATATTGATTTGGTCTGTTACTGCTGCACTGGCAGGTTTTCTATTCGGTTTTGATACCGTAGTTATTTCTGGAGCTGATAAACAATTACAGCTTCTTTGGCAATCTTCTGATGCTTTTCATGGATCTGTTGTTATGGCAATGGCGCTTTGGGGAACAGTAATAGGTGCTATTTTTGGAGGAATCCCTACTAATAAGATAGGACGTAAAAAAACACTATTCTGGATTGGGATTTTATATTTCATTTCGGCGGTAGGTGCTGCTTTTGCAAATGATCCATTTGTATTTGCCGCTTTCCGATTTATTGGAGGTTTAGGTGTTGGTGCTTCAACTATTGCAGCCCCTGCTTACGTTTCTGAAATTGCCCCTGCAGACAAACGAGGCCGATTAGTAGCTTTGTACCAGTTTAATATTGTATTGGGAATCCTGGTTGCTTTTATCTCTAATTATTTTTTAAAAGATATCGGAGAAAATGCATGGCGTTGGATGGTGGGAGTTCAGGCTTTTCCATCGATAATCTATATTCTTTTTATACTTACAATTCCGGAAAGCCCAAGATGGTTATTGTCTAAAAACCGTGATGAAGAAGCTCGTAAAGTACTGTTTCAAATTGATCCAACTGCAAAGCTTAGTGATATAATGGATGATTCCAGGGAAAATGGAGTTACCAGACATGAAAATATCTTCATGAAAAAATACCGTTTCCCATTAATGCTGGCTTTTTTAATTGCGTTTTTCAATCAGTTTTCGGGAATCAATGCTTTTTTATATTATGCGCCAAGAATTTTTGAAGAAGCAGGTTTAGGACAAAACACTGCTCTGTTAAGCAGTATCGGAATCGGAATAACAAATCTTATATTTACTTTAATCGGTGTAGCATTAATCGACAAATTAGGAAGAAAGTTGTTAATGTACATTGGTTCTGTTGGATATATTATTTCCTTAGGATTGGTCTCGGCTGCATTTTATTTCAATTGGGGAGGATTATCTGTACCTATTTTCCTTTTCTTATTTATTGCTTCTCACGCCATTGGTCAGGGAGCCGTGATCTGGGTTTTTATCTCAGAGATTTTTCCAAATCACATTCGTGCCTCCGGACAGGCATTTGGAAGTTCAGTGCATTGGGTTTTGGCAGCGATAATTCCGTCATTAATTCCGATGTTATTTTCAGAAATCGGACCTGAAGTTGTATTCTTAATTTTTACAATTATGATGGTCCTGCAATTACTGTTTGTCATTTTTATGATGCCGGAAACCAAAGGAATTTCTTTGGAAGTATTAAGCGAAAATCTAACTAAAAAAAATATCAAAAACCATGAAATCAATGAAACATCTACCGCTGGCATTCTGTAGTGCTGTTCTATTTTCAATATCGGGCTGTAAACCATTTTCAGCTGCAGCACAAAATACACAGGTTTCGGTTGTTAATACAGCTGAAGAAAAAATGTACCGTCCCAATTTTCATTTTACACCAAAAAAAGGTTGGATGAATGATCCAAACGGAATGTTCTATGCTAACGGAAATTATCATTTGTTTTATCAATATTATCCTGATGGAAATAAATGGGGGCCAATGCATTGGGGACATGCTATAAGCAAAGATTTAATTAAATGGGAAGAACAGCCCATTGCTATTTATCCGGACGGTGACAAATATATTTTTTCAGGAAGTGCGGCTGTCGATGTAAACAATACTTCGGGATTGGGTAACGGAAAAATAGCTCCAATTGTGGCGATTTATACGCTGCATGATATGACAAAAGAGAAAGAAAAAAAAATTGATGTTGAACAGCAGGATATTGCGTATTCTAATGATAATGGTTTTACATGGCAGAAATTTGAGGAAGGAAATCCTGTCATTAAAAACCCTGGAATTCGTGATTTCCGTGATCCAAAAATGACTTGGGATGAAACGCATCAACAATGGATAATGGTTTTGGCAGCTCAGGATCGATCACAGTTTTACAAATCGAAAGATCTTAAAAACTGGGAATATTTATCTGATTTTGGAAAAGATATCGGTGCTCATGGAGGTGTTTGGGAATGTCCGGACTTCTTTGAAATAAAAGTAAAAGGAACTAACGAAACCAAATGGGTCCTCATTCAGAGTTTAAATCCTGGAGGAGCTAATGGAGGTTCCGGAACACAATATTTTATTGGAGATTTTGATGGAAAAACGTTTACGATGGATTCTAATTTTGCTAAAAGGGTAGAACAGGAAAAAGCCGTTTGGATCGATTACGGAAAAGATAACTACGCAGGAGTAACCTGGAATAATATTCCTAATACAGATGGACGAAGACTATTCATCGGATGGATGTCGAATTGGGATTATGCCCAGGATGTACCAACTAATGCCTGGAGAAGCGCGACGACAATTGCACGTGAAATAGAGTTAATAAAAAAAGGAAATGACTATAGTTTGATCAGCAATCCGGTAAAGGAAATTAACAAATATGTTTCTAAAACTATTAAGGGAAAAAACATAAAAGGTAAAGGCACCATTTCAATTCCGGAAGCAGGAAAAATAGATTTGACAAAAGCCATTATCAACTTTAATTTAAAAAACTTAAAACAGGACACGTACACTTTTACACTTTCAAACGCGGCCGGAGAATCTTTGACTTTCGGAATCAATAATTCAGAACATTATTTGTTTTTGGATCGTTCGAAGTCAGGAAAAAATGATTTCTCTGAAAAATTTGCTTCAACGATTACTAAAGCATCTTTAGACGCAAACCAAAAAGAGGGTGTTTTTAAAATCATTTTAGACAAAACATCTATTGAAATATTTTACAATAATGGAGAAAAAGTAATTACCGAAATCTTTTTTCCAAATCAGCCATTTACTTCAATGTCCGTTTCTTCAAATCAGGGAATCGAATTGAATAATCTTGTAATCAACCACTTAAATATAACTAACTAAAAACCACTAACCTCATGAAAAGCAAATTTTTTCATTTTCTCCTTTTCTTCTTTCCAATGCTGATGATGTCAGCCCAGGAAGGCGGAATTAAAGGAACGGTAATTTCGTCAGAGGACGGCATGCCGCTTCCGGGCGCAACCGTCCTTATATCCGGTACAAATACGAGTACTTCAACCGATTTTGATGGCCATTTTTCTTTTCAGGAAATAAATCCGGATGCCACAATTGTTGTTTCTTTTATCGGATTTGCTCAGCAGTCCATTTCTGTAAAAGCACAAAAGATATTTAATATAACTTTAAAATTAGACAACAATCAATTAAATGAAGTGGTTGTAACAGGATATTCAAAGCAAAAGAAAACAGATATCACGGGAGCCGTTGCCGTTGTAAACATGAAGGAAGTCATGAAGCAGCCGGAGCCAAACCCAATTAAAGCGCTGCAGGGAAGGGTAGCGGGGGTGAAAGTTACGTCTGACGGTTCTCCAAGCGGAGCTAACACAAAAGTAGTAATCCGTGGAGTTGGAACCCTAAACAATACAGATCCACTTTATGTGATTGACGGAATGCCAACCAAATCGGGAATGCATGAATTGAATCCAAACGATATTGAAACAATACAGGTTTTAAAAGATGCATCGTCAGCCAGTATTTATGGTTCGCGCGCATCAAACGGAGTTATCATCATTACAACCAAAAAAGGAAAAGCGGGCAAAATGAGAATTAATTTCAGCACCTATGCTTCTTTTTCTGATTATTCAAGAAAGCTTGATGTTATGAACGCCAATCAATTTGGTCAGGCTTTATGGCAGGCCAATATCAATGACGGGTTGAATCCGAACAATAATAACTTGCGCTACCAATTTGACTGGTCAGTTAACAATAACAAACCGCAGTTAAACAAAGTTTTAGTTCCGGAATATTTGGATGCTGATCAGACCATCAAAGCTTCGAATACGGATTGGTATAATGCCATTTCGCAAACAGGAATAGCTAATTCTTATGATTTGTCAGTTTCGAATGCTTCTGATAAAGGAAGCTATGTTTTCTCATTGGGATATTATGGAAATGAAGGTGTTGTGAAAACGACTGATTTTGAAAGAATTTCAGCCAGAATGAATGGCTCTTACAAATATTTTGATGGAAAATTAGTAATCGGAGAAAATTTCAGTTTCAATCGTACGAACGAAGTTACTGATCCGGGAGTTTTAGATCCTGCGCTTCGTGCCCTGCCGATTATTCCGGTGCATACCGTTGATGGAAAAGGCTGGGGAGGACCGGTTGGCGGAATGAATGACAGGCAAAATCCAGTTCGACTTTTAGAATACAATAAGGATAACAAATACGATTATTTACGTCTTTTCGGAAATGTGTATGCCGATTTAGAGATCATCAAAAATCTTCATATTAAAAGTAGTTTCGGTCTTGATTACGGGTTTTACAAAAAACGTACGCTGCAAAGAAGCTATAAATCAGGTTATCTTCAGAATGACCAGACATCCGTTACTATTGATGAATCTGTAAGCGATAAATGGACCTGGACAAACACCGCTATTTATAGTCTGAATTTAGGTAAAAGCAATTTGAATTTAATGGCAGGAACCGAGATGTACAAAGATGTATTTGATACTACAACTTTACGCAAAAATGATTTTCTGATCGAAACGCCTGACTATATGTATCCTGATGCAGGAACAGGAGAATCTTTTACAAGCGGTACTTCTACCTCATATTCATTGCTTTCCTATTTTGGAAAAGCAGATTATGAATTTGACAATCGGTATCTAGTTTCTGCTACCATTCGACGTGACGGTTCTTCCCGATTTGGAAAAAACAATCAATTCGGAACTTTTCCTGCGGTTTCAGCAGGATGGAGAATCAGCAATGAAAATTTCGTAAAAAATAACGCCCCTGTAATTTCAGATTTGAAATTAAGAGCAGGATGGGGACAAACCGGAAATCAGGAAATCAGCAATACCGCAGTCTATAGTCTTTATTTGGCCAGTTATGCCGGTGGAAGCCCTACATGGGCAACTTCATTTGGTACGGCTTACGATATTGCAGGAAACGGAAACGGACTGTTGCCATCTGGTTTCATTGCAACTCAATCCGGAAATGATGATTTGAAGTGGGAAACTACGACACAAACCAATATAGGTCTGGATTTTGGATTATTTAAACAAAAATTAAGCGGTTCTATTGATTATTACATCAAGAAAACAGAAGATATTTTGGTTCTGCCACCGTATTTAGGCGTAATCGGCGAAGGAGGAAACCGATGGGTAAACGGTGCTTCAATGGAAAATGAAGGCTGGGAAGTTACATTAGGGTACAGCGATGAAACTTCATTTGGATTGAAATATGATATTTCAGCAAATATTTCGGCAAACAAAAACAAGATTACACAACTTCCTGATGAAGTAAAAAATAATTATGGCGGAGACGGATTAGACGATAATATTTTAGGACGCCCGATTAACTCTATGTATGGGTATGTTACTGACGGATTGTTTAAAAATCAAGACGAAGTAGACAACTCGGCTATTCAGGAAGGGAAAGGCCTTGGTAGAATTCGTTACAAAGATTTAAACGGAGACGGTACCATAACAGATAAAGACCGTACCTGGATCGGAAATCCAAATCCGGGATTGACTTACGGATTTAATTTAGGATTAGGATATAAAAATTGGGATTTCACCACTTTCTGGGAAGGAGCAAGTGATGTCGATGTAATTAATAATACCAAATATCAAACAGATTTTTGGAGTGTGGATGATGTGGGTTCTAATAAAGGAACCCGTTTGCTGAATGCCTGGTCTTTGGATAATCCAAATTCTACTATCCCGGCTTTAACTACTGTTGACAGGAATGCAGAATCAAGATTTTCAACTTATTATGTAGAAAACGGAAACTATCTTAAACTACGTGTTTTACAATTTGGATACAGTCTGCCAAAAGAGTTGTTGAAAAAAATAAATTTTGAAAGCTTTAGATTTTACATCAGCGGACAAAACTTATTAATTATTGATGCTAAAAATTTCACTGGTGTAGATCCTGAAAATGCAGGATTTGGATATCCACAGCCAACGACTTTTACGGCTGGTCTTAATTTTACTTTATAAAGATTAAATCAAAAAACATGAAAAAATTACTATATATAGCAGGATTTGTAGCATTGGGAATCTTTGGTTCCTGCTCCGATTTTCTTGAAGAAAACCCTCGTGGAGTATTGTCTGAGGATGATATTGTTACACCACAGTCAGTTGAAGGATTTATGAATGCCGCCTATGCACAATTAGGAAACGACCACTATGACTCTCCTTACAGTTTGTGGCCATTTGGGAATGTTCGTTCGGATGATGCCTATAAAGGAGGAAGCGGTACCAACGATATTCAGGATTTTCACTTTTTTGAAGTTTCCAATAATATCAGACCTGATTTTGGAGAACTGGACAACTTTTGGTACATCAGTTATGTTGGGGTTTCAAGAGCCAATAAAGCGTTGAAAGCACTGGAGCAAATTTCAGAAGCTGATTATCCGCTTAAGAAAAGACGTATGGCCGAAATGCGTTTTTTAAGAGGTCATTTTTATTTCATGCTGAAAATTATGTTCAGAGATGTTCCTTATATCACTGAAGATATTCCTGTAGAAGATTATAAAACCATCTCTAACAAAGCACTTTCCAACGAAGAACTATGGAATAAAATTGCAGAAGATTTTCAGGCTGCAGCCGATAATTTACCGGAAGTTCAGCCACAAGTAGGCCGTGCAACTCAAAAAGCGGCTTATGCCTATTTAGCCAAAACCCGTTTGTATCAGGCATACACACAGGATGAAAAATTCAACGTTACCGGAATTAATCAGCAGCATCTGCAGGAAGTAATTACGGCTACAGATAAGGTGATAGGAAAAGCAAGTTTAGAGCCTGATTTTGCCAATAACTTTTTGCCGGGAACTTTTGAAAACGGAGCAGAATCTATTTTCTCCATCCAATTTTCAGATAATGACGGAACTTTATACGGAAGACTGAATTTTTCAGATGTGCTTTCAACTCCACAAGGTTTAGGATGTTGTGATTTTCATAAACCAAGTCAGAATTTAGTGAATGCTTTCAAAACAGGATCAAATGGTTTACCGGAATTTGATACCTATAATGATCAGGATTTCGATTATAAAAATATAGATGCCAACACGGTTGATCCAAGATTGTATCATACGGTTGCCATGCCGGGTTTACCATACAAATATGATCCTGAATTTTTATATGTTGAAGCCTGGGTAAGATCTCCAGGAACATATGGCTATTTTGCTTCGTTAAAAGAAAACGTAGCACCAAACTGCAGTTGTGTAGTGAACATTGATCCGTTTTATGGAAATTCTAAAAACAGAATCCAGATTCGTTATGCAGATGTAATCCTGATGCGTGCCGAAGCTTTGATTGAATTAGGAAGACAAGCAGAAGCTTTGCCGCTAATTAATCAGATCAGAGAAAGAGCTGCTCAAAGTACAGGAAGACTTCCGTATGTGAACAACTTTAAAATTGAAACTTATGTTGACGGAGTGAATTGCAACTGGACGCAGGATTTTGCCCGTAAAGCTATGCGTTTTGAACGCCGTTTAGAATTAGCTATGGAAGGAAGCCGTTTCTTTGATTTAGTGAGATGGGGAGTGACAGATGAGGTAATGAATGCGTTTTACACCAAAGAAAAAACAAAACGTACGTATTATCAGGATGCTTTCTTTGATGCCAATAAGGAAGAATATTGCCCAATTCCATTGAAGCAAATTAATTTCAGTCAGGGATTGTACAAACAAAATCCAGGTTACTAATCTATTTTAAGAAATATTGATATGAAAAAAATTATATATAAAAATTGGACCAAAGTGTCTTTGATACTGGCAATGGTTTTTATGATTACTGCCTGCGAAAACAATTTTGAAACTGGTGGTTTTGATGTCGATTCACCTTCGAATGTCACTTCTTTTAAAATAAATGGAGTGGCGGGAGAAATTGACCAGAAAACGGGAAAAATTAATATCACGATGCCTTACGGATCCGATATTACAGCAGTAAAACCTGAAATGATACTTGAAGCAGGAGCAACTTCAAATTTAGATGTAACAGTGCCGGCTAATTTTACAAGTCCAGTAAAGTTTAGAGTAGTAAATGGAAACTTATTTAAGGATTATGAGGTAAAAGTAGTTGTTTTAAGCCCGATTAAAAGTTTTAAAATCAATGGCGTTGCTGCAATAATCAATGATGTGAGCAAAACTATTACCATGACTTTACCGGAAAGCACTGATTTAACAGTTTTAAAACCAGTTATTGAATTGACAGAAGGTGTTTCTATTTCACCGGCATCTGGTGCGACAATTGATTTCACAAATGCAGTAATTTTCACAGTGACTTCAAATGGAAAAAGTGTGAATTACACCGCTAATGTTGGTGTTCCTGTAACAGGATTGGTTGTTGCCTTTTTAGGAACAGCCGCTACGAGAGCTGAAATTACAAATATGGATGAAATTACAGCAGCCGATTGGTTCTTTTCAACTTTTAACGGAGCAAGATACATTTCATTTAGCAGTATTGAAAACGGAGCAGATTTAAGCGATGTTGATGTGATTTGGTGGCATTTTGATTCGGCTGCTAATTTACCGGCAATCGCATATAAACCAGCGGTTACTACAGCTTTAAAGAATTTCAGATCTAACGGTGGAAATTTACTTTTGACATCTTTCGCCTCTCAATATGTAGATGCTTTAGGAATTGTCCCTTCAGGAAAAGGGCCGAATAACGTTTTTGGAGATTTTCCACCTAACGGATTTGTAGATGCAAATTCTTGGGGAATGTCATTTGTTGGGCATGAAAGCCACCCGATATTTGAGGGATTAATCACTTTTGAAACCGGAAAAGCGAATCTATTGCAAGGCGGAACTTTCAGATTAAATCATACCGCCTGGTGGTTTGTACCGGAGTGGGGTGGATATGGTAACGGAGAAGGCTGGAGAAACCAGACTGGTGGAACCAACTTAGCCAGTGAAGCCTGGGACAATAATCTTGACGGAAGGGTTACTATTGCAGAATTTCCAAACACATCTGCCAATAAAAACGTGGTTGTGATTTCAATGGGAGCTTATGATTGGTATAACGAAAGCAACAGCAGTGGTGTGCCAAGTCAGGCCAACGAGTTTATAACCAATATTAAGCTTTTGACACAAAACAGCATCAATTATTTAGCTAAAGATTAATCACTTCGAATAAACAAAAATGAAATATAAAAATATAATAACGATAGCTTCCATTTTCTTGTCACTTGTTTCATGCAGTTCTGACGATACATATATTGGAGGTTCTATTTCAGGAGGTAATTCTGAGATAACAAGTGTTTTTCCTATGCCGCCTGCACAATGGATGGGAGCAAACGATCCGTATTACAGTGCGGGTTACACCGGAGATATAATGCCTTTTTTTGATAACGGAAAATTTCATATTTACTTTCTCCATGATGCACAAAATAAACCAGCCGGAAAAGGATTTCATGATATTCATGAATTTTTAAGTACGGATTTGGCTCACTTTACTTATGAAGGTCAAACGGTTCCGTATGGTCAGACCAATGATCCTGATTTTGCAGTTGGCACAGGATCGGTTGTAAAAGTCGGGAATCTCTACTATTTTTATTATACAGGACACAATGGCTTACCTGCTTTTTTACAGTCCAATGCCAGAGAAAGTGTATTGTGTGCCACAAGTCCTGATTTGAAAAACTGGACTAAAGTTACTTCGTTTAAAATTACGGCGCCGGCAGGTTATTATGATTTTGATTTTAGAGATCCGCATGTGTTTTATAATGATGAATTGAAAAAATATTCAATGCTGGTTAGCACGCAGACTGATCCGGGAAGAAAAGCAGTTTTATTGCATTTTACAAGTGCTGATCCGGCTTCAGGAAAATGGGATGTTCAAAACCCGATTTATACAACAACTCCTCAGGAAAATTACTTGATGATGGAATGTGCAGACATCTTTAAAATGGGGAATTATTGGTATCTGGTTTTTTCTGAAAACTGGAGTGGAAATAAAGGAACACATTACAAAATGGCATCATCCATCAATGGACCGTGGACAACGCCACAAAATGACATAATTGACGGTGAATATTTTTATGCGGGGAAAACAGCTTCTGATGGAAATAAAAGATACGTCTTTGGATGGAATGCCAGAAAAACTCCTGAAAATGATCTTGGAAATAAAGATTGGGCAGGAAATATGGTGATTCATGAATTGATTCAGAATACCGATGGAACTTTAGGAACACATTCTCCAAAAGCGGTAACAGATTTGTTTTCTAAGAAAAGCATAAGTGCAGAAGTTGACGTAACTTCAGCAAATACGACAGTAAATAACGGAACTTATACTTTGTCAGGAAGTGCAGAAAAAGCAATGGTAACGTTTAAATCGACTGGCAAAAAAGCCAAAATAAAAGCAGAAGTTACTTTGGCAAATAATTCCGGTACAGCAGGATTTGTTTTCCATACTAATGATGCCGGAGCCTATTACAAAATAATTTTTGATATTGCTCAGGGAAAAATTAAAGGTTTTAACTCCGCTTCTCAGGAAATGACAAGAATACCTTTCCAATTTCAATCAGGGACTAAATACGACGTTGAGATTATTGCTGAAGGAAGTGTAGTGGTGCTTTATATCAACGGAAAAGCTGCCCTGACAAATCGTATTTACGGAAGAGACAAAAATAAATGGGGATTAATCGCTGAAGGACAAAATGCAGTATTTACCAATCTTCAGCTTACACAACCTGAATAACATTAATATAAAATAATTTTAGAATGAACAACGGAAAAAACCTTAAGGCAGTGGCCTACGGAGAGGTGCTTTGGGATGTTTTTGCCAATGAAAGAAAGATTGGCGGTGCACCATTAAATGTGGCCTTGCGAATGAAAACAATAGGCTGCGAAGTTGCCATGATCAGCTGTGTAGGAAATGATGAAGATGGAAAAGCAATTATTGATGAGGTAAAAACTTTAGGACTTGAGACCAATACAATTGTTACTTCTGAAGATTTTCCAACCGGATTAGTCCATGTAACTTTAAACGAGCGTGGATCGGCAACTTATGAAATTGCATATCCGGCAGCCTGGGATAAAATTGTTTTAAATGATCAGGCTAAAAAAATGGTTTCGGAAGCTGACGTTTTAATTTATGGAAGTTTAGTGTGTAGGGATAAGGTATCCAGACTTGCTTTAGAAGAGTTATTAAAGATTAACGTATATAAGGTTTTTGATGTCAATTTAAGGAAACCACATTACTCGTATGAAATTCTGGAGCAATTAATGTATGCTGCTGATTTTATTAAATTCAATGACGAAGAATTATTGGAAATTGCTGCAGCCATGCATTCACCTTTTACAGGATTAGAGGAAAACATGTACTACATCTCTGAAAAAACTCAGGTTACCGCTATGTGCGTAACCAAAGGAAAACACGGAGCTTTGTTAATGTGGAAAGGAGAGCTTTATCAAAATGAAGGTTATCCGGTTAAGGTAGCTGATACAGTAGGGGCAGGAGATTCTTTTTTAGCAGCTTTAATAACCTCATTACTTAATGAAAAAGCACCCCAAACCGCTATTGATTTTGCCTGTGCAGTAGGAGCGTTAGTAGCTGAAGCACCCGGAGCCAATCCCGAGATTTCAAATTCTAGAATTGAAAATTTAATGTTGAAAATAAAAGTATAAGGGCTGTTTAACTTTTTATGTTTTAATTAGAGCTCTTAACTATATAATGTTTTAAAAAAGTCTAATATCAAAAGATATTAGACTTTTTTTATTTTAATTGCATAAAGGTTCATTTTGTAGTCATTTAAAAAGATTGATACAAAATGTCAAGCTTTATGTTGTTTTAAAATGCTGTTTTTGTATTAATTTAAGAAATATTATGTAACTACATAAGAAATTTCGATATGATCCAAAATTCAAATAAAAGAATACATATTGGAAATGAAATTTAAGGCGTAATTTCGCTGCGTTAAATCTGACTTGTGAAGTACAAATTTTAGATATGTTTAAAAATTACAAATCCAATAAAATATATTACCAAAGTACAGTAGCACTTGCGGGGCCTGTTGTGATTTCACAGCTTGGACATACTCTGGTACAGACTGCAGACACCATTATCATAGGCCATTATGCGGGAACGATATCATTGGCTGCTGTATCATTGGTACATTCCGTTTTTATGGTAGTTTTGGTTATTGGATTAGGAGTAGCTTACGGACTCACACCTTTAATTGCACAGGAAAATGGAAAGTCAAATTTTATGGAATCTGCCCGGCTTCTTTCTAATAGCTTATGGCTTAATGTAATAACTGCAGTTTTTCTTTTTTTGACTGTATACTTTGGTTCCATGTTTGCTATGCAACATGCCGATCAGGATCCACAGGTAGTGGAAACTGCAAAACCTTATCTGTTAATTCTAAGTTTATCGATTCTGCCTTTGATGATATTTCAAACATTTAAGCAGTTTGCAGAAGGACTTGGCTTTACAAAACAAGCCATGAGTATAACAATTTGGGGGAATGTACTTAACGTCGTTATTGCTGTGATTTTGGTAAAAGGAATGTTTGGTTTTGAACCGATGGGAGTTAAGGGTGTAGGAATTGCAACTTTGATCGATCGGGTTTTAATGATGGTGGTAATGATATGGTATGTATTTAGATCAAATCATTTTAAAAGTTATTTACAGTATTTCTCCGTAAAGTTTGTCGACTTTTCAAAAATATTGGATGTAGTAAAAATTGGATTACCTGTTGCAATGCAATACGTATTTGAAATAGGAGCATTTGCAGTTGCAGCTGTAATTGCGGGTCAAATAGGATCAACTGAACAGGCTGCACACCAGACAGCAATCACGCTTGCTGCAATGACTTATATGATGGCAGGCGGAATTGCATCGGCTGCAACTATTAAGATTGGAAATAGTTTTGGAAAAAAGAATTACGAAAGACTTGAGAAGTTCGCTCATGCTTCTTATCATTTGGTTATCATATTTATGCTTTTCTTTGCGGTTATTTTTACACTCTTTAATCAATATTTGCCTTACCTAATAACAAATGACACTAAAGTGATAGCTCTGGCAGCGCAATTATTGGTAATAGCCGGAATATTTCAGCTTTTTGACGGCACGCAGGTAGTAGGTTTAGGAACACTTCGAGGAATGGGTGACGTAAATATTCCTACTTTAATAACCTTTTTTGCATATTGGTTAATAGGTTTGCCGTCCTGCTATATTTTAGGTATTTATTTCAATATAGGAATCCAGGGAATTTGGTATGGATTGACTTTGGGCTTGTTAACATCATCTGTACTGCTTTATTTTCGCTTCCGTTATATAATGAATGTGAAATTAGATACGCTGAGCTATAATTCAAAATAGTATTTTGAATATTGCAGCTATTAAAATTTAATGTAAGATTAAAGAATATCATTATTTTTTTTTCTTCCTCCCTAACCAGATCAACAATCCTGTAATTGGTAATGTGATGGCAAAAAGACAAACTAAAAAAGCTAATATTTTTGTTGGATGCCCATAAATACTTCCTGTATGAATCGGGTAAATAAGTCGTCGGACTTTATCGCCATTGCTTAAAGATTCATAAGGTCTTATTTTTAAAAGTTCACCTGTATATTTATCAAAATAGGCAATACTTGAAATATTCGGAATTGATTTTTCAAGATTTAATTTAATTACCATGATACTATTTATGGTATCAGAGGGAATTCTGATTTGCGTATCTCCTTTGTATTGGTAAATACTGTCAGTTTTTGAAAATAGGTTCTGATAAAAGTAAGTTTTATCAAGCCCTGGATCAATTTTCGTCGGATTTTCTACTTTAGCCGATGGTTTTTTCGCTGTTCCGTCTGCCAGCAAATAAATACCGCTTTCAAACCATTTAAAAGACCAGGTCAGTCCGGTTAGTGATATGATTAAAAGGATAGAGAAAGTGTAGAAACCGAAAGTCGAGTGAAAATCCCAATTGATTCTTTTAAAACTGGCACTCCATTTTACAGTTAATCTTTGTTTTAGGTTTTTTATTTTTTTCGGCCACCATAATATAATACCCGAAATGAGCATGAAAACAAAAATCAGACAGCTGCAGCCTGTAATAAATTTTCCAACTTCCCCTAAAATCAAATGACGGTGCAAATCCAGAACAACAGAAAAAAACCTGCTTTTTTCAGGAATTGAAGCCAGTACTTCTCCAGTGTAAGGATCTACAGAGAAAATCTGATCAGTCTTATGGATATCGGTTCCGGAAATAATTACGCTTCTTTGCGGATCCTCATAAGTTTGAATACGATCTATTTGTGTGATTGCATATTTTTTTTGGATGGCATTTACGTAAAGGTCAAGAGGAAGCTTCTTTGTTCCTATGCTGGCAACTTTATAAAATTCCGGATTGATAAAAGAGTCTATTTCCTCTTCAAAAACCAAAATACTTCCTGTAAGTGCTACAATAAATACAATAAGCCCGGATGAAAGTCCGAGCCATAAATGTAAAAAGCCAATATTCTTTTTTAAAGTTTTATTCATTTAAGAGGATGTGAAAAAAATATTTTCAAATATAGTCAAAGCTTTTAAAAGGAGTATCCTAGTGTTAACAGCCAGTTAGATGGCGCACCTGGAAACAAACGAATATAATCATAACCGCCAACCCAATATGTTTTGTCAAATATGTTATTGGCATTTACCTGAATTTTAAATTTATTAATACTGTAATACAATGCAGCGTTAAACAAAGTGTAGCCTGGAAGAGTTTGTGTATCGGTCTGGCTTAATGTTCGTGTTGTTGCAAAATTGCTTCCAAAAGCAAGTCCAAAATCTTTCATAGCTCCTTCGGTAAAGTTATAACGCGTCCATAAATTTCCCTGCTGACGAGGTGTGTTTGGTTTTTGTCTTCCAATTTCAGATGCAATCGGGCTTTCAGAAATAGCAGCTTCATTATACGAATAAGCGGCAGAAACACTCCAGTTTCGTGTGATATTTCCATTCACATCGATTTCAATACCTTTCGATTCTTCTTCACCTACAGCACGCATTAAATCCGGATTTACAGTGTCATTTGCAGGATATAGCGTATTTTTCTGCTGAATTTTAAAAAGGGCAACAGTTACAAAAAGCTTTTCTTTAAACCAGGAAGATTTTCCTCCAAATTCAATCATATTACTTTCCAAAGGATCAAATGGTCCGCCTGCATTTGGATTAGATAAAGAAGAAGCCGTTTGAGGATTGTATCCTTTTACATAAGTTCCGTACAAATTAATGTTTGGATTAACGGTATAAGTCAGTCCGAAACGTGGTAAAAAGGAATGTTGTTTTACTTTCTTTTCAGTAGCTTTTTTATAGTTTTCCTTATCACTGTATTCGTCATAACGCACTCCGATTAAAGCTTGAAAAGAACCAAATTTTATATGGTCCTGAAGATACACTCCGTATAAAGAGTAGAAAGTTGGATCAAATGGACGCGCAGCATAAAAATACTTGCTCATGTCCTTTAGCTGCTGTGAACCGGACGGGTTGGTAAGGTCAAAATGTGCCACGTTAGGCACCGGATTTCCTTTGGCATCCAGTAAATAATTAGCTTTATTAGCAGGGTTATAAGTTGCAATTGATCCTGTGTTGGCCGCATTCCTATATCCTGTAGCCTGCAATTGTGAACCTCCTGACGGTACTTGTTCCTGTGCATAATCATAACCCAAAATCAGGTTGTGACCTAAGTCACCAGTTTTGGCTTCATATTTAAAAAAGGTGGAAAGATTATCGATATAACGCTTGCGCTTACGCATAAAAACCTGCATTTCTATGGAAGTGGGAATGGTAGTTCCGTCACCTGCAGAGGCATATTTATTAGCACCACGATGTTCTAAAAGATCTTCTGTATATCCTGTACGGATGTATGATGCAGAAAATGACAAATGATCTGTAAATTGATGATTTAAAGAAGTCGTTACAATATATGTTTCTTCATTTAAGTAATCGTTGGTAGAGTTTAATGAATTGGAGGTTTTGGTCGAGTATAAATTATTTTCATAAGTGGATTGTCCACGGTCCAGGATACTTTTTGAACTGGTGTAAATCAAATCAAAGTTCACACTCGTTTTTTCATTTGGCAGAAAAGACAGGGAAGGAGCAAGTACAATATTTTTGTCGAATTGCAAATCTCTGAATGAATTGGCATTTTCATACCCTACATTCAATCGGTATAAAAGCGATTTGTCTTCTGTTAATGGCCCTGTAAAATCAGCCAAAGCCCTTAAAGTATTGAAACTTCCGGTAGAAAAACTCACACTGTTTGCAGCCTGATCCAGCGGTTTTTTAGTTACCCTGTTGATAACGCCTCCAGGAGAAGCATTTCCAAACAAAGCCGATGAAGGCCCTTTTAAAACTTCAACCCGTTCCAGGTAATTGGCTAGCGGCTGTTTCCAAAATCCGGTAGAGGTTCGCATGCCGTTAAGCAATTGGGTGTTACTTCCTCCGTTGATTCTAAATCCTCTAATGGAAATATCATCATAAAAGGTAAACTGGCTCACCCCGCTGAAGTTTTTTACAACTTCGCCCACGCGAATAGCTCCCTGATCTGCTATTAATTCTTTGGTTGCATACGAAACGGCTTGTGGTAAATCTTTCAGGGCAATTTCTGTTTTGGCTCCAATAAAAGATTTTGTGTTTCGGTATGATTTCTCTTTGCGTCCCGTGATTTCAACTGTCTGCAACGTATTGATGTTTTCCTGTAAAATTATCGAAATTTCCAGCGTTTCATTTTCATGCAGTTCGACCATTTTTTCCTGAACTGCAAATCCCATTGCTGAAAAGTACACGCTATAGTTACCCGGCGATAGATTGCTGATTTCAAAATTCCCCTTATCATCAGATATAGCATTTTTTTTATGGCTTTTTATAGACACAGAAGCATAAGAAATAGCTTCGTTGTTTTGGGATACAATTTTCCCGGTAATGGTAGCATTTTGTGCCTGACCGATGTTAAATATGGCAAGCAGCATTAATGAGAATGTAAATTTCATGATGGTTATTATTTATGATGCAAATCTATGCTTATTTAGATTAAATACAAATAGTATTTTTTAATTGTATATTATACCATCTGAATATGTTGATTTAATGAAGCAGAATTTTTTATTTATGATTTATTAAATAAAAAATAATTTTTTGTGCGGTAATCAAAATAAATAGTGTAAAAAATTATGTATTCATATAAAATTAACTTAAAAGACAAGTATGTTATCTGGACTCCATCTTGATTGTATTTTTTTAAAATAAAATGTAATTAATTGATATTAAGTTTATTAGATATTTTAAAAAGCTTTGTAAATCTTGATTTTTAATCTACTTTTTTTTAAATTTTCTTTTTAAGTCTAGTTTTGGTATGTGGTCTCGTTTTTTGATAACAGCTTAATATTCAGTCAGTAAAAATATTTTTAGATGTTGTAATTCAAAATAAAAATATTGAAATCTATTGAATCTGTTATCTCATAATATAAGATTACATATCGAATGAAAAAACTAACAAGACATTTAACCCAAAAACCAAAATTATGAGTAATCAATTACCTACTGTCTTTATTAAAAGAAAAATGTATTGCTTTTTACTAATTCTCTTTTTTGCTTTCGTAACCACAAACCTGCATGCACAACGAGGCTATTATGATGCAGCATATAAAAGGTATGAAGCAAATTTGGGGCAATTATCAAATGGAGCAACTGTTACTTCAAAATCTTACGCACAGTCTGATCTTCAATCGGAAGCATCGGGTCAGCAATGTGTAAATATGTCGAATACGAATGCTACAGTTCAATGGACTCTTACTGAAGCCGCTGATGGACTTGTAATTCGGTACAGTATTCCTGATGGTCAAACAGCTACTATAGGGGTCTATAATGGAAACACAAAACTCACAACTTTAACATTGACTTCAACCTGGTCGTGGGAATATTTATGGAGCAACGGAAATCCAAATAATGGAGGAATAACGAATCAGAATCCAAGAATGCGATTTGATGAAGTACGCTATAAACTTCCCGCTAAAATAGCAGCATCCGGAATTCTGAAATTAGTTAGGGAAACGGGTAATATTCATTTGGATTTTGCAGAGATGGAACCAGTTCCTGCTATCCTTACCGCTCCTGCCGGTTCAGTAACCTATACTGGAAACGGAAGTGATCTTCAAACCTTTATTGATGCAAACGGAGGAAAGAAAATATTTATCCCAAGTGGTGTTTTTAATGTCAATCGAGAATTGTATTTTGGTGTATCCAATACTTCATTAATAGGTGCCGGAATGTGGTACACACAAATTAATTTCACCAACACCAGTAGTGGTAACGGAGGATTGCGGGCAAATGCGGCTAATATTTCATTTGCAGATCTTTATTTAACTACAAATTCAACTTCCAGAAGTAATTCCTATAAAGCCATAAATGGTGTTTTTACTTCTACTTCAACTATTAAAAATATATGGGCAGAACATTTTGAATGCGGAGCCTGGATTGCACAATACAATGTTGGAGGTCCGGCTATCGCAGACGGTTTTACTATGTCTCATTGCCGTTTTAGAAATAATTACGCAGACGGTATTAACCTTTGTAAAGGAACATCAAACGCTATAGTAGAGCACTGTAATTTTAGAAACAATGGTGATGATGATCAGGTCATTTGGTCTGCCAATGGACAAGAGTGCATCAATAATACTTTTAGATACAATACATCCGAAAATTGCTGGCGCGCTACAGGTCTGGCTATTTATGGTGGTAAAAACAACAAAGCATACAATTTAATTATCAGGGACAATCTGGAAGCGGGTATCCGTGTCAGCAATAATTTTGACGGAGCACCATTTAACAATGATGGCAGTCATGAAATACACGATATTACAATATCGTCTTGCGGAACTTTTAATGATACCTATAATAATCCCGTAGCGGCAATAGATGTTTTTAGTGCCAGTAATGCCGGTAACCAAGTGAAAAATGTACAGTTTTATAATATTGATATCTTAGATTCAAGAAATGATGCTATTTCAATAAGTAAAAGGTCAGGTGACGGCATTTACAATCTCTCTTTTAAAAATATAACGGTTAACGGAACAGGAAAAGAATATCCAAACAATAATGCACTTAATCGAAATTGGGGCAGAGGTTATTTTGTTCTGATAGCAGGTGCTCCCAACGGAAATGGTACGTATTGCAATATGAATTATTCTAACAGAGGCGGCAATGCAACGACTAATGAAGAAACAAGCGGAAAAGGAGTTTTTTCCTGGACATCAAGTGCTAACTGTTCCAGTACTTCGGTTGCTGTTACAGGAATAGCGATTACTCCAACTAACGCCACATTAAACATTGGTGCAACACAACAACTAACACCAACAGTTGCTCCGGCGAATGCTACGAACAAAACAGTAACATTTAGTTCTAATAATAATAGCGTAGCAACTGTAAATGCTTCAGGTTTAGTCACTGCTATTGGTTCGGGATCGGCAACCATCACGGTGACAACTCAGGATGGTGCTAAAACTGATATTTCTGTAATCACAGTAAATTCATCCAATGTAGCAGTAACCAGTGTAAGCCTCAATCCAACATCTGCAGCGTTAGCAGTTGGAGGAACACAGCAATTAACGGCAACAGTTCTTCCATCCAATGCCACTAATAAATCGGTTACTTATACCTCAAATAATACGGGTGTAGCAACGGTGAATGCTTCAGGTTTAGTTACGGCTATTTCAAACGGAACCGCAACAATTACAGTAACAACTGTAAATGGTAATAAAACAAATACTGCTGTAATTACCGTAAATACAGCTTCAGGTAATTATTTTACTATAAAAAACAGATGGACCAATAATTATTTATATGATGCTGGTGCCAATGTAGGTTATGGAGCTGCTGTGGCAAATAATAATTACAAATGGGAAAAAGTAGCTATAGATGCCACTTACTTTGTAATAAAAAATGTAGGCACAGGAGATATTATGCATATTGAAAATTTAACAGGAGCGGTTCAATGCACTGCAGGTCCATCTACATGGTGGAGTGCACAATGGTCAAACGAAAATGTTGATGGTACCTGGGTAAGAATTAAAAACAGATGGCAGACAGGTAGTCTAATCCATATTGAAAACTTAACAGGTTCTGCTCAATATATTGGAGCTCAAAACAGTTGGGAAAGTGCACAATGGCAATTTCAAACAACTGCAACATCTAAAATAAATGGACAAACATTAGAAACCACTACAGAAAATAATATCCTAATCGGCATTTATCCCAACCCTGCAACCAACAATGAATTTAATGTTGTGTTACCGGAATTAAAAGTCGGTGATATGGCAATTATAACTGTTAATGACATAAATGGCAGAAAGGTTCTGGTAAATAACCTTCAGTCTTCTAACAGAATCAGCCATAATTTAGCTGCCGGAATATATGTTGTGACGATCAATTCGAATGAATACAATGTTGTCAAAAAGCTGATTGTTAAATAATGAATCAGAGAAGGATTGAAATATATGGACATATTGATTTAAGGAAAAACCACTCAAATTTGAGTGGTTTTTTTGTTTATAAGTGTCATATTTAGTTCTAAAACATATTACTCATCTATTTCCTTAAACCATCTCCTCGGAGCATCACTTTCATGAAGTACAATTTCAGAATGTAGAAACTGAGCGGCATCGGCTGAATCCTGTACTTTTATGGCACTGCGCTGTAACATTTCTGACTCAAAATCAGATAATACACTTTCTCTTAAGCCTGCTTTCTTCCAATGGGATAAAGATTTACATCCTTTTGTGATTGCCCGCGCCAGTTTGAGTGCATCCAATAAAGCCTGATTGGCACCCTGACCTTTAAACGGACTCATAGGGTGTGCTGCATCTCCGATTAAAGTTACATTGCCGGATTTCTTGAGCAATTCCGATTGAAGCAATTCGCGGTCATAAACGGGATAACCGGAAATTTGAGCCTCCTGAGTTGCCAATAAAATCTGGGGAATAGGATCATGCCATTGGGTTCTGCAACATGCTTCTTCCTTAAGTGCCTGAGTTCCCTTGGCACTTAAAGCCTTAGCTTCTTCTTCAGACATTGGAAAACTAAGCTGCCACATCACCGAATCTGCATCATAAGGCATAATATAAATCCGTTCATTGCCATTGGCAGTTTGAAATACAGTTGCCGAATCCAATAAAGGATTATTAAGATTTTGAAGAGCATTTAAAGGACAAATGCCTAATATTACAATGCATCCTAAGTAGGAGAGAGGAGTGTTCTCCCCAATCAGTAGTTTTCGTACCGAACTGCGAATGCCATCAGCTCCAACTACAATATCTGCTTTTACGCTTTTTAGTTCTCCGTCAACATGAAAGTTGAGAGTAACACCTTCATTATCAATTTGTTTAAAGTCAATTAATTGATGCCCCCATTGTACCTTATCATTTCCGCCGAGCTGCTCTAGCAAGGCTAAACGTAAAGATTGCCTTGCGATGTGAACATTTGTACGTTTAGAAGAGATATCTGTATCCGGCTGAAGCCACTTTCTGGTTCCCCATTCACCGATTACTTTTCCTTCTGGCGTATGTACCAAATGTCTTGTTGAAATTACCCCTTTTTCTAAAGATAAAATTCCCAATCCTTTGATTGCTTTACTGGCTTGTTGTAAAGTTAACCCATAGCCCTGTGATCGGGCATTGAAGTCTTTATCACGTTCATAAAGAGTAAAGGGAATTCCACGATGTAGACAGGCGACAGCTAGAGCCATTCCGCCTATACCACCTCCAATAATAGCAACATGTGGATAGTTTTCATTAACTACTTGAGGACTAACAGTGCGAAGTAAACCGGTTCCGGAGCATTTCAGGCAGGAGTAAAGATTTGCTTTAGGTTTGACCGGAGCAACACCTTCACCATTTGTTTTTTCAAATTTTTCCAACGCCATCTGGTACTGGACTCGTGTTTTTCTGCTTAGTCTTCGGTTTTTTTTGCCTTGGCCCTCACATTCTTCACACATTGTCCAGTCTGATACCTCGTTTTCCACTTTTATCTCTTCCACTTTTTTGACTTGATCATTACGTTATTTTCAGCAGTGCAAAGTTAAAATAAAACATAACGATATTTGTTAAGAGAGAAAAACGTTAATAAATCTTCTCATCTATTTGAAAATTTTCCCAATAATTTTCCCAATATCGGCAAAATCATCAAGATTGCTAACTGCTCTTTTTTCGGTAACGGTCTTGTCTATTTTTGAAAAAGGATAAATAAGAATATAATTATTGTTGCTAAGATTTTTATTTAAGATTTCAGGAACATTTTGCATTGGAGAAATATAAGAATCCATGCCTCTGTCTGCCATTAATATAATCAAACCCTCATCTTCTGCTAAATTTAATGCCGCTTCCTGTCCTTCCTGCCATGTTGTAACGGTATTAAAAACAGCTTCAATATTGGCTTTTTTAATGATACTCCTTAAAACATTGTTGGTTTTATCATTAGCATAAAAACTCATTTTGGCTCCAGAATTTTTGCCAATATTCCAAACTCTCAAAAGAGAGTGGAAAAATCCGGGCTCACGTTCTGCATTTGCAGGAATTAAAACAGCATATTTTTTTATGGTGGCTACGGGCTGAATCGCGTGATAGATGATGACATTGATTTGTTTATTGCGCAAATAACCATTGTAAAGATTATAAATGAAGGAAGATGAAAAGCCTTTTTCTTCTAATCCAATAATCAAATCGGTAATATTTTGTTCTTTGACAACATTGTTTATACCCGAAACCACATCATTATCATATCGCGTAATCGGGTTGAGTTTAACATCCGCTCCGGCAGCCATGTGCACTGCTGCGCCCAGTAATTTTTCTGCATTTTTTGAAGAAGACTCGCTTTTGTCTTCATTAATGATATTGAGGGCAAAAAGTCCGTCTTTGTTCGTTTGTGTTTTTATAAGAAGTCCAAGATTGACTAATTTCTCCACGGTATTTTCATGGTTTATTGCCATTAGGATATTTTCATTTTCATGACTTGCACCTGCAACAGTTTCTTCTTTATCAGAATCTGCTATGCGTTGCGCACTCGCCATTGAAACGAACGAAGAAATCGTACACGAAACCAGGATCAGTAAAATACTTCCGTTAAGTACATGCTCATTTAAAAGACGGATAGGTTCTCCTGCTTCATTTTCGGATAAGATAATATTGTACCCCACCATAACAGCCGCCAATGTAGCAGCGGCAGAGGCAGCACTCATTCCGAAGATAAGCGTACCTTCATCGTTGGTAAGGCGGAATGTTTTTTTCGTAAGAAAGGCAGCCACATATTTCCCTCCAATTGAAGCAATAAGCATAACTGTAGCCACTCCTAAGGTTTCCCAACTCTGAATAAAAGCATTGAAATCAATAAGCATTCCGACGCTGATAAGGAAGAAGGGAATAAAAATAGCATTTCCAACAAATTCTACACGATTCATAAGGGAAGAAGTGTGTGGTATAAGTCGGTTAAGTGCCAGACCAGCAAAAAAGGCTCCGATAATCGCCTCAATTCCGGCTAATTCTGCCAATAATGAAGCCAGATAAATCATTACAATTACGAAAATATACTGTGAAATTTTATCTTCTACATTCTTAAAAAACCAGCGCGCTATAATTGGAAATACCAATAAAACGATCAAAGCAAATAATACCATGGAAACTGATAATGTAACCCAGAAAGAAGTTCCTACTTCTCCCTGCGACATGCCCACTACTACTGCCAAAACTACAAGCGAAAGCACATCTGTAATCATTGTTCCGCCAACTGTTATGTTGACTGCCAGTTTTTTAGCAATTCCTAATTTGCTCACCATCGGATATACAATAAGAGTATGGGATGAAAAGAGGCTGGCAAAAAGTACAGAAGTTAAAAAGGAAAAATGCAATATATAGTAACCGCCAATGAGTCCAAGAACAAAAGGCACTGCAAAAGTGTACAATGAAAAAGTGATGCTCTTCCATTTGTTCTTTTTGAAATCGCCCATATCAATCTCAAGTCCGGCCAAAAACATGATGTACAAAAGTCCGGTTGTTCCCGTTACAACAATGCTGCTGTCCCGCGCAAGTACATTAAATCCGTTTGGACCTATTACGGCACCGGCTATGATAAGGCCTAAAAGATGGGGTACTTTTATTTTATTCAATAAAAGCGGAATACACAAAATGATGATAAGTTCAATGAGGAATTTTAGTAAGGGATCTTCAATTGGAAGGCTGACGTGCTGTATACTTAATAACATATTATTTCTTTTGAGGTAGGGTAAGTTCTACTGAAAACCTTGCGGTACAACTGTTTTGTCCTATTATGGTCTGTGTGCCTTTGATGACATTATCTTTAATATCGTCAAGAACTACATTGATTTTTGTTTTATTTTTTGAAATACTGTCACTGTTGAATTCAAGAAGTATTTTATTTTCAATATATTTTGCTGTGAATACCCGGGTCAGTTTTTTGTTGTTTAAAACATTGGTATAAATTCCTGTGGAATCAGATACAAATTGCCAGGACTCATTGCGTTGATCTCCAATGACATAATTGCTACAATTAGATTCCCTGCAAAGCATTTTGCTGTTCCAGATGCCCTGAATATTTTTTGGCCACTCTTTTAGCGATTCCGCAGTATCATTTACAGAATCTTTTAAGGAAGTGATACTGTCGCGGAATAGAAGCAGTGACTGGTAATCTGCTTCTTTTTCAGCTAATTGTTGTTCCCTTAAAATCAAAGCTTTTTCTCTGTTTTGCAGTTCGAGTTCTTTTTTGTTTTCACAGGAAATGAATAGGCAGGTAAGAAATAATAGTAAAAGATTTTTTTTCATGAAACAGGTTTTATGATTTATATTTTAAGTAAAAAATAAGCTACAGATAGCGTAAAATATAATTAGATACTACAAGATACTAAATTAATCAGAGACAGACCAGCTTTATGGAATTAAGATTTGGCAGTCTTTCATTATTTGCTCAATATAACTCAGAATTTCTTTCCTTAATCCGGTTCAAAAATTTAGAGATAATGGGGTTAATTATTATCTGTTTTTATAATAAAATAATGCCGTTTATTCAACTGCATTAAGTTGACAAAAACGATAAAAAAACACTAAAAATCCTATGTTTTTTGCAACTAAAAAAAACATTGGTTTTTATCTGAAATAACAATGAATTTAATGCCTTAAAATAGTGTTTTTTTGTTCTAAAAAGTTTAGATTTGCACCTCTTGAAATGAGAATAAAATCCTCGGATAAACCGCTGTAAATGAGGGTTTGTAATTGGGTTTTTCTTAAATTTTTATTATGGTAGATTTACATGAAATTTTAGAAATAAAGCCCAATGACTTTGACTCGGTAAAAGACATCATTTTTGAGTCAAAATTAATAGATGAAAAGCTTCTAAGTTTGGAAAATGCGGTCTTGTTTATAAAGCACAAACTGGACAGAAATAAGGCGAAGATTTTCATCAAAAAAGAAGATGATATTCCGGTTGCGTTTATTGTGCTTTTTTATAAAGTCAGTCCATTATCCAAAATAAAATACAACTGGCATATTTCCTATTTATACGTGAAACCAGCTTTTAGAAGAAAATATATCGGAAAGGAAATCATACTAAAATGCATCGATTATGCGAAAAGAACAAAAGTGGAACATATTTCCCTGAATACCGATACCGAAAACTATCCGGCGCATCAGCTTTATGAAAGTTTTGGTTTCGTCAGGACGAATTTTATTTCCAACTATTATTATTACGAAATGAAATTATGTTATGATTAATATTTCATTTAAAATATAAAAACCAACACATAGATTAATACGTAAATTAATTTTAATTCAGATTTAAAAATTCATGATTACAACATTACTTAAAAATTATTTAAAAAATTTCAGTCAGTTTTCTGTAGAAGTTAAAGTTTTGGCTGTTACTACATTTATCAACAGATTAGGGGCAATGGTAGTACCGTTTCTTTCTAAATATATGCTGGAAGAACTGCATTTTAGCTATAGCCAGATCGGATGGGTAATGGTATGTTTTGGTGTTGGTTCCTTTCTCGGAACCTGGATCAGTGGGAAATTGTCTGATAAAATTGGATTTTATAAAGTAATGGTTTTTAGTTTGTTTACCAGCGGACTACTATTTATTTTGCTCCAGTTTCTAACTACTTTTTACAGTTTTTGTCTCGGAGTTTTACTATTGACAACAGTTTCAGATATGTACCGTCCGGCGATGTTGGTTTCGCTGGATACTTATGCCGGGAAAAAAGAAAGAACCAGAGCGTTATCATTAGTTCGTTCTTCGGTAAATTTAGGATTTATGTTTGGTCCGCTTATCGGCGGAATCATCATAACCCTTTTAGATTATACGTTTTTATTTTACATTGATGGACTAACCTGTATTCTGAGTATTTTATTGTTTGCGTTTTTTGTAAAAGAAAAGAAACTTCCCTATAAATTAAAAACGTTCAAACATTTAAAAGAAGATAATTCTGTTTTTCAGGATAAGCCCTTTTTAGTTCACCTTTTAGTGACATTGATTACCGGTATTTTATTTTTTCAGATGTTTACCACGCTTTCTCTTTATTACAAAGAGGTTTTTAATTTTTCTAGTATCGAAAGTGGTTTGTTTCTGGCTCTTAATGGTGTGATAATTCTGCTTTTTGAACTGTCGATTGTGGCTTATGTAGAATCTAGGAATCTGGATAAACTTTCAATTGTTTCTTATGGTGTTCTGGCAATGGCTGTGAGTTACCTATTTTTATTAATAGAACATAATGTTTTTGCACTTGTGGCAATGATGATTTTTATGACTGTCGGAATCATGCTTACTTTTCCTTTTGCAAATTCATTTGTAAAAAAGAGATCCCTTAAAAAACAGGAAGGCAAATTTATGGCCGTTTTTACGATGAGTTACAGTGTTGCACATATTCTAAGCACCAAAACAGGTATGACAATTATTGCTGATTACGGATACAGGGCCAATTGGTTATTTTTAGCCTGTCTGGGATTTGTAGGTTTTGTATTGGCTTATCGCCTGGTTTTTATTGTACAGAAAGAAAAAGAAACCATCAAAAAGAAAATTGTGGAGTCTCTTTTTACAGTTAGTGCCAAATAGTTGTTAAATAAAATATTATTGTAATTCGCTGGATGTAATAATTTTGGATACAATTTTACATTGCAATTGTTTCTACTGGCGAAAGGAACATCAAAAAAGAGTGAATAAATTTCATTAAAAAAGCTCGTTGAAAGTTAATTTTCAACGAGCTTTTTTGGTAGGATAATTTGTTTTGATTTTCAAAACATAGAATTAGAGCATTTTCTGAAATGTAATGTTCTTATAATTTTTCAGTAATCTCTTTTTTGTATTTATTTAAAAGAGCTTTAGTCATTCCTAAATTTGCTTTATTAGAATCAACAGCTAAATAAATGAAATATTCATTGTTTTCAGAAATGTCAATAATGTGAATCTGATCAGTAAGTGTAATCATGATATCATCAATATTTTGTTTTAAACCTAAAGCACTAATTGCATTTAGTTTTGCTTTTACAACTTCAAGGTTGAAAGCTGAAGCCAATTCAGGATCAAATCCATCAACAACTGTGTCACTGAAATAGGAAATACCACTTTTAATTTCGGTTACAGCAACTGCAATATAACCAGGAATGTTTTTTTTAACTTCATCCCCAAATTGTTTTAAAAAATCTGACATTGTAAATTAGTTTTAAATTATTGTAATATATCTTCAATTGCGTCTAATGGTTCGTTAACTATTAAACAGAGATTAAATTTGTTTTAAATAGTTGTTTTTTTCTAAAGGAATTAAAAATTATTTTTAATTTTTTTAGAACGGTCAACAACATAAGAAACCAGCCAGGCAATCTGCCCTTCTTTTGCAAAGTATATTTTTTTCGATTTTAGGTTTGGAATACTTTCCAGACAGGCGATTAAAATACTATTTCCGGCGATTAAGTGCTTCTGGCCGTAAGTGCTGAGTACTTTTTCAGCATCTTTTCCTGTTTTTGCCAGGTTTTCGTACTTAGAAAAATTGTTTTTCAAAATGGCATCATAATTCATGATGTCTTCCATTTTTAACTGTATAAAGTGATCCTCACTAGGATTGTTATAATACAAAGTCACAAATGCCCAAACAGCTCCTCCGGATAGATAGATTTTCTTTTTTTGCAGCGACATTGGCTTTGTAGTCAGCATCTCAGTTATTTTTTCTCTTAAAAGAGGGGCATAATTAAATGCTTTTTCATTGTACACCTGAATGTCCTCCATTTCTCTTGGAATCACAATTGTTTTATTAATCGCTTCTGTAAGGGTAATGGTTCCAAAATCTAATTTTAAAGGAAAAAATTCAAATTTATTATCATTAAGTACATCTACGTAGCCTCCTTTTGTATTGCCGCCTCCAATATCAAGAATAATGGCATCATTATATTCTGTAGGAGGAATAGAGCCTTTTAGCAGCATTTTGCCTTCAGCGTCGGCTGTAATAAAATCAAGTTCTTTATTGGTTAAAACTTTAATTTTATCGATCAGGGACTGTGTGTTTTGAGCTAATGCAACTCCGGAGGAAGCTACCACAAAAATATTTTCATCCGCAACATTATATTTGTTTCTGATTTTGGCAAGATTTTCAACAACTACTTTTCCTGCATTATTAATATCTGCTTCTGCAAGATTGCCGTCAATAGAAATACCTTTTGCTATACCAACATTTTCTGTCCAAAAAGCTATAATGTCGTAATCTCCCTTTTTGATATTGTTTACATCTATTACTGAAATCTTAATTCCTTTGCTGCCAATTTCAATTCCTGCATATGTATTCTTTTGTCCAAATGCTCCAAAAGAAATGGTAAGGGCGAAAAACAGGAAGAAAAATGATTTCAACAAGTATTTTTTTTGCATTTTATTCTTATTATTAATTCTTAATTTGTTTTTTATTTCAGTAGTTACGTAATATTTGAAATTAAGGTTTGATAATGAGCTGGTTATTTTTAAATAGAAATATGTAGTTTGGATTTACTTTCTTTATACTATATTGCCGGCTGTAATATTGATCATTCCTGTTATTCTGAATATTGCAGTGACATTTGAAATAAATAACATGCAAAATTAGTTTTTATCTTTCTGCCTGTTTGTAGCTAATTTCTAAAATGCCTGTAGAATTAATTCTACATAAAATGGATTGGTTTATGACAATTTAAAAAAATAGAAAGTCAATATTTAAGAAGTTTTTTTAGGTTTAAATTTTCCTTTAAATTACAAGTTCACCTCACTATTTTATGAATGTGATTATATTTTGAAGAGAATAGATAATAGGCTAGTGCAGAAAAAGTAAATAGTTTTCTGATGTAATCTGTGGATGATAGAAAAGTGAAATCAGAATTCAGGGAGAGATTCTGTTGTATCGAAAGGAATGCTGTTTAAAAAGGTAAAAAGAGATTAGTTTTTATAAATATTTAAAATTTCAACCAATCTTACGATATTCGTAATTCCAAGTTTATCAAATATTCTTGTTTTAAAAGTGCTTACAGTAGACATTTGAATGTTTAATTTGTTTGAAATTTCAAGATTTCCTTCTCCGTTTCCCAGAAGTTCTGCTACTTCAATCTCTCTGTCTGATAATTTTTCAAGTGGATTGATAGGATTTTTGGATAAGGCATTCTGTAATATCGCTTCTTTCACAACATCACTAATATATTTTCCGTTTTCCAGAAGTAATTGTACTGCTTTTATGATTTCTTCGTCTTTACTGTATTTATTCAGGAAGCCATTTGCGCCCGCATGTATATAACGCAATGCATATCTGGACTCATCATAGGCAGAAAACATCATTATCAGTAAATCGGGATAATCCAACCTGATTTTTTCAACCATTTTGGTACTGTTTCCGCCAGGAAGATTGATGTCTAAAAAAATTAAATCCTGCTTTTCTTTCAATATAATAAGCAAAGCTTCAAAATTATCAGCATGCGAGATAGTTACTTTTTCAAAAGCTTTTTTTAACAGAACAGAAACACCATGTCTTACTACACTATGGTCATCAACTAATACTATCTTTAAATCCTGATTCATTTTTAATGGTGAACTATATTGCTTATTAAATTATTTTAGAAATTAAGAAGAAATAATCTGTAAAATTGCAAATATAGTACTGGATAATTGAATTATACAATTTGAATGCACATTTAACAATAGTATAAAGATATAGCCAGTAAAAAGATAAATTAGATTGGGATTGGCTGCTAAAACCATTTCAGAAATGTATTTGTTTTTATGTTTTTTTTTGAAAATAACCTCATTAGCCTGAATTATTTTAAATCTTCGTGTAATTTATTTTCAGCAGTAAATTTTCGAATAAAATTTCTGTTCTTTGCAATCTGGTAAATCTTATTTAAGAAATGAATAAGCAAAAATCAACTGCTGACTTTAAAGATAATATTATCGTATAAATCAGGTTAGAACCAGTAATCACATGAAATGGATAACAAAAAGTTTATAATAAGTTTAAAAAAAGGTAATGAAGCTTCTTTTAAGAAAGCTTATCTTGACTACTATGATAAACTGATAAACATTGCCAGACGATTTAATTTTACTGTCCTTACACCGCAGGATTTTGTTCAGGAAACTTTTCTGCGATTATATAACAAAAGGGAATTACTGAATGAAGAGGTGTTATTGAATAAACAATTGTTTACTATATGCAAAAACATCATTATAAATCATCTCAACAGAGAAAATAAAATTATCCAACTTGATCCCTTACAGTTCGAAATGGTGCAGGAGGAAGCAGAAACTGACTTTTTTGAAGAAAGAAAGGAAAAACTACAGAACTTTATAAATCTTCTTCCGGAACAGCAGCAAAAAATATTTACCTTACACAAACTGGAAAACCTTAGCTATAAGGAGATTGCAGCAATTACTGATCTTTCTGAAAAGACAATTGCCAATCATATTTATCTTGCCAGTAAATTTATTCGAAAAAAAGTCGAAGACCTTTAGGAACTTTTATGTTCTCGTTTGTTATAGATATAAACAGAACACAAAATGCATATCGAAGCATATAAAACAAATGTAAGAACTAAGAAAGATGCAAGCTTAATTGTCGCTCTTTTACAGTTTATTATTTCTGATTGTATTATATATTTTGATTTCAAAAATCGTCAAAGAATTCTGCGAATCGAAACCAACAGGGATATTAAGGAAATGGTATATCGTGTTTTTAACAAGCAGGGATTTTATTGTCAAAAACTTTAATGCTCAGAAAATATGGACGAAAAGAAAATAGAAGAAGAATTAAAAAAAATCTGGGATGAAACACCCGTTTCAAATTCTGATAATGAAAAAGAGATTTCATGGGCAGAATTTCACTCTAAAGCCTTTACTCCAAAAAAGAAGAAATTTAAAATTTGGCGTTATGCAACTGCAGCTGCGGTTTTAGTTTTAATGAGTGTCGGAACGGGAATGTACTTAAGCAGAGATTTTTTGCAGAATGATGTTTTTCTTGCTTCAACAGTAATTGAAAATACAACTATAAAAGTAAAAACGATTTTACTGCCAGATAGTTCTAAGGTAGAATTAAGCCCAAATTCTAAAATTGCTTATGCTAATAATTTTGTAAAAAACAGAAAAATTGAAATGCATGGTGAAGCTTATTTTAAAGTAAGAAAAGATAAAGAACATCCGTTTCAGGTGGTTTGTAATGAAACGACCACTACAGTATTAGGAACTTCCTTCACCGTAAAAGAATCGAATCAAAGAGAAGTAATTGTTGCCCTTTACGAGGGAAGCATTCAGTTGAGCGTGAAAAACAACAACAATAAATGGATACTGAAACCGGGTGAAAAATTCACCTATAAAAATAATATTGCTTCAGTAGCTAAATTTGATAGATTCATGGATTTCGAAAATCAAAAATTAAGCGTAGTCACTAATTACATCGAATCAAATTATGGCTATAAAGTGATTATTCCAAAAGAATATTACAACCAGCGCATGACATTCAGAATCAATAAAAAAGAAGATTTAAAAACGATTTTGGAATTAATATCAGAAATGTATAACCTAAACGTAGAAGTAAATGAAAAAATAAAACAGATTACTTTTCAATAGAAAAGAAAAGGATGCACTAGCCGCGAAACTACACATCCTCCTCATAGTAAAGGGTAGTATAGAACTATCCCATTTAATAATTTTCAAAAATACAAAAATTCATGAAGCATATAATTTCAGCATGCTTTTTTTTATTCAGTTTGTCTGTAGTCTCTCAAAATGTAACGGTAGCTGTTGATAAAACAGTAACCTTAAAAGAATTATTTAAACAAATTGAAAACCAAACCGACTTTAAATTTGCCTTTACAGATCAAATTGATACGAATCAAAAGTATTTTACCAAAAAAAACAGCTATACCAATATCAGGGTTGAACAACTTGTTTATGAGCTGAATAAGACTGGAACAATCGAGTTTTCAATTGTAGGCAATAATATTTTTGTCAAGCAGAAATCTTCAAAAACAAATAAAAAAAAAAGTAAGTTAACAGGTTATATTCTTGATAACCAAAATGAATCTGTTATTGGCGCTAATGTTTTTATTAAGGAAATTGAAACAGGCACAACGACCGATAAAAACGGAATGTTTTCTTTTGAGTTAGAGAAAGGAACTTATACCATTTTGATTAGTTACGTGGGATTTAAAAATCAGGAAAAACAAATAACAGTTTCTGATGATGTAAGAATTGATTTTAGTCTGGATTCAGATAGTCAGCAATTAGAGCAGGTTATTGTAACCAGTTCCAAAGCAGTCGATGTAAAGAATACTCAAATGAGTGTCAATAAGCTTTCAATGGCTGAAATAAAAAGACTACCGACTGCTATGGGAGAACCGGATCCTTTAAAATCATTATTGACTTTGCCAGGTGTTACGAATGCAGGAGAAGCTTCTTCAGGTTTTAATGTTCGGGGAGGTGCTGCTGATCAAAATTTGATTCTTTTAGATGGTGCTCCTGTTTACGGTGATTCTCATTTGTTTGGTTTCTTTTCCATTTTCAATGCCGATGTTGTAAGCGGATTAGACTTATACAAAGGGGGAATTCCGTCTAAATTTGGAGGACGCGTTTCCTCAGTTCTTGATGTAAGTCAGCAAACGGGAGATCTAACGGATTATAAAGTTAGTGGAGGTATTGGTCTTATTTCAAGCCGCCTTATGGTACAAGGCCCTATAAAAAAAGATGTGGGTTCGTTTATTATTGCAGGACGCGCTTCGTATGTGCATTTATTATTACAAGCCACTGATATTAAGAGTTCTGTTATGTTTTATGATCTTAATGCTAAGTTCAATTATCGTTTGGGAGCCAAAAATACAATAGCTTTTTCCGGTTATATGGGAAATGATTTATTTGATATTAACAATTTTTTCGCCAGTACATACGGTAATGCTATGGGAACTTTTAGCTGGAAACATAAATTTTCGGATAATTTAAACACGAATCTTTCTGTTTTTTACAGTGACTATAAATTTAATCTGCAAATACCATTTCAAAAATTTGAATGGGACAGTAAGATTACCAATTATGGGCTTAAATACAACTGGAATCAAACGATATCAGATAATTTTAAACTGAACTATGGGATTGACGGTTTGTATTATGATTTTAATCCGGGAACTATACAGCCTTATGGTACTGGTTCACAGTTTAATTACAATCAATTAGATAAAAAATATGCTTTAGAAACTTCTGCCTATCTTGATGTAGAACAGCAGGTTACAGAAAAGCTGAATCTTCGCTACGGTCTTCGTTACAGTATGTTTAATCGCTTAGGTAACGAGAATATCAGTACGTACCAAAATGGACAAGCGGTAGTATATAATCCGTTGTATCATATTTATGAAGAAGGAACTCCAACCGGAAGTAAATATTATGGAAAAGGGAAAACCATCAGCAATTTTAATAATTTTGAACCACGATTGGCATTATCATATGCTTTTAATGATGAAACTTCAGTAAAAGCAAGTTATAATAAGATGGCGCAATATATTCATATGCTGTCGAATACCCGTGCTCCGTTGCCTATGACCATCTGGACACCAAGCGGACCTTTTACAAAACCACAATTACTGGATCAATATGCAGCTGGATATTTTAAAAATTTTATGGAAAGTGAATACTCTTTTGAAGGAGAATTATTTTATAAAAAGATTAAAAACCGTATTGATTATATTGACGGTGCAAGTCTCTTGGGAAATAATAATATTGAGCAGGATATCCTGAACGGAAAAGCAAGATCATACGGTATGGAATTGTTATTTAGAAAAAATACCGGTCGTTTTACAGGATGGGTTTCTTATACTTTATCCAAAGCTGAACAAAAAACGCCTGGCAGAACAGCTGAAGAACCTGGAATTGCCAATGGCGATTGGTATTTGTCAGGCTATGATAAGTTGCATAATCTGAATGTTACCGCAAATTACGAATTCAATCCTAAATGGTCTTTTAATGCTAATTTCTCCTTACAATCAGGTCAGCCTATAACATATCCAAACGGTTATTATGAATTTGGTGGAAGGAATATACCTAATTATACGTTGAGAAATGCAGATAGACTTCCTGCATATCATCATTTGGATATTGGTGCGACTTATACCCCTAAACCGGATAAAAAGAAAGGGTGGCAAAGCTATTGGGTATTTAGTATTTATAACCTTTATAACAGACAAAATGCCGCATCGATGATGTTTTCACAAAATGAGGACACGAGGGCGAATGAGTCAAGCCGACTTTCTATTTACGGATTAGTACCAGGTGTTTCTTATAATTTTAAATTTTAATAGCATGATAAGATTAAAAAAATACAATTTTAAAAGTAAAACAATTACTTTATTTAGCCTTCTTTTTGTTTTGCTTTTTTTATCCTGTTCCGAAATTGTTGAACTTGATTTAGAAGCAGGAGATTCTAAAATAGTGATTGATGCTGAGATACTTTGGGAAAAAGGAACAAGCGGTAATCAGCAATCAATAAAAATAACCAGAATGGCTCCTTATTACAATGCTGAAGTACCAAAGGTATCAGGAGCACAGGTAAGAGTTGAGAATAGTAATGGAGCTATTTTTACATTTAATGAAACCGAACCTGGTTTATATGTCTGTACTGATTTTGTTCCCGAAATTAATATGGATTACACATTGTTTGTACAAATAGATGGACAAAGTTTAACAGCTAAAGAAAAATTAGTATCTGTGGTGCCTATTGACAAAATAGAGCAGGAGTTAATCAATGATATAACAGGTCCTGATTTTATTGTAGTATCATTTTATTATAAAGATCCGGTTGATGAGGTGAATTATTATCTGACTGATTATAAGAGTGATTTGTTTTTTTCTCCCGAATATGCATCATCAAGTGATGAATTTGTTAATGGAAATGAAATAAATGAAAAATTCGGAGATACTGATTTAAAGACAGGAGAAATTGTGGAAGTAACACATCGTGGTATTTCTAAAAACTTTTATAATTATATGAATTTAGTTTTAGAGGCTGCAAGTTCAAACCCTTTTGGTGCAGTACCTGCCAATATCAGAGGAAATATAATAAATACAACAGATTCTGATAATTTTGCACTGGGTTATTTCAGGATTTGTGAAGCAAACCATATTTTATATACAGTAAAATAAAACTAATTAGAGGTTGATTTTTACATCTGGCATATATACTATTATGTCAGATGTATTTATTGCTTAATTAATTAATTAATTAATAAACATAAGTTATTTTTTGCGCTACCTTTCATGTTTATAGAGTTAACATGTTAAACTAAAATAGTTGACTTTTGCACAAGTTAAAATCATCAATTAATCCTTATAAATGCATTTCAAATTCCTGTTGTTTTTTTTGATTTTATTTTCAATCAAGGCAAATTCCCAAATTCTGGAGGAAAAGAAAAATTTCCGGGCTGCAGATTCACTATTAAAAGAACCTAGTTTTTCTGTTCACCGGGACAACTATTTTTTGACAGGAGTACCGGTAGATACCGATATTACGCGCAACACTGCAGATATAAAATATCAGGTAAGTTTTAAACTCCGATTGAAATCAACGCCATTATGGGGTGGTTTTTATCCTTATTTAATGTACACCCAAAAGGCTTTTTGGGATATTTATGCCAGCTCAAAGCCATTTGCCGAAATTAATTTTAATCCGGGAGCAGCCATTGTCCGCCCATTTTATTTGAAAGGAGGAAGGCTGACCTATGCAGCCATCTCTTTTGAGCACGAATCAAACGGAAGGGATTCTATTTATTCCAGAACCTGGAACATGCTTGCCTTCTCTTTAAAGTCACAGGTTTCTCCTCGATGGACTGTCGGAATCAGAGGATGGTTTCCGATTGTTGATAAAGAAGACAATCCAGGACTTACTAAATATGTGGGTTATGGTGAAGCAAGTGCAACGTATCAGATACAACCCGGGCGATGGAGTGCAGATGTTCTTTTTAGAAAAGGAAGCGGTCTTATCAATTATGGTTCTTTACAGACACAGGTTAATTGGAGACCTTATAGAAATGAAAATTACTACCTGACACTTCAGTGGTTTGTAGGATATACGGAAAGTTTGATTGATTACCAGGAACATAGCAGCATGGTGCGTTTAGGGTTTGTAATCAAACCTGAAAATATGGGAATTTTTTAGATTATCACAATACTCCGGTACTTCAGTTTATATTCTTAAACATCTAATTTTTTGAAAATGCAATTCTTATCAACATAAGTCAGCATTTTAGTAAATTACATATAAACTTATTTTTTTAAACCCTGAACTGAATCAATCATGTTATTGATTTTCGTCAGAATTTGTTTTTCATAAACGTCCTGCCACTCATCGCTTTTTTTTCCGGAACCGAAATTTTCGCTGATAATATAACTTTTTATGAAATGACTTTTTTTCGCACCCAGACTGTAATGCCAGCTTCCCATTTCGGAGCTTACAAAAAAAACAGCTTCCTCTAGTTTCATAATTTTTTTCTTTGCAGAAAAAGGACTCATTCGGTAAACTGAATTATCTCTCAGATCAAAAGTATAACGGATTTTCGCTGTGATCATAATGTCATATAAACTATGAGCAACACCATAGGCTAATAAAATGTAGAGGGCATAAAATAAAGCTTCATCAAGCATTTCCCTGAACAAAGGCAATAGAATTGCTGCAGCAAAAATACCCGCTAACATCCTTTGCGATAATTTTTGTAATGGTTTTGTAGGCTGAAACGAAAACCAATTTAAGTTTTCTTCGATATTATATTTTTCCCGAATGTTCATTGTTGTCCAGTATTTCGTCTATTTCGTTTGCCAGATTCTGCATTGCTTTCGCTGTAAAGCCCTGAGCAATCAATATGCTTTTGTCTTTTCCTTCTTTTAGATAATTGATATTCAAAGAAGTATTGATTGTAATAAAAAAATGCTTCATTCTTATCAGTTCAAAATTTTGAAAATCTTGTAGCATAATCGGAACAGGTTTGCCAATAAGCCCCACTTTTACAATTATTACTTTTGTATCCAAATCGATAATAACGTGTTTTGACCAAATGGAAATAATACAGCATATGGACAAAACACCAAATATCCAGAACATAGGCATATTATTGATCCAGATTCCGCCCACGGCAAAGGCAGCAAGTCCTAAACTTATTAATAAAACAAATCCCAATTCTCTTTTCATGACATATTTATTGCCTTCTCTCGTAAAATATTTAAGCTGTTTCATTTTGATTATTCTAAAGTTACACCGTCAATAATTAATGTTTTGCAATTCAACGATAAATAGGAACTCGAATAATCACCATTTAACTGATCACTCAGCGCATCTAAAGTCGCGCCTTTAAACTCAAATTTTCTCGATGGAGTTTGTCCATAGGTATCAATGATTGTCAATTCTCCGTCGACTCCGTTTTTATTCTTAACAAAAGCACCTAACAAAGCGATATTTTGCTTTTCAAAATCAATGGAGAGATAATGGCTTTTCGAATCGGTTTTTTCTAATGGATCTTTTTGGACTAAAGCTGAAGGTCTTGTAAAAGAAGCCGTGGCAGAACGGACAGTTGCTGTAATGGTTTTGTTACCATCTTTTACAGTCATTTCTATTTTTGTACGTTTTTCTTCTACCTGTCCGTGACTGATTTGGCTCAGAAAACAAAAGAGAAGTAATACTATTGAAAGGAATTTCTTATTCATGATACAATTGTTTTTAAAATAATTTAATAGAACAAGATTACTCGATACGCAAATCAATAACAATTGGGAATTGGTAAATGGAGCGATTAGGTTTTTATTCGGTTAGTTCAAAAATATATCAGGAAAAAGGGAGTTTTCCAGGTCTTCTCAAGATTTAATTGTTGATTTTTTATCGTTTGAAAACCCTGATAAAATGTTTGGTAAGTCTCATCACAATTTGTACTTTGGCAATAATTACGATTATTTATGGTCCAAATTTTCACATCTTATTTTCAAAAAAAGAGACAAATTCAGTGCATTTTTTATGTGTTATTTTCTTTCTTATTGACAGCCGAAATTCAGGCACAAAGCATTTCTTCTATAGAAAAAATGGCAAGTCAGGGTTATGCGAAACGTTTTTCGGACACTGTTGGTTCTCTTAAAATTCAGCATCAGGCTCTTCGTTCGGCTATAAAAAATAAAAATAAGGAAGATGAAGTAATTTGTTATGCATATCTGGCATTGACACAAAGACGTCTGTTGCATCTAAAAGAATTTATCCATTATGCGGATACGGCCTATTATCTTTCGCAGAAAATAAAAGATGTCAGGGCTAAAGCACACGCAGCTTCTGCAATGGGCTCTTTAAAATCGTATATAGACGATAAAGCTCAGGCGATTAATTATTCTTTGGAAGCCTATAAATTATTTTCAAAAATTGAAGCACACGATCAATGTGCCAAAATAGCTTCGGATATCTCCTATCTTTTTTCTCCGGCATCACCTCCAAAAGTCGAAAAATATGCGAAAGAAGCCATGGTTCATGCTGCAAAATCCGGTGATCCCGAAAGCCAGTTGTACGCAAGGTTAGCTTTTGGAAGCTTTTTGACCGATCAGCTGGAAACAGGTGGAATAGAGGAATGGAAAACTGCCATGGATTTTTTTAAGGAAACCGTTTCTTTGGCAGAAAAAAATGCTGATAAAATTGTCAGCAAGAGTAATATCGGAATTGCTTATATCAATCTTGCCGATCTTTATACCAAAGGCCCGCAGCCGATTGACGAAAAAGCTTTTCTGAAGAACCTTGAAAAAGCAACTGCAATTGCCAAAAAGTACAACGTAAAAATTATATACAGAAGTGCGATTGGGCTTAAAGGATATTACTTTACCCAAAAAGGGGATTATATAAAAGCAGAACTTCTTTTTATGGACGGAATCAATTACCAAAAAAGCCTTCCGTATACTGATAATTATCTGCTGGCCACTTTTTACAGCTGTTTAAAAGACGTGTCGGTAAAACGAAAAGATTTTCAGGCTTATTATGGTTATGATACGCTTTATGCAAAATACAATCAGTTAAAATACAATGAGTCAACGCAATCTAAACTCCAAAATGCCGAGGCCAGATATGAATCTTCCAAAAAAGCAGAACGTATAAAACAGCTGGAACTCGAAAACGAATTACAGCAGAAAAATAAGTTGTTGGGCTATGCCATTGCCGGAGTTTTACTGATCGGATTAATATTTATGTATCGATCCTATTATTACCGCCAGCGCTATTATCAGAACAGAGAAGATTTTTTAAAGCAGGAACAGGCCAACAGTGAACTAAAAGTACAGCTGATGGAAAAAGAAACTATCGAAAATCTTTCGGCAAGATTATCATTAGAAAGGCGATTGCTGCGTTCACAAATGGATCCGCATTTTATTTTTAATGCTTTAGGCAATATTCAAAGTATGATTTTGCAAAAAGATACCATTCCGGCGGTTTCTTATCTGAATAAATTTGCAAAGCTGACCAGGCAGGTTTTAGAACAGTCCCGAAAGGAAGTCATTTCTCTGGAAGAAGAAATAAATACCCTGAAAAATTATATTGAACTCCAGCAGCTCCGCTTAAACAATGGTTTTGATTATGTAATTGAATGTGATGATACCGTTGAAACCGATATTTTGATTCCACCCTTATTGATTCAGCCTTTTGTAGAAAATGCCGTCGAACATGGCTTGAAGCCACAGGAAAATAATGTACGCGGACGAATTGAAATTTATTTTAAAGAAGACGAAACAAAGCATAATTTAATCTGCGCGATTAAGGATAACGGAATTGGACTGGCTGCTTCCAGAAAACTAAAAATTAACGAAACACATCAATCTTTATCCACAACCATTACCGATGAACGATTGGCAAAAATGCAAAAAGATAATCCAAACGCGGGTTTTAGTGTAAAAGAAAGAGATCCTGAAACAGATGGACAGGGCTGTATAGTAACTTTAAATATTCCAATATTGTAATGATATACAAGACTTTAATTATAGAAGACGAATATCGATTAAGAGAAGCTTTGTCGATTATGCTGGAAATGGTAGCAGCTGATACTATCCAAATCATTGGGTATGCTGAAAGCGTTGAAGAAGCCACAAAAATGATTGACAGGCTCAAACCTGATCTCGTTTTTATGGATATTATGCTCAAAGACGGAACGGGATTTGAAGTTCTTCAGCAAATTTCCTTTAATGCTTTTCATCTCATATTTACAACGGCTTACGAGCAGCACGCCATTAATGCATTTAAGTATAGTGCTGTCGATTACTTGCTTAAGCCAGTAGATCCGCAGGAACTAAAGACAGCAATTGAACGTATTGCGATATTGCAGGAAAGGGTTCTCGAAAAACAGCAGATTACCGAATTGCAGACCAACCTTTCTAAAACACCGGACCGAATCGTTTTGCCCACCCATGAAGCGATGTATGTCGTGAAATTAGAACAGATTTTAAGATGTGAAACTTCCGGTTCTTACACTACTTTTTTCCTAACTGATGGACGAAAGATAATGGTTTCCAAACCACTCAAAAATTATGAGGATATTTTGGTTCCGCCGGTATTCTTTCGTGTGCATCAATCGCATCTGATCAATGTAAATTCCATTTTGAGCTATTCCCGCGAAGGAATGATTCACATGAACGACAAATCGGTTGTGCCCATTTCAAGAGCAAAAAAAGAGCAGTTTTTTAAATTGATGAAAGAAGAAATTTAATTAAGCAGCTGTTTTTCCGCATATCGGTTCAATTGCTGCAAATACCAACCAAAAGCTACCTATGACAAAGTGATTGTTTTGTCTTCCTGCCATTGTATCTATTTTTGAACCGAACTAATAATTAGAACAATGAACAATAAAACCTTATCAATCCTGAGCTATATCACCATTATTGGTTGGATCATAGCCTTCGTAAAAAGCAAAGACACAACCCCAAAAAGCGATCTTGTCACCTATCATCTTAAGCAGGGCTTCGGAATTTTTCTATTTTCTTTTGCAGTAAATATTATACTTACTGTAGTCGTGTTCACGGTTACATCGCTTTATTTTCTTAACTATATTGGTTATGCTATTTTTATTCTGTGGATTTTCGGAATAATAAACGCAGCCAACGAACAAAAGAAACCAATTCCGGTTATCGGAAAAATGTTTGAAGATAAATTTAGTTTCATCAACTAAAATATTTTTTTAAATTTTATATTGAATTTACTTGTAGAACCTAAGCAAATTCCAGTCACATTAAGCCACTTATCGAGTGGCTTTTTTGATGAAAAGCGGTTTTATATTTTCCTGTTGAATGAATCTGTTTTCAAAATATTAATTCAGATTTTTAATTCAAATTAGTACTATTTCACTATAAGAGGATAGTTTTTCTACTTTTTTACATTAGATTTAGAACCGATTTTTGAGAGCATGATACATATTTAAGTTAGCATTATCAAATTCAAGAGTCAATAACTATAACAGCCTTAACCAACTACCATGAAAATTAAAAGACACTTTTTTTCTAAAACATTTGTGATGTTCCTTTTTATTTTATCAGTAATGACAATCAACAATGTTAACGGACAAAATCAAAATATCAAAAACGATATATTCTGGAATGACAACGAAGGAAAACCATTAAATAGTCAGGGAGGCGGCATCTTTAAATTCCCCGATCCTATTACCGGAGAAATAAAATATTACTGGTATGGCGTTCATTATGAGGAAGCCAATAGTTACAGAAACGCGCCTTATATTACGTATCCTAACGCTACTTTTCATTCGGTTAACTGTTATAGTTCGACAGATTTGGTCAATTGGAAATTTGAAGGAGATGTCATTACAAAAGACGAGGTTAACAAGTCAGGAAGAACATGGGTAGGGCGCTTGGGTGTTGCCTTTGTTAAAGAACTAAATAAATATGCGCTATTTGTTCAGCATGGAAGTGAGGTATTGATAACGGTTTCTGATTCACCAACCGAAAAATTTATCTGGCATCAGAAGATAAACATGGAAAAAATGATAGGAACCAGTAATACTGGCGATCAAACCGTATTTACAGATGAGGATACCGGAAAGTCCTATCTGATTTATTCCTACGGAAAGGGGAGAAATAAAATTTATGTTTCTGAAATTGGTGTAAAGGATGGTAAAGTAAATCTTTTGGATTGCACGCAGATTTTCAAGGGTGAAAGCAGGGAAGGAAATTGTATGTTCAAATACAAAGACAAATATTATATGTATGCTTCCAATATATATGGCTGGGATGGCTCTTTTGCCTATTATTTGGTGGCTGATGACATTAGGGGGCCTTATTTGCCAGCCAATGAAATGCTTGTGACCAAAGGAAGCTCTGAAGATTTTGCACATGTTTCCCAAACCGGTTTTTTTGTTTCCGTAAAAGGAAGCAAGCAGGAAACTATAGTGTATTGCGGTGATCGATGGTCAGATTTTGCAGGAAACGGATTGGGTTACAACCAGTGGTGTCCTATGTCTTTTGATGGAAGTGTACCTTATTTTAATTCACTTAGCTCCTGGAATATTAATGCCAAAACAGGTACATGGAAAGTAGCGAAAGACAATAATTATGTGATGAACGGAAGTTTTGAAGCTGATAGAAGGTATATGCCAAGTCCTGTTAAACCTGTCCAAATAAAACTGACTGGCTGGAATGATGAGGTCATAGAAGGAAACAAAATTGGATTGGACAGTATTAATTCTCCGGTAATCAATTATTTTAATACAGAAGCGGACAGGAAAATTGCAATAGGAGAGAAAAGTTTAAACATCAGTGATAAGATTAATTTTAAACGAAAAATGTTCCAAACCATTACTTCTTCTCCTTATGTTAAACTTGAAAATGGTGTATATAACCTTACGGCTAAAGTTAAAAATACAAGTGGTTTTAAAAATCTGGAAATGTATGTTGTAAGCAATGGCAAAAGGCTCAAATACACGATTGAACAGGAAAACACATCATGGAAAACAATAAGTATTTTAAATATTACGGTTAAAGGAGAGAAAGTAGAAATCGGTTTTTTGGCTGATGGTATGGCAAATACTTCTTGTCAGATTGATGATGTGGTGTTTGTAAGAAAATGATTTTTAGTTATTTATCTACAATATCCAATTCATTGTTGTTGGCAATGCCCCAGCTGATTCCAAGAAAGGAGACCAAATTGTCTGTTTTTTCAAAATTTTTACCAAAACCACCCGTAATGGTAAATCTTTCGTTGATCTTATATTTTAAATTACCGACCGATCTATAATTATCTTTCTGGTTGGTCCTGTTGATGTATTCATAAGCAATGGCAAAGTCGTTAAATTGCAATTCAACTTTGGCTCCTAAATCCAGGTTTTTTTCTTTTTTATAAGATAGAGCAGTTGTGTCATAAATCATTTCATCAATCAAATATCTGGAGTATTGATAAATAGTAAGATAATTGTTATTGACTTTGCTTAATTTGAAATTGGCGCTTAATGTCAGCCAGGCACCGTATCGGCCAAATCGTCCCGACTTAAATTCATTTTCATCAAAAAAATGATTGTAAGCCGTTGCAATATCCGCGGTAAAAACCGGCTTTGAAGCTTCAAGAGTATCCACTACTGCATATATTTCAGTAGTCAGTTTTTTGTATTCCTCTAACTTGGATAATTTATTGATTTGGTCTAAATTCCATTTATTGTATTCGGCAGTTCCGGATTCGTATGGGTTTTGATTAAGGGTTAACTGTTGGTCTGTTATTTCCTTAAACCTTTCCAATTTTAGAAGAAGATTAGCAATGGATTCCTGTCTCTCTTTTCTGTTGACAGTTACAAGATTAGTTCGGATTCCAACAGATACATTCTGAATAGTATCTTTTTTTACTGAAGCCATTGAAAAGGATAGATTCTTATAGGGTTTGGAATAACTTTTTTGATTTTCTTTGATAACATAATCGGTTAGGTTTCGTCCTTTGTTGGCAAAGACCCAATAGGGAGTAAATTCCAACGCATAATCAGTGGGAAAACCGCTGTTTCCGGAACTTATGCTATTGATCAGACTCAGGGTAAAAGCCTGTGTCGTAGAGGGGGTACTGATAATGGTTGGTGAATAATCTAATAGGGTAAAAGCAGGAGCATTTGGAAGCTCCAAATCAGTTATTTTAATAGCATTGGATTCCTGCGAAAAGATTTTAAAAGTGACTAAAAACAGGATTATTATTGATTTCGTTTTCATTTGATTTCAATTATTTTAGTTACCAGCAAAATGGTTTTGTCATCAGATATTATCACTTCCTCTTTCACACATTTGTAGATTTTGCTGACATGAAAACTTCCGGGTTTGTCATCATCTTCAAGTAAATGATAATGTATTTTCAATTTTTCTATAAATTCATCTGTGTCTTTTATTTTCTGCAAATCGAAATAAGTCGATATGATGATTCTGTATTTATCTTTAAATTCAATTGTTTGGCCAACTTCAAAAAAAGCAATATTACCGTCTCCGGGAGTAGAATCCTGAATGGTTGTCTTTTTCCACGTGCCGATTTCTTCTTTCTCAACCCATGTTCTGGATAAGTATTTGTAATCAAAATTAACTTCTAAAAATAATTTTGATTTTGTAGCTTCTTTGGTTTCGAAAGTTTCCATGATATTAAATAATAAAATTCCAGCTGATTTTTAGACAGAATAAAATTACACAAATGCTTCTTATTCAGGACATAACAAACCGATATTTATTTTGTGTTTTATTTTCGGATTGATATTAAAAACAAAAAACCTGCAAATGTAAGTCTGCAGGTTAAAATTATTTATTCAAATCGATTGGAAAGATTATATTTAATTTATCCATCTGTCTACAATTATTTTAAAGGTTTCCTTGTACTGTTCACCAACAGTTATTTCGGTAGCATTTATAAATATGGAATTCTTGCTGATAGAATTTATTTTGTCCAGTGAAACAATATAAGAGCGGTTAATACGCATAAATCTTGAGGAAGGTAATTTTTCCTCCAACGCTTTTAGGGATATAAGTGAGAGTACGGTTTTTTGAGAATCGGTGAGATGAACTTTTACATAATCTTTTAGACTTTCAATATATAAAACATCTTTTAGAGAAATTCTAACCCATTGATATTCTACCTTTAAGAAAAAAAAGTCATCGTCTGTAGTTATAGGCTGGTATTGATTGGAAGATTCTTCTGTTATTTGGAGTATCTTATTGGCAGCACGCAGGAATTCCTCATAACTAAAAGGTTTTAAGAGATAATCTACCGCATTGACCCGATATCCTTCAATAGCATAATGATTGTAGGCAGTAGTAAAAACAATTTTAGGTACTGGTCCGGGCTGCTCATGTAAAAGTCTCGCCAGTTCCATTCCGGTAAGATTCGGCATGTTGATGTCCAAAAACACAAGATCAGGCTGTTTTTCCTTAATCAAAGTCATCGCTTCGACTGCGTTATCACAGCTGGCAGCTAACTCTAAAAAAGGAGTCTGGTTAATAAAGGTCTCCACGAGTTTTAACGCCAGGGGTTCATCATCGACTGCTATACATTTCAATATTGCCATTAAACTAAATTTATTTGCAGTTTTACGTTATACTTACCGTTTTTGGCTATGCCGGATATCAGCATGTGTTTATGTGGATAAATTAAATGAAGCCTTCTTTTGGTATTCGTCAATCCGATACCGCCTTCATCTGTTGTTGAAGTTTTTTCAAAAAAAGTATTTTCTACTTCAAATATAAGATTGATTCCTTTTTGTCTGAGTTTAATATGTATTTCACTCTTATCAGTTGCATGAACTCCATGTTTAAAAGCATTTTCTACTAAAGGTAATAATAACATTGGTACAATAGGATAATCATTTAACTTTTCGGGTATATCGGTTGTTATGGTTAATTTGCTATTGGCACGAAGCTTCATCAAAGCTATAAAATCTTTCATGAATTCTACTTCCTTAAACAATGTAGTTCTTTCACCTTCTGTACTGTATAGTAAATAACGCATCATACGGCTCAAAGTATGGAGTGCACTCCGGGAATCTTCGATATTGCTGTAGGTAAGGGAATAAATACTATTAAGGGAATTGAAGAAAAAGTGCGGATTAATCTGTGCCTTAAGCATTGCCAGTTCCGCCATCGTTTTATCCTGTTCCAGTTTTTGTTTATGCTGTGCGGCTTTCTGCCAATATTGCAGCATCGACCAGCTTGTACTTATACCCAAAACCAATAAAGTGAGCATGAAAACATAATTGTCGAAAAAAGGATTTCTGTATTTTTTAAATCCAAGAACCACACTGACCTTGGTATGAAGATCCGTTTGAGATGTATATACATAAGCAATAACCTGCATTACAAAAATGGCCAAAAATGCCCAGGCCAGAAAAGGCGAAGTATGGTTGGTGATGATGGTTTTGGGAACAATAATTTTGGCATTAGCATAAAACAGGACAATCAATAAAAACAGGATAATGATCTGCCAAAGCCAAAAGACAGACGGCAGTACAACATTCCAGGTAATAGGAATATAAAATAGCATGATAAAGCCTAATAACAACCAGCTCAGAATGTGCAATCCGGTAAATAAATAAGGTCTGTAGAAATTAGTGGCCATTTTAAATTGTGTTTATACAGGCAATATTACATTTTATTAGATTACAAATTTAAACCAATCGCCCAAAATAGAATTACAGTCCTTAAAAACCATTTCAGAGCCGACGAGCTAAAAATTAAACACTTGTTTAATCTTAGGAAAATTCCATCGGTTCTAAGGGCATCTTTGTCGATTGTGCTTTGCTTTTCGTCTATTGGTAATTTTTCGTACTTTATATTTTATTTATTTTTGTTATCGTAAAAATAGAGAATAACACATTTTATCCAATGAATAAGCAATCCTTTTTAAGCATTTTAGCAGCATCAGTTATCATCGTCTCATGTGGTAAAAAAGATGACAAAGCGGCTCAGGCTGCAGCTGCACAAGTTAAAGAATATAAAACGCTGACTTTACAGCCAGAATCAGCTACTTTAAATACAGATTATCCCGCGAGCATACAAGGACAGCAGAACATAGAAATTCGTCCGCGTGTTGAGGGTTACATCGAAAAAATATATGTAGATGAAGGTGCAGTTGTAAAAGCAGGACAGCCATTATTCAAAATTAATGCTCCGGAATATGAACAGGAAGTCCGTACGGCAACTGCCAGTATAAAAAGTGCCCAGGCAGCGGTTAGTTCTGCAAGACTTGCTGTAAATAAAGTTAAGCCGCTTGTTGAAAAAGAAATCATAAGTAAATACGAATTAGAATCGGCACAATACAATTATGAATCGGCTATGGCAACTTTAGCTCAGGCCAATGCTAGCTTAGTCAATGCCAGAACAAATTTAGGCTATACAACCGTAACGAGTCCGGTAAATGGTGTTGTGGGATCAATTCCATTCCGTCTTGGAAGTTTGGTAAGTTCCAACAATGCAGATCCTCTTACGACCGTTTCCAGTATTGGAAATGTGTATGCCTATTTTGCCATTAATGAAAAAGTACTTCTAAACTTTACAAAAGGATCCGGAACGCTGGCACAAAAAATTAAGCAATTACCCGAAGTATCTTTATTACTTTCTGATGGATCAACTTATACCGAAAAAGGGCGTATTGAAACCGTAAACGGATTAATCAATACAGAAACAGGTTCCGTGAGCATCAGAGCGCGTTTCCCTAATCCAAAAGGAATTATCAAAAGCGGAAGCAGTACAACAGTAAGAATTCCAAGTGAAGTCAAAGAAGGATTAATTGTTCCTCAAAGTGCAACATTTGAACTTCAGGATAAAATTTTTGCTGTTACCGTTGGAAAAGACGGCAAAACGAAAAAT
>Ga0247805_1000106_pt1 | contig 62807 bp, 55 predicted proteins | sample UWRJL044104R1_FD_180930 | JGI IMG/M metagenome (GOLD analysis project Ga0247805, IMG submission 180930) | Plant litter microbial communities from Arlington Agricultural Research Station in Wisconsin, United States - UWRJ-L044-104R-1 | ecosystem: Environmental > Terrestrial > Plant litter >...
GTATTTTAGACGAATTTCTAACTTCTGTAAATCTTGCGATTCACCTTACTTTCTTTTTCTTTGTTCCAGGAATCTCTTCCCGGAACGGCTGTCAATTCAATATGTCTATGAACGTGTCTTCTATTTTCTCGCCCCTCGTTTCTCTCTCAAAGCGGGTGCAAAAGTACAACTCTTTTTCATTCCTGCAAGTCTTTTGCGAATTATTTTTCAAATTCCTCCAAAGCCTCAAAAATTTCCGAAGATCCATTGTTTTGCGGGTGGCAAAGATAAAAACTTTATCCCGATCCCGCAAATCTTTTTTTAGATTTCTTCCGATCTTTTTTCCAGTAAACGTATAAGAACCTTGCCTTGAATGCGGGTGCAAAAGTACACAAGAATTCCACTCCCGCAAGCTTTCAGCGTACTTTTTTTTGACCTTTTTCTCAAGGCGCTGGAAACGTGGCGCTTGGAGTCGGAAGTTTTTTACAGGGAATTGCAGGTGATGGCGGTTCGGGACGGGAGGGTGCCGCGGCCATTGGGAAGGTCTTTGTAAATCGGGGCATTTTCTCGTGGCTGGCATGCCCCTTTCCGGACGCAATCCTGGAAAAAAGGTTCCAGGAACACCAAAAGTCCTCCCAGGCAGCCCCGACTAAAGGGAAAATCCTTTTTGGTTTTTCTTTAAAAACAAAAAGATTTGGAAAGAAGGCGGGAATATGGGGTATTTCAAGCGGAAGTTTCGCTCCTTATATATTAAAGTAAGCGTACATTATGTATATGTATAATTATAGTACCTATATATATTGTATGTGTTTTGAGAAACTTCTATATTTGCGGTCATAAATTTTATACGATGATAAAGATTACGTTACCCGATGGGTCGGTTAAAGAGTTTGCGCAAGGCGTGACTCCGATGGATGTCGCAAAAAGCATTAGTGAAGGATTGGCAAGAAATGTTATTTCTGCTTCTTTTAATGGAACTACTGTGGAAACCGCAACGGAACTGACGACGGATGGGTCACTCATATTATATACCTGGAACGACAAGGACGGAAAGAAAGCTTTTTGGCATTCGACCTCGCACGTCATGGCGCAGGCTTTGGAGGAATTATTCCCCGGAATCAAACTGACATTAGGACCTGCAATTGAAAACGGCTTCTACTATGACGTGGATTTTGGCGATCAAAAGATTACTGATGCGGATTTCAAGAAAGTGGAAGATCGTGTTCTTGAGATTTCAAGAGGCAAATATGAATTCACTATGCGTTCAGTTTCCAAAGCGGAAGCGCTAGAGGTTTACAAGGATAACGAATATAAGACAGAATTGATTTCAAATCTGGAAGACGGGACTATTACTTTTTGTGATCACGCCGACTTCTTTGATTTGTGTCGTGGTGGCCATATTCCAAATACTGGAATCATAAAAGCTTTCAAGATCATGAGTGTTGCCGGTGCCTACTGGAGAGGAGACGAAAAGAACAAGCAGCTGACTCGCGTTTATGGAATTTCTTTCCCTAAACAAAAAGACTTGACTGATTATCTTGAATTACTCGAAGAAGCAAAACGTCGTGATCACAGAAAGCTGGGAAAGGAATTGGAATTATTTGCTTTCTCCCAAAAAGTAGGTCAAGGTCTGCCGTTGTGGCTACCAAAAGGTGCCGCTTTGAGAGACAGACTGGAGCAGTTTTTAAAAAAAGCACAAAAGAAAGCGGGATACGAACAAGTGGTTACACCACATATCGGACAGAAAGAGCTTTATGTTACTTCTGGACATTATGAGAAATATGGAGCAGACAGCTTCCAACCTATCAGCACACCAGCTGAAGGCGAAGAATTTCTATTGAAACCCATGAACTGTCCTCATCACTGTGAAATCTACAATGTAAGACCTTGGTCGTATAAAGATCTGCCAAAACGTTATGCTGAATTTGGAACAGTTTACAGATATGAACAGTCTGGAGAATTACATGGCTTGACCCGAGTACGTGGGTTTACCCAGGATGATGCGCATATTTTCTGTACTCCGGAACAATTAGATGAGGAATTCAAAAAAGTAATCGACCTTGTATTATATGTATTCGGATCTTTAGGATTTGAAAACTTTACTGCTCAGATTTCGTTGAGAGATCAGGAAAACAGAGCCAAATATATAGGTAGTGACGAAAACTGGGAGAAAGCTGAAAATGCGATTATCAATGCCGCAAAAGACAAAGGATTAAATACAGTTGTTGAATATGGCGAAGCAGCTTTCTATGGTCCTAAATTAGACTTTATGGTCAAGGACGCCTTAGGAAGACAGTGGCAATTGGGAACCATCCAAGTGGATTACAACCTACCAGAACGTTTTGACTTGACTTATAAAGGATCTGATAACGAATTGCACCGTCCGGTGATGATCCACAGAGCACCTTTTGGCTCAATGGAACGTTTTATAGCGATTTTACTGGAACATACTGCAGGAAATTTCCCAATTTGGCTGATGCCTGAGCAAGCTATTATATTGTCTTTGAGTGAGAAATATGAAAAATATGCTAAAAAAGTTTTAGATTTGCTGGAAAATCACGAAATTCGCGCCCTAATTGACAACCGAAACGAGACAATTGGAAGAAAGATTCGTGAGGCAGAAGTTCAAAAGTACCCGTTTATGTTGATCGTAGGCGAGGAAGAAGAGAAAAATGGTACTATTTCTGTACGTCGTCACGGACAGGAAGGAAAAGGAAATATCAGCGTTTCTATAGAAGAATTTGCTTCAATAGTGAACGAAGAAATAAAAAAGACATTAAAAACATTTACAGTTTAACTTAAATTTATAAAGCCATAGCAATAAGAAGCAACAGAGGTTACCAGCCTCGAGTAGAAAAAAAAGATGCACACAGGATAAACAATCTTATTCGTGTTCCGGAAGTACGCCTTGTGGGAGATAATGTGGAGCCAGGAGTTTATAAGATCTCTGAAGCTTTACGTATGGCAGATGAGCAGGAATTTGACCTGGTTGAAATTTCTCCAAACGCAGAACCACCTGTATGTAAGATAATGGACTATAAGAAGTTCCTTTATATGCAGAAGAAAAGGGAAAAGGAGCTTAAAGCAAAATCTACTCAAATTGTAGTGAAAGAAATTCGTTTCGGACCACAGACAGATGAGCACGATTATGAATTTAAAAGGAAGAATGCTGAGAAGTTTCTAAAAGAAGGTTCCAAATTAAAAGCATTTGTATTCTTTAAAGGGCGTTCTATTATTTATAAAGACCAAGGGCAAATCCTTTTATTAAGGCTTGCTACTGATCTTGAAGAATACGGAAAGGTGGAAGCAATGCCTGTCCTTGAAGGAAAGAGAATGATCATGTTCATTGCTCCGAAGAAGAAGAAATAAGTTATAAAGTCGAAAGTCATAATGTTCTAAAGTTTTTACTTTATGACTTTTAGGCTTTAGACTTTAAGACTAAAAAATAAGTAAGTAAGAATAAATTAAATACACTAGGAAAAATGCCTAAAATGAAAACCAAATCTAGCGCCAAGAAACGTTTCAAAGTTACTGGTTCTGGAAAGATTAAAAGAAAGCACGCTTTTAAAAGTCACATCTTGACTAAAAAATCTAAAAAGCGTAAATTAGCTTTGACACACTCTGCACTTGTTCACAAGACAGATATGAAAAGCATCAAACAACAATTAAGAATTATCTAATAAAGGCTCAAGGTAAAAGGTTCAAGGCACTGGGAAATCCCAAAACCATAAACCCACTACCCTAAGCCCTAGATTCTTTAGGTTAAAAATTATTCAATAACCTTGGAGTATGGCCATTAAGTTCCTTTGATTAAATTCAGGACGCCTGCTACAAAAACACATTAAAATTATGCCAAGATCGGTAAATTCAGTTGCTAAGAGAGCAAGAAGAAAAAAAATAATGAAGCAAGCCAAAGGTTTCTTTGGTAGACGTAAAAACGTTTGGACAGTTGCAAAGAATGCGGTTGAGAAAGCTATGGTTTATGCTTACCGCGATAGAAAACAGAATAAAAGAAACTTCCGTGCATTATGGATCCAACGTATCAACGCTGGAGCTAGATTGGAAGGTTTGTCTTATTCTCAATTCATGGGGAAAGTAAAAGCTAATGGAATCGAATTGAACAGAAAAGTTCTTGCAGATTTAGCGATGAACCACCCGGAAGCTTTCAAAGCAGTTATCAAAAAAGTAAAATAAGAACGTTTGTCAAACAATAATTTATCTACTTACTTATATCAAACCCATTCGAAAGAGTGGGTTTTTTGTTTTACATCTGTTATATTTGTTTTATGAATTTACTCGTACAACATATTCAAAAGTTCATCTCTTTAAGCGAAAGCGAAGCAGAAATCATACTTGCTTATTTTGAAAGAGAAGATTTCAAAAAGAAAGAACTGCTACTCGAGGAAGGACAAATTGCCAACAAGCAATATTTTATCCTAAAAGGATGTGTTCGTTTTTATATCAATAATGCAAAAGGTGTAGAACAGACCATGCAATTCGGAATAGAGAATTGGTGGATTACCGATTATCTCAGTTTTCAATACCAAACACACACCTACTTTCACATACAAGCAATTGAAAATATCGAAGTACTTTCTATTGATAGAAAATCGTTTGATGAATTATTAGAGTGTATTCCGAAACTTGAAAAGTACTTCCGACTGGTCATTCAAAAGTCTTTTGGCGCTTCCCAAGTCAGAATTAGATACTTGTTTACAATGTCTGCCGAAGAGCGTTTCCGTCAAATGAATCAAATGTTTCCTGAATTCATTCAGCGAGTTCCCCAATATATGATTGCTTCCTACTTGGATTTTTCTGCAGAATTTATGAGTAAGATTCGTGCTGGGAAAGTCTGATTTCATTTCTTGAACTACTTCAAGTTTTTTGAACCACATCTTGCGCAACTTTGTAATGAACTTAAAAACATACCAAGATGGACACAAGAGTAAACATTTTTCAGACACAACCAGAAGCGTACAAGGCAATGTTCGGATTAGAGCAATACATCGCTTCAACTTCGTTAACTTCAACCCATAAAGAACTGATCAAGATCAGAGCTTCGCAAATCAACGGTTGTGCCTTTTGTATCAACATGCATACAACAGATGCAAGAAAACAAGGTGAAACCGAGCAAAGGATTTACCTTTTGAATGCCTGGAAAGAAACAAATCTTTACACAGAAGAAGAACGTGTGATTCTTAAAATGACAGAAGAAATCACCTTGATTCAAAAAAATCATTTATCATATTCTACTTATGCAAAAGCAAAAAGCTTATTCAATGATGATTACATCGGACACATCATTATGATGATTACCATTATCAATGCTTGGAACAGAATTGGAATTGCTACGGAATTAAGTGTTGGATAAATATCCTTCGTTTAAAAAACAAAAGCCTGACAAGAATATTGCCAGGCTTTTGTTTTGCATCAAATATATTTAATTGAAAACTTCTTCTTTCTCTCCATCAAAACTGGCAAAAACCATACTAGGATGGGAATCCTGATGAAAGATGTTTCCCTCCACATCAATGGCAATTGCACCAGCAAAACCGTCAAACGGCTCTAGTTCATTGAATGTCTTTTCAAAAGCTTCCTTTAAGGAAAAACCATCCGTCACACGCGTTACGATTTTTGCAGCAACCGCTCCACTCACGATATCTTCCCCTACTCCAGTCAAACTCACGCCACAAAATTCATTCGCATAATTTCCTGCAACCGTAGCAGAATCGGATATCCTCCCCGGAATCTCAAAGCCTTTTCCACCGGTTGAAGTTGCAACGGCAATCTTTCCATCCTTGTCCAAAACAACACAGCCCACGGTCCCCGTTCCAGCAGAGGCTAATTTTGCCTCATATTCAGAACGTCTTTGTGGAATTTCTGTAGAAAAAACTTCAAAGCCATTCTTCCTGGCAAAGCTTGTCGCACCACTTCCACCCAGAACCTTGTCATCATAATCCAGCAAGACTTTGGCAACCTGCACTGGATTTTTCACTTCTTCAATATTGATTACACCACTCATCTTATGCAAAAAGCCGTCCATCAACGAAGCGCTCATCCTGATTTTTCCATCGCTTTGGATCTGCGATCCAATTCCGGCATTGAACAGATCATCATCTTCCAATTGCGAAACCGCATGAACTACGGTTTCTAAAGCTGAATGCGTTTTCAAAAATTCATATGAATCCTTAGCAATTCGCAACAACGCTTGCTGTTTCGCTACTTTTGTTTCGTGATTGGTAGAAGATTCTGAGAAAAAACCGCCGTGGATAATTATTTTCATAGTATTATTAATCTGTAGGAAGTCCTAATTCATCTGCATATTGAGACGATTTTATGTGCATCTTGTGCGTACTCAAATCAAATGTATCATACATACTCATCACGTGCGTGACCAAATGCGAAATCGAAATCGGCTGTCCCAATTCAACCTGCGTCAAATTAGTATCCTTGATTTCTCGTCCATCAACCAGGATGACAAGTCCAGAACCTATTGCTTCCATCTGCGTATTGTTCTTGATCAATAGGCCAGTATCTTCACCCAGGCCAATTCCAAGTACTTTCGGATTTCCTACAACCGCCTGAAAAAGCCTGCCAATCCTGCCCCTTTGCACAAAATGCGTATCGATGATAACGCCGTCAATCAATCCCAAGCCACTTGTGATTTTCACTTCACCTTTCAGCAAAGCTTCGGAACTGCTTCCTTGGTAAATCATATTATTCGAAGCTGCAGCTGCTCCGGCTGAAGTTCCTGCATAAATAAAATCCTCATTATGGTATTTCTCCAATATAATATCGTGAAAGGCCGTTCCGCCTAGAATAGAGGTCAATCGTAACTGGTCACCCCCTGTAAACATTACAACATCTGCAGCTTTAATCCTGTCCAGAACCTCTGGAGATGTAGCTTGTTCACGTTTTTCAATATGAAGCACATTGACATTAGTAGCTCCCAGATATTCGAGTGCCCTAACGTATTCCGGACCTATTTCTCTTGGAATTTTCGAAGCAGTTGTTACCACTTCTATCTTGGAATTTTCCTTGTGCTTCGACTCCAGCAACAGTCTTTTTAAAATTCCTGTCTCAAAAAAATTTAGATTATTTGCAACATTCTTGTCTAAATCAGTTTCTGTGAAACTTCCCTTATCTACAGCACCTCCTATGATCATCAGTTTACCTTGTATATTCATTTTAATTGGTATGTTATTTTTGTAAAAATAACCAAAAACTTAAAAAGGGCAATCTTAAAGCTCTATTTTTAAGAATATTTTCGGAGCTGGTTCAGACTTTTAGTAATCCAGGCCATACCAAAAGAATTATGTCTTAACACTTATTTTAAATCACAAATTCATACGCTCATTAAATTTTACCATAACTATTAAATTTTAATATCAACATTAAAAAATATATTTTAGTTGAATGATATTCTAAATATTTTAACTAATTTTCTAAATATTTTTTCAAGTTCATAAATTACAAGAATTTCACAAAAACAATAGCTTAAACGTCAGCCGATTACCTAAAACAGCATAAACAAATAACTTCAACCGAATGAAAATATTAAAAGTACAAGCCCTTCGAGGACCCAACATCTGGAGTGTTCAAAGAAAAAAATTAATCCAAATGAGGTTGGATCTAGAGGAGATGGAACAATTTCCAACCAATAAAATAGAAGGTTTCAAGGAACGTATTGAAGCAATGTTTCCCACAATGTTTGAGCACCGGTGTTCAGAAGGTGTTCCTGGAGGATTCTTTTCAAGAGTAGAAAGAGGTACCTGGATGGGTCACGTAATTGAACACATTGCCCTGGAAATCCAAACCCTTGCGGGAATGGAAACCGGCTTCGGACGTACCCGAGAAACCAAAACACCCGGAATTTACAATGTAGTTTTTAGCTATACAGAAGAAAATGTTGGCCTTTTTGCCGCAGAATCTGCCGTTCATATTGCAGAAGCATTGATTGCCGGAACCGAATATGATTTGGAAGGCGATATTCAAAAGATGCGTGAAATCCGCGAACGTGTCCGTCTTGGACCAAGCACTGGAAGCATAGTGGAAGAAGCTGTTGCGAGAGATATTCCTTGGATACGCTTGGGTACAAATTCTCTGGTACAATTGGGATATGGTGTCAATCAAATGCGTTTTCAGGCGACCATAACTTGCAAGACCAGTAACATTGCTGTTGATATTGCATGCAACAAGGAAGAAACAAAACGCATGCTCGATCTGGCTTCAATTCCAGTAGCAAGTGGAAGCATCTGTGTTGATGAAGAAGGTTTGGATGCCACCATCAAAAAGATTGGCTATCCGATCGTACTAAAACCTTTGGACGGCAATCACGGAAAAGGAGCTTCCATCAATGTGAAAAATTGGGAAGATGCAAAGGCAGGATTGGTTTATGCCCAAACCTACAGCAGAAGGGTAATCGTTGAAAAATTCATTACAGGATTCGATTTTCGAGTTTTGGTAATCGACAATAAATTAGTAGCTGCAGCAAAGAGGGTTCCAGCCCACGTTGTCGGGGATGGAAAAAATACCATTCAATATCTTATCGAGGAAACCAACAAGGACCCTAGAAGAGGTTACGGCCACGAAAATGTCCTGACACAGATTGATGTTGATCGTGATACTTTGGATCTATTGGATAAATTGGATTATACCGTTGAAAGTATTCCAAAAAATGGAGAAATTGTTTATTTGAAATCAACTGCCAATTTAAGTACAGGTGGTACTTCTGTTGATGTTACCGATATGATGCATCCTGAAAATATCTTCCTGGCCGAAAGGATTTCAAGAGTCATTGGTTTGGATATTTGCGGGGTTGATATTATGGCCGAAAATCTGACACAACCTTTAAAAGAAAATGGAGGCTGCATCCTAGAAGTAAATGCTGCTCCAGGATTCAGGATGCACCTCGCTCCTTCTGAAGGCTTGCCAAGAAATGTCGCTTCGCCGGTAATTGATATGCTCTATCCTCCCGGAAAACCGAGCAGGATTCCAATTATTGCCGTTACGGGGACCAATGGGAAAACTACTACTACCAGACTTTTGGCCCATATCGTAAAAAATAATGGCTACAAGGTTGGTTTTACCACATCTGACGGAATCTATATCCAGAATCATATGATGGAAAAAGGCGATACGACAGGACCGATTTCTGCAGAGTATATCTTGAAAGATCCAACTGTTGAATTTGCAGTCTTGGAAACTGCCCGTGGAGGAATTCTTCGTTCCGGTTTGGGTTTCAGCCGTTGCGATATCGGTGTGATCACGAACATCCAAGAGGATCATTTAGGCTTGAACGACATCCATACGCTTGATGATTTGGCTAGAGTGAAAAGCACAGTTGTAAAAAGCATCAAGAAAGACGGTTGGGCCATTTTGAATGCCGATGACGATCAATGTATCAAAATTGGAGAAGATTTAAGTTGCAATGTAGCCTATTTCAGTATGGATGAAGAAAATCCATTCATCAAAAAACAATCCAAGGAAGGAAAAATTGTTGCCGTCTATGAAAATGGTTTCATCACTGTGAAAAAAGGTGAGTGGAAAATCCGTGTTGAAAGAGCCACCCATGTTCCTTTAACGCTAGGTGGAAAAGCCAAATTTATGATTGCAAATGCCTTGGCTGCAACTTTGGCCAGCTATTTATGGGGATTCAAGACCGAAGATATCAGCTTGTCACTTCAAACTTTTATTCCAAGTGTGGCACAAACCCCAGGACGCATGAACATTTTCGACTTCAAAAAGTTCAAGGTACTGATTGATTTTGCGCATAATCCATCCGGATATCTGGGCGTGGAAGATTATTTGAGCTCGGTAGAAGCCAATAAAAAGATTGGAATTATTGCAGGAGTTGGCGATCGCCGCGATGAAGACATCAAAGAATGTGCAAAAATTGCAGGTAGAATGTTCGACCATATCATCATCCGTCAGGAAAAACATTTGAGAGGCAGGACCGAGGATGAGATTATCAATTTAATCCTTGGCGGTATTGCCGAATCTGGCAGGAACAATACTTATGAAATCATTTCAAAAGAAGTTGACGCAATTAAACACGCTATTAATATTGCAGAAGAAGGCACCTACATTACGGCTTTAAGCGATGTTGTTACTAATGCCATCGAAATCGTCCAGCAATACCTGGACAAGGAAAATGAGTCGGGCTTGATTTAAAAATAAATTACATTTACCTATAGAGGATAATGTTAACAGGGGTTAAAATCCTGTTGACGTTATCCTTTTTTAATACATTTGCCTTCTATCAAACAAAAATAAATATGAATAAAAATTTAATTGCTGTTTTCAGTCTCTTTTTGGCCTTTACAACTGTCGGTCAAACAAAAAAAATCACCTTGGAGGATGGTGTACTACAACAATACAGGGCATTCAGGCCCGATCAGATGTTAGGTTTTCAATGGGTTCCAAACACGAACAAGTACATTTATTTTGAAAATTTGGGGCAAAAATTGATGGTTGCCAATACCACAGATACAAAAGCTACTGAATTGGTTGCTCTTTCAGAATTAAACAGAACACTTGGAACCAGTTTCAGGGGTTTCTTTGGAATAGAATGGAAAGATGCAAATACTTTTGTCTTAAGTGATGGAGCAAAATTCTATCAATACAATATAGGTACAAAAACGGGCAAGCAAATTGTTGAATTGCCAGAAGCTGCAGAGAATCAAACTTTCGACAACAACAAGGAAAATATTGCCTTTACTGAAAAGAACAATTTGTTCCTTATCAACAAGAACAATCAGAAAGTTGCCGTTACAAATGAAAGCAATGAAGGAATTGTTTCAGGACAAACCTATGCGAGAAGTGAATTTGGTATTCACAACGGAATATTTTGGTCGCCAAACGCCAACTTCTTAGCCTTCTATCAAAAAGATGAAACAGAAGTTGCCGATTACCCTTTGCTTGACATCAATGAAACTCCTGGAAAATTGCAGAACATCAAGTATCCAATGATTGGGCAAAAAAGCGAGAAACCAAGAGTGGGAATCTTCAATTTGGCGACTGGTAAAACTGTTTTCATCACTCCAAAAGGAAAAAATGACGATTACCTGACTAACTTATCATGGACACCGGATGAAAAATTCATCTTGATTGCAGAAGTAAACCGTGGCCAGAATGATATGTCGCTACACTTATACGATGCGAGGACAGGTGCTTTTGTGAGAACGATCCTTAATGAGAAAAATCCAAAATGGGTTGAACCGGAGCATCCGGCATTTTTCCCAAGCAATACATCCAATAATTTTGTTTGGATAAGCGAGAAAGATGGGTTTAACAATCTGTATTATTATTCTATCGAAGGAAAACTGATCAAGCAATTGACACAAAATAAATTTGTAACGACTGGAATATTAGGTTCAAATCCGGCAGGAACAGAAATTTATTTTTCTGCGACAGGTGCAAATCCGACCAATATGTTGGCTTACAAGGTAGATTTGAAAGGAAAGCAAATATTGCTTACGCAAAATGAAGGCGTACGTAATTTTTCAGTGAGTACAGATGGCAATTGGTTTTTTGATGAATTTTCCAATCATATAACACCGTCAAAATCCTTGCTTTTGGACAAGAACTTGAAAGCAACAACTTTGGTAGAAAGTAAAAACAAGTACGCCGATTATCAAATGGGAACTGCCGAAATAAAAACTATAAAGGCTGGAGATGGTACAACGGATTTGTATACCAGGCTGATCAAGCCAAGTAATTTTGATCCATCAAAAAAATATCCAGTAATGGTATATGTATATGGTGGACCACATGCACAAATGATTACCAATTCTTATCTGGATGGGGCAAATCTTTGGATGTATTGGATGGCGGAACAAGGTTATTTGGTGTTTACGGTGGATAATAGAGGATCTGAAAACAGAGGTCTGGCGTTTGAAAATGTAATTCATGGAAAATTGGGCCAATATGAAATAGAAGATCAGATGAAAGGGGTTGACTATTTGAAATCCCTTCCCTATGTTGACGGTAATCGTCTGGCTGTTCACGGTTGGAGTTTTGGAGGGTTTATGACTACTTCCCTGATGCTCAAAAAACCAGATACTTTTAAAGTTGGTGTTGCCGGTGGCCCTGTTACGGATTGGAAATATTACGAGGTGATGTATGGGGAACGCTATATGGACACTCCTACTGAGAACCAGAAAGGTTTTGATGAATCAAACACGCTGAACTTTGTAAAGAATCTTAAAGGAAAATTGCTTCTGATTCATGGTACAAGTGATGATGTGGTTGTAATGCAACAAAATTTTGCCTTGGTTAAAAAGTTCATCGAAGCCGAAAAGCAAGTTGATTTCTTTCCTTATCCGATGCATAAACATAATGTAACGGGAAAAGACAGGGTTCATTTGATGAGAAAAGTTTTGGATTATATTATTGAGAACAATAGATAAGAAAAGCACCTATTCAAAAATAAAAAATCCCGATTACACATCTTGTAATCGGGATTTTTTTATGTGGTCTATTCCTCCTATTTAAATTGGTTATCCTCACTAAATACAAATCAAAGTTCTTGATAAATTATGAGATTCAACTGGATATTCATAGTATAGCTCGACACAGATTCACAGATTATAAAAACTTGTTTATGATCTATATATCACTCTAGCCAAGTTGAACTAAAGCCCGAAATATAAGAGCGTAAAAAAGGCTGTCTCAAAAATGAGACAGCCTTTTAAGTATTTTACAAAGAAGTTTGCTTATTAAGCTACTCCTTCTTTATTATCACTATTGTGCAATTCTTCAATACGCTTGTGCTCTGCATCTGGAATTGTATCGCACAATACCGGAGTAGCAATAAACCAAGAAGAATAGGTACCTACAATCATACCGATTAGCATTGCGAAGATAAATCCTCTCATCGTATCTCCTCCAAAAATAAACATGATCAACAATACCAAGATCATGGTCAATGAAGTATTGATCGTTCTTGACAATGTAGAGTTTACCGATTTGTTAACGATGTCATTGAAACTACCTTTTACGTTTCCAGCAAGGTACTCACGAACTCTGTCAAATACAATTACGGTATCGTTCATAGAGTATCCGATTACTGTAAGGATTGCTGCAATGAAATGCTGATCAATTTCCATACTGAATGGCATGTATTTCCAAGTCAATGAATATAATCCCAATACGAAAATAACGTCATGGGCTACAGATGCAATTGCACCCAAGCTGTACTGCCATTTACGGAAACTCACTGTCAAATAAACGAACACGATTGCCATTGCCCCAAGTACAGCATAGTATGAATTTGTTTTCATATCTTCTGCCATTGTTGGTCCTACTTTGGAAGCTTGTACAATTCCAAGATTTTTACCATCATAAGAATTTACAAATTTCTCATAATTCATATCTTTCTTGTAGTGCTTGGAAAGTCCCTTGAATAATAATTGGTTTACTTCAGCATCAGCTTCAGTTCCGCTTACTTCTACTTTATATTTAGTAGTGATCTTTAATTGATTGTCCTTACCAAAAACTTTGGCTTCAACATTTTCTCCAAAAATAGCAGTCAATTCTTCCTTGACAACTTCTGGACTTACCTTGTCTTCAAAACGTACTTGGAAAGTTCTTCCTCCTACAAAGTCAACACCAGGATTTAATCCGTGTGTAGCCAATGAGAATACACTTACAATAACGATTACAGCTGAAAAAGCATATGTATATTTTTTCACACCCAAGAAATCAAAGTGGAAATTTGTAAACCAGTTTTTGGTAATGCTGGTTGAAAATTGCAATTTGTTTCCTTTGGCCGCACTTCTGTCCAAAAGGATTCTTGTGATAAAGATTGAAGTAAACAAAGAAGTTACAATACCGATCAGCAATGTCAAGGCAAAACCTTGGATTGGACCTGTGCCAAAGATGTACAATACAACACCCGTCAAGATGTGCGTTACGTTTGCATCAAAAATTGGACGCATCGCTCCAGCCCAGCTGAAAGAAGATTTGATTGCTTCTTCAAGTGTTTTTCCATTTCTCAATTCCTCTTTTCCTCTTTCGTAGAAAAGGATGTTCGAGTCAACCGCAGTACCCATTGTCAAAACGATACCTGCAATACCTGGAAGTGTCAATACGAATCCGAAACTTGCCATGATACCAAACATAAACAAAAGGTTCACCGCCAAAGCAATATTAGCATAAACACCTGCTCTTCCATAATAGAAAATCATCCAGATCGAAACTATCAACAATCCAAACAATGATGAATTGATACCAGCATCAATTGCTTCCTGACCCAATGATGGTCCTACAACCTCTGACTGAATGATATCTGCTGCAGCTGGTAATTTACCTGCTTTCAAAACGTTAGCTAAATCTTTAGTTTCAGCAACTGTAAAAGCTCCTGATATTTGAGAGTTTCCTCCAGCAATTGGTCCTGTAGTAACACCTGGTGCAGAATAAACGACATCATCAAGAACGATAGCAATAAAACTTCTTTGACTGTAAGCTCTACCTGTCAATTCTTCCCAAGTTTTTGCACCAGCACCATTCATCTGCATGGACACACATGGCTTACCCATCTGGTCAAACTCGTCTCTAGCTTCCGTAACTACTCCTCCACTCATCGGAGCAACATTACCTCTGTTTCCTTTCAAGGCATATAAATCAAAAGTTTCGATTTCTTTACCTTTATCATCTTTAACCGTTGTTGGTTTTCCCCAAACGAATTTTGCAAATCTTTGGTCTCCTTGCAAAAGGTTTCTGATATCTTGTCTGTTCAAATATTTTGTTACAGCTGCAGTATCCTTGGATGAGAAAACAGCCAAAACTGGTCCACCACCTTGTCCGATGATTTTATCGAATAATGGGTTGTTTCCTTTCTTACTTGCAGTTGAATCAGCTGCATCATCTGTCAATAATGAACTCAATGAATCTTTTTTCACGACAGCAGTTTCAGCAACAGCTATTTCCGTTTTTTTCAATGCCTCGTTAGCAGCACCCAAGAATCCACCGATTTCTTCAATCTTGTAGGTTTCCCAGAATTCCAACTGAGCAGTACTTGATAATAATTTTTTAATACGATCCACATCCTTGGCACCTGGAAGCTCCACAAGGATTCTTCCTGTTTCTCCTAATTTCTGGATGTTTGGCTGTGTTACTCCAAATTTGTCAATACGCTTTCTCAATACCAAGAAAGCACTGTTTACAGACTCGTCAACTTTCTTCCTGATTACTTTTTCTGCTTCCGCATCCGTCATCTTGAAGTTAACACCATCTGTTCCTTGCATATTCTTATTAGCAAAAATATCCGGAGAAGCCAATTTTGTTTTTCCAGCCGAAGCTTCGTTGAATGCTATAAAGAATGCATCAATATAAGTTTGGTTTCCTTTAAGGTTTTTGGTAGCATTATCCAAGGCTTGATTGAAAACCGGATTTTTAGAATTGTTTGCCAATCCTTTCAAGACATCCTTAACAGATATCTGAAGAATAACATTTATTCCCCCTTCTAAATCCAAACCTTTGTTGATTTTTTTATCCTTTACATCATTATATGTAAAAGACATAAAAACCTTTTCCTTACCAATTGAGTCAAGGTATTTTAACTCTTGCTCTGAATTACCTTTTGCAAAAGCTTTTGCTTTGCTTTCAACGCTACTTGCTACAAATGTGAAAGAAAGTTGGTAAATACTTACCAATGCAAATAAAATTGCAAAAAATTTAACGAGTCCTCTATTCTGCATTATTACTAATAATTAATTAATTTTGATTGTATTTTAATGTTTTTAATGTTAAAAAATAAATGAATTATACACTTTTAAATCAAAAGATAATAACCACAACTATTTCCCCTTTTTTGAAACGAGCAAATATATAATTTACAAAAAGATTAACCAATTTATTTATCGATTAATCTCAAAAAAAAGACTGCAAGTTTGCAGTCTTTTTTATATTTTATGTAAAAGCTTATGCTAAAACCGCTTTCAAAGCATCATTCATACTTCTTACAGCATCAGCGCTTTTCGAAAACAATCCTTTTTCAGCATCATTCAAAGTGATGTCAACAATTTCTTCGATTCCGTTTTTACCGATAATACAAGGAACACCGATACAGATATCACTTTGCCCATATTCTCCTTCCAGGAAAACGGAACAAGCAATCATTTTCTTTTGATTGTTCAAGATGCTATCAACCAGATAAGCTACAGAAGCTCCCGGTGCATACCAAGCAGAAGTTCCCAAAAGACCTGTCAATGTAGCTCCACCAACCATTGTGTCAGCAGCAACTTTGTCTAATTGTTCTTGAGATAGGAATTCAGAAACTGGGATTCCATTATAAGATGCCAAACGAGTCAAAGGAATCATGGTTGTATCACCGTGACCTCCAATTACCATAGCTGAAACATCATTAGAAGGCTTGTCCAATGCTTTTGATAGATAGTATTTGAAACGAGAACTATCCAAAGCACCACCCATTCCGATGATTCTATTTTTTGGCAGACCTGTAGATTTCAATGCCAGATAAGTCATGGTATCCATTGGATTGGAAACTACTACTATTATAGTGTTCGGAGAATACGCCAAGATATTTTCCGTAACTGATTTTACAATTCCAGCATTAATCCCGATCAATTCCTCACGTGTCATCCCTGGCTTTCTTGGAATTCCAGAAGTAATTACAACCACATCACTGTTAGCTGTTTTAGAATAATCATTAGTAACCCCTGTAAGTTGCGTATTAAAACCCGTATTGGTAGCACATTGTATGATATCCATAGCCTTACCTTCAGCAAAACCTTCCTTAATATCCAATAAAACTACTTCACTTGCAATTCCTCTGTAAGAAATCACATCTGCACACGATGCTCCAACGTTTCCAGCACCAACTATTGTAACTTTCATATTATGTTGTTTTTATATTTAATAATTAGAATTCGTATTGTAATGCGGTATTTGAATTTACAAATTTACCAAAAGCAAGCGTTTGTTGTACATAAAAATGACTAAATTGATACCTGCCTGAAATTTCCCCGATCGCATTGAATTTTGTTCTTGCAATTGATTTCAATTGTCCGTTCAAAATACTTTGCAAAGGCGTGATCTTTTCAATTTCTCCCTTTGGTCCGTTTACTTTATATTCAAAATCGCTTGTATTCATTATAAAACCGGTAGAGAGCTCGAGTTTTTTAAATTCTTTTGATGCATTCACTTGGAATTGCCAAGTATCGATCAAACTATTCAATGCATTCAAACCAAGGTTTCCATAAGTTGTTTGTACGTCTAAAAAGTTAACCGTCAGGTCTTCTTTGGAATAGGCTGCTAGAACCGAAAGATGTAGGTTTCTTTTTTGCAAGCCTGAAAAATATTGGCTCAAGTTATGCTTTAATCCCAGACCATATACTTGATAATCTACATTTTTCAATTTAATCATTGGAGAAAACTTACCAATAATCTCCGTCCCATACCCAAGCCCCAAAGAACCTTGCAGATAAGGATAAAAGACCACTTCCCTATCAATTCCTTCAGGAGTTCTCAACGAAACGGAACTTCCATTAAGATCACCTACAAGTTCTACATATTGATCATTTCCTAATGTTGAAGGCGTCAAGGCACTTTCAACACCTTCTCCCTTGATTTTGAAAAAAGAAAGATCATTATTGGAAAGCCTGAAACTACGATCCGATTGCGGGACAAAGAAGACATTTCCGTGCAATCCTAATGTAAAATCCCAACGTTCTGCTTTTTTTGGAGTATTCACCCAACCTGATGCCGCTTGATAAACTGCGGCATCTGTGGCAGGTGTGACATATTGGTCTGTAAAAAAAATCGCATCTTTAATCAGGAAATAAATTTCTTCTGCTGGTATAGATTGTGCATTTGCCTTGCTTGCGCAAAAAACAAAAGCCAAAGCGATTCCTTTTAAGACCGATTTACGCATCAATATTCGCGTAAACGGCATTCTTTTCTATAAACTCTCTTCTTGGCGGAACTTCATCCCCCATCAGCATTGAAAAAACCCTATCTGCTTCTGCAAGACTATCAATCGTTACTTGGCGTAATGTTCTGAAATTCGGATCCATTGTAGTCTCCCACAATTGTTCTGCATTCATTTCTCCAAGACCTTTATAACGTTGAATTCCGGCACTTCCGCCCATTCTCTCATTTGCTTGATCACGTTGAACATCATTCCAAGCATATTCTTTTTTGTTTCCTTTTTTAACCAAATACAAAGGTGGAGCTGCAATATAAACGTGTCCTTCTTCAATCAATTCACGCATAAATCGGAAGAAAAATGTCAAAATCAAGGTAGAGATGTGACTTCCATCAACATCGGCATCACACATGATAATTACTTTATGGTAACGCAATTTTGAGATATTCAATGCCTTAGTATCTTCCTCAGTTCCTATAGTTACACCAAGTGCAGTAAAGATATTTCTAATCTCTTCATTTTCAAAAACTTTATGATGCATTGCTTTTTCAACGTTCAAAATTTTACCCCTCAAAGGCAAAATCGCTTGAAAATTTCTGTCACGACCTTGTTTTGCAGTTCCACCTGCCGAATCTCCCTCGACAAGATATACTTCACATTTTGCCGGATCTTGCTCAGAGCAATCAGAAAGTTTTCCTGGCAATCCACCGCCACCCATTACGGTTTTACGTTGCACCATTTCACGGGCTTTTTTAGCCGCATGACGCGCTTGAGCCGCAAGGATTACTTTTTGAACAATGATACGAGCATCATTTGGATTTTCTTCCAAATAGGCTTCAATCATATCACCAACCGCCTGGCTAACAGGAGAAACAACTTCTCTGTTTCCTAATTTCGTTTTTGTCTGTCCTTCAAATTGAGGTTCCGCTACTTTTACCGAAATAATAGCTGTTAAGCCTTCACGGAAATCATCTCCAGAAATATCAAACTTCAATTTATCCAACATTCCAGAAGCGTCTGCATATTTCTTTAAAGACCTGGTCAAACCAGTTCTAAAACCTTGCAAATGCGTTCCTCCTTCGTGTGTATTGATATTGTTTACGTAAGAAAAAATATTCTCTGTGTAGCTGGTATTATAGATCAATGCAACCTCGACCGGAATTTCTCCTTTTTCGTGGTCCATTGAAATAACGTGAGAAATGATTGGCTCACGGTTTCCATCCAGATAACGGATGTATTCTTTCAGACCTTCATCCGAATGGAAAATTTCTGACACGAAATTTCCATCCTTATCAAGCTCTCTCTTATCTGTAAAAGTAATTGTGATTCCTTTATTCAAGTACGAAAGCTCACGCATACGAGCCGACAAGGTATCATAAGAAAACTCTGTTGTCTGCGTAAAAATCGTGTTATCCGGATAAAAAGTTTGTCTTGTTCCTCTCTTTTCTGTTTCACCAACTTGTTTTACCGGATATAAGGCCTTCCCTTTTTCATATTCCTGCTCGTAAATTTTCCCATCACGAAAAACCGTAGATTTCATATGATTTGAAAGTGCATTTACCACAGAAACCCCCACACCGTGCAAACCTCCGGAAACTTTATAGGAATCCTTATCAAACTTACCTCCAGCTCCAATCTTGGTCATTACAACCTCAAGTGCAGAGACACCTTCTTTTTTATGTAAATCAACTGGAATTCCACGACCGTTGTCTTCAACCGTCACGGATCCGTCTTCATTAATCCAAACGCCAATCGTGTCGCAATGACCTCCCATTGCCTCATCGATAGAGTTATCTACCACCTCATAAACCAAATGGTGCAAACCTCTGACACCTACATCTCCAATATACATCGACGGACGCATTCTAACGTGCTCCATCCCTTCCAATGCCTGAATACTATCTGCTGAATAATTGTGCTTATTTACTTCTTCGCTCATATTTATCTATTATTCTGAATGATTTTTTGTTTAACGAACAAATATATGAAATCGCAAGTGATAATCACTTTAAAATGCCCGTTTTAGTCCTTAAGTTATTAACATTCTTATCTTAAAAACACAGCATAAATCCACCCATTAAAACTTACTTTTTGAAATTCATTTTTAGCAGTATTCAAATCATTTGCAATTATTTTGATAAAGATTATTACTACATATTTCTAGATTTATATTAAAAAACAATTATGTTTGTCAGATCAAAAACAAAAAACAAAATGAAAAATTTATTTCTTACAGCTATCCTGGCTTTTGGTTTCGCTTCAATTTCTTCTGCTCAAGACAAAGGAGATGTAGAATTTGGATTCAATATTGGGTATAATTCCTCTACGGTTATAGTCAGTAATTCCATTTTTCAACCCGATTCCGGAAATGGTTTAAACGTTGGCCTTGCGGCTGATTATTATTTTTCTGACAGATGGAGTATCAAAGGAAAACTGATATACGACCAAAAAGGATGGGACAATGGAACTTTTGAAGATGCATTGGGAACATACCTTACCGATTACAACTTGAATTATCTTACAATACCAGTTATGGCAAATTGGCATTTTGGAGGCACCAGAAACTGGTATTTGAATTTTGGCCCTTACGCTGGGTTTTTAATGAGTGCCGAAGAAACTGCCGGAGGAGTAGATGTCAAAGAAGCTTTCAATTCGACTGATTTCGGCTTGGCATTTGGAATTGGAGTTAAAATCCCTGTATCCGATAAGCTGAAAATCAGCCTTGAATTTGATGGACAAAGTGGCTTTTCTAATGTTTTTAAAGAAACCAACGGCTACAGAATAACAAACTCCAGAGGAGCTTTCAACATAGGATTAAACTTTATGATGAAATAATCCAGAGCCCGTACAAAACAAAAAATCCGCTTTTCAGCGGATTTTTTTTATATCTAAATTCAATTATTACAAGTGAATCACTTCTCCATAAGCATCAGCAGCAGCTTCCATAATGGCCTCGCTCATTGTTGGATGCGGGTGGATTGACTTGATGATTTCGTGGCCTGTAGTTTCCAATTTACGAGCCACGACCGCTTCCGCAATCATATCCGTAACTCCAGCACCGATCATATGGCAACCTAACCATTCTCCGTATTTGGCATCAAAGATTACTTTTACAAAACCATCCTTTGTTCCAGCAGCACTCGCTTTTCCTGAAGCCGAGAAAGGAAATTTTCCAATCTTCAACTCGTATCCTTTTTCCTTCGCCGCCTTTTCAGTCAAACCAACAGAAGCAATTTCCGGAGTTGCATAGGTACAACCTGGAATGTTTCCGTAATCGATAGGATCAACGTGAAGACCGGCAATTTTTTCAACACAAGTAATTCCTTCTGCAGAAGCTACGTGAGCCAAAGCCGGACCCGGAACCACATCCCCAATCGCATAATAACCTGGAACATTAGTCTGATAGAAAGCATCCACCAAGATTTTATCCCTATCCGTTGCAATACCAACTTCTTCCAAGCCGATATTTTCAATGTTAGATTTGATTCCAACAGCAGAAAGCAAGATATCAGCCTCTAAAATTTCCTCTCCTTTAGCTGTTTTCACAGTAGCTTTTACACCATTTCCAGAAGTATCAATTTTCTCAACAGAAGAATTTGTCATAATTTTTACACCCGCCTTCTTCATTGAACGCTCCATTTGCTTTGAGATGTCTTCATCTTCAACCGGAACGATATTCGGCATGAATTCCACAATTGTCACATCAGTTCCCATTGAATTATAAAAGTGAGCAAACTCAACTCCAATTGCTCCAGAACCTACCACGATCATCGATTTTGGCTGTTCAGGCAATGTCATTGCTTGACGGTAACCAATTACTTTCTTACCATCTTGCGGCAAGTTTGGCAACTCGCGCGAACGAGCTCCAGTAGCAATAATGATATGGTCGGCTGAATATTCGGTAACTTTTCCGTCTTTATCCGTAACATCGATTTTCTTTCCAGGCTTTGCTTTTCCTGTACCTTCCAGAACATCAATCTTGTTTTTCTTCATCAAGAACTGAATCCCTTTGCTCATTCCGTCGGCAACACCTCTGGAACGTTGGATTACAGCACTAAAATCCTTATCAAATTCTGAAATAGTCAAACCATAATCAGAAGCGTGTTTCAGGTAATCAAAAACCTGGGCCGATTTCAACAATGCTTTCGTTGGGATACAACCCCAGTTCAAACAAATTCCACCAAGGCTTTCCTTTTCAATTATGGCAGTCTTAAATCCCAATTGCGATGCACGGATGGCTGTTACATAACCACCAGGACCACTTCCCAAAACAATAATATCGTATTTCATTTTTTATTTTATTTGATTTTTGTAAAAATGGAATTCGCCGAAGCTCATTTCATCCTATAATTTCTAAATGAATTTTCAGGTAGCGAAAATAAGCATTTATTCTCTTTTAAGAAAACTTCAAAGTTGTTATTTTTTCAGGAGCAAATCGGTCGGCCTGTATTGGAAAATCATTCTCCAGCTGCTGCAACTCGCTTTAAAACTGTTGGTCACAGTTTCAAGAGCTCAAACAATTGCAGTATCTGGGCTATCAAAAAATCCATTTTTACTTTGGAATCTTCCCTGCGAAACGTAAAAAACTATTCTGCCTTATCCACAGCAAACTGCGAATCATACAAACGTTTGTAAAAACCATTGTCGTTCCGCAAAAGCTCGAAATGACTTCCCTGCTCCACGATCAAGCCTTTGTCCATCACAATAATCTTGTCGGCATTTACAATCGTTGCCAATCGGTGGGCAATTACAATTGAAGTCCTTCCTTTTGTAATGGTTTCGGTTGCCCTTTGGATCAATTCTTCCGAATACGTATCGATTGATGATGTTGCTTCATCCAAAATCAAGATACTCGGATTGCTCACATACGCTCTTAAAAAGGCAATCAGCTGGCGTTGACCCGAAGAAAGCATAACACCACGCTCCTTTACATTATAATCGTAACCATTGGGCAGGCTCATTATAAAATTATGGACGCCTATTTTTTTGGAAGCCGTAATGACATCTTCCCGAGTAATTTTCGGATTGTTCAGCGTGATGTTGTTGTAAATCGTATCGGCAAAAAGAAAGACATCCTGCAGGACTACGGCAATTTGTTCTCTCAACGATTCCAAAGTATAGCTGTTTATATTTTCACCATCAATGCAAATCACTCCACTATTGATTTCATAGAAACGATTCAAGAGATTGATGATAGTTGATTTCCCAGCACCTGTAGCACCGACAATCGCAATGGTCTCGCTTTCCTTTACTTTTAAATTGATTCCTTTTATGACTTCTTCCTTTTCGATATAACCAAAACGGACATCCTTGAATTCAATTTCTCCTTTGAAATTTGGAGCAATCAGATTTCCCTTGTCCTGGATCTGGTCTTGCGTATCCAAGATATCAAAAACACGGTTCGCTGCAATCATTCCCATTTGCATCTCGTTGAATTTGTCCGCAATCTGACGCAATGGATTGAACAGCATCCCGATAAACATCGTATACGAAAAAAGGTCGCCAAAAGTTGTGGCGCTATTGCCTCCCAAAATCTGAGTTCCTCCATACCAAACCACCATTGCCAAAGTCAACGAAGAAATAATATCGGCAATCGGAAAGAAAATCGAGTTGTACCAAACAGTCTTGATCCAGGCCTTGTTGTGTTTTGCGTTGATCTCACTGAATTTTTCAGCTTCAATTTCCTCACGGTTGAAAAGCTGTACAATCTTCATCCCTGTAACCCGTTCTTGAACAAATGTATTCAGGTTGGAAATCTGCGTTCTAACTTCCTCAAAAGCCACTTGCATCTTCTTCTGGAAAACCCTTGTTGCGATTACCAAAATTGGCATTGCCACAATCACGATCCAGGTCAGGCTCCAGTTCATATAAAACATAAAGCCCAGCACTGCCACCATCTTCATCAGGTCACTTATGATCATGAACAACCCTTGACTGAAAATCCTGGCAATTGCTTCAATATCGGACACAGAACGCGTAACCAATTGACCAACGGGTGCATTATCAAAATATTTCATCCTGAAACTCAACATGTGCTTGAAGAGTTTGGTACGGATGTCTTTCACGATATCCTGACCGAGCCAATTGGCCCAATAGACAAAATAGAATTGCGAGATGACCTCCAGCAGAAGCACAACTCCCATCAGGATAATATAATACAACAAACCTTTTTCGTCTTCGGTTTGAATATAGCCGTCAACCGTCTGCTTTAACAGGTAAGGACGAAGTGCCGCAAATACCGAAAGGGAAATTGCCCAAATGATGACACCGTTGAACCTCCATTTGTAAGGCTTGGTGTAAAACATTATTCTCTTGAATACTTTTGTATCGAATGCTTTTGCTTTCATTTATGAATTTAGAATTTAGAGCTTAGGATTTAGGGTTTGAAACCTCAAAACCTACAACTCATAACTTTATGTAATCGTATTTTATTTCAGTCAGATACAATCCGTGTGCAGGAACTGAAAAACCTGCCTTGCCCCTGTCCTTGCTCTCAATGATCGCGTTGAAATCTTCGAGTGTGATTTTACCCAGACCAACATAGACCAACGTTCCTACAATTGCGCGGACCATATTCCGTAAAAACCTGTCAGCCGAAATAGTAAAAACAAGCTGACTGCCTTCTTCTTTCCAATAGGCTTCCGTAATTTTACAATTGAAAGTATTCACATCCGTATGCACTTTTGAAAAACATTGGAAATCGACATGCTGCAATAAAATCTTTCCAGCTTGGTTCATCAAATTGACATCCAGCTTCTGATGGTAATACCAGCTTAATTCTTCCTGGAAAACATTCTTGGCTGTATTGATGCGGTATTCATACGTTCGTTTGGTGGCATCAAAACGAGCGTGAGCCTCATTATGAACTGGAATTACATCCGAAACAGCAATATCTTTCGGTAAAAAAGAATTGAGCTTGTGAATCAGCGTCGGAATTTCAATTTCCTTTTCAAAATCAAAATGCCCGAACATTTCCTTCGCATGAACCCCCGTATCAGTTCGACCTGCACCCATAATTTCAAGTTCGGAATTGAGCACAACCGACAATGCTTTTGTCAAGGTTTCCTGTACAGAAACAGCATTGGGCTGGTATTGCCAACCGTGGTAATTTGTTCCCTTGTATGAAAATTTAATAAAATAACGCATTTTTTGAATTTAGAAATCTGAATTTAGAAGTTGTTGGAGCATCTGGTTTTCTGACTTCTGGATTTTTCACGACAAAGATACTTTATTAATACGCAATTCTTATCTATTGAATTGTAACGAAATGTTAATTTGATTCTGAAACGAAATGTTTAATTTTACCCCCGAACGCTAGCCCTGATTGAAGTGGAAATCCTTTTTATTTTTTTCTTTAAAAAATAAAAAGATTGGAACATAAAGCAGGATTGGCTCCTTAAAAAAATCAACTTGAAAAAAATATTGCTTCTTTCCGACACCCATAGCCACATTGACGACACGATTTTGAAATATGTAAATCAGGCCGACGAGGTTTGGCATGCTGGTGATATTGGCGATTTGGCAGTGACGGACACCATCAAGAAGCTAAAACCACTTCGTGCCGTTTATGGCAATATTGACGACGACAAGGCAAGGATGGAGTTTCCCTTGAACAACCGATTTATGTGCGAAGGGGTTGATGTCTGGATTACGCATATTGGCGGCTATCCTGGGAAATACAATCAGGCAATCCGAAACGAGATTACCTTGAATCCACCCAAGCTCTTTATTTGTGGACATTCGCATATCTTGAAAGTGATTTTCGACAAGAAATTAAACCTGCTGCATATGAATCCTGGCGCAGTGGGCAAAAGCGGATTTCACGAAGTGAGAACAATGTTGCGTTTTGTGATAGATGGTGATGCAATCAAGGATCTGGAGATTATTGAAATTGAAAAAAGGGTTTAATTCTTATTTTCCAACAGCGGTACGAATCGAAACTCTCCGAATTCGTGCTTTTCAAATTGTGTTTCATTTTTTCGGATCAGCATTGTCATAATCTGATGTTCTTCGCCAAGTGGAATGACCAGCCTTCCTCCTATTTTTAATTGTGCCATCAAAGGCTTCGGAATAATTGGCGCTCCGGCAGTTACGATAATGCTGTCAAACGGAGCATAATTTGGAAGCCCCTTGTAACCGTCTCCAAAAGACAAATGCTTTGGCCGGATGGCTAATTTTGGCAATAATAAAGATGTAGTCTTAAACAATTCGTTTTGTCTTTCTACACTATACACCTTGGCCCCCATCGTACACAAAACAGCAGTTTGATACCCCGAACCTGTTCCAATTTCTAAAACTTTGTGGTCTTTCTGAACTTCTAGTAATTGTGATTGAAAGGCAACCGTATAAGGTTGCGAGATAGTTTGTCCTGCACCAATAGGAAATGCCTTGTCTTGGTAGGCATAATCTTCAAAACTTGAATTCAAAAAAAGATGTCTCGGAATTTTTTTTATCGCTTCCAGTACATTCTTATCGGTAATTCCTTTTTGCTCTAAAACGGTTACCAATTGATTACGAAGTCCTTGGTGCTTGGCGGTATCTTTCAAAATTTGGAGTAATTAATTTCGGTAAAAATAAGAAAAGTTAAGTCAAAAGTCGAAAGTCAAAAGTCGAAAGTTTGAATAATCGTTCTAAATACTTCACCCTCCCAAGTTTGGGCTTAAAACTTTATGACTTTAAGACTTCAAGGCTTTCGACTTTGAACAATTAATCATATTTTTGTGGAAAATACATTTATATGCTAAAAGTTGGAGTATTAGGTGCCGGCCACTTAGGAAAAATTCATTTGCGTTTATTACAACAATCTGAGAAATACGAATTGGTAGGCTTTTACGACCCTAATCAGGAAAATGCAGAAAAAGTAGCCAAGGAATTTGGTTATAAAAAATTCGATACCATCGCCAAATTGATTCACGCCGTCGACGTTGTGGATATTGTAACTCCAACACTTTCGCACTACAAATGTGCAAAAGTTGCGATTAAATCGGGCAAGCATATTTTCCTTGAAAAGCCCATTTCAAATACGGTCGAAGAAGCCGAAGAAATCATTGCCTTGGCAAAAGAATACAACGTAAAAGGCCAAGTTGGTCACGTTGAAAGATTCAATCCAGCTTTTAAATCCGTGAAGAACGATATCATCAATCCGATGTTTATCGAAACACACCGTTTGGCAGAATTCAATCCTCGCGGTACGGATGTTCCCGTGGTCTTGGACTTGATGATTCACGATATTGATGCTATTTTAAGCGTTGTGAAATCGAAAGTGAAAAACATCAACGCAAGCGGCGTTTCTGTAATTTCTGACACTCCTGATATTGCAAATGCCCGAATTGAATTCGAAAATGGCTGTGTTGCCAATCTGACTTCCAGCCGGATTTCCTTAAAGAATATGCGCAAATCACGCTTCTTCCAAAAAGATGCTTACATCTCCGTGGATTTCCTGGAAAAGAAATGTGAAGTCGTGAAAATGAAAGATGCTCCAGAAGTTCCTGGCGATTTTGATATGATTCTTCAAAATGCAGAAGGCGTAAAAAAGCAAATCTATTTCGACAATCCAGACGTTGAAAACAACAATGCGATTTTGGATGAGTTGGAAACTTTTGCAGATGCAATCAACAATAATACGACACCGATTGTAACTTTAAAAGACGGGACAGATGCTTTGAGAGTAGCGTATCAAATCATTGATTGCTTCAAGAAGTAATCTTAAACCATTGAATTTTTTAAATCTTTCAATTTATAAATGCTAACCAATAACAATCTTCTCCTCGAAATCAAGAATCTCATTGCAAAAGCAAGAGAAACTGCCGTTCGTTCGGTTGATTTTCAGAGAACTTTATTATATTGGTATATTGGCGAACGCATTTTTAACGAAGAACAACAAGGTAAAGAACGTGCTGAATACGGAAATTATTTAATTAAATATCTTTCTGAGCAACTGACTCCAGAATATGGAAGTGGATTTTCAAGGAGACAATTAGAACGTTACAGACAATTTTATAGAACATGCCCAATTGCGTCCACACTGCGGACGCAATTGAGTTGGTCACATTACAAATTGCTTTTAGGCTTAAATGACGAAGACAAACGAGAATATTACATTGCTGAAACCACAAAAAACAATTGGTCCGTTCGTCAGATGGAACGACAAATAAACAGCCAATTATTTGAACGTTTATTGTTAAGCAATGACAAAGAAAGCGTCTTAGCGGTTGCTAGAAATGAAAAAAATCCAACAAACCCATCGGAAATAATCAAAGATCCAATGATTCTAGAATTTCTAGGGTTAAGACGTGAATCTGCTTATTATGAAAAAGATTTAGAGCAAGCAATAATTACACATCTGCAAGATTTTCTCTTAGAATTAGGCAACGGATTTTCTTTTGTCTCCAGGCAAAAACGGATTCATTTAGATGGTGATGATTTTTTTATCGACTTGGTTTTTTATAATAGAATTCTGCAATGTTCCATCATCTTCGAAATAAAAACACACAAATTAACACACGAAGATTTAGGTCAGCTCCAGATGTATGTCAATTATTATGACAGAATTGAAAAACTAGAGTACGAAAAGCCTACAATCGGAATTTTACTTTGTGCCGATAAAAACAATGCAGCCGTAAAGTTCTCATTACCAGAAAAAAACAAAACTATTTTGGCTAGTCAATACAAATTAATTCTGCCTTCAGAAGAACAATTACTTCAAGAAATCAGAAAAGAAATAGAAAGGCAATAATCTTTCAATCCTAAAATTTTAAATCTTTTAATAGAAAATAAATGAAAAACATAGCCGTAATCGGAGCTGGAACAATGGGTAACGGAATCGCCCACACTTTCGCGCAAAGCGGATTCACAGTAAAATTGATCGATGTTTCAGAAAAATCGTTAGACAAGGGAATGGCAACAATCGCCGGAAACCTTGATAGAATGGTCGCAAAAGGAACCATTTCTGAAGACGATAAGCTGAAAATCATTAGCAACATCATCACTTACACCGACATCAAAGACGGAGTTGTTGGCGTTGATTTAGTGGTTGAGGCTGCAACCGAAAACGTAGAATTGAAACTTAACATTTTCAAGCAATTGAACGATGCTTGTTCGCACAACACGATTTTGGCAACCAATACATCTTCGATTTCCATCACGCAAATCGGGGCTGTTGTCGCCCATCCTGAACGTGTTATCGGAATGCACTTTATGAATCCGGTTCCGATTATGAAATTGGTCGAGATCATCCGCGGTTACAATACGTCTGACGAAGTCACCAAAACCATTATGGATCTGTCTGAAAAACTAGGAAAAACTCCGGTTGAAGTGAATGATTATCCAGGTTTCGTGGCCAACAGAATTTTGATGCCGATGATCAACGAATCCATCGAGACTTTATACAACGGAGTTGCCGGCGTTTATGAAATCGACACGGTAATGAAATTAGGAATGGCACACCCAATGGGACCTTTGCAATTGGCTGATTTTATTGGACTTGACGTCTGTCTAGCTATTTTGAATGTAATGTACGAAGGTTTCAAAAATCCAAAATATGCTCCTTGCCCACTTTTGGTGAATATGGTTCGCGCCGGTAAATTAGGCGTAAAATCAGGCGAAGGATTCTATGATTATTCGGAAAGCAAAAAGGCTGAGAAAGTAGCGAAGCAGTTTAAATAGTCATAAAGTCGAAAGTCTTAAAGTATCTTGATTGTCTACAAATATTTCGACTTTAAGACTTTTGACTTTATTTTTTGGAGCGAAACAATCGGTATAAATTAAACCATATTCCCGCTTTCCGTTCCAATCTGTCATTGCGAGCTTGCGAAGCAATCTCACAACGCCAGGATTTCCTCTACAATCGGGGCTAATTGAAAACTTTTAGCATTTTTTAAAGGTCAATTTCCCAATGTTTGTGATAAATCCTTCAAGGTTTTCAAAACCTTGTAGGTATTAAAAACATCTTGAAAATAAACAAACCTACAAGGTTTAAAAACCTTGCAGGAAACTTAAAACACGATACTTGTCTTTCGACTTAAGACATTAGACTTTAAGACTTAAAAAAATGGCAAAAATAATCCCCTTCAAAGCCGTCCGACCAACCCGCGACAAAGTCAGCTTAGTAACTTCGCGTTCTTACGACGAATATTCTCCGGCAGAATTGGCATCGCAGTTGGATTTTAATCCCTTTTCATTTTTACACGTTTTAAATCCGGCTTATGTCAACCAACAAAAAATCGGACTTGAGAAAAGGTTTAAATTGGTTGCCCAGAAATACAATGACTTCAAGGAAGAAGTGGTCTTGATCAAGGAAGAAAAGCCTGTCTTTTTCATCTACGAAATCCAAACAAAAAACCAGACTTTCACAGGAATAATTGCCGGGACTTCCATTGAGGATTATCAAAACAATGTCATCAAGAGGCACGAAGACACGTTGCAGTATCGTGTGGAATTATTTAAAGATTATTTGCACAGGACAGGTTTCAACACCGAGCCTGTCCTGATAACTTATCCTGATGATGCAGAATTAACTGCTTGGATTTCTGATAAAAAACAAACCGATTCACTTTACGAATTTTCGACAACCAAAAGAGAGAAACACATTCTCTGGAAAATTGAAGACGAAAAAGAAATCGCTTGGCTTCAAGAAAAATTCAAAGAAATTGGCGATTTATATATTGCCGACGGGCATCACCGTTCCGCTTCGGCAGAATTATTATACGAAGAAGACAAAGCTTCCGGAAATGAGAACCTGAACTATTTTATGAGTTTCCTGATCGCTGAAAGCAACGTGAAGATATACGAATATAACCGAATCATCCGTGATCTAAACGGACATTCAAAAGAAGAATTCCTGAATAAATTATCCGAAAGTTTCTGGCTTAAAAACAAAGAGCAAGAGCTTTGGAAACCGACAAAAAAATTCGAATTCGGAATGTATTTGGATGGTGAATTCTATTCCTTGACATTAAAAGACGAACATAGTTTTACTTCTGTCTTGGAAAGTCTTGATGCTCAAATCTTATACGAAAAAGTACTGAATCCAATATTAGGAATCGAAGATTTGAGAAACGACGAACGTATTGATTATATTCCTGGAAAGCAATCCATCGTGACTATAAAAGAAGTTGTGGATGAAGGTGAATTTGAAGTAGGTTTTATGCTTTTTCCAACGGATATTTCTGAAATAAAAGAACTCGCAGATAACAACTTGATCATGCCTCCAAAAAGTACGTACATCGACCCGAAATTTCGAAGTGGTCTTGTGGTGTACGAGATTTAATTTAAAGATTTGAACCATTAAGAAATTAAGACAATTAAGCGTTAATGAACCTTATTTCTTAATGGTTTTATTTTATTCTTAAGCAAAATACTATGTCAATAAAAAATAATTTACTCGAAATAAAATCAACGCTTCCAGAAAATGTGACTTTGGTTGCTGTTTCAAAAACAAAGCCTGTTCCTGATTTAATGGAAGCTTACGAAGCCGGTCAACGAATCTTTGGAGAAAACAAAATCCAAGAAATGGCAGATAAGTTCGAGCAGATGCCAAAAGACATCGAGTGGCATATGATTGGGCATGTGCAGACTAACAAAGTCAAGTTCATGGCGCCGTTTGTGAGTTTGGTCCACGGCGTTGATTCGTTGAAATTATTGGAAGAGATCAATAAACAAGCCTTAAAAAACAATAGGACCATCGATTGCCTTTTGCAGATTCATATTGCCGAAGAAGACACAAAATTTGGTCTGGATGAAACGGAACTGGATGATTTACTGAATTCTGAAACCTTCAAGAATCTGAAGAACATCAAGATCAAAGGCTTGATGGGAATGGCTACTTTCACAGAAAACCAAGACCAAGTCAAGAAAGAATTTCTACATTTAAAATCCATTTTTGACAAATTCTCGACTCTAAATGCTGATTTCTCAACTCTTTCAATGGGAATGTCTGGCGATTATCAATTGGCAATTGACTGCGGAAGTACAATGGTTCGGATTGGAAGTAGTATCTTTGGAGGAAGAAAATAGAAAAAAGAAGATAGAAAAAAGACACCCATCGCCTTTTAAACTTATAAACCTTAAACTTTCAAACTATTTACAGTATAATTGACATAGAAACAACCGGAGGCCAATTCAACGAAGAAGGAATTACTGAAATTGCCATCTATAAATTTGACGGGCACGAAATTGTCGATCAATTTATAAGCCTGGTGAATCCAGAAAAGCCGATTCAGCCTTTTGTGGTAAAACTTACCGGAATCAATAATGCGATGCTTCAAAGTGCTCCAAAATTTTATGAAGTAGCGAAAAGGATTATCGAGATGACGCAAGATTGTGTCATTGTCGCTCATAATGCCCAGTTTGATTATCGGATCCTTCGTACAGAATTCTCACGTCTGGGTTATGATTTTGAAAGGCAGAATCTTTGCACGGTTGAATTGGCAAAAAAACTGATTCCCGAACAGCCTTCTTACAGTCTGGGAAAATTGGTCCGAGCACTTGGAATTCCAATGGCTGACAGGCATCGTGCTTCAGGTGATGCCTTGGCAACGGTAAAATTATTCAAGATGCTTTTGGATAAAGATCTGGAAAAGGAAATCGTAAAAACGTTTATCAAGACTGAAGTCGAAAAAAGACTTGCTCCAAAATTACTTGATATTATTGCCGGATTGCCTTCAACAACTGGAGTTTACTACATCCATAAAGAAAACGGTGACATCATTTATATTGGCAAGAGCCGAAACATCAAAAAGCGTATCAATCAGCATTTTACAGGAAAGTCGAGAAAATCAAAGAAAATACAGACCGAGGTTTTTACTGTGACCTATGATGAAACCGGAAGTGAATTGATTGCTTCGATAAAAGAATCAGAAGAAGTCAAAATCAACAAGCCTATTTACAATCACGCTCAAAAGAAAACTATTTTTCCTTGGGCAATTTACCTGAATAAAAACGAAGAAGGCTATCTCTCGTTGACTTTACACAAAACCGATTATAGAAAAAAGGAAATAATTTCGTTTGCTACTCAAGTTGAAGCACAAAGCAGTTTGTTCAAAACAACTGAAAAATATACGCTCTGTCAGAAAGTAAATTTGTTGGATAATGTAAAAACCAATTGTTTTCCTTTTCAGATGAAGCAATGCAACGGAGCCTGTATCGGCAAGGAATCGCCTGAAGATTACAATCTCAGGGTGACAGAATATCTTGAAAAAGAACAACTTCAGAATCAGAATGTTGTAATAGTGGACCGAGGTCGAAATCTTCAGGAACGGAGTGCGATTCTTATTGAAAACGGTATTTTCAAAGGTTATGCTTTTTTCGATTTGAACTATCAGGTCAGCAATATCGATATTTTAAGAAACATCATCATTCCGATGCCAACCAATCGCGACACCAAGAACATCATCAATTATTATCTGCAGAAAAAGAAGTTCAATAAAATGATATCGTTTTAGGACTTTTAGTACATTTGATAAAAACTTGCCTTGGAAATCTCTAAAACAGAAAACATAAGAAAGAAGCTTCACGAAATCATTTATGAAGCCGATACTCCTTTCGGAAAACTCTTCGACTTGTTTCTTCTTGTCCTTATTGTAATTAGTATTGGGGCCGTCATGCTCGAAAGCATGGCCGGGATTTACATCAAATACGGCAAGGAACTGGAAATCATCGAATGGGTCATTACCATTTTCTTCACTATAGAATATATTGCCCGGATTATTGCCGTCAAACGGCCACTAAAATACATTTTCAGCACTTATGGCTTAATCGACCTCCTGGCCACTCTTCCAGCTTATATTGATTTATTATTTCCAGGATTACACTTTTTACTTTCCATCCGTGCAATACGATTATTGAGGGTTTTCAGGATTTTAAAACTCGGCCATTTTGTTGGAGCTTCGAACCAGTTGGTGGTTGCCTTAAAAAAAGCCAAGCTGAAAATTGCCGTCTTCTTGTTTAATGTGATCGTCCTTTGCATCATTTTAGGAACCATAATGTTTATGATCGAAGGTCCTGAAAATGGATTTTCAAGCATTCCAATGGGGATTTATTGGACGATTGTAACCCTCACTACGGTTGGTTTTGGGGATATTACCCCGCAAACTCCTTTTGGACAATTTGTTTCCATCATCATCATGATTTTGGGTTACGGCATCATTGCAGTTCCAACAGGTCTCGTAACGGCCGAATTTATGTCGAGGGACAAGACGATACACGATAACACGCAAGTTTGCCCAAATTGCAGTGCTGATCACCACAGAAATGACGCTGAATTTTGTTATCATTGTGGTCATTCCTTAAATGAATAATGTGAAGAAATACCTTATAACTATAATTGGCCCTACAGCAATCGGAAAAACGGCTTTAAGCATCAAGCTTGCCAACCACTTCAATTGCGAAATCATTTCTTGCGATTCACGCCAGTTTTTTAAGGAAATGGAAATCGGAACGGCCGTTCCTTCCGAAGAAGAATTGGCTTCTGCCCCGCATCATTTTATCCAAAATAAATCCATTCTTGAAAATTATACCGTTGGCGATTTTGAAAAGGAAGCCGTTGCCAAATTGGATGAATTATTCAAAACCAATGACTATGTCATTCTTGTTGGTGGTTCGGGATTGTATGTTGATGCCATTCTAAAGGGTTTTGATTATTTTCCTGAAATTGACAATACCGTTCGAGAAGATGTCAACCGCAACTATGAAGCACTCGGAATTGAATATTTACAGCAAAAATTAAAAGAGCTGGATAAAAATTATTTCGATACCATTTCAAAGGAAAATCCTCAAACGTTACAGAATCCACAACGTATGATGCGGTTTGTAGAAGTTTGCATCGGAACAGGAAAACCGTATTCTTCTTTTTTAAATCAGAAGAAAAACACACGTAATTTTACTCCAATCATTATTGGCTTGGAAGCTGACAGACAAGAAATGTATGACAGGATAAATCTTCGTGTTGACTTGATGATGCAAGCCGGTTTGTTGGAAGAAGCCAAAAAATTATATCCTAACAAAAACCTGAATGCCTTGCAAACCGTCGGATACCGAGAGTTATTTAGTTATCTTGATGGCGATTTTACATTGGATTTTGCTGTTGAAGAAATCAAGAAAAATACGCGACGTTTTGCAAAACGTCAAATGACGTGGTTCAAGAGAACTGAAAATGCAAATTGGTTTGATTACAAAGATGATGTACGAGAAGTGATTGACATCCTAAATAAAACAATTTCTTAACGCAACTTAAATTGCTTATTATCATCTTGTAAGAAAATTGTATATGAAAAAATCAGTACTTGTTTTATTGATCTGCCCGCTTTTGTTTGCTATGCAATGTGACCCTGATGATGAACCTTGTGGTAATTTGGTGGAGTTGGAAAAGAAAGACTTGATAACCGTTGAGAATCTACAGGTTGAATATCAATTAAATGATACGCTCTGGCTCAATTCAACAGTTGACAGAAATCAACAATCTAGTTCCGCTATTGACTTATTTCAATTTGATGAAGAACTTTCTTTCTATATCGAATTAAAGAAAGCATCGGTCTACAACCCCAATAATTATCTTTATTTAAACGAAGAGACAACGGTTATAGACAAAGGGAGAGCGGTTGAGAATAATTTTATCCTGACCAAGGAGAATAATACGTTTAAAAACAGGATAGGGATCAAACTTTTGGAACCAGGAAATTATTCGCTGACCATTTACAACATTGGCTCCCACAAGCCCAGCGGGACGGATTGTAATTTCACTTCATTTTCTATTGTGACAGACTTTTACGAAATGGAGTCCAATTCGTTTTCGTTTAAAGTGGAATAAATTTACAATCCTACAAAAACCTAATTATGATGAAAAAAATTATTGGCCTTATTGCAGTATTTGCTCTAATTTCTTGCGAAGTGCAATATGATGGATCTACGAGGTTTATAATCAAAACTACTGTTATTGATGAAGATGGAAATCCAATCAAGGATATCCAAGTTGACGTCAACGCTGAAGACGACAATATATCCGACAACATTTCTTATACCTATACGGACGAGAATGGCTTTTCATTTCAAGTTTTCCCACCTCTGAAAAGACAAGGCTCTTTCAGTATCGATATAAATCCTGACGGACAAACATATCAAAGTAAAATGATCCGCAATATAAAAGAATCTGATTTCCAGGATCTCGTTTTCGATCTAGGAACCGTGACGCTTATTAAAAATGAAAATATTGTTGAATTTAAAATTCGGTTGAATCGTGTAAATGAAAACAATTCAATTGAAGATATTGAAATTAATGCCATCATGCCCGAAGAGTTTATTGACTACCATGGACCCCTGGAAGAATATTATTATCCAGAAACATATTTCAGGGTATTGAAAAATCAAAATTTTACTATTTTTTACAGCGTCAGGGATTCCAGTACCGACCCGCAAACGGTAACGGATTATTCTGTTAATGCCTCCGTAGGAAATCAATCAGTGACCTATCAATTAGAATACTAAAATCGAACCACCTACTTTAGGCTTTAAACTCTGATATGAAAAAAACAGCTACAATTCTAATGCTTTGCTTTGCGTTACAAAATTTTGCCCAAGAAATATCAACTCTAAAGATTGACGAAAGTAATAACAGTAACTCAAGAGGTCTTCACTTGGATGTGGTCTGGAGAATTTATTATGCCTCTCCGAACCAATTTGGCGATCACGTTTGGAACGATGCTTACAGTTCGGGCTTTTCCATGGGTACAAGTTTGGGGCTTTTGGAATTTCAAAATTTCAGACTAACGGGAGGTTATGAAATTGAAAAATATGGAGTCAAGGATGTTTCCAAGGCTGGAAATTTTGAAAAGGTTACCAAACATAACTTTTATGGAACCGTTTCTTATGATTGCAAGCTCAATGATCAACTTATGATAGTCCCAAATATTGGGTTTGGATTTAAAGCCATCACCCACAGGATGAAATCCGAAAGGGTAGCACATCAGGCAGGAGATATCATCAGGATAGGAGCATTTTGCGATTACAGCTTGGGCAAGAGTGCAAGCGTTTTCCTCGGTGTTCACTATATCAGTACAAAATTTGACCTTAACATCAATAATCAGTACGAAGATTATTTTGAAAAATCAACCCAGCTTCAACTTACACTTGGCTTGAAAGTTTACTAACTTTGTGAACCTAAAAATACAGCAATGCCAATCGCTCCAAATTTTACTTCTGTTTTCAGCAAAGACTGGGAAATCAATTTCACGCAATGCACGCCAAACGGTTATTTGAAATATACCGACTTGTGCAATATCCTGCAATTGACAGCTGGCGACCACGCTGAAGTCGGAGGTATCAGTTTTACAGATATGCAGGAATTCAACCAGGCCTGGGTTTTAAGCAGGATGAAACTTGAAATTGAATCTCTGCCGAAATGGAAAGATATTGTCACAGTGAAAACTTGGATTGTTTCTTTAGAAAATTCACGTTCTGTCAGGGCTTTGGAATTATATGTTGGTGATAAGAAACTGATTGGTTGTGAAACTTTCTGGGCTGTTTTCAATACGAAAATCCGAAGGCCGGAAGGCTTGGCTTTACCTCATAAACATTTTGAAAAATTTCCGGATCGCTTTTCTACCCTGGAAAGGTTGAAGAAGGTGGAATTATATGATGAGATGAGAAACGTCAATCAAAGAAGGGTTGTACTTTCTGATCTTGATATTGTGAACCATGTCAATAATGTCAAATATCTGGAATGGTGTCTTGATTTATTGGATTACAAAACAATCCTGAAACAGAAAATTTCGAATATTGACATGAATTTTATGAAGGAATTGATGCTGGATGATGAAGTTTCAATTAATGAATTTCAAGAACAAGATAGAACTGTTTATGCTATCGTAAAAGACGACAAAGTGTGTTTTGCTTTGGAACTGGAATTAAAGTAAAAAACACAGATTCCACAGATTTTCATTGGCACGTATGCAAATATAATTCTCTGTACTGAAGGATTGTGAATAACTCCAAAAACTATAAAAAAAGCTCCGATTTCTCGAAGCTTTTTTTTCTTTATTCTGATACAGCTGGCTTGTTTTTTACTACCAGCCTGAAACCTTCTCCGTGGATATTCAAAATTTCCACTTCTTCGTCCAATTTCAAGTATTTTCTTAATTTGGCGATGTAAACATCCATACTCCTTGATGTGAAGTAGTTGTCGTCTCTCCATATTTTTGTCAGGGCAAGTTCTCTCGGCATCAAATCATTTTCGTAAATGGCTAACATTTTCAATAATTCATTCTCTTTTGGAGATAGTTTGATTGGTTCTTCTTTTTTGAAGGTTAGGAAACGAAGTTTTGAATTCAGGTGGAAATTACCAATTTCGAACTCAAATTTTGTGGCATCCGTTTTTGTTTCAGATGCTTTTCTTTGAATGATTGCCCTGATTTTCATCAATAAAACTTCAGAGTCGAATGGTTTATTGAGATAATCATCAGCACCCACTTTATATCCTTTCAAAACATCGTCTTTCATAGACTTTGCTGTCAGGAAAATAATAGGCACTTCCTTGTTTTTTTCCCTGATTTCTTTTGCAAGCGTATAACCATCTTTGTAAGGCATCATCACATCCAAGATGCACAAATCGAAAGTATCTTTTTTGAACTTTTCAAACCCTTCCATTCCATTTTTTGCAAGCGTTACCTCGAAATCATTTAAAATTAAATAATCTTTCAAAATTGATCCGAAGTTGGGGTCGTCTTCTACTAAAAGGATTTTTTTGTTTTCAGTTTCCATATCTTAATTTATTAATGGTAATTTTATTATGAAGGTGCTACCCTTCCCTTTTTCACTTTCTACAGCAATTTGACCATTGTGGTCGTCTATTATTCGTTTTACATAGGCAAGTCCTAAACCATGCCCTTTTACGTTGTGTATATCTCCTGTATGCTCGCGATAGAATTTTTCGAAGATTCTTTTCTGGGCTGTTTTTCCCATTCCGGCACCTTGGTCTTTTATCCTGATGATGACAAAATCTTTGACATTTTCTGTATAAACATCAATCTTTGGTACATCTGGCGAATATTTTATTGCATTATCAAGAATGTTCACAATTACGTTTGTAAAGTGAACATCATTCAAAAGAACGGTATTCCTGCTTGCGTCGAAGTGCGTATTTATGGTACCTTGCCTGTCTTCGATAATAAGATTCACATGTTCAATCGCATCTTCTACAATTTCATGAATATCGGTTGATTCCTTGCTGATATCCAGTTCTCTCTTTTCGAGTTTTGAAATTCTCAGTACATTTTCAACTTGTGCGTGCATCCGCTTGTTCTCGTCCCGAATCATTTGAAGATAACGTTGTGTCTTCTCTCTGTCTTCAACAATTTTGGGATTTTTTATGGCATCCAGAGCCAGGTTTATTGTCGCAATCGGTGTCTTGAATTCATGCGTCATGTTGTTGATGAAATCGGTCTTGATTTCCGAAATCTGACGTTGCTTTATCAATTGGTTCAAGGCACTGCTATATGCTATTATGATGATCAGCGTAAAAACAATCGACAATGTCGTAATGCCAATCAATTCAGAAAATAAAAATTTCTTCTTTTCAGGAAAACTTACCAATAATTGAAATTTACTTTTCCCGTCCGTATCAGCAAAAACTGGTATTGAAAAGGTTGAACTCTTATCAAACTTGAACTTGTCCGATTTGATTTTTGTTGCCAGGCCATTGCTGTAAATTCCAAATTCAAAAGGTGTTTCTACATCATAAAGCTTCAATTCTTTTTTGAGCATCTGTTGCAACTTTTCCTTTGTAATCCTGTCTTTCAAAGGTTTTGTTTCTGTAATTCCTTTAAAAAATATTTCAAATTGGGCTTTGTCTAAAAGCTCCATACTTCCAGATTGCTGGATTGTTATATCGGGTACCGTGCTGTGCTGAATATCCGATTTATCAAGTGAATTTCCTGAATATATTTCCGTTTTGCTTTTTGAAATAAAATTCTGGACCTTCTTTAGTGTATCACTCTTCTTGTCAAAGACCGAAAGATTAATGTTATAATCTTCAGATGTTATGCTGTTTGAATAAATTATCGTCTTGTTGGTAACCTTGTTCTTTTGAACCAGGATAAAATCCAACAATTCTGTTTCCGTGGGATCTTTACCCTTGGTTTCCTTTAATATGTTATATTGGTTAAGGATTGTATAGACTTCCTGCTCTTTTAAATGATCAGCAACATTTCCTACAACTTGTTTGACGTGGTACTTGAATTGTTCCTCATTATTCTTGAAAGAGGTGTTGATTAAATACAATTGTACCAAAATAATTCCTATCAAGGAAAGGCTCATCAAAAAAACCAACAAACGAAACAATGTCTTATTCATACATCACAAAATTAACATTTTAACACTTGGTCTATTAATACATTAACCAAACATTAACATCTTTCCTTATTTTTACATATTTTTCAATTCTTTGTAGAGTGTATTGACTTGGTTTATAGTATTTTCAAGGTTTGTGTTTGGAATTATATAATCACTTTTCTCGATTCTCATTTCGTCTGTCCATTGATTTTGAACTCTCTTCATAATTGATTCATAGTCAGAATTGTCCCTCGCCAAAACCCTTTCTATCCTTATTTCTAAAGGAGCGACAACAGCTATAATTTTATCGCAATCAATGTAACTGCCACTTTCAAACAAAATGGCCGCTTCCTTGATGACAAAAACAGCATCCTTGTTTTTATAAACCCATTCTTGAAAATGATTTTTGACCAGGGGATGGACAATGCTGTTTAATTTTTGAAGCTTTTCAGTGCTTTCAAAAACAATCTTTGCTAATTTTTCTCGGTTCAACACACCCTTGTCAAAAATAGAATTTCCAAATTCATTCTTAACCAATTGGATTGTTTCAGGAAGATCCATTATTTTCCTAGCCTCGGTATCTGCAATATAAACGGGGACGCCAAGTGCTTCAAATTGCTTTGCGACAATTGTTTTCCCACTTCCAATTCCACCAGTAAGGCCGATTATTTTTGTCATCTTTTATTTTTTAAAAAATAATTCCGGAAAAACCTCCTGAGGTTTTCTTTTCAAGGTTTGAACCAACACAAATGATTTCAGGAAACCGATTCCGTACCCATAAAATTGAATCATCACGGCAATTAACGACAGGATACCTATCTTCAAACTTCTATTTGTGATGATTGCAGTTACAAACAAGAGCAAGAAATACAATCCATATCCATAAATAAAAAATGGAAATGCGAGTATCAAAGCCAATAATGACACCAAGAATCCAATTATAAAAATGGTTGGAAAAAAGAAAGTCAGCTTATTGTATTTTGGATACCACGTATTTAGAATGGGACGTGCTTTTCCAAATTTATTAACCTGTTTATAAAATTTAGACCAATCGATTCTCCTTTTATGATATACATACGCTTTGGGAAACAATCTGGTTTCAAAACCCAGATTCCATAATCTAATTGATAAATCAGGATCTTCTCCTGGATGGATGTTTCCGAAGCCTTGGGATTTCTCGAAAGCAACTTTTGATATTCCCATATTGAAACTTCGCGGTTGGAATTTATCCAGCTTCTCTGAACCACCACGGATTCCACCTGTTGTTAGAAAAGAAGTCATTGCAAAATTGATTGCCTTTTGAACGTCTGAAAAACTATCAAGTGCCTTATCCGGACCTCCAAAGCAATCTATGTAATTTGCATTCAAGGCTTTTGAAACTTCCGTTAGATATTGTTTTGGAATGATGCAATCTGAATCAAAAATAATAAAATAGTCTCCTTTTGCATTTTTCATTCCGAAATTTCGTGAATCACCCGGTCCGGAATTCGGCTTGAAAAAATAAGTAATATCCAATTTATCTCGATAAGCATCAACTACATCCTTGCAGGGAATTGTAGAACCATCTTCGATAACGACAATTTCAAAAGCTTCATTAAAATCAGACTCAACCAAACTTTCAAGCAATTCATCTATTTCATCTGGCCGATTGAAAACCGGTATAATAAGCGAAAAAAACATAGTTCTTAATTTTTAACAAATATAAGCCATATAAAAAAAAAGCCACCCGAAGGTGGCTTTAAAAATAAATGAAATCTTTAAAATTATTGTTTGATTACTTTAATGGTTTTTACTTGATTGTCTGTTGCAACTTTTACCAAATAAGTTCCTGCTGCCAAATTTGACATGTCAACCTGACCTTGAGTAGCATTTACAGTTTTGGCAAATACTTGTTGCCCTAACATATTGAATATTTCAACATTAGAAATGTTTTGGGTATACGATAAATTCAATAGGTCTTTCACAGGGTTTGGATAAGCCTTGAACATTTCATTATCAAATTTGACATTTGCCAAAGAAGCATCGTATGCTGAAATTTTGAATGCTCCAGAAGCTCCACTGTAACCCCAAACCCTGGCTGTAATCACCTCTCCTGGAGTCAAATCTGTCAATACTACCTTGGAGAAATTATTACCTCCACCGATATCCGAAGAACATTTAATGTAGGTCAAATCTGAACAGGCACCTGTATAAGCGTACAAAGCCGTATCTGTAAGAGCTTCATCTTCATTACTGGCTGTTTCAATTGTCAAGGTTCCTGAAGCTGGCGCAAGAACAGTATACCATACATCTTTTCCGTTTACAAAGAAATTATAGGTATCACATGTGCTGGCTACCGTCGTTGGATCATGATCATCCGGATTTACTGTTGCTCCAACATTTGTTGTTTCAATCACGAAATCATCAAAGACACCACCTGCTGTAAGTGTTATTGCCGAAGCACATTCGTCATTTGCAGGAGGACAAGCGATTTGATTCAGAACAGGACTGGTCAGAACACAATCTTCATCCTGATCATTTGCTACTGTAAAAATTACAGGCGTATCGTTCGGATAAGGTCCAAAAGTAACAGTACCCAATTGCGTTACAACCTGAGAAGCACTGTCCTGATCATCAGATACTGAAATGGATGTGGCAGAACCTAGAGCAGTAATCTCAACTTCTACTAAGAATTGCTCTCCATTTGCACAATCAGAAACTACTGTATAAGTTGCTTCTGCCGGCGTACAAGCGTAAACCAACCATTCCAGAGTAAATGTGCCATTGCCCGACCAACCATCCTGTACCCAGTAAACTGTTTGATCTGAACCTGTATTATTGCTCCATTCAACCTTTGTATAGTTTGGATCATCATAACAAGCTATGTTTGTCCTGTTATCACAATCACCATAGAAGACAACGTTTGCTGTGTCATAATTACTAAGTGTTACTCCTATTTCCAGAGTAGCACCATTTGGAACCAATATAGAATAATAGACATCTGAATGAGTATTTGCTACTGATTCTCCTGAGTTGTTACATACCAACAAATTCGTATTTGTTGCCCCAACAGTAGTAGACATCAATGGAGAAGTCTGGTCTGCCAAGTCAATAGCAGTTGCACAAGTATCATTTGATGGCGGGCAAACCGTTTGATTCAATGTTGGACTTGTTAAAAAACAGCTTTCATCTTGATCATTGCTCACGGTAAAGATTACCGGTGTAGCATTAGGATAAGGACCGAAAGTAAATATTCCGGCAGCAGCAACTGCTTGAGGAGCACTTCCTTGATTATCGCTAATGGTCATTGAAGTTGCAGTACCTAAATCAGTCACATCTACATTTACCAAGAATTGTTGTCCGTTTGCACAATCTGAAACAACCGCATACGTAGCCGCACCATTAGAACATGTATTTTTTGTGATATCCAGAGTATAAGCAATTGTCTGAGGAGTAGCCCAAGTTGAAATTACGATATAGTACGTTTCACCATTGACTACTTCGAACTCTTCAATCATTTTTGGATCCGCATTGCTTCCTGAAACTCCTCCCAAACAACTTACACCAATATCGGAGCAGCTTCCGTAAACGAACAATCCACCCCAAGTATTATCAGTTTCAGGTGTCAAAAGGATTTTAATGCTTCCTGTAAAATCAGCCGTGTAAGAATATACGATATCATTACCATTCAAATAATTAGAAGTAGTTCCGCATCCTGTAGCTCCAGGAGAACCTTCATAAATAGTATCAAAATGATCCAATGTATCGCCAGTTTCACTAAAAGGCAAGGTTACTTCTATAGGATTTGCACATGTGCTTCCAACTGGAGGAACTGGTGCAACAAAACTATACTCTACACATCCTGTTGCATCTCCAACACTATTGTAAGGCGTTACAGTAACAAAATATTCCACATCACCCGTCAATACACCTGGAAGGTTGTACGTAGTGACGTTGCCTGCATCATAAGAATCCAGAACATCTGCTTGACCTGTAGCAGTACCTACTGATACTTTATAGCCGACAGCTCCTACAACCGACTCCCATGTCAAGATTCCATTGAGTGCATTCTCTGATTCAGTCAATGGTCCTGTAACTGTAGTACAGTCAGGAGCATCTGTAGCTGTGTAAGCAACTTCAATTAACACTCCCATATAGACTGTATCAGCATCATCGTCAATGTCAGCTGAAGTAATTGTCAATGTTGTAAAATCCGTGATTACCATTCCTATCAAATCCTCCGCACAAACTGAAGAAATAACACCATCAATGTTTAATTCAAACGAATAATACTCATTACAATAAGTATCCCCAAAAATATAAGCCCAATAATCATCCAGGATGGCATCCGTAATTGTTATTGAATTTATAGTTCCAACTGCACAATCTAAATCTGATGCATTAACCGTAAGGACCATAGGGGTATCATCGTCCCCCTCTACTTCAAAAACTTCTTCACAAGTTTGCCCATAAGACAGATATGTAAAAAACAATAATAGTAAATACGTAATTTTTTTCATATAAAATTATTTAATTGTTAATTAATGCTAAGATATCCATTTTTTTGAAACATTATAACTACTTTTTTCATAAACTACATTTTTTAACTTTTGGACATAAAAAAAGAGCCACCCTAAGGCAGCTCTTTCAATAAAGAAATATAAACTTATTGCTTGATAACCTTGATAGTTTTGACTTGGTTATCTGCAGTGATTTTCACAAGATAGCTGCCCATTGACAAATTAGTCATATCCACCTGACCTTGAGTAGCATTTACTGCCTTAACAAGTACTTGCTGTCCCAACATATTGAATACTTCAACATTTGAAATGTTCTGCGTATAGGTCAAGTTTAAAACATCTTTGACTGGGTTAGGATATGCCTTGAAACCATCCTTGTCAAATTGAGATGAAGATAAGGACACGTCGTGAGCTGAAACCATAAATGTTCCAGAAGTACCGTTATACCCCCAAACCCTTGCCAAAAGAACGTCACCTGCAGTCAAGGCTGTCAGAGACAACTTTGAAAAATTACCATCTCCATCATCTGCATTACAACCAAGGGAAACAATATTTCCACATGTACCAGAATACACCTGCAGACCTGTATCGGTAAGCGCAGTACCTGTATTGGTTTTAGTTTCCAATGTTAATGTACCAGAAGCCGGAACTACAACACTGAACCATACATCTTTACCATTATCAGCAAAACCAGATGCATCACATGTCGGAAGAGGATCAACTGTATTTCTTGTAGCACTGATATTAGATCCCACAACTGCATAATCATCAAATGCAGTTCCAACAGTAAGCGCAACGGCATTGGCACACAAATCATTTGCTTCAGGACAAGATGCTTGATTTAGGGCAGCGCTGGTCCATACACAAGTTTCGTCTTGATCATTTGCTACTGTAAAAACAACCGGTGAACCATTAGGATATGGTCCAAAAGTTAATGTTCCTGTTGCGGTAACATTTTGAGTGGCACTTCCCTGATCGTCAGAAACGGTTACTGAAGTTGCAGTACCCAAACTGGTAACATTAACACTTACCAAAAACTGCTCTCCATTCGCACAGTCAGGAACTACGGTATAGGTAGATGTCCCGTTTAAACAGCTAGGAAGACATTTGATTTTAAAGGTATGAGTCCTTGGATCAGTTCCTTCGCTATCCAATAAGAACAGATATTCAACACCTGCTGTTAAAGTTCCTATTGCATCAATACCTGCACCATTATTGTCATCTATACAAGTCCAACCTGTATTGTCACAACTTCCTGATGCTTCCTTGTAGAAATAATCCACATAACCACCAGCTGCTGAAACAATCTCAAGTTCGTAAGGCCCTGTCGCTGTTGGTGTAAATGAATACAAAACTTCAGTACCCGGAGTTGACCATCCGCATGCACTAACATTCCAAGCTCCAGCACCTGCTGCAAAAACAGCCGTATATTCTTCATCACAAGCAGTAATAACCTCTGCCTCATCACAATTTGGAGGACATACATTTTGAGTCAATTCATTACTCGTAAGCGTGCAATTTTCATCCTGATCGTTAACTACAGAAAAAATAACCTCGGTAGCGTTTGGATAAGGTCCGAAAGTAGCAATACCTGTGGCTGTCAAGACTTGAACCTCACTCCCTTGATCATCAGAAATAGAAACTGAAGTGGCTGATCCAAGATTAGTAACATTTACATCTACCAAGAACTGCTCTCCATTTTGACAATCTGACACTACCGTGTAAGTTGCCTGAGAAGGAGTACAAGCAATCACAGACCACTCTAATGTAAATGTTCCTGCACCTGACCATCCGTCCTGTACCCAATAAACCGTTTGATCCTGACCTGTTGTATTCGGCCATGTAACTTGAGTAAGATTAGGATCATCAAAACAAGCTATGCTAGTCCTATTATCACAATCTCCATAGAAAACAACATTTGCAGTATCATAACTAGTAGCTGTCACACCTATTGTCAGTAAGGAACCACTTGGAACAAGTATAGAATAATAAACATCACTATAGGTATTCGCAACCTGCTCATTTGAATTATTACATACTGTCAAATTTGTATTGGTTGCACCAACAGTTGTTGACATCAATGGTGATGTTTCATTTGTCAAATCAATTGCTCCTGCACATGTATCATTTGATGGCGGGCAAACTGCCTGAGTAAGTGCACTACTTGTCAAGAAACAGCTTTCATCCTGATCATTGTTAACCGTAAAAATCACTGGAGTAGTATTTGGATAAGGTCCAAAAGTAACGATACCTGTAGCAGTAACTGACTGCGGAGCACTTCCTTGATCATCACTAACGGTCATTGAAGTCGCACTACCCAAATCAGTAACATTTACGTTTACCATAAATTGTTCTCCGTTGGCACAATCTGAAGCAACAGTATAAGTAGCGGCTCCATTTGTACAGGTATTTTCTGTAATCTCCAAAGTATAAGCAATTGTTTGTGGAGCTGCCCAAGTAGAAATCACTACATAATAGGTCTGCCCTGTCACAACTTCAAACTCTTCAATCATTCTTGGAACAGCATCAAAACCAGAAACACCACCCAAACAGCTTACACCAATATTAGCACAGCTGCCGTAAACAAAAAGTCCTCCCCAGGTATTTCCTGTCTGTGGCGTAAATAGAATTTTTGCAGTACCTGTAAAAGTTGAAGTATAAGCATATACGACATCATTACCACCCAGATAACCAGAAGTAGTTCCGCATCCTGTAGCACCAGGAGAACCTTCATAGTAAACATCTGCATAGTTGGTCGTGTTATCTGTCGTGCTGTAAGGCAAAGCATCTATGATGATTGCATTTTCACACAGTACTCCTTCAATCGGAGCAGGTGCTGTAGTAAAGCTGTATCCTGTACATCCTGTTGCAACGCCGTTAGCATTGCTAGGTGTAATAGTAACATAATATGTAGTATCACCACTCAATATTCCTGGAATATCATAATTTGTGGCCAAACCAACATTCAACGCATTTACAACATCAGTACCTCCAGGGGTAGTACCTACTGATAATGCGTAGGCTGATGGCAAACCAGTTGCTGGACTCCAAGACAAAATTCCTAAAAGATTTACATCGGTAGCTCCATCTGCCGGTGAAACCAATGCTGCATCGCAGTTTGGAGGCAATGCTGTTACTTGCGTAATACTAATATTGTCTATCCAGAAATAGCCATCTCCAGTATTCCAAGTTCCGTTAACCCTGAACTTAAAATCTGTACCTTCTGGCAATGAAGCTGCTGGAATAACTTGTGAGAAAGTTGTACAAGCTGTAACTCCTGTGACAACTATTGGGTCACCTATGGACAACCATGTACCACCATTGTCTGTGGAATATTGAGCGTTCATAGTAACACCAATTCCTGAACCAGTATTCCATTCAGAAGATTTCCACTGAAACGTAACTGTAACATCAGTTCCGTTGGACGCAGCGGCATAATTAGGAGAAGTCAGAGAACCTGCTGTCGCAAAAGCATAAAAGTTTCTCCTCCATGCATAAGAACCTTCACAAGGTGTTGTGGTTGTACTTCCAAAACCAACCGTTGTCCATCCTGATGGCAAGGTTCCCGCATTCAGCCCTTCAACTATTCCTACCTGTGCGTTGGCACTAAGGAATACGAAGAGGCTGAAAAAAATCAAAGTAATTTTTTTCATAATAAAATAGTTTTTGTTAATCCTTGCTAAAGTATTAAAATAGTTTCTAATAATTACCCGTAAATATGTCTTTTATATCCCAAAAACATACATTTTTTGTTTTTGTAATAAAATAACTTATAAAATGAATTTTAGTAAATATTTTTAAAACAATATGTTTTAAATGCCTTAATTTTTTACATTTACAACAATGATTTGCGTTGTCTATCTATTCAAACAACTAAAGGTATGCACCAATTAAGTCAAAAGACATTATACAAAAAATGCCCAAGCAATTGCTTGGGCATTTTTTGCACTAAGGATGTAAATTTTTATTTCAAACTATCAACGCCTACCATTTCATTCGCATCCGCCTTGTAGTCAACATCTTCTACATCAAATCCAAATAAGTTATAAAAATCCCTTCTATAACCTTCCAGATCTCCTAATTCAGAAAGATTTTCAGTAGTTGCCTTTTCCCATAAAGCTGCAACTTTTTCTTGGATATCATCACGCATCTCCCAATCGTCAATTCTTATTCTTCCTTTTTCATCTACAGGAACTTCTTTTCCAGCATACAGCCTATCTTGATACAACCTTTGAATCTGCTCGATTGTTCCTTCGTGCACACCTTCTTCCTTCATTATCTTATACAACAAGGAAATATAAAGTGGAATTACAGGAATTGCCGAACTTGCTTGTGTTACCAACGCCTTATTAACCGAAACATATGCTTTTCCGTTGATGTCTTTCAAACCATCTGTAATAGAGAAAGCTGTAGCCTCTAAATGGTCTTTAGCCCTACCAATTGTTCCTTTCCTGTAAACTGGCTCCGTTAGAGATGGCCCGATATACGAATAGGCAACAGTTACAGCTCCATCTGCCAAAAGATTTTCTGCTTTTAAAGCATCAATCCACATCTGCCAGTCTTCTCCACCCATAACGGCAACCGTGTTCTCAATATCATCTTCCTTACTTGGCTCTATAGAAATTTCAGAAACTTTTCCCGTATGAAAATCTACCGTCTTGTTTGTGTAAACATTCCCTATTGGCTTCAAGACTGAACGATGCATAACCCCAGTATTTGGATTCGTGCGAACTGGAGAAGCCAAACTGTAAATCACCAAATCAACCTGACCAAGATCAGTCTTGATCAAATCTAAAGTTTCTCTCTTCACTTCGTTTGAAAAGGCATCACCATTGATACTTTTTGCATATAAACCCGCCTTGTGCGCTTCAGTTTCAAACGCAGCAGAATTGTACCATCCTGGAGAGGCTGTTTTTCCTTCTGTTGGAGGTTTTTCAAAAAACACACCTATTGTTCCAGCATCAGAACCAAAAGCACTTGTAATCCTTGAAGCCAAACCAAATCCGGTTGAAGCTCCAATTACCAAGACTTTTTTTGCGCCTTCTATCTTGCCTTTGGATTTTACGTATTCAATTTGATTTTTAACATTTTGCTCAGCACCTTTTGGATGTGCAGTCAAGCAAATAAATCCTCTCATTCTTGGTTCTATGATCATAAGATATGTATTCCGTTTATATTCAGTTTTGCTTATTTTGTTGTAGTTCAATCAACAAATATAATTCAAAAAATTAGTTCAGCAAAGCCTTGGCGTGATTTATGGCAGAGTCGGAAATATCTTTTCCTGAAAGCATTTCTGCAATTTCAATGACTCTTTCCTCGTTGGTCAGCAATTTCAATTCGGATTGGGTTTGGTTTCCGATCGTGGTTTTAAAAACCTTGAAATGTTCATTTCCTTTTGCAGCGATCTGTGGTAAATGGGTAATGGCAAAAACCTGCATATCATTGCTCATCTGTTTCATAATTTCCGACATCTTATTGGCTATTTCACCAGAAACACCAGTGTCAATTTCATCAAAGATTATGGTCGGAAGTTTTGAATATTGCGCCAGGATCGCTTTCACAGCCAGCATAATCCTGGACATTTCACCACCTGAAGCTACTTTTTTCAGCATTCCAAAATCCGAACCCTTGTTGGCTGAAAATAAAAATTGAATTTCGTCTTTCCCATTTGAAGAAAAATTCTGAGTTTCTTTTACTTCTATCTTGAAACGGGCATTCGGCATTCCCAATTGCTCCAAGAAATGGATCAATCTTTCGGACAAAACAGGGACTGCTTTCAATCGGTTTTCCCTAATTGCAGTTGCCCTTGAATTCAATTCAGATTCCTTGATTTCAATTGCATCCTCAAGCTTTTTGATATCACTTTCCAAATTATCAACAGACACGACCTTTCCTTCTATTTCATTCTGAATTGCAATCAATTCATCAATCGTGGAAACCTGGTGCTTCTTCTGAAGACTGTATAATGTTTGCAATTTCTGATTGATTAATTCCAATTTTTCAGGATCATTGATCAATTTTTCAGATAGCATGTTGATTTCCGAAACAATATCATCCAACTCAATTACCATACTGTTCGTCCTTTCAAACAAGTTAGTATAATCTGCTGACATCGAAGCGATTTTCTGCAGGGAAGTCTTGATCTCCTTCAAATTTTGCAAAACCCCAAATTGTTCCTCATTGGCAATTGCCAATGACTTGTCAAGATTTTCCTTGATGAATTCAACATTGTTCAATTGCTCAAAGGCAGCTTCCAACTCTTCCTGCTGGCCTGAGACCAGTTTTGCCGCAAGCAATTCTTCCAATAGAAAAGCATTATAGTCCTGCTCTTTCTTGGCTTCTTTCAATTCTGAAAACAAATTAGAAAGCTTGCTTTTATCCTGCTTGTATGTTTTTAAAAGTACTGTAAATTCCAGAACCGAATCAAGGTTTCCAGCAATGGCATCAATGATCTGGAATTGGATATTTTCATCCGACAATTCTTGTGTCTGATGCTGGGAATGGATGTCAATCAAAAAGACACCGAGTTCTTGCAGTTCATTCAAATTGACCGGACTGTCGTTTACAAAAGCCCGGGATTTTCCTGAAGGCAGAATTTCCCTGCGGATGATGGTCTGGTCTTCATAATCCAGATCATTTGCTTCAAAGAAAGGCTTGAGATTGTATTTTGAAATATCAAATTGTGCTTCAATTACACACTTATCTTCCTTATCCTTCAAAGAAGTCAGATCAGCCCTTTTTCCAAGAACCAAACCCAATGCACCAAGAAGAATGGATTTTCCCGCTCCGGTTTCACCAGTAATAATAGAAAATCCTTTAGAAAAATCGATCGACAATTTCTCTATCAGGGCAAAATTTTTAATGGATAGCGAGGCAAGCATTTGAGAAGATTAAATATTTAAATTCACTATTTTTATCGTTATCAAAAATAGCTTATTAAAATTTAATGGATGCCCATTTGGAAGAATTTATTGGTGATAACTTATTCAAGCTGTCAACCAGATCTGCAATTGCAATTTGCGGACCACCTGAAAAAACGGATTGTATTTCATCTGATTTAGCATCAAAAAATACTCTTGTCAAAAAAGCATTTGGACGTGCCGAATAGACTTTATTTAAAGAAACAACAGCTTCTTTCACTTTTTCTTTTCCGGTTTTCAAGTCCTGGCTCATTACATCCAAGCCTTTAGAATGGTAATTGTACATCGCAGTTCTAATGTCTTCAAAAGTTCCAGACATCAGTTCATTGGTCAGCATAAAACGGGTTTGATTTCCATCTGCCTGGCTCCATCCTTTATAATTTCCACTTTGTGCCAGACTTCCAATTTCCTGTGCAGTCCTGAAATAATCAGAACCTCCCAGAGGCGAAAAAGTATCCGCATCAATCCCTATAACTACATAAGAATAGAAAGCCATAATGGATACAAGATTTGAATCAAAGCTGTTCGGATTAAAGATGAGATTCTCGTATTCAATATACCTGAAATTGAAATCCTTGTCATTGAAATTAAAAACCGGGGACGAATAAGTCGAATCATAAATCGGGCGGGACGAACTCACCTGGATGGTCGCCACAAACTGATCGGAACCATAGCTGGAAACATTGATCACCATCGAACAATCGATCTTTTCACTTTGCTTGTAAGGCTTGTTGGTCCATTTTGTATTGTTCACAAATTCATTAAGGGATCGCTCCAATGTCTTAAATATAGGCTGGTTGGAATTCGTCAATGTCTGGGTATTGATTTGAACTTTACAATTCAACTCCTGAGCCTGCATCCATCCAGAAAACAATAGAAAGAAATAAATTATTTTACGCATGATAATGTGCTATTACTTTATTTAAAATGTCATCTGCCACTGCTTCTTTCGATTTCAATTCCATTGGCTCGATATTAAAATCTTTGTCAATGAAAGTAATCTTATTGGTAGGCTTGCCAAAACCTGCACCATCATCCTGAAGCGAATTCAGAACGATCAAATCTAGGTTTTTTTTCTGGATTTTAAGCTTTGCATTTTCAATTTCATTTTCAGTCTCCAATGCAAAACCTATCAAAAACTGATTTTTCTTGACCTCACCCAAAGAAGCCAAGATGTCCCTGGTTTTTTCCAGTTCTATATTAAAACTCTGTTCTGTCTTTTTTATTTTCTGTACTGCAACATTTTTTGGCCTGTAATCTGCGACAGCTGCAGCAGAAATGGCAACATCAACCTCATTGTAATACGAATGGCAAGCATCGTACATTTCTTGAGCTGATACGACCCTGACAATTTCAATCAGATCATCGGTAAGGTTAAAATGTGTTGGCCCTGCAATCAAGATAACATTCGCACCAAGATTCGCTGCAGATCTAGCAATATCGAATCCCATTTTCCCTGAAGAATGATTTCCTATAAAACGAACAGGATCAATGGCTTCATAAGTTGGCCCGGCAGTAATCAAAATCTTCTTGCCTTTCAGAGGCAATTTAGAACTCAAATCACTTTCAAGGAAAGCCAAGATATTTTCAGGTTCTGCCATTCTTCCTTCTCCCGAAAGTCCGCTTGCCAATTCACCTGTTTCAGCCGGAATCATAATGTTTCCGAATTGTCTGAGGGCATTAAAACTTGCTATGGTTGAAGGATGCTTGTACATATCCAGATCCATTGCCGGAGCAAAATAAACAGGACATTTAGCCGACAGGTAGGTTGCAATAAGAAGATTATCGCAATTTCCTGTAGCCATCTTGGACAATGTATTCGCCGTTGCAGGAGCAATAACAATCAAATCTGCCCAAAGGCCCAATTCAACGTGATTGTTCCAAACCGCATTCTCATCGTCTTCATTATAAAAGGCAGAATGTACAGGATTTTTGGAAAGTGTAGAAAGCGTAAGTGGTGTTACAAAATCCTTAGAAGCAGGAGTCATGATCACTTGGACCTGTGCTCCTGCTTTTATAAAAAGTCTTACTAAAGTTGCAGTCTTATATGCGGCAATTCCACCAGAAACTCCCAGTACTATTTTTTTTCCGCTTAAAACTGACATACATATTTTATTTTGTAGAATCTCTGTGGTAGATTTTATTATCCAACCATTCTTGAACTGCCAAAGCGTGTGGCTTAGGCAATTTTTCGTAGAATTTGGAAACCTCGATTTGTTCTTTGTTTTCGAAAATTTCTTCCAAACTATCATTATAGGTAGCAAACTCTTCCAATTTCTCTGTCAATTCTTTTTTGATTTCAGAGTTGATCTGGTTTGCTCTTTTAGCCATAATCGTGATTGCTTCATACACATTACCGGTTGGCTCTTCAATTACAGTCTTGTTGTAAGTGATTGTATTAACCGGAGCATTCGTCTTTTTTAAATCCATGACTTTTTTATTTTGAAAATTGTTTTAAATCTGTTTCTATTTTCACCAACATATCGTCGGCTTTTGATTTGAATTCAGTATTGGCATTGAATTTAATCAAGTTCAGGTAAGCCGTCTTTGCAACATTCAAACGCTCTACTTTCTTACTTTCTATACTATTTATCGCTAATTGATAAGCTGAATCAAATTTATAATACAAGGCTTTCTCTTTGTAAGGAGTTCCAGGGAAATCTATGATAAAATTATCCAAGACCACCAAAGCCGCCTTATGGTCTGAAATTGTATTGTACTGTTTTGCAATCTCGAAAGATTTCTTCTCCAACTTCTCTCTCAAATCCTTCACGATAACATTCGCTTCAGCCAAATATTGGGAATCCGGATATTCATTGATAAAAGCTTGCAATTTATCGATCGCTTTATAAGTATCAATCTGATCCAGACTGTAACGAGGTGATAATTTAGAAAAACTGATTGCTGCCAAATAAGCGGACTCTTCTTTCTTTTCACTTTTTGGATAACTTGAAACAAAGCTTTCAAACTGGTAACCAGCAGAATAATATTGTTTTGTCTTATAAAATGATTGTGCATACATATAAAACATTTTTTCCGCTTGAGGCTTGCCTCTGTAAGAAGGTGCTATCTGCTCAAATAACCGGATTGCTTTTGCGTAATGACCTTTCTCATATTGTCTTGTAGCAACATCAAATTTCACTCCGATATCTTCTGATTTCAATGCTTTTTGAAACTCACTGCAAGAAGTGAAGACAATAAGAACAAGTAGAATAGAAATAAATTTCTTCATTATAAAAGTTAGGTTTTATTATTCATTAAGGCATTCTCACCTTTCTTTAAAACCAACTGCAAATTTAGTGATTAATTGCAGACTACAAAACATTTTTTTTATAGCGGTTTTCGTCCTGAAAAAAGGAGAAAAAAATCTGGCTAAACGATAGCTTTAAAGATTATTTTGGTGTTGGAATCGGACTTGTGAAATTTTTCATTTCATTGTCAAACAAGTACAAGCCTCCTTTATCATCTCCAATAAGATTGATCTTATCCAAGATATATCGGGCATTCGCTTCTTCTTCTATCTGTTCAGCTACATACCATTGAAGGAAATTATGAGTAGCATAATCCCTTTGGTCCAAGCTGATCCCTACCAGATCATTGATGCTTTCTGAAACTTTTATTTCGTGTTCCAGAAGTTGCTTGAACAAAACTTTATAGCTCGACAAATCCAAAGTTGGTTCAACTGTCCCTGAAATTTTCGCCTGTCCACCTCTTTGGTTGATGTATTTCACCAATTTCAACATGTGCAATCTTTCCTCTTCTGATTGAGCAAACATAAAAGTCGAGATTCCTTCGAAACCTTGAACTTCTGCCCAGGAAGCCATTGCCAAATAAATCTGAGATGAATCTCCTTCAACTTTGATCTGCTTGTTTAATGCGTCTTGTATAGTTTGTGATAACATAATTTCTTGTTTTAAAATTTAAGCCGTAACAGCTGCTGTGATATTTTTTGTAAATCCGGTAATCCTGTCTGATAAATCCTGATTAACCGAAACCAAAGGCAATCGAACTGTATTTTCAGACAAGCCTAACGCTCTGTGAACTTCCTTGATTCCGGCAGGATTTCCTTGCTCAAAGATCATATCAATTGCATCTGCAATCTGGTAATGCAATTCATACGCTTCCTCTACTTTCCTTTCAAGTCCCAGACGGACCATATCTGAAAACTGTTTTGGAAAACCTTCACCAATAACCGAAATAACTCCTGCCCCACCGGCCAAAATCATTGGCAAAGTTACCATATCGTCGCCTGAAATTACCAGAAAACCCTTTGGTTTTGCTTGGATCAATTTCATTGCCTGTACAATGTCTCCTGCTGCTTCTTTTATTGCAATTACGTTTTTAAATTCATTTGCAAGACGAATGACAGTCGATGGCAAAACATTGCTTGCCGTTCTTCCCGGGACATTGTATAGGATTACAGGAACCGACGATGCTTTTGCAATAGCGCTGAAATGCTGATAGATCCCTTCCTGGGTTGGCTTGTTATAATAAGGAGAAACCGATAAAATAGCGGAAAAATCAGAAAAATCTCTTGTTTTTAATTCCTCTACAACTTGTGCCGTATTATTTCCACCAACACCAAGAACCAATGGCAATCTTCCCTTGTTGGCATCAATAATTGTCTTTATCACCAGTTCCTTCTCGTCATTGGTCAAGGTTGCTGGCTCTCCAGTTGTCCCTAAAACAACAAGATATTCAACACCTCCATCAATTACAAAATTGACAATTCTTACCAAAGCTTCGGTATCTACCGAAAAATCTTTCTTGAACGGAGTAACAAGGGCAACGCCTGTTCCAACAAATGATTGCATAATTATATTTTGTTTAAAATTCTGAGATACTTAAATAATTCACTGCTGAAAACCTGAAAATTTTCGGCATTCGTATTAATCATAAAATGATTTAATCTTTTGTCAATTGTAGAAAAACCAACTTTGAAAATGGCTTTAGATTGCTGAGTCGCCAATAATAACGGCGCTTTAGTCACATCATAATAACTGATCAACATATCGAATGACCTTGATAGAAAATCGGTTGCTTCCTGCTGCTGGATTTTACCATTCCAACTTACATCCTTCATACTGAACGAAGGAAAATGCAACACTTCATTCTTCTTGAACTTATCTTTATAAACTAGCAATTTAATATTGTTTTGGTTTACATCATTCTTGATTAGTTCCTTGATTAAATTCTCTTTTTCGTTGAAATAACCCTCATCAACTATAATCCCAACAGTATTTATTTTTGCATTTGAAAAATTGCTGTTAACATTAAACACGCTATTTTTTAACTTTCTTTTTAAGAAAAAATTCTTTAAAAAATTTAAAAACATACTACTTTTACTTGAGTTACAAAATTACTTAATCTAAGTCGCATTTCAGATGGTAAATCTAAAAAAGTCTAACTTCTTATCGCATCATTTTGTTTTATTCTTAACATTTATTTTCTTGATTTCTTGTGGAGAAAAGAAAATTTTTGTCAATAAAATAGAAGGGAAGCAAATTGCGATCAACAATACAATTCCTGAAGTTTCTGACCCGAGTGCGAAGGAAATTGACAATTTCATCAAGCCCTACAGGGAAAAAATTGACAAGGATATGGATGAAGTCCTTGCTTATGCTCCGGAAACTCTAGAAAAAAGCAAAGGCGAATGGCAGACTACAATTGGAAATCTTCAGGCTGACATTACCATGGCAAGCGCGAATAAGATTTTCAAGGCGAGAGAAAACAAATCCGTTGATGTCTGCTTGTTGAACCACGGAGGAATCCGCTCGGTTATCAGCAAGGGAAATGTAACTACGCGAACTGCTTTTGAATTGATGCCTTTTGAGAACAGCCTGGTTGTGGTGGCTTTGAAAGGCGAGCAAATTATAGAGATTGTAGACTATATCATCAAAGAGAAAAAGCCACATCCCCTGGCAGGATTGACTTTTGTCATAGACAAGAACAATACAGCAAAAAACATATGGATTCGCGGAAATCCTGTTGATGTAGAACAAATCTATTATGTTGCCACAAATGATTATTTGTATAATGGTGGCGACAGTATGAATTTCTTTAAAAAAGGAATTGCACTCTACGATCTGGATTATAAATTGAGAAATGTCTGGATTGATTATTTCAAGGAAGTGGATACGATTCCCATAATCAGGGATGAACGAATTAGAAAAGAGTAATCGATTGCCAAGCAGAAAAGATACTTTAGGACAAAAAAACTACTTTTACTGGCCCCGATTGAAGAGGAAATCCTTTTTATTTTTTCCTTTAAAAAGAAAAAGATTGGAACGGAAAGCGGGAAAATGGATTAAAAAGAAGCCAAGCGGTTTGCTTCCAAAAAAATAACAATGAAAAGAAGAGATTTTATACAAAAAACGGTTGCAGGTTCTGCCCTTTTGGCTTTGCCGAGCGTACCTTTGATGTCGTTTGACACACCTACGAAAGTCAAGCATCTTACCATTTTACATACAAACGATGTCCACAGCCATATTGATCCTTTTCCAGCTAATGATGCAAAGAATCCCAATATGGGTGGAGTCTCGAGACGCTCAGCTTTGGTAGAAAGTATCCGAAAAGAGAATCCAAATGTATTATTGCTGGATGCGGGTGATATCTTTCAAGGAACGCCCTATTTTAATTATTACGGCGGAGAATTGGAATTCAAGCTGATGAGCATGATGAAATACGACTTGGCAACGATGGGAAATCACGACTTTGACAACGGAATTGAAGGATTCTATTCGCAATTGCCGAATGCCAATTTTGAGTTTGTTTCAGCCAATTATGATTTCAAGAATACGGTATTGAACGGCATTGTAAAGCCTTACAAGATTTTTGAAAAAGAGGGAATCAAGATTGGTGTTTTCGGACTTGGAGTTCAACTTGAAGGCTTGGTCGACAAGAAGAATTACAAGGAAACCATTTACAAGGATCCTACGGAAACGGCTCAAGAAATGACCCGGATCCTGAAAGAAGAAAAACGTTGCGATCTGGTTATCTGCCTTTCGCATCTGGGTTATCATTACAAGAATGAACCTGCTAAAATTTCAGATTTGAATCTGGCCAAACTTACAAAAGATATTGATTTGGTTATTGGAGGCCATACGCATACTTTTCTGGACAAGCCAACAATTGTAAAGAACTTGGAAGGAAAAGATGTCCTGGTGAACCAGGTCGGCTGCTATGGAATCAATCTCGGCAGGATTGATTTCTATTTTGATACTGACAAGAACAAAACGAATCAGGGAAGAACGATTATCGTTTAAACACAGATTGCATATAAATAAAAACCATTAAGGTATTAAGAAAATTAAGCGAGAATTTAATACAACTTAATATCTTAATGGTTCAATTTTTTATAACTTATCCCAACATCGCAATAAAATCATCTTCAGAAATTATCGAAACATTCAGCTTGTTTGCTTTTTCTAATTTTGCCGGCCCCATATTATCCCCTGCAATCACATAATCAGTTTTGGCAGAAATGGAGCTGCCCACTTTCCCACCATTGTCTTCGATTGCTTTTTTCAGGTCATCACGGGAGAATTTTGCAAAGACACCGGAAACCACAAAAGTTTTTCCAATTAATTTATCCGTGGCATCGGGATTGAAAACTGTTTTTGCCTCCAATTGTACACCATAACCTTTCAATCGGTTAATAGTGGTCTGATTTTCAGTATTTTCAAAAAACTCAACAACACTTTGCGCAATCCGCTCTCCGATTTCATCAACCAGGATCAAATCCATCAGGCTGGCATTGCTCAGATTATCTATGTTTTGATAATGCTTCGCCAGTTTTTTAGCAACCGTTTCTCCAACATAACGAATTCCAAGGGCAAACAAAACGCGCTCAAACGGAACTTCTTTTGACTTCTCGATTCCATTGACCAAATTTTCAGCTGATTTCTGTGCCATCCTTTCCAAAGGAATCACATCGGCAATCGTCAAATCGTATAAATCGGCATAATTATGCACCAGATTATTATTGAAAAGCAGGGCAACCGTTTCACCACCCAAGCCTTCAATATCCATTGCTTTTCTGGAAATATAATGCTGAATCCTGCCTATAATTTGTGGTGGACATCCGTAGAAATTCGGGCAATAATGTTGTGCTTCGCCTTCTTTTCGGATCAATTCTGTTTGACATTCCGGACATTTTGTAATATAAGTTGTCGGCAGCAAATCCAAGGAACGCTTTGTAAAATCCACGCCGATTATCTTTGGAATAATCTCTCCTCCTTTTTCTACAAATACCTCATCTCCAACTCGTATGTCCAGTTTCTCAATCTGGTCGGCATTGTGCAAGGAAGCACGTTTCACAATGGTTCCCGCCAACTGAACTGGGGCTAAATTAGCTACTGGAGTAATTGCACCGGTTCGTCCAACCTGATAGGAAATTGAATTTAATTTGGTTGAAACTTGTTCGGCTTTGAACTTATAGGCAACCGCCCAACGAGGTGATTTTGCAGTATAACCCAGTTCATCTTGGTAATGCAAATTATTTACTTTCACAACAACACCATCCGTTTCATAAGGCAAATCGTGACGATGAATATTCCAATAATCAATAAACTCAAAAGCTTCATCGATGCTTTTTACCAGCTTGGCTTCATTTGGTACTTTGAAACCGAAACTTCTTGCCTTCTCCAAACTTTCAAAATGAGTAGCGAACTTGACATCATTTCCAATAAAAGTATACAGCAAACAATCCAAAGGGCGTTTTGCAACTTCAGCACTATCCTGCAATTTCAAGCTTCCAGAAGCGGTGTTTCTAGGATTCGAATAAGGCGTATCACCACTTTCAATCAATTCCTGGTTCATTTTTGCAAACCCCTCGAGAGGCAAGATAATTTCTCCACGAATTTCAAAACTATCCGGATAATCGCCTTTCAACTGTAATGGGACCGAACGAATAGTCTTGATGTTATTCGTAACCTCATCACCTTGGAAACCATCACCACGGGTAACGGCACGCTTTAACTTTCCGTGCTCGTATGTCATTGAAATAGAAGCCCCATCGTACTTTAATTCGCAAGTATACTCCAACGGAACTTCGCCCAGCATCTTTTGGATTCGCTTTTCCCAATCCAGGACATCTTCTTTTGAATAGGAGTTGTCCAACGAATACATCCTGTTTTTATGCGTAATGGTCTGAAAGTTCTTGGTAATCATTCCACCTACTCTTTGCGTTGGCGAATTTTCATCAAAAAACTCAGGATGCTTGTTTTCCAAATCCTGAAGCTCTTTCAATCTGACATCAAAATCATAATCGGAAATCGTAGGATGATCCAAAACATAGTAATTATGATTGTGCAAATTGAGCTCTTCGCGTAAAGATTGGATGGTTTTCTGAATGTCCATAAAAAAGAAATTGGCTATTTTAGTTCCTGTAAGCAGAGCACTAAAATAACCAATTTATGGTAAATATCCCGATAAATTTATACTTCAATAATCGAAATAATTTGCTTGTACAATTGTCCGTCACTCAAGAAAGCACCTTGCTGGATCAATTGGAAAATCGAAGCATTTCGCTCTTCTGCAAATTCCTTATTGCCGACTTTCATTTCTACATTTTCAGTAAACATATTATCGCTCAACCATTGCAATCCGTCCTTGGTCAGGAAATCAATTTCCGGGTTCAAAGCTTTCAATACTATTGAATGCACGTGTGTTTCCTTGCAATGAAAAAGGAAAATATAATTCTTGGAGAAATGCTCCAGGTATTCCGCCCTTGTCAAAACACCTTCCCAGATCAGATCTGAAAAAACATCCAACTCTTGCTCGGCCACTTGCGGCTGTTCCACTTTGATCTTGTCCCATTCTGCCTTGTCGATGGATTGGGTTGCCAGGAAATTTACAAATTCAGGATGCAATTCTTCGAATTGCTCTTTTGTCAATCTTGTGTATTTCATACTATCATTTGCCACGAAGGTACTAGACTCGAAGTATCTTCAAATTAATTAAGTTTCAAAAAAAAATCCCGACTTTCATCGGGATTTGATCTTTCAAGTTGAAAATATTATTTTTCAGCTACGATTTCGTAAGGTAATTCTATGATTACATCTCTGTGCAATCTAACGCTGGCAGTATATTTACCAGTACGTTTAACGATTCCAGAAGAAATGAATTTTCTGTCAATTTCTTGACCACCTTTAGCCAAAGCTTCAGCGATGTCGATATTGGTTACAGAGCCAAATAATTTCTCACCACCTGCTTTTGCAGAAATTTTAATTTCGATAGCTTTAAGTTTTTCAGCCAATTCCTTAGCATCATTAACTATTTTAGCTTCCTTATGAGCTCTTTGTTTCAAATTTTCAGCTAATACTTTCTTTGCAGAAGGCGTAGCCAAAGATGCAAATCCTTGAGGAATTAAAAAGTTACGACCGTATCCAGCTTTTACTGATACAATATCATCTTTAAATCCTACGTTTTGCACGTCTTGTTTTAATATAAGTTCCATGTTGTTGTCCTTATTATAGAAGTTAGGTTCCCTTTGAGGAGAAACCAACAACTGTTGATTTTAAATTATTTTAATAAATCGGCCACGTATGGCATCAAAGCCAAATGTCTTGCTCTTTTTACAGCTACTGACACTTTTCTTTGGTATTTCAATGAAGTTCCAGTTAAACGACGTGGAAGGATTTTCCCTTGCTCGTTAACGAATTTCAATAAGAAATCTGCATCTTTATAATCGATATATTTGATTCCAGATTTTTTGAAACGACAATACTTTTTAGTTTTGTTTGTTTCTATGTTCAAAGGCGTTAAATATCTGATATCTCCGTCTTTTTTTCCTGAAGCTGATTGTTGTAGGGTTGCCATAATAATTACGCTTTAGCTGCTTTTAGTTTTGCTCTTCTTCTTTCTGCCCAAGATATTGCGTGTTTGTCAAGACTTACAGTCAAGAAACGCATAACTCTTTCGTCACGTCTAAATTCAGTTTCAAAAGCAATCAAAATCTCTCCTGATACTTTGAATTCGAATAAATGGTAAAAACCACTTTTTTTGTTTTGGATTTCGTAGGCTAGTTTTTTTAGTCCCCAATCCTCTTTTGATACCATCTCTGCTCCTCTACTCGTAAGAAAATCTTCGAATTTGCTTACTGTTTCCTTTACCTGTACTTCAGATAAAACGGGATTCAAGATGAAAACAGTCTCATAATGATTCATAATAATATATTTTATTTGTTATAAAATTGGGTGC
>Ga0247805_1000107_pt1 | contig 62531 bp, 33 predicted proteins | sample UWRJL044104R1_FD_180930 | JGI IMG/M metagenome (GOLD analysis project Ga0247805, IMG submission 180930) | Plant litter microbial communities from Arlington Agricultural Research Station in Wisconsin, United States - UWRJ-L044-104R-1 | ecosystem: Environmental > Terrestrial > Plant litter >...
AGTTCCCCTTGTCACCCTTTATCTCATCATCCTTCTCCTGCCCCTGGAACCCATACCTGTAATTGTCGGAACTATTGCGTCTTGGCACCAGCATTCCGAAAGGATAGTAATCGTTATAACTTTCCACGTCCGGTACAAAGGTAGTAGAAAAATCTGTAGAAGTCCTGGGAATCCTATAAGCATAAAATTCATCAATATAAAAACTTGAGCCCCCTTGTGTATAATCAAAAACGATAGCGATCCTTAACGTTCCAGTAAGTGGAGCTACATAATTGATCATATTCAATCCATCACGAACTCGCTGTGTATACAGCACCTGATTGCTTGTTGTCATAATATCCAGTCGTACCGGAATACCCACAGGATTACTTATTATCGAAAACTGAAAAGCATAGGTGTCGTTTACATCTACATTTATATATTTTGTTACACCATCTCCTAAAGATCCTCCGCCAACAACTAGCATCTTTTGTGAAAGGCCTATTGATGTTGAGGCAGGAACAGGTTCCCAAGTTCCTATACTTGTATCAAAACTGTCATAGTATCTAACCGTCAGGCCGCTATCTACAATTTTTCGATCGTTCACTACACTGACCACATTGCCCAGATGATTCGAAAGTTCATACTTCTTGTCACCCACCACCCTGTGGAAATTGGATGGTGCAGCATAGGGGATATAGGTCTGCATTCCCAAACGGTTGCTTCCATAGATATGATGTTCCTTCAAGGTGTAGGTAGGAGTTCCCGCTCCTTTAAAATCATACACTCCCAACGTATTTCCTTGTGCATCCCTTGCATAATGCGTAATATCGTTTACTCCCGTGCCTTGGACTTGTTTGGCCACCCTGTTTCCTAATCCATCGTAGTAGAACGTTATGGTAGTGCCCGAAGTTTTGACTACGCTATGCACTTTCCCGTCTACCCTCCAGATAATATTTTCGATATTCTCGGAACTGTCAGAAACCAGCTGTCCTATGGCATCATACCTGTAATTATCATCCGGCTGGCTATCGATATCAGTTGCCGGACTTACAAAATCTCCTGCTGCAACGGCATCCTTGATATGGCGAAGCCTGTTGGTTGTGGGAGTATAAGAATATGTAAAATTGTCCATTGGTATGATGGCCTCAATATCCGAATAGACAATTTTAGGCGCCGACCTGTTAAGGGTCTTGAGGTTTCCATTCCGGTCATAAAGGTAAGAGCTTCCGTAACTTGCAGCCGAGGTAAAGGAACCGCTGGCTTCTTTCACACTGAAGGAATTCATACTGAAGATCCTGTTCAACTGGTCATACTTGTACAAGTTCACCTGTGTCGGAAGGATGCTCTCATCGACTGATCTGACTGAGGTAATCATCCTTTTAATATTGCCATTGTAAAGATCAGTACCCGCATAGGAAGTACTTGAAGCCGATACTCCGTGAGGGGTAGCAGATGGCTTCCTTGCCGTGTAATCATTTTCATAATAGGCGAGGGAATATCCAAAAGCATCCTTGGAAACACGATTGCCGTCCTTGCCCATATCCCTATTCTGGGTTGCAAGATTTTCAGAATTTACGGTCTTGAGCCAGCCATGAAGCGTATAGGCATAATCAATACCCTGTACTTGCTTGTCTCCCAAAACGACCCTTGACAAAGGTCCGTGATCGTAATACTCATAAGAGGCATCTTTTTCCCAGATGACATTGTCTTTTGAGGTCTGCACGTCTGTTATTCTATTATCTGCATCATAGTTGTATTTATGGATGAACTGGTCCGTACTGTTCTTCTGGTAGATGACCTTGTTGACATTACCGCTTATAAGATCGTATTCATAATTTACCCTTTTCAAGATAGGCGTCGGAGTAGGCGATAGCGCAATGATATTCGTTCCAAGTCCTTGCACCATCTCGTCCACGTTGCCATGAATATCATAATTATAAAAGATTGCTGTTTCATAAGCAGTTAAGGGCGTGCTGATTGTTGTCGCGGGGAAAGTCAATATGGCAGTAACCCTGCTGCGGATGTTCCTTACTGTCTGCGGAGAAAGATAATTATTGGCTACAAATGGTTCATAGGTGTCATAAAGTGTCTTTGTTACCTGTGTCTGGGACTGCGAAACATTAAAAGGATAATTATTCTCAATAGCATCTACCCCCACTTCTTCTCCACTCGGAATATCCACCAATCTACCATTGTCATTTATACCTCGGGGAGTCCTTGTTAGGAATTCTCCAGCTTCTTTGATCCTCCCTAATGCATCATACCGTGTATAACTGAATTTACTATTAAGATCATAATTTTGAATTTTTAAATCCTGAATTTTAGACTCAAATCTGCCTATTGCAAGATCAACCAGCATGGATGCGGTAGGACTGGCCTCGCTGACAGACAATAGAAGTTGGCTGTTTTTAAACCATTTTACAATCCCTCCAATTCGTTCAATCCTTAGTACATCACCATCAATTAATGTAACCCCTGTAGTAGTATTGGTGGTATTTTGTCTTATATATACTGTAGTGGCGTTCACTACATAAAATCCATAACGTATGGAAGTAACCGTACTGGAATTTGCATACGAAAGCCCTATCATTATCAAATTGTTAACCAATGCATTGCTAGCATCCGTCTTAAAGGTATATTGGACATAGCCTCCCTGGCTTGATATTGTAGAACCAATAACATTGGAAGATGTATTTCCACCAAGCCACGTGCTATTATTTGTGGTTTTGGTTATCGCTCCATCAGGAAGCCTGATCAAGCCAGTATCTAAAGTCAGTGGTGTATTATTTAGAAAATTACCTTGATTTGCATTTTGTGAAGCAACAATCCTTCCCAATTTATCGTAGGCAAATCTTGTTTCTCCACCATCCGGAGTGGATTGCCACACCAGTTGATTCAAGGAATTGTACCTGTACTGGGTTTTAAAATTATGTGCAGGGAGTAAGGAAGCATTCTCCGTTACTTGGCCAGCAGCCGTGTACCTGTGCGAATTTATAGTAGTGTTTAGCGATGTATTGGCGACAAAATTAAGCCTGTTGACTCCTTCCGGGGCAACTGTCTGCAACAGGTTCCCTGCCTGGTCGTAATAATAAAGCGTATATTGATATTCTTTCTCCTTGAAATCAAAAGTGAATTTTTCATTTGCCAGTGCCAACGCATTCTTGAGATACTCTTTTTTGAATTTCTCCTTTAGTGCATTGATATACGCCTCATAAGCATCTGCATTATAGGCTTCATTTACCGCTTTGGAATAATCAATACAGTTATTATTCTTTATGAATCGTATTGGGATTGTGGGAACCAAGGGAGTCGGAGGACAAATATTGTTGGTGAACACGTAAAAGGCGGCATATTCTGCCCATGTATCAATTTTCTCTGCATCTATGTTTTCAGGAACATCACCCAACTCATCATAGTAAACAGAATTAGTACCCAGATACATAGGTTTTCCCAGAGCCAAATAGGCAATATATTGCTGTATTACGTCAAGATAATTATCATAGCCATAGTTTAATGCTGTGGCACCAAACTCAGGCAATGTTATATAATTTGGATGCTCAGTATTTGTAATATTAAGAAAATTCAAATAGGCTGAATATCCTTCCCATATTGTAGCGTAATTCAATCCGCAGAACACCTGATACCCGCTGAAATTGAATTGTACTTCAGGATTGCCTAGTTGGGGAAGGGTATTGCTGATTTTAAAATTATGCAAATGCTCTTCATATTGGGCGTAAGCATCCGTACAGCTGGCTTTTATAGGAATTTTTGGAGTACAGGGACAGGAAGGCACATAAAAAAAAGATTTTATACAACCACTTCTGAAAAAACCACTAGATTGATAGCCTCCATTGGGAGATTCATAAACAACGGTACCGTATAGAACACTAATTCCGTTAATGATGAGACCATAGGATGGACCCCATCCACCAGTTACAACTTTAGCAACTTTTACATTATCGAAGGGTATTCCTGAATATAAAACGTTATGATTGAAACATCCACTACCAGTCTCAAAAAAAATACCCCAATTCTGCGAATCCGTGTCATAAGCATAGGATAAGTTATAGATTCCAAAATCTAAATTTGTATAATAATTACTCAAAGCAGTAACTGTTGGACTATGGTAGCCATTTGCATAATCTGGATGGTTGGGACCTTTTTGAACACAATATGCAATGATTTCGTTATAAAGCTGTTTCGTTAATTCAAAAAAGTCATCTACCACTAATTCTTCTTCTGTAGAATCACGCTCAATACAGCAGGCAAACTCCAACTTGCCATTACCAGCTCCAACTTTTCCCAAAGATTGAGTTCCATTAGCATACTTCAAAGTAACTATATTGGCTAATTCAGAAGATGTCCAAGGACCATAAGAATTATTATAATCAAACAGTTCACCTATGGTAATTGACTGTAGTCCCGAACTATTTACTTGTTGACTAACAACCAACATAAAAGCAATAATGCTTTGATTTGCATTTTCACCAATCCTTATAGTATATACAGGACTATTGTTAAAAACATAATCATTAAAGAACCAACCAGAAGAATTAATTTCTCTTTTCCAACTGATGAAGTTGGAATTCTCTGAACCAAAATATTCATCCAAGTAACCATTCTTATAAACTTGGTTATTTACCAAACTATACCCATTTGCTGTAGCATTGTTCACATCACTGCCTAGACTAATAATTAAGTCCTTTAAGGCTTTTGCGAAATCTTCCTTCTTGGTACAAGATTCATCATCGGGGCGAGGTACAAAGACTGAACCATTGTTTGATGCCACAATAGGATCTGTAGAACAGGTAAGGACGGCCTTGGTGGTTCCCGTCATCACCACCTCGATAAAAGATCCTGCAGGCTGATTGTTCCAATGTATCCTGGCTATAAAACTATAATTATAGATATCACCTACCTTTGTTGTATGACTGAGCTGGCTGATCTGCATAATCCTCCATGTAGCTGTAGTAACTGCCGGATCATTGTTGTACGTATCCCATTTTACAGTCGCTGGAGTGGCTGGAATTGTCAGAACCATATTGGACATGGTAACGGCAGGATTTGGGTAAACCGTAGTCTGCGCAAACTGGATAGTCAATTTTTTCTTGTCCGTGGACAGGCTGCCGTTGACTTTTAGGGCGCCGGGGGTTGGCTGGAAGTTGCCTGCTGGCGTGTTTTGTGCATACAGGCCTCCAATCGCCTTGAAAAGATCGGGTGTCAAGTATCCTCCCGTAAAGGTAACATTTGTGGCTGACGCAGCTATGACATTTTTCATAGGGATCGCCCTCATAAAATTATCCAAGAAGATAGCCAAATCATTGACTCTAGGACAATTGCCAGATGTTGCCAGATAATGGGAATTGGCTTCTTCCAGCATATCCTTGTAAATCTCCGCATCGGTTTTTTCAGAGTCGTAGACCTCGTCAAACGGAAGGAACCTTTTTTCCTTGTCGGCCAAGAGCTGGCCATTTTCTGAATATAGTGTTACATTGGGAGCATGGATCCAAGGATTTATGTAGTCATTGCGTTGCTTAGAATATTTGTTGATCACTTCTGTAATGATATTTGTATTCTGTGAATTGTTGTTTCCAATACAATCGTTATAGAATCCTTGTCGTAACGCATGGAGGTTGACATATACGTGCTGGATTTTTTGCTTCAGGCCAATATAGTAGGAAACATAGTATTGCCAGAACAAATCTTTTTCTTCAGTTGTAAAATTATTGGAATTTACTTGAACCATTACGTCTGCAAATGTATTCCCTACTTGGGGACTGCAGTTATAATCCAATCCATTGCATTTTATGGTTCTATAGATATAGTTGGCCATCACGAGGCCTGTATTTTCATATCTGCCGGTAGAAGCAGTTCCTGAAGTATTATTTGGATCCGTTTCAGGTGACGTAGCTACTACCAATGCATTTTTCATTATGCTTTGCTTTTGCGCTCGGAATAATGAAGCTGAAACTGCAGGAGCGGCATTTGTAAGCCCGCTTATGATCGTACCGTCCAAAGGATGATCAATATGAAAGAAAGGATCTGCATTGTATATGGTAAGGGCAGAATCCAATAGTCCGGCACTTAAAGCTTCTGCATAAGTTTTGTAGGAGCCAAGGAAAGAATCCAAGCCATCAGAATTGAGCGTCACGGTTTCTTTTGCCGGTGTCGAAGTATCCACATTAAATGCTGCATTTGTCGTCTTTGTTACGCCGCACGTCTTATAGATATAATCCAGATAATGAAATTCAGGATGGTACCTCACCAAGGACATCGCCCACGAAGGCCTGGATGAAAGGAAGGCTATAAAATCTTCTACATGGGCAAGATAATGCGGTTCCACCTTGTACAATCCTGCTTCCGCATCCAGTACAAGCGTGCTATTGGAAGCAGTCAGCAAGGAGGGCTTGTTCAGTGTTGCTATCAATGCAGGATTGAAAGTGTTATTTACGGCATCCCATTTTATCGTCACATAATCAATCTGTCCGGATGCTGTATAATAATGCTTGCTTTCCTCTGTGGTCGGATTAATCAATAATCCAGTGTTGTAATAACGGGGATTTCTCCAGTTGACCGTATTGGGGTCTACAAGTGCTCCTGCCGCATGTACCTGGTTGGCCACCACATCCTCATCTTCTTCCATCTGATCATTGTATACGGTCAAGGGCAATTGATTGATGGCAAGATTATCTCCGGATATGATATTTCCCTGATCGTCCACATCCGATTTGTAAACGCCATACTGTCCATTTGGCATCATATCGCTCAACAATAGGTCAAGGCTGTTGTCACAATTCATAGAACTCATCGTGCCGGCAGTACCCCCCAAAACCAAGCCATCTCTTTTGCATGGCTCATTGCAGGCGATTATGAGCAAATCAAATTCCCGCTCGAACCTGGCTGTGAATAGCTCTTCTGCTGTCCCTGTAGGATCGCTCAAGAATTCATGGTTGCTGGAAAGCATCATTTTAACATACGAGATTTTTCCTGCCGCATAAGTAGTTCCTTGCTCTGACTTGAAAACAAGATTGTTATAGTAGGTAACACAGCTCTCACATGTCTTAAAACAACCATCAATAGTAGCATTTGGAGGCTGTGGCCCCAATATACATCCTGCCAATACCCCTCTCTTTATATAATCATTGGCAAAAATATCAAGGGCGGCACCATCAACCGTTAACTCTTTTGAAATCTGGTAGGCACCCGGAGGTATGGCCACGGTAAAATCACGAAGGCTTTGCGCAAGGGCAGTTGCAGAACCTGGATTAACAATTCCATTGGTTACAGAATAGGTGCCTACTTGGGACATGGCTGGGACATTGGCAACAGGAACACCACAATCATCCACGATCTTGCGACTCAGATTATAGATGAAAGGATAGGTATAGTTGGTTGGTCCGCAGGATTGCGTAAAAACATTTGCATTTTGTATATCATATTTGAAAGTATAGCTGGTGGATTCCTCCACGAAAACTTTCTGTGCTGAATAGGTAAGCCTGTCCAACAAATTTCCATAATATCCTGAAGACGTCTTGTAATTATTGTCCTGGTCCGTATCAACAGCATCAGCCGATAGTTTATTCAGCAAATCTATTGTGTTGGTAGGATTCAAGGCATCACTGTTATCCTCAAGCGGTTCGATCCCTGTGGGGGTATTTGCGCTCAAGGCCGTTGCTATTGTCCTTCCCTGTGGATCCAAATAACTCACGCTTACCTGTTTATTGGGATCAATGACCGTATTTTTCTTGTAATGGGAAGCCAGTCCTACATTGTAACCAAAAAGCCTGTTGAGCTCTTCCTGTGTTGGAACTGAATAAAAATACTTCATCTCGTGTTGAGAGCCTATTTTATGGGAGGTTCCTACACCGCCCTTCCTTTTTACCCTTCCTGTATTGTCCAAGGAATATTCAGTCTGGGAAAAAGGGAAAGTTCCTGTTGCGGTCACCCCTGATATGGGAACAAAATCCTGATTGGTTCCAGTGGCGGCGGCGGCCGCCGAATAGTAATTACCGGCTCCTGAATTCGTATGCATGCCCAACGCTGAAAGGTTGCAGAAATCATTTGGATTCCGTGCAAAATCCTGATAAGAATAGACTTTATTACCAGTGTTCTTGTTGAAATTTTCATAATATTTCAATCCGTTTGAAGCGCCGGAAAAAGGAACTGGCAATACTTCAATTGCTGGGCGCCCTTCTTCATCATAAATAACTTCTCCGACGATAGTCTTGCTATTAGTAGTAGTTCTGGTAACGGTCTGCCTGTTCCTCAGGGAACCATCAAAATAAGAAACAACATCCTTTTTCTTTCCTCCTTCTGCATAGGATGTCTGAAACTGCCAATTTTTTAATGCAAAACTGGTATGTGGAGCGGTAGCACGGGCGTTAGTGAGCCAATTAGATACTTTTACCGTCTGCAAAGGTTCGGTTGGAACGGGTGTTATATCCCACCTTCCATACATCCTTTTACTGACATCCTGGGGAAATCTTCCAATTGCCCGGATCCTGAAAACCAGATAACCGTTATCATATACCATAGGTAGCCTGTACTCCCGTCCCTGTGTCTGTATCCTTGTACAGTTGTTCTCAAATTCCCTTACAGACAACGGAATTTCTCCTGTTAGAAGGGCAGTTGCAAAAGTGGCAGAATAATTATCCACCCATGTCCAAGCAAGCTCATAATCTTCAGCACCGGGAACTTCAAGCCATCTAACTATCGTTTCGTTGGTCGGCGTACTGCTAGAAAAAGTTAAGGAAGGTGCAGATGAGGTATCAAACGTATAAAACCGCTTTGTCTGATAGGAAACATTTAAGGAAACATTTGCAGGAGTCGTTGCTGATGTGGCTCCTGTGGCAAAATTATAATTGGAGATGCTCACCACCTTTACGCTAGCACCTCTACTGTTAAGAACCTGATGCTTTTGCAAATCTATAAAGTTTCCTAAGCCGCCAACTCTGTTGTTTTCAATTCGTAATGAAATATTGTAGGGTGTTCCTACCACCCCCGTGTTGGTAATTGGTGTAACTGTTAAATTAACGGTGTATTGATAATGATCGAAAGGACCGGTGAAGTCATCTATCTTTAATTCTACAAACGTGAGTGACTCTGCTAGGATATAATTGACTCCAGTTCCTGCGATTTCAGCATCTTGGGCTGCACATGTCGCATTTGTTACTATTGATCCCCCCGTCAATGTATTTTCCCATTTCTTTTCCTTTGCCAGGACAGTAGAAGAAAAAACGAGAGAACAAATAACTAATTTCAAAAAATTAATTTGATTCGATAAATTCAGTAATCCTTTCATAGTATATCGGGTTTAGTCAACTATTTTATAATTTTTGTAGGAACCTGCAGGGTAATACTTTTTATTTCTTTGCACCAGATAAGTTTCCTTGTCAAACCTTGACTTGAAGTCAATGGGAGCTGTAGTGAAATTGGAGAAATTGATCTCGAGCCTTGGATAATCCATGACAATCTTGCCATCCTTATTCTTGTATTTGTTTTGAGTAAGCAAATAGAGTACCTGCTTTGAGATGGTATGTTTCGTTTTGTGGATATGGATAACGACTTTTCCATAAGGTACAAATGTTATCCTGGGAGCCGTAAGCGAACATATCCAAAAATCAGCATTTGAAGTAAGCTCGAAAACATCAAAATTGGAAACCATGCTGTTAAGATCATATAGATCGTTGAGCTGTATTTTGCTGTTTTCACTACTCAATTCGATCAGCTTCGAGGCATTGTCAATTTTAAGAGAGATACTGCCTATTTTTATAAATTCGGTGGAAGCAATCTTCGAGTAATATTCTTCTCCATTTTTAAAAAGAACACCGTCGTAGGTTTCAGAAACCGCATTGGATTTGTAGGTTGTAAAGAGCTTGTAGTTCAAGTCCAGCTTGAACACCGTATTGTTTTCATAGACTTTCTGGCTCTTTAAAAACAGATCCATTATTTTCTTCTTGTCGTTACTGCCTTGTCCTGAAACCATAAGTGTAGTAAAAAGCAGGAACAGTGCCACTGGAATTTTAAATTGTAATCTCATCGCTAAGCTATTAGGGTGCTGTTTTTTTTGTACTTGATCTTGTTTCCTGTATGGTAAATATCCCTTTCTCGGTTTCCTTCTTGACCCTTACCAATCCGCCTTCCTTGTCATATTCATAAAAGGTGGCATAATTGTTTTCGTCCAGTTCCGCCAAAAGCTTCTGGCTTTGCTGGTCGTATACAAAAGACTTTAGATTTGCATCGATGGGATGTATCCTTATGTCGTCAAAGAAGGCATAATTACTAGAATTGTTTTTTAATCTTATGATCATATCTATCGTAACTGGATAATCTCCTGTTTGTGCTTCAGGTGTAATAAATTCAGCACTCATTCTTTGCCACCCATCAATTATTTCTCCTTCAGGTACCGCATTTACAGTTGATATTATATATCCTTGGTTTTCTTCTTGATAGACAACCTCTATAGAACAATTGGAGTAGGAAGTTAAGTTACTAATCTCCGAATAGTTAGTGGTAGTCTGCTTTACCCATCCACTCACTATGTACTTCTTGTTGGGTATCAAATCAAGGGAACTGCAATCTGGACAAACTGGGGGAGGACAAGAGGGGAGGTCTTTTGACGAACTAACATTAAAGCCATCGATTCCAATGATGCACGAAGCCTTTTCATCGGAATTTTCAATTTCCACTTCTATTTTAAGCATGTCAATGGTACTGGTAAGATTGGAAGGGCAAAATGTCAGCATAACCGGAAACCATCTTACGCCTTCAGGATCAAATGCAGGCACCGGTACTTTGAATACGTCCACACCTATTGTGATAGAAAGATTTACACTAAAATCTCCCCTGTAGCCTTCAACTCCTCCAAAATTGGCGACATAGAAAAGCAACTCTCTGCTATATCCACTTGGGCCGGAAATATAAGCTATCAGATTTTGATTGATATTGAAGTCCTCTTCTTCCTCTTCTTCTTCTTCTTCTCCTTCTACGAAGGTATTAATATGGACAACCTTAGTTAACGAACAAAATACATCACCCAGCAAATAACCTCCGGCTGTAGATCCGTTTCCAATTATATTTTCCGAATAGGCATCCATATTACATATCGACGGAGGATTTGGACTATCATAAGACCAATCTCCAAAGGCAGGACAAATCGTTGTGGAATATTCATTAATGCTTACACAACCAGTGTCCAATCCGTAACATTCAAAACTGCCGTCCACAAGCTGGGCAGTTATACTTGCACTGCTTCTGATACCATAAATCTGACAAAAAGCACCATGGCAACATAAAAGGGCTATGAGGAGTAGAAAAGATCTATTCATAATGTTTTATTTTATTCTTATCGAAAATTATTCTTGTTCTGTACAGGGATTGATTTTTCTAACAAATTGTACTGGTTCATACGGTGGTACTTGAATACTGCTTTTACCGGTATGTGATTTCTTGTCTGATATCACTTTCTCCATGTCTCCATCAATAAATTCATTAAACCCGAAATGAGGTTTCAAAACTGACGGATTGGACCAATTGGAAAGATCGTAATCTTCAAAGCCGTCAAACCCCATCTCTTTGTATTGTGCATTTGAAGCAATAGCTACAGGAAATTTATACTTATAACCATACTGGGCAGAGGAATGCCTGTTCAGGGCATCCTTGTTTTCTACCTCTACTCCATAAGGATTATATTTGGTGACCTCACTTGCATAAGTCCAGCTGGATGCAAAAGCGGGATCAACCTCCCATCTGTTGAAGGCATCTAATCGGTAGAAAGGATTGAAGCTGACAAAATAACCTGTCTTTCTGGTATTGATTGTAGTACCGGTAGTTCTTCCCGTTAAATAGGCATAGGATTTTATGGGTCTCCATTCTCCTTTTATATTGTACAAGTAGGGATTGATCATACCCTGTGTTGACAATTGAAGTCCGTTCTCACACTGTGCCTCCCAGAAATCTGAATACTCTATTGCTGACGCATTGATGATCTTGGGATCGATAGTTGAGGTCTTTTTAAAGCTGTCTTTTATATTAGACTTGTAACCAGTTAAAGGAGCATCCTTCGTGATTGGATTTTTCATCAAAGTAAGGCTCGCCATTGAGGCCATTTGCTGGTTTTTAAATCCAGAACGGATTACCCTGAAATTTAAATTATAGAAGTTATCATATCCTTCTAGGGGAGAAATTAGAGAAAGGACTTTTTGTCCATCTTGCCTGATCAGGCTTACACCACTGTTAGTGCTGTCATATCCAGTTACCCAGAACCTTTTATTGGTCTGGTTCATTAAAATCTCATCTCCCGGCTTCAAATAGTTCTTGATCTCAGCACCCATGACACCTGACATCAAAAAATATTTAGTGCCATCAGTTCCGGTGATAGGTGGTGGTGCTATTAATGCTCCTGTTATATCAACATTCTGTGATGCCATTCCCATCTCCTTGTTGTACCAATAGGCCGGAAAATTGAAACTGTAATAATTGTCGTCAAATTCATTTACAGTTTCAGTAAGCAATACTTGCCCGCTGTTTTCATCCCATGCAAGATTTTTAGTCGAAACTTTGGATCCTAAATCATAGGCAATCTTTTCTTTTAGGATACCAGACTTGTGTATCACTTTTGTGGTGACTGCTGTCCTTAAAATTTGGGTATGTTTTGACCTTTCAGGCTTGCCCCATCCTATTATTATAGGAATAAACCCTAACGGAATATAGTCGATATTTACAGCTGCCCCACTGGAATTTACATACGAATAGCTTTCACGCAGATCGTTAACTACATCGTAATGAGTCGCTATCTCCAATTCATTTATGGTACCGTCCTCTCGTATGGTCGGAAGCTTGTTGTTTAAGATGCTATCGTCTCCTGCTTTTGTAGAGTACTTGTATTCAACACTCGAGATCAGCGCATCAGCGTTATTAAAAACTTCCTGCTTTTTAAGTTTTCCATTCATATCATTGGTTTCTACCACAAATCCCTGTGACATCGTTAAATCGGTCTGTGTATTGACATTCAATCCAAGCATACTCTTGAGCATATTTTCAATTGCCTGATTCTCATTTGTTTCGAAGATCTTGCTCTTGTCCAGGTTCGTAAAATCAGTAAGCGTAGGGAAATCCCTGCTGGTATAATGGTGCGTTACTACTTTACCTGAACTGGAGACACCGGAAGCTGTAATGTTGGAAACTGTTATCTTGCTGTAGGTAACGGTAGGGCTCGGAAAAAAGGATTCTCCAAAAGGTTTTTCCTGATAAGTCTGCTCAGCCAAGCGTTCCTTCTTATGGTAGAATGGAACAATCAAAGGATTTTCCTTACTGATGTTGGGCTCATAAGTGGCAACACCGCTTGAGGTACCGTCCGCCAAATCATATTCATACTTTTGTCCATACTGTTTGGCATATCTTGCGATATCAGCATGAGTGGAAGCAATATTCATCATTTTATCCCATTGGTCAAGTAGTACCACGCTCTTAACACGGCTACCTCCTCCCACTTTTGATCCAGTAGGTTCTAGCAATCGTATCCATGATTTTTTTGGCATGAACTGCTTTGCACAGCCTCGCCCTTTGAGCACTTCATTTGCACCTTTGAATATAGTAAAGAGAGCCCCCAGATTATTAACGATGCTTTTTCCTAGATCAACAACATTCCCTGGCACTGATCCTTCAGGATCGCTCAAACCTCCGCCAAATACTTTTCCATTCAAATTCTGCCTGCCAAAGAACCATCCTGCAACAGAAATTGGATTAAAGGCCGGGGTTGCTCCTCCCTTTCCTTCCATATTGACCTTCTTCATAGGAATAAAAAGATAGCTTGGATTGGAACCACCCATTACTTTCAGCTGGGCTTCACCTTCCATTTCAAAATAGCCGGAAACATAATCATAGCTGTTGGGAGTCATGTTCATCAGGAAATTAAAATAGACAGGCTTGCCCACAAGTCCATCTGTATATCTCTTGATGATCTTGTCTTCTGAATCACCAGAAGCTGGGATTTGAATAACAACATACTTCGCATCAGTTGTGGCAGTATATAATTTATCTCCTACAGATGTAGGGACATAGTCCTTGAGACTTTGATCTGTAACGCCATGCACTTTGAACATCTGCATGGCCTTTTTGTTTTGCACATATTGATAATCATCGGCTTCGTAATCTACCACGATCTTACCTCCCGAGGGCAGGTTTATTGCTGATAATGTCCAAGCAGCCGCATACACATCTTGTCGTGCCCGATTGTTCTGATCAACATAAGGAAACTCTTGGGGGGTCGTATATGGGGAATCTGTCGAGGCGCTTCCACTTACGAAAGGCTTGTAATTACCCCATATATCATAAGCTTTCACGTTATAACTTGGATTGTATTTCTCTCCAGTCACAGCATCTGTTGCATTGGCTCTGTAGTCAAATACATAGGGCGTGTACTTGCCCATTTTTGAATCACCATAAGTAAAGTACACCTTCTCCAATGTTAGCTTGCCTCTTTCACCTATGTTAAAATTATTGTCAATACCGTCGCAGAGTTTATAACTATACTCAAAATGGGCTGTTTTTATAGCTGGTATTAAAACATCATTTTTAGGATTGTTATCCAGCAGGTTGGCTCGTTTTGCCTCCGGTTTGGAATACAGCCTGATGGATTTTATACACCATGTCTGATTGCTTGTATCAAAATTGTTCTGCCTGGCACTGCCACCGCCATTTTCATCTTTCACACCATACCCGTCATTTCTTCTAACCACATCGATAAAGGCGACATGGGTTTTGGTTTCAATCTTGCTTAGATATTTGTTTTCCTTCACTCCGTATATATAACTTCCTTTCTGATCCACATTATCCGTCTTCAGACCCTCGTTATAGGACGCAACATTTGCTTTTACGGTGCCTTTTATTTTGCCATAGGGAATTCTCCACTTGTAGTCGCCCTTGTTCTGGTAATTAAATTTTGTATAGGTTCCAAGATCGTCATCTGTAGGACCATTGCCTGTTAGGTCTTCATAATCTGAAGATAGCACTGAAGTCAGCAAATAAGTATGTGCATAGGCCGGAGTCTTTACGCTGTTGAAATAATGGTCCCTTCCTTTTGAGTTATTGCTGGTGTTATCTTGGTAAGAATAGACTACCTGTCCCTCGTCTCCGGAAATATTTGCCGTGGAAGGATTTCCTACATTAAATGTAACTTCCTTTTTCTCCTTGTTGTAGGCAGTTTCCCCATATACATGTCTGTTGCTGTTCTCATCGGTAATAATATATCCCGCCGTATGATGGCCTGGAACAACTGGCCTTTGAGCTACTGTGCCATCTGGCAAGGTGGTATTGACTGTCTGGTTGTTATAATTGATAAAAGGTTGAAGTGCGTAATCCTGCGCTTCCCTTTTGGTAATTTTCTGCACTACCTGGTTTCTCAATTCCCGCTTGGTGCGCTTTATGGTATTCGTTGTAAAGCTGGTTCCATCAGTAAGCAACGACTGGTTCGAAGAATTGGTTTCGTCTACCTGTGGGATCTTCTGCCTGTAGACATTTACTGCATCCTTATTCAGATCTATTTTCAAGGTTATTGGCGAGGAACTGCCTAGATTTTGAAATAAGGTTCCTCGATCTGCCCTGGATTCACCAATATTCTTATAATATACTTTCTCATAGTCCTTCAGATTTCCTGTAGTTTTTTCCCTAAGGAAAGGCATTACGCCAGCAGATTCCCAATTTCCTGTATAAGTATCCGTAGTTGAGGTCCTGAAATTCAAACCCTTGTGACCTCCAGCACCACCTTCAATTTCAAATCCGAAGCTATCACTGGTAGATTGATCGATTACTTTCGAATCAAACACATAGCCAACCTGTCCACGAAATGGTCTGAACATCCCGCCGATTCCTTGTCCTTGAATACTATAAAGATCGTAGGTATAATTGGTTACAGGCAAAACCAATGTACTTTTGGAGACGGTACTTTGCTCTTTTTCCCTGTTAAAATCCAACAAGCTCCATTCATTGCCCTGGTCGGTATTTTCATATCCAAAACTTTCCTGCAGGTTGTTCTTGCTTATCAACTTTTGAATGGATCCATATCCTGCAATACTGATCTCTCCATGTACCCCCCATAGATCTACCCCTGTAGAAAAAGAAAATCGAACATTGCTATTTTTGAAAGCCAGCCTTTTTGAAGGAGTGAAAGTATTGTTCAAAAATGATATGCTTCCTGAACCCGAGCGACTGATCTTATCGGAACCTGTATATTGTCCCATTTTTCCATTCATATAACTTATCCCAGAGGAGATATTAAAAGATTGCAGCCCTTGTCTCGAATTATAGGTGACACTTGGCGACAGTGTGGCTCCAAAAGAATCACTACCTGAAATTCCTTTGGCTGTAGCACTTAATGAAACACTAGGTGTCACACTAACTCCTTCCTCCACCGAACTTGACAATTGCATTCCAACTGATGCAAAATCTGAGAACTTGAACGACGGTCCAAAAGAAGGTGTTCCTATAAAGCCCCTGTAATTATTATACTGTACATCAAGACCAGCTCCCAGGCTCAAGGCAGGGCCATCTAATGCCCCAATTACTTGAACATTCAAGTAGGGATTTACTCCAACGGTTACATTCGTTTTAAGATTGTTGTTGGTTTCAATAATATCCCCCTTGAAATCATCCGGAATACCCCTGACATTCCTATTAATCTGGCCGACATTAAGATTCCATCCCAATCCAACCCATGAAGCTTCCTGATCCATCGTGACTCCCGAATTATAAGCAAGATTGATCGGGTAGCCTCCCACATCCATTATCGGGATATTATAATTGAAGTCACCACTCGCAAGATCCACCATATCGGAAGTTCCAATTGGGGTAAATGAATTGAACTCCGGCTGCGATGGCCCCTCGGTCAGTGCATACAGCTGCATAGGTTGTACCATCTGGAGCAGGATCATCATGGCCAGATAACAGGCCAGCACCTTTGTAAATTTACTTTTCCTGATTTGCTTGTTCATAATTATAAGTTTAATAATGGATCAACGAAATTGAATTTGATGGTGCCCTTCCCAAACAGATTGTCCTGGTACACGAGCTGTATCTTGTCGTCCGGATCTATGCCGGAGAAAAAAAGCAATAATTTATTGGATGGTGCCACCTTGAAGTTGCGTTCAAATTGCACACCGTTGCATCTGATAGTATCTTTTTTCGAGGTTACTGCATAAAAATCTTTCTCGATGGTGAACGACATATATTCTACAGACTTCTGATAATTCAGTCGGGTAAATTCCTCCTTGAGCAAATCATTCTCCTTTTCTTCCTCGAATGTAAATTCGATGACCCTTTCCCTCTTGTTTTCTTCATAAATTGAGTCAACCTTCACCAGATTCGTATCGCCCAGTTCCTTCAAAAGATAATATTGGATGGGAACCTCTGTTGCGGTAAAGCCAATATTGTCAACCTTTTGCAGATGCGTTTTCGATTTCCACCCTTGGTTCTCAAGATTATAGTAGCGAAACCTGATTTCCTCATCTCCTGAAGATTCTTTCTTTTCTGCACATGAAAAAAACAAGAGCACGAGGAACAGACTAATTAAACCCTTCATATCGCTTGTTTATGTAGTTCAATAAATCTGCTGTAACATCCCTTTTCTGATCATGATAAAGGACATCTCCCTGTACTTGGGACCCTATGATCAGTCCATATTGCTTGAGTTCCGCATAATCTTTCACATAACCCTCGATGCGTTTCCAAACCTTCGCCGTCTCTTCACTGCTATAGGTTTCATTGAACTGCAACATTTTGTCTTTCTCCTGCAGGATCCTATCATAAACCTGTTGTTTCTGCGCTGCGCTTTCTGCCATTGCAAATTGTACGTTCAGGCTATCGAGTCGGATCTTCTGCAGCTTCACCATGTGCTCCCCTTCTCTCTTTGTTTCTTTTGTCATGCTGAATCCCTCAAACAGCTTCTCGTTGTCAACGACATAAACAGCCGATGACACTGATGAGCGATGCAAGTACAGATAGAGCAGCAATGAAATGGATACAGAAACTACAACCACAAATAAATTTGTTAGGCTTGATGGTGAAAAAAGTACTTTTTTGAACGACATAATATTGAGAATGATTTGAAACAAGTGAACGGAAAGCATATAATTTATCTAAAAGCTACGTATGACCGGAAACTAGCTTTGGATATGACCTCTAAATTTAACTTTATAAATAGTGTTAAAATTTATACAACAATTTTAAGAAAAATTTATTAATGTTTTACATATGTTTTATTGAATTGACAATTAGACTGACAATTAATTACTTTTTTTTGCAAAAAAAACAGTGCCTACGCAGTGTGGCATAATTTCTTAAATTGAATATTTAACACAAAATTAACACTACAAAGATTAAGAAAAAAAGAAGGTGCTTATAAAAATTTATTCCATATAGGATTATACTCCTATACACTTTTTAACCATAAAACTGATTTTTGTATGTGGTTAAAAAATTCGACAAGTCATCCTTCCAGATTGCTTTTGGCTCGCATCTCAAAAAGATACGCGAAGGCAAACGTATGTCCCAGGCCCAGCTGGCGATAGATTGCGACTTTGATGTCTCCGTCATCAGCAGGATAGAGCGTGGAGTGGTCAATACTTCAATTTATAACCTGAAACTGATAGCCCAGGCACTTGGCATAGAGATCCAAGAACTTTTTGATTTTATGTAATACTGGTAGCAAGCACTCTGCAAACACATTTTTTAAATACCGATAGGATAAGATCAATTCCCACTTAACGAGGCCTTTTCTGCAATAGGAAAGATATTTTCAAATTAGCATACAAAGGCAATTCTATAATTTCAACCCAATCGGAATGAGCACACCACTTGAACCCAAAGAACAAGGTATCAACTACGAAAGCGTTGCCGGCATCTACCAGATCCTATATGAAATTGCAGGAAGGAACTCTGGTCTTGGCATCGAAGAAAGTGATCAGGACAAGCAAATGGAAGCAATGCTAAACCTGTTCATTCAATATACTGCAACGTTGAAATCCGATGATTCCCAGAAATCCCCAACCATAAGTCCCGCAGATAGCGGACATTTCCTTGATCAGGCTTCCTTCGTACTTGACCCGGATTACAGGATAACAAGTTTCAGCTTAAGTGTTCCCGAAACGTTGGGGCATCCTACTATCCGATTGCTGCAACGGGAACTGGCTTCTCTACTTTCGGAACCATCAGTACATTCCTGGGAACAACAGACACAGAGGATGAAGGGAAAAGCCTGCTATCAAGGCATAACTGTACTGACATTTATTGCAAGAAATCAGCTCCAGGTACCGGCAATCTGTACCGTATCCAGATTACTCAACAATCCCAATACCATTATTTCCGCACTCTTCTTGTTAAGACCGTACAGCTCGGAAGAGATTTCAAAAATCCAATCAGATCGGACATTGGGCAGGATCCGGAATGATGCCAGCCTGATCCAATGCCTCCACGACTACATAATGGAGCATCTTGACCGTCCGCTTCCCTCCATCAGGCAACTGGCACAAATGTTAGGTACCAATGAGTTCAAGCTCAAGGAAGGCTTCAAGCACTATTTCAATACAGGCATACATCAGTTCTATAACAATGAAAGACTGGGAAAAGCAAAACTTATGGTAATCCAGGGAGATCTTCCGCTCAACACGATTGCAGAACAATGCGGGTTCAACAGCTATCCCATCTTCTCAAAGGCCTTCAAGAAAAAGTTTGGCCAGTCCCCACAACAACTGAAAATACAACGTTAAATCTTAAAACACTGATAATACTACCATTACAACCTATTTTACTACTGAATTGACAAGTATCTGAAAAGACAAATCACTGAACTTTACATCACCTTCTTAAACCTACTGTGATGCCTTACCAAAGATTCAGAATTGTGACTGTTGAGATTATCTGCTTGTTGTATGTACTGCTCTTTATATACGCAGCAACAAGCAAGCTGTTGGACATGGACAACTTCCAAATGCAGCTGGGGCAATCCCCACTGCTAAGTGCCTTTGCCAAATGGGTTTCCTATCTGGTTCCATTTATTGAAATCCTTACCGTACTGCTGCTTTTGATTCCGAAATACAGGACAGCAGGTCTCTATTGTTGCTTCAGCCTGATGACGATGTTTACTGCCTACATCTATATCATATTAAATTACAGCATCTTTGTTCCCTGCTCCTGCGGAGGCATTCTCGAAAATATGGGATGGTCGGAACATCTGATTTTTAATATATGCTTTCTCGCTCTTGCCGTCGTTGCAATCTTTATGAGCGTTGCAAAAAGAAACGGAACACGAGCTGAACAAAAGAAAACAGCTGTAGCATTATGTTCTTCACTCGCAATGAGTATAGGCCTGGTGGCACTATTGTTCCTTTTGTCCGAAGACATCATCCACAATCGAAACAGTTTTATCCGCAGGTTCCCACCGCATCCGGTTACCCTAGTCGACCAGCTTGATCTGAAACTCAATTCGTACTACGTGGCGGGACTGGACAGCGAACATATCTATTTGGGCAACGTTACGGCCCCACTGCATATAAGGGTGTTGAACCACCAACTTGAAACTGTTGAAGAAAGTGAAATAGGCCTGCCCAATCTCGAACTGCCGTTCCGTTCTCCTACTCTTCGTGTATCCTATCCAGATTTTTACTTTATGGACGGCACCGTACCTGTCCTCTTTAAGGGCAAAGCAGGAAGATGGAAACAAACTACTGAAAATAAGCCAAAAGCGTTCTTCTCTTTGGTTGCTCCTTTGGATTCCACAACATTCGCTATCCGTGCACGGGACAGCAGGACAAATGAAAACATACTTGGTCTCCTTGAAATAGGTAAAACTCCGTCCTTGGAGCTGTCAAAGGATGTACTGGTCAAACAGATCGACGGTGTTTTTGATACCGACGGGATGTTGCTCTACAACAAGCAGCTTGACATCATCCTGTACACCTACTTTTACCGCAATCAGTTTGTTGTAACCGATAACAGATTGAATCTTAAACATAGTGGAAAAACAATAGATACCATAAGCAGGGCACAGCTAAAGGTAAACCACCGCAACGATTCTGAGAAAACAAGCCATCTATCCGCACCGCCCTTGCTGGTAAACAAGAGTACCGCTACCTATGGCGACTACCTGTTCGTAAGTTCCGCCCTGCTCGGACAATTCGAATCCAAGGAAAGCTTTAGAAAATCATCCGTTATTGATGTCTATGATCTCGTAAAAAATACATATGCCTTTAGCTTCTACATACCCCACAGGGATAAGGATCGCATGTCTGAATTCTATGTCCAGGGTGACACATTGGTTTGTATAATTGGCGAATACATTTTGACCTACAGGCTGGGGCATGACTTTTTCAAGCTCCCTGGGAAGACCTTGAAACAAAAAAACGAATAACGATATACTGCGCAGTTTCAGGGGTGAGGCCGAAAACCTGTAAAAAAGAGTAGGCCCTATTACAATCATTTAAATTTAATATTATGAAAACTGAAATTAAAAAATTCGGAATTCCATTTGGAGTAATTGCTTTTGCTGTGGCAGGAGCATTTGCAAGTAACCTTCCGCAAAAAAACGATTCAGCCTTGGCTGATCGGGATGGTTATCGTCTGGTAGGAAGTATCTGCTCACCTACAAGAGTAGCTTGTTCAACTATTTTTAATCCGATCATGTGCAAGGATGTTTCCAACAACCAGTTGTACGACTGGAACGGTACCTCGTGTCCTGACCCACTGTATCACAAGCCTTAAAAAAGAGCAATGCCGGAACCCACGTTCCGGCATTGTCATTTAATGCAAGCCACTTTCCTCGGAAAAGGGCATGCCTTTCAGGTAAAAATCAAACCAGGCCTTGGTTTTTACAGATGCGTCTTTCTGCGATTCAGGCCTTGCAAGCGCATGGGGCTGGCCTTTGTAAAGCAGGAACACATGCCGCTTCCGCAAGCTTCGCATTGCTATGTGCAGCGCAATACTTTGCTGGGGATCCACGGAACGATCATTTTCCCCGCTCCAGCTCAATAAAGGCGTGGTAACCGAAGGGAGATGGGGTATTGCAGAATTGGCAACAAAGCCCTCGTAATCTTCATACAGCGATGCATTCATCCGCATCTGATGCGTCTGGTAGCGCCACATCTGTGAACGTCCGGAAGAATCGGTGGTCAGGGAATGCGATACCAGGTCCGTGCAAGCGGCGGCACCTACAGCAGCAGCAAAAAGCCTGGACTGCGTGATGATAAAAGTAGTTTCATAGCCTCCGAAGGAATGTCCGATCAGTCCGATAGGACCTATCGTTCCAGACACTTTTTCTATTGCAGCCGCTACAGCCGCCTCCACGCAATCTACCGCCGAGAATCCGGGATTGCCCGCTTCATAGGAAATGTCCGGATAAAGCACGAAATAGCCGTTCGAGGTGTAATGGGTCGCATTAAATCCATCCGGACTGAACAACGTAGGATTAGTGTAGCGATGCAGGTATTTGGACTGTTTCTCATAGATATACACCACCATCGGATAGGTTTTCCCTTTTTCATAATTGGCCGGATAGTGCAGTATTCCCTGCAAGCCTGCTCCCTCCCGATTGGTATAAGTCACAAGATCGGCTTTTGTCCAGAAATAGTGACGCTGCTGCATATTGGTACCGAGCAGCACACGCTCCTTTTTTCCCGCTGCCAAATATAGAATCCGGGGAGACAAATCTGCTTTCTGTTCCGTCATTATATAGACAGGAGCTTTTGAGGCTCTCTTCAGGTCACCCAGGGCAGAATTTTTAACCAATAATCTGGAAAGCCCACTTGAGGGATGCCAATTATGATAACCGCTGGCCTTCGTACCGGTCACAAAGGACTCCAATACCAGTCCTTCCTTCAGGTCAAATACGGGACTGTACAAGTCAAACGAGCCAAGAGGTTGCAGTTCCTTCCTGGTCACCACCGTACGGTAACGCGTTCCCGAGGCAGAACCGTCAGTGAGTCGTCGGGGCCTTGTTCCTTTTGCATCGAGCAGCCATACGTCGTATTCGGAATAAACAATCAGGCTGGCACTGTCACTCGACCAGCCTGCACATCCATACGGGAGGTAATATTTTCCGGGATAGCCTCCCCTGTCTTCAAGCGGTGCCGTTCCGTTGCTGATGCTGCGATGTTCATGCTCCTGGATATCATATACCCACCAATTCCTGTCACGATAGTAATGAACGTAGCGCCCATTTGGCGACATCCCGATGGTTTCCCTTTTCTGGGAATGCTTCTTCAAGATCAGCGTCCTGCTGCCGTTTTCCAGATCGGCCAGCCAATAATCCGTTGGCCCCACCAATTCACTTTGCGGCTCATATTGGTGGGGATTAAATACCAATGCCTTGCTCCTGTCCGGCGTCAGGTAGCCCTGGTACAGCGTATCATTCGTAACCGCAAGTACTGTCCCTTCCTTGGGCTTCCATAAGTGCAAGTGGGGCCGTGCCGCACCATTTCCTTCCAGCTGGGTCCTGCGGTATTCCATCGGGGTATTGCTGTCCCATACCTGCACTACGGAATCGTCCGGATTATGGGAAGTACTGAAGGGCGAATAGAAGAATACGCCGGAAGCATCCGGTGCTATGCATAAGGGAGTAAAAGCAGGAGTATAGCCCACGACTGTCGCAGGATCATCCAATACGCTTACTTTTGGTTCCTTCAGTACCTCATCAATAAAATACAACTTGTGGCCGGCAGAGGATTGCTTTTCTTCCAGCAAGGCAAGGGCGGTGCCGTTTTTATTCCACACCAGATTTTTTCGCAAAGCGGTACTTTTTTCCAATACTGTCCTTTCACTTATCTTCGAACCCAATGACAGTACACCTACGGCACCTTCGGTAGTAATATAGGCTACCTGCCGGCAATCTGAACTCACCGTATATTCATGCAGGTCAGGAAGCACATAGGAAGTGGCGACTGTGAGACCATCCACGCGTAAAGATTTTTTTTCTTCACTGTGCAGCAGTATGTACTTATCATCCGCCAAAAAAACAGCATCGGTAATTCCTCCAAGGAAGCGCTTCTTCCCTCCCTTTAGATCGATCAGGCACATGCCTTCGGGTTGGTAAACGGCACACCAGCGGGCATTCTCGCTGAAATTCGCCCGAAACCCCTTCGGAAAGGCATGCTGCTTTGCTTCCTTGGTGCCCTTCACAAACAACGTATCCTGGCCGGAGTCATAGGCCAGGATATAGCTTGTCCATTCGCCATTGGAGGCGAGCTGGGTTTGACTCAACGAACTCCACTGTCCATAATCTGCCAATGACAGTTGTTTCAAGGTTGGCAATTGGCAATAGGCAGCCGGATGGGCCATAAAGAATAGAATAGCCAAGTAGGTCATAGGTAAAAGCAGTTTCATTTAATAGCCAGGATTTTGAGGTTGGAGGTTCGTATTCAAAAGCAGTTCCGATTCCGGCAGGGGAAGCAGCAGGTCGGTGATCCTCCATCCGGGTTTTACGCCCCCTAGAACGGAATCCGCCGTTCCTGTCCTTTTAAGGTCAAACCAGCGGTGCCCGTATTCGGTAAAAAACTCTCTCCTTCTCTCCTGGGCAATCTGTTCCAGAAGCAAGCTTGAGGAATTGGTATCAACTGCATCCAAACCAGCTCGTAATCGGATGGTATTCAAATCATTTCGAGACTCGTCCAAAAGGCCAAGGTGGGCATGGGCCTCTGCACGGATCAGATAACATTCCTCCAGGCGCAATACGATGGAATGTTCCACCGTGGTACCCGTATTGCCACTCGCCTTGTATTTGGCGGGCTGGTACCATGTTTCGCTTCCATTGGTCACCTCCTTGATCCAATGCAGCCTTCTAAGATCACCCGTTTCAAAAGAGTTCACCAGTTCGGGTTGCAGGGAAGCAATTGGTGGGGGCCCGGTTTCAAAGATAAGGATGCGGCCCTGCAGCGTATTCGTTCCTGTCACACCGCTGTGCAGCTGCCAGATGGTCGAGGTATTGTTTTTCAGGAAAGCAGTTGCGGGATCAGGGTTCAGCTGATAGATCGAAGCATGGGCAAGTACGGCTGTTGATGCTTCGGCCGCCGCAGTCCAATCTTGCTGGTACAGGTAGATGCGTGCCAGCAGGGCCTGCACGGCCGCCTTGTTCACCCGTACCCGCTCATTGCTCGGATAATCAAGCGGCAGCAGGGCTTCGGCATTGCCCAGATCTTCAATGGCTTTTACCATTACATCTTCTTCAGGTTCACGGCCCAATACGGCATTCGCCCTGTAATCCGTAGTGGTCACGTAAGGTACTGCCCCATAAAGCTGGGCCAGGTTGAAGTGCAGGAAGCCCCTCAGGAAAAGGGCCTCCCCTTTCAGCTGTTCGATGACTTCCTCCGAAAGGGCAGTCGATGCGTCCAAGCCTTCCATCAGCGCATTCAGGGCATACAGCTGCGCATAGCTGTTGCTCCAGAGGCTCGAAACAGATTCGTTGGTCGGCTGGAGGTTGTGCTTCCAGAAGGCATCCATGGGCGAATCGGCAAATCCGTAATACACCAGCTCGTCACTGTAAAGCCCCATCAGGAGGTTGACACCATTGGTACCACCGGATAGCGTTCCCAGCTCGCGGATACGTGCATAGGTATCCAACAAGGCAGTTCTGGCCGACAAGGGATCTTGAAATACTGTCGTTCCGGTCAATTGATTCTCAGGCAGGCTTACGGTCGTGAAATCATCACAACCCATGAAGAGGGGAAACAGTGCCAGGACCAGCAGTCCGCCTCGTATGTTTATTTTTTTCATTGTTTGCTAGTTTAATATTAAAAATTCAGCTGCATGCCCAAAGTGTACTGGCGCAACGGCGGCAGGTAGGAAATGGACTGGTTTTCAGGATCCACGCCCTTGTATTTGGTAAGCGTCCACAGGTTCTGTCCTTGCAGGTAGACCTTGGCCGAAAGGGAACTGTTCTTGGGTGCAGGCAATTTATAGGCCAGGCTCAGGCTCTTCAATCGCACGTACGAGGCATCGCTGATCACGGCATTGCTGCCAATAAAGCGGTAGTACGCATCAACTGCATCGTTGTTGTAGCCAACGCCGTATTGCTGGATCTCGGCACCAGTTCCGCCTGACGGCCAGTGATTTGCTGCATATTCCGGCAAGTTGGTCTGTACCCCTGCAAATCCCATCGCATATTTGTAATTGTAGCCCTGCTGCTTTACGAACTGGAACAGGAAGTCCAGGTCCCAATTCTTGTAGCGCAGCTGGTTCCCCACACCTCCAAACCATTCCTGCGAAAGGTCGTTGAGGTATTGGCGGTCATCGGGAGCACTCAATTGGCCGTCCCCGTTATAATCTTCAAACTGATAGGTACCACTGTTCGGATCGATACCCGTATAATGATAGTTCTTCAATACGTTTACCGAGGCGCCCACCACATACCTGTTGGCATAGGTCGAACCTTCAAGGCCTTCAAACCGTATCAATTTGTTCTCCGGCAGGCTGATGTTGAACTGTGTGGTCCAGCCAAAGGACGACCCCTTGAATAGTGTGGCCTGTACCTCAACCTCCAAGCCTGTATTTTCTATGGTGGCATCAAGGTTGGCCTGGATGCTCGGGAAACCCGTGGTGGCCGGCAATGGGATACCCACGAGCTGGTTGGAGGAGCGGTTGCGGTAATAGGCCGTGGTCAGGGACAGACGTTCCTTGAAAAAACCAAGCTCAAGTGCCACTTCCAGCTTGCGGTTCACCTCCCAGCCAAAGTTTGGGTTGAACAGGCGGGTGGGTTGCAGACCGTTTGTCCCATCATAGGGAAGCGTACCCAGGCTGTACGTATCTAGGTACTGGTAGTCGCCAATCTGGTCGCTCCCTGTTGTTCCATAGCTGCCCCTCAATTTTCCTGAACTCAGCCAGTTCCGCTGATTTTCCATGAACGGCTCCTGCACGAACAGCCATGCCGCTCCAATCGCTCCAAAGTTGGCATACCGCTCGCTCGGACCAAAACGGCTCGAGCCATCGCGACGGCCCGTCAGGTTCAAGATGTAACGGTCCTTGAAGATATAATTCAACCGCGCATACAAGGCCTGGTAGCGGTAGGCCGCATTCGGATTCGCACGTACTTGTACCGTCCGGGCGGCTCCCAGATTATGAATGAGCTGGTTGTGGGTAAATCCCTGTCCCAGATACGAAGTACGCTCACTCTCTTCCGATTGGAATGTGGTACCTGCCAGGGCATTGATCCTGTGTTCTCCCCACTGGTTGGCATACCCGATTTGAGGTTCCACGATCCACGAATGGCGTGTTCCTTCATTCAGCACCAGCATCGAATTGGCACTGGTAACTCCATAGGAAGGATTATAGAGTGTGGAGGGAAGCGTCTTGTCTTCGGACAAGCGGATGTCGTTGTAGCCAAGATTGGCCTTGATTTCCAGTTGGGGCAGCAGCTCATACCGAAGCACCGCATTGGCAATCCAGCTGGTGGTCGTGTTCCTGTACTGGCTCTGGGATTGTGCCAATGGATTTTCAAAGGTGCCTCCCTCCCAGTTCAGGCTCCCATCTTCTTTGTAAAGGGCGGGGGCATTGGGAGCCAGCTGGTAGGCTCTCGTGCTCAGGTCGTTTGCCTGTATGGAGTTGTAGTCCTGGGCATAATTCACCGAAAGGTCCAGATGGAACCGTCGGTCTTCGGAAGCATGATTGATGGTACTCTGGAAGGCATATTTTGCATAATAGTCAGACCCCGGAAAAACGGTGGTTTCTTTCCGATAGGTACCACCCAGGCGGTAGTGGGTGGAAGCACTTCCTCCCGACAGGGAAGCCTGCAGGCTGTTGTAATGGGCCGTGCCGCCTATCAACGCATCACGCCAATCCGTATAACGGTTGCGGTCCCAGGTACCATTGATGTCATAGGCATCAGGAGGCAGTGCTGTAAAGCCATCATTTGCGTAGGCTTCTTCCCGCATGCTGACGTAGGTAGGCGTATCCATCATGCGCATCCTCCTCCCTACTTTGGCAACACCAGTTGCACTCTGAAGTGCAAATTGCGCCTTGCCCGACTTCCCTTTCTTGGTCGTGATCAGTACCACGCCATTTGCACCGCGCGATCCGTAGATGGCGGTGGCATCTGCATCCTTGAGTACCTCGATGCTTTCGATATCGGCCGGGTTGATGCTGTTCAGCGGACTGGAGGCTCCTGCCAATATGGCTCCTGATGCCTGCACGTCGCCCAGGGATTGGCCTGAATACGGCACGCCGTTCACAAGGTAAAGTGGCATATTCCCTTCGGCACGCAGGCTGTTGATCCCACGGATCTGTATGTCAAATCCGCCACCGGCCGTTCCGGTACTTTGCGTGATGGCAACTCCAGCCATCCTTCCCTGCATGGCGGCCAGCGGATTGTTCACGGGCTGCAGCTCGATATCCTTTGCTGCTATGCGGGCAATGCTGCCCGTGCGTTCCTTGTCCTTTACTTTATAATAGCCAGCATTCACCACCACTTCCGCCAGTTCGCCGGTATCCATCCCGAGCACCACGTCAATGCGGGTAGCATTCCCTACTGCCCTTTTCTGGGTGGCATAGCCCACGTACGAAAACACGAGCGTATCGGCAGGCTTTGCCTGAAGCGAGTATACGCCATTTTCATCCGTGATGGTCGAAACATTGAATTGTGTGGTGGCCACCGTGACACCCGGCAGTACACTGCCATTGTCTGAGACCTTGCCCGTTACGGTATGCTGGGCGTGCAGCGAACTGCCAAGAAGGAGGCAGCAGCCTAATATAAGGTACGGCCAATAGTGATGCCGTACCTTGTTATATGAAACTTTATTCATAATTTTGGTTTGGTTAAAATGAAACATCTTGTTTTGTTTTGCTCCTGGTCCCCTGTGTTGTTTGCCGACGCGTCAGGGGGCTTTTTTTATGTTCCTTGGCCTGTAATAAAAGGCACAAGTCATAAATTCTTTAGTATTGGTTCATCATAAGCTATTTATTGTTATTTGAGTTTTTGTTATTTGAGTTTTGCTATTTGTTTTTTGTCATTTGGGTTTTGTTTTTTGCTATTTGTCATTTGAGTTTTTGTTAATTATAAAATAACCTGCCTCCTTGCACGAACTAATTCAACCGAATAAACCCGGCAAGGGGCAGGCATGGTGTGGTTAAAAAGTTTAGGTCATAGGCAGTGGTGTTTAGCTGTTGAACAAAAAATAGTTGCTGTTGCGAAACCAAGGAAATAAAGAAGAAAACGCAGAGAATAAAAGCGGAGTTGGCCTGATATAGGACCATAAAAAAGGCGCGGAACTCAGCTTATCGAACGGAGGTACTGGTATACCCTGCAACAATAAGTGAGCCCACGCCAAAGGACGTGAGCATCTTACTTATCATCTCGTTGCTAAAATTACCAGTTTTCCGTCCGAGATTCTAAGCGAATGCTTCAAATATTTTTATATGAAGAATCGCAAATTTATGTATTTGTAAGCAAATATAATAATTTATCAAACAACGAACACTATCGTGTACATTAAAAATTTTAAAAATTTATTCTTTTGTTGTAATGGCCAAGGTAAATCTAAATACAATAAAGAATACTGGGGACAACAAGAGAATTTTTCTTGTTGATAAATACATCTGTAATTTCATAGCTACAGAATGGTTCTCAAGAGATATTTCGGAGAGAGAACTAGCTAGAACATTTGGAATACACCCCAATCTCATTAGAAAGATAAAAGCTGAAGACGGTTATAAGATACCCACCTCAACCTTGGCAATTATTTGTTTTTATAAAGGCGTTAATGTATCAGACTTTTTTAAAATTCTTGAGAGCAAGTATGGAGATAAAATTAATGATGATATTATTTTAAAAAGTAAAGATGTCTAAGCATTCTTAATTATCTAAAATTAAAATGCATAAAGCCTAGACATTGTCTCACTCTGTAAATTAAACCCAATGGAAATAATTTTGCTCGATAATAACAATCATTTTTACGAGCGGATATTTTATAACTCTAGACCAAGACTAGTTGGTTCGTTATGATATATAATATGATCATCCAAAATACTGATTGAGATATAAATGAGCATCAGGCATACGGCGTTTGTGTCAGTAATCTATATGCAACCTATTAATCAAAATTTAACACTACAGAAGAAATTGGAACTTATTGATATTTCAAGTTGGCCATCAGGAAACCAAAGATTCGTTCCCATTGGAAAAAGAATAAAAAAAGTTGTTATACATCCTACTAATTTTACGTTACATTACTTTAAAGAACCCAAAGAAAAATATCCATGGGAATTTTGGAATGAAATCATAGCATACGAAGTAGGCAAAAAACTCGGCTTTAATGTTTTAGAATATTGTCCTGCTATATTAGATGGATTAGGTGGCTGTCTGTCACCATCAATGACCAATGGCTATACCGAAGATTTGATGCACGGACAACAACTTTTAATTAGGATATTACCTGAATTCGAGACCAAAAAGGGTACCGACCATACTTTTCAATTGGTTGAGGATTATTTCAATTCTGAACCCGCTTACACACCATTACTTAAGGATTTTATTGAAATGCTTGTTTTTGACAGCATAATAGGCAATCGGGATAGACATCAGCAAAATTGGGCCTTGATAAGGGAAATCCATTTTAAAAACTCTTTCTTTGGAATCAAAAAAAAGAAGCAAGTTTTTTTAAATGTAACAAGTCGCTTTTCTCCTCTTTTTGATAATGGCAATTGCCTCGCTTATAATGTTGTTGAAGAAAACATTGACAATTATTTGAATAATAATCAAGTGCTTGAGAAATACTTGTTTGGAGAAAAGGCCGTTTCACATCTTAAGTGGTTTGGAGGATCATTAACACACATTGATCTGTTAAAAAAAATACAAGAAAAACATCCAGACCCTGTAAACCAAGCTATTTTAAGAGTAAGAGAAAAATATAGCGAAAACTTAATTCTAGGCTTGGTGAATGACGTTGATAATGGTATTATATTTGCAAATAATATATACTGTTTAACTCCTAAAAGAAAAGAGTTAATAATTAAATTAATTAAAATTAGAACAGAGAAGCTTTTAGAAAACTTCTAATACTTTATGATACTTAAAAAAATCTATTTAAGCTGGCGTCAAGGTAAAGGTAAAGGCCGTTTTTTAGTTGGAGTTTTAACCCGTGAAATTCCTACGGGGGATAATATCGTTTTTAAATATCAGAAAAATGAAGTAGAGAAGGCTCAAAAAATGGGATTCTTAAATTATCCAGATTTTCCAGATTTTGACAAAGAATATAGTACCAATCTTAAAACCGCACTTAGCCTAAGATTGATGCCAAAAACTAGAGCAGACAGACATAATTACCTGTCCTTTTGGAATGCTAATATTGATGGAATTGATTGGTTTGACGAACTTGGCTTCACCCAGGGTGAATTAGCTACAGATACTTTTGAATTTCTGGCTGAATATCCTAAAAAATATAATGGTAATGGAATAAATTTCGTCTCAAACATAGCTGCCTTATCACATTTAAAACTGTCTCCAGATTGTGTTTCTGTAGGAGAGAAATTAAGATTTGAACTTGAACCAGACAATGAATTTGATACTACTGCAGTTAAAATTTTAAAAGACAATGAAACTATTGGCTATGTCAAAAGAGGTCATAATCTTTTTTTTCATAAAGTAAAGAATGAAGAAGTAGATATTCTAATAACTCATTTAGAGAAAAATGGCAAGATGAACCAGATTTACTTTTCTGTTAGAGTTTTGTAATATTAAAAAAACAAAGGATGCTTAGGCATCTTTTGTTTTTATTTGGAATTATGAATTAAATAATTAAGACTTATAGCTTACAAGTTTTAGTCATTACAATCTGCCAGATTTGTCATTTTTTAATTCATAACCATATGTCAAATCCCCGCTCCCGCACGAATCCTTTCGTGTGGTTTCAAAATACTTAAGAGTTATAAAGACAAGATATTCTATTCAATTGTTATAGATAACCAAACCCATTATTATGGGCAATGGTAATCAAAGGCTGTATGTTTTCCCTGAATCGACCATAATCAAAACCTGAGGCATCCGTCTTATTAGGAAAAACAGTCAAATAATCCTCCAGCAGGACATTCTTGGGATTATGATGGGAAACAATTTCATAAGCTACCTTTTGCAGATTGAAGAAGGCATCGAAATGTTTTTCCATATTAGGCAACTTGTCTCCCTTACTCGAATTGAATATCCTCTCGATAGGTAAAAGGTTCCAAAGGAGGTCGTGCGATACAAAAGCGTGCGGCACAAAATGATCCAAGGCATAAGATTCCTTGGTGAGTATAGTATTGGTAAATATACAGTCCGCAGTTCCGAGTTCCTGGAAAACCACATCCCAATATTGCCTGCGCTGCTTGGTCAACGACCCCCTGAAGGGAGGCCTGAACAGCTTGTTTGGGATATCGGGCACGTTGGGATTCCTCACCTGTAGGAAGAGGGCCAGATTCCAATAGCAGAAATCCTTCAGCATCCGAGCATTGGACTTTAGATAGGACAACCACAATGGATTAATCTCAATATAACCATCGTGCAACGCATACAGGCAATCGTTCTCAAATAGTTGTGAGGAACTATAGATACGTTTCTTGTATGCACCATCATTCTCCCCCACTGTCTTCGAAAACCAAGGCGAAAGGAACCAATGCGGTACGTTCTTGTTGAAATGGTAAAGGCTTTGCTGTGTCTCTCTTTTTTTGGAAAGATCAAGCCGGTGCAGTAATTCTTCTTTCTTGACATCTATGGTCAATCCTTCGTGCAGTAAAATGGAATGTACTGCTTGCTGGATAAGATCCTGCTTGCCGAATGAAATTCGGAAGTAGTTTACCGTGTACCAGGCATTGCCGATCATCCTGGCAAACAGTTCCTTCTTTGGCAGAACAGAATTTCCTTCCTCCACAAGTTCTACCAAACTCAAGAACCAATAGAACTTGTAGGTTGCGGATGTATTCGAAAATACTGCCGCCAGTCGGGATACTGGAAGAACATCGGAATCGGGAAGATTCATAGAGGTTTTTTTGGGGATAAATATAGAGATTATAGCGACATAAATGAATGACGGGAGCATTTATATAAACCCTCACTACAACATTATCACTTCTGAAATCTCCCCTACAAAATCCCAAGGAAAAAGCTTTTTATATTTCATATTGCGATATGCGATATATAAATTAAACTTTGACAAAATATTGTCTTTTATGCCTAAGTTTAATTCGCTTATCTTTTGTTTTATATTTCCCCCACGCTCACGCACGAATCCTTTCGCGTGTGTTTTTAAATACCCTAATGCCTCACTTTTTCTTAATCACAACTTATAACTCACTGAAAACAAAAACACCCTCGGAAGCACATAGGTCGTCCGCTGGCTGATCCTATAGTCCGAAAAGTAATAATCGTTCTTCACCTTGTTGTCGAACAGATTGTTTACGGGAGGTTCAAACCCAAACGGACTGTTCTACTTCTGAAGCAGGATGGATAGGCATAAATCCGTAGTGAGTCCGTGATGAGTCCGTAGTAAGTCCGTAAAAAAGTTGATTTTTATGGAAGTGTAGCAGATATGGTATTGATTTGGTTTGGGTTGAGGTAAAGGGAAGTTGGAACATACTACCTACGCTCCCGCACAAATTCTTTCGTGTGTGTCTCATTCTTAAAAATCCCACTACAAAATCCCCCAACCTCCAATGCATTCCTCGGATATTTTAAAAAGTAAACCTCACCTCCTGCTTCACACGCTCCATCTAAAATAGAATTGTATCTTTATTCCCAATTATTTTTGAACCCTCCTAAAAATGAAACAGATCCTACTAGCCGTTTGCGTGCTGGCCTTAAGCTTTCAATCATGCAAGCAAGAAAACACTGCCGGACAGACCCATAACGAGAATGAGGAATTGAATGCCATCCTCGAGAACTACCACCAGGAACGGTTGAAGCTTTTCCCGATAGAGGCCACCTTTGCGGGCGACGAGCGCTACAACAACATCCTGCCCAATACCTTGAGCGATGCCTATGTTGCAGAAGCAAAGGCCTTCTACGAAAAATACAGGAAACAAATGGCCCGGTTCGACAGCAGCAAGCTGTCCGAAAACGACAAGCTGAGCAAGGCCATATTGGAGTGGGAATGCAACATCAACCTCGAAGGGTTCAACTACCGCGAGGAATTGCTGCCCATCAACCAGTTCCAGTCCTTTCCGTTAATGATCGGCCAACTGGCGAGTGGGTCTAGCGCACAGCCTTTCAAGACGGTGAAGGATTATCAGGACTGGCTGCAACGCTTGGAAGCCTTCAACAACTGGATCGTTTCGGCAGAAGCCAGGATGAAGGAAGGCGTTTCAAAGGGCTATGTCCTGCCAAGGGCCTTGACCGAAAAAGTGATTCCGCAGATCAGGGACCTGGCCAATCCGGATGCAAAAGCCAACCTGTTCTACAGCCCGGTCAGGAACTTCCCCAAGTCGTTTGCTGCTGCCGACAAGAAGAAATTGACCGAACAATATACTGCACTCATCAGCAAGAAGCTGGTTCCTTCGCTTGCCAGCCTCCACCAGTACATCAGCACCGATTACCTGAAGGCAAGCCTTGCCACTACCGGGATTTCTGCAATTCCGGATGGCGAAAAATATTATAATTTCCTGATCCGGAAATACACCACCACGAACCTGACGGCCGATGAGATCCACCAGATAGGATTGAAGGAAGTGGCCCGGATTTCTGCCGAGATGGAGAAAGTAAAAGCCCAGGTGGGATTCAAGGGCGACCTGAAGGAATTCTTCAATTACGTGAGGGACAAGAAGGAACTGATGCCTTTTACGAAGCCGCAGCAGGTGATAGACAATTTCAATGCCATCCACGAAAGGATGAAGCCCAACCTGGAGAAGCTCTTCGACCTGAAGCCAAGGACGCCTTTCGAGGTAAAAAGGACCGAGGCCTTCCGCGAGGCCTCTGCCAGTGCGGAATACAACCAAGGTTCTCTTGACGGTACGCGTCCGGGCGTGTTTTATGTGCCCATTCCAGACGTGACCAAATACAATGTCTATGCCGATGAGGACCTGTTCCTCCACGAGGCCATCCCGGGCCACCACTACCAGATTTCGCTGCAACAGGAAGACACTTCCCTGCCATCGTTCAGGAAGACCATCTGGTTCAATGCCTATGGCGAAGGCTGGGCCCTGTATACCGAATCTTTAGGAAAAGAACTTGGCCTCTACCAGGATCCCTACCAATATTTCGGGATGCTGAGTGCCGAGATGCTCCGTGCCGTCCGTCTTGTTGTCGATACCGGAATGCACACCAAGGGCTGGACACGCGAGCAGGCCATCCAATATTCTGCCGATAACGAGGCCGAGCCCATGCAGAGCATCATTGCCGAGATCGAGCGCTATATGGCCATTCCCGGCCAGGCCGTTTCCTACAAGATCGGACAATTGAAGATCCGCGAGCTGCGCACCAGGGCCGAGAAGGAACTGGGAAGCAAATTCAGCATCAGGGAATTCCACAACGAGGTATTGGAAGCCGGCTGCCTGCCCCTGAACGTATTGGAGGACAAGATCAACGCCTGGATCAAGAAAACCAAGTAATACTGTTTCCGTACGGCACTGCATTTCACAAAAATAGTTCGTGAAAATTAGTGCCATTCGTGTCTTATTATGAGCGAACCGCTTGGCACAACTGGAATCTCCGTTCCCGCTTTCCACGGCTATCTTTTTGTTCCAATCCCGAAGCTTCGGGACCGGAACAAAAAGGATGGCAGCTCCAATCGGGGCTAAGAGGTAGACAACTGTCCCCTTTGGAAGCTTCTTCCCAATACTATTGAAGATCGGGGTTTTGAACCATCAGCAATACAATACATTCAGAAACAAAAAAAAAAGGAGCCCCAGGTTTCCCCGAAGCTCCCTTCCCCAAATAGTCAATAAACCTAGAACCCTAAACCAACTGCCATTGCAGTGGCATTGATGTTGAAATCTTTTACTTTCGTTGCAGCTCCGGTAGTGAGATTGAAACTGTAAACCGCTGTCGTATTATTTGCTTTCAAGAGGCCGAAGGCCATATTGCTGCTTCCTCCGATATCAAATCCGTTGTCTGCTGTTATGTCAACTCCTATCGCTCCAACAGGAACCAGGGTGCCATCGTTTGGAGGGGTTTGCGTATAGAGCATATTGGTTTCAGCATCCAATACGTACAACACGGTTGATGTTGTTGTTACATAATTATTGCTGTAGGCCGCACCACTCACGCTCGGACTTCCCGGGTTTAGTGAACCGTCGGTAGCGGCAACTGTTCCCAGATCCGGGTGAAGGCGTAAGTTTTGTCCTGTATTCGTTACCAATCGGATCCTGTCCACCATCGGGTTGAAATCAAATCCTATGGCAGTACCCGAAACCGCAGGCGTCAATGCGGCACCAACAGCCGTAACCTGGCCATTTGCCGTATTCACGGTAAGCAATCTGCTCTGGCTCGTAATGGCATACAAGGTCCCGGTTGCAGGACGGAAATCAAGTCCCATGATGGTTTCCCCATCCAGCATTCCCATCAGGTCAACCGCATTTTCAGCAGGATTCATGGGATTGAAGCGGTGCAATTTATTGGCCGCGGTGGTTGCAAAGGCAACCGGATTGGTCTTGAAGGCGATGCTTTTTATGCTTGCTCCAAAGTTGCCCGCCCATTCTGCCTTGGCAGTTTCCAGGTTGATCGTATATAATTTTGAACCTTCGGTATCTGCCGTAACGGCAAGGGCCACGCTGTTGTCGGCAATGATGTCAAATCCAACCATTGCGGCAAAGTCAACCGTCAGGTCTCCGACCAATTGGAGGCCCCCGTCGTTTGGCGGATTCTGGAGGTATAATTTGTCTTGTTGAAAATCGATGTCGTAAAGCATGGTGGCGCTTGCTCCGGCCATACTGTTCGTGTAGGCAACGGCACCGATCTTGGGAGTTGTTCCTCCGTTGATGGAACCGTCAGTGGCGGCCACGGTTCCCAATTCTGGGTGCAGGCGCAAGTTTTGGCCTGAATCGGTCACCAGTCGGATCCTGTCCACTGTCGGATTAAAATCTATGGATGCGTTCTGGCTTGCAATTGCTGGCGTGAAGGCGGCTGCTCCAAGAGCTGTAGCCAGTCCGGATTGCTCGTTGATGAAATAAAGGCGGCTTGTAGAACCCAGTGCATACAATTGTCCGGTTGCAGGACGGTAATCGATGCTCAGGATCGTTTCTGAAGGTTGCAGGCCTGTGATGTCCAAGGTGGAGGTTGGTGCAGAAAGGTTTCTGGCGTTGTAGTAGGCAATCTTGTTGCCGGTGGTCAATGCCGTGAAATCGACATCGGGAGCATTTGCACCTGGATTGTTGATAGGATTCGAATCGTCGTCGCTGCACGAGACAACCGTTAATGAGAATGCCGTTATCACCAATAACGACAATCTTGCTGCTTTCAAGAATGGTTTTTTCATAGTCTTTATTTTTTTTGATTTAATAAGACGTACGATAAAACCCTTGCAATCGGTTTTTCAATCCGGAAGCAAATATGGTTTTTTAAGAAAAGTTTAAGATTTTCTGTTTTTTTAAAACTTCGGGAAATTGCCTTTTATTCCTTCAGGAAATTGATGTTGCGCTTCAGTCCCTCGAACTTGGTACGCTTGACGGGAGAGTTCTTGAACACGGCCCTGAAGGTTTCCTCCGTGATCTCGTCCCAGTCTTTCTTTGACATCGACAGCAGTTCAGGATTCGGATTGAATAGCGGTTCGCTGTGCGGTTTCGAGAATTTATTCCACGGACAGACATCCTGGCACGTATCGCAACCAAAGGCCCATTCATCGAAACTGCCCTTCATCTCCTGCGGGATGTTTTCCTTCAATTCAATCGTGAAATAGGAAATGCATTTGCTTCCATCCACGATATAGGGCGCTACGATTGCCTGTGTGGGACAGGCATCGATACAGGCGGTGCAGCTGCCGCAATGATCGGTTGTCGCGTTGTCGTATTCCAGCTCAAGGTCGATGATCAATTCCGCTATGAAGTAAAAGGAACCTACCTGCTTGGTCAGCAGGTTGCTGTTCTTGCCAATCCATCCCAGTCCGCTTTTGGCTGCCCATGCCTTGTCCAAAACTGGAGCCGAATCTACAAAAGCCCTGCCCGAGACTTCGCCGATCTCATTCTGAATGGAGAACAGCAACTCCTTCAACTTCTCCTTGATCACAAAGTGGTAATCCTGTCCGTAGGCATATTTCGAGATCTTGTAGGCTTCCTGGTTTTGGGTCTCGGAAGGGTAATAATTCAGTAACAATGACACAACCGATTTCGCATCGTCCACGAGAAGCGTCGCGTCGAGTCGCTTGTCAAAATGATTTTCCATATAGGCCATCTGGCCGTTCATGTTGTTGTTGAGCCAGTTTTCCAAACGTGGTGCTTCGTGCTCCAGGAATCCAGCCTTCGATATGCCACAAGACATAAATCCGAGACGTTTGGCCTCGGATTTGATGAATTGGGTGTATTTTTCTTTATTGGAAATCAAAAGGATCGGAGTTGGAAGTTGGAAGTTGGAAGAAAAACCAACCGGCATCAATTATTTTAGTTGTGATTTGAATGCAATTGTCATATTCATAAGATTAAAACAATCGTTGTATAATTTATTGAATACATCCTCACTGATATATCCTCTTCTTTTTGCCTTATATAAACACGTTACAACCTCAGCGATTGATCGTATGGAGTATCCTAGGAATCTGCCAAATTCTGCTTTGGATTGCTCAATGCTTCCTTCAGAAATATTCAATGCCACAGAATCGGACGCACGCAGTATTTGTGATGAAAGGTTGTACATCTCGTTTTTGGGAAAAGTGGTTGTAAGGTGATAGATTTCCTCTCCGAAATCCATAGCTTTCTGCCAAATAACTAATTTTTCAAATTTAAAACTCATCTGTCTTTTAATTAATCCACCATTTATTCTTCCCTCTCCCTGTTTCCCTCTTCAAGCTTCCATCTTCCATCTTCCCACTTCTAAAACAACCCTCCCTGTATATTGTTCCGGATCTTCCCCAGATGCAGATACGCCTTCTCGGTAACTTCCCTTCCTCTTGGCGTTCTCATGATAAAACCTTCCTGGATCAGGAACGGTTCGTAGACTTCCTCGATGGTTTCGCTGCTTTCTGAAACGGCAGTTGCCAGGGTGGACAGTCCCACCGGACCTCCCTTGAATTTTTCGATGATGGTAGTCAGGATCTTGTTGTCCATTTCATCGAGACCGTGGGCATCTACATTCAATGCCTTCAGGGAGAACTTTGCTATCTCGATGTCTATTTTTCCGTTGCCTTTTATCTGTGCAAAATCCCGGACGCGTCGCAACAATGCATTTGCAATACGGGGTGTCCCGCGGCTTCTTCCTGCTATCTCGATTGCCGCTTCCATTGTGATCGGCATTTTCAAGATGGAAGAACTTCGCTGCACGATGGTGGTTAAAAGTTCCGTATTGTAATATTGCAAGCGGCTCTGGATGCCGAAACGGGCTCTCATTGGCGCAGTCAGTAATCCGGAACGGGTTGTGGCGCCAACCAGTGTAAACGGATTGAGATTTATTTGAACGGTTCTGGCATTTGGTCCCGATTCAATCATGATGTCTATCTTGAAATCTTCCATGGCAGAATACAGGTATTCCTCTACAATTGGGCTCAAGCGGTGGATCTCGTCTATGAAGAGGACGTCCCTTTCTTCAAGGTTGGTAAGCAATCCTGCCAGGTCTCCGGGTTTGTCCAGTACCGGTCCCGAAGTTATCTTGATGCCGACTCCGAGTTCATTCGCAAGGATATTGGCCAAGGTCGTTTTTCCCAATCCCGGAGGACCGTGAAAAAGCGAATGGTCCAAGGCTTCATTCCGCTGATTTGCCGCTTGAACAAAAACCTTCAGGTTGTCCAGGATCTGATCCTGGCCTGCAAAATCATCAAAGGACAGTGGCCTTAATTTTTTTTCCAGATCGAGTTCTTCCGGATTGAAATGGTCGTTCGTTGGGTTTAAGTTTTCATTCATCTGGCAAAGATAATGAAAGTTAGGGTTTTTATTTTCTCTTCCGGAACTACCTGTTCCTTCTGATGTGAAATAAGGATCCCTGCAATACAATAGCTTGGACTGCGGCACACTGGTTCACCTTTTTAGGTCTTGCGGGATTTTGAGGTATAAGCCGAAGGCAGTTTCCCAAACCTTGTTTTGAAACTCTGCGAGAAGGCCTTGGCATTGCTGAACCCTACGGCAAAGGCCACCTCGGCAATCGTTTGCTTTTCGCCTTTTTCCAGCAGTTCCTTTCCAATATTCAAGCGGTATTCACGAAGATATTCCACAGGGCTTAGACCTGTCAGCAATTTCACTTTTTTGAGCAGTGTGGATTCGCTCATCGCAAAATGGGCACTCGTCTTGGTGATGCTGAATGTTTCGTCGGAGAAATTTGCCCCGATGTATTTTTCAAAATTGGCAAGCCAGTTCTGGTCGGTCACGGTTGGTTTATGCTCCTCTTCGTTTTCATAGGCAATAAGCTCATCCTGTCGGTTGGTGGCATGCTTCAGTAAATTGGCAATCCGCACCAACAGTTCTTCTTCCTCAAAAGGCTTGGTGATGTAATCATCCACTCCTATGCGGAGTGCTTTCAGCTTGTCCTGCAAGTCCACGCGGGCAGTCAGCATGATCACTGGAATCTTCCAGAACAGTTCATGACCCTTGAGGTATTCGAGCAGCTGGTAGCCGTCCATTTCAGGCATCATCACATCTGATATTATCAAGTCTGGCAGACCCTTTTCGTCCAGATGCTCCAGGATTGCGACTGCCTTCTTGCCATCCTCGGCACACAGTACCTCATAATGCTCGGACATGATGGCAACCAGATAGTCGCTCAGGCTCTTGTTGTCTTCCACGATCAAGATCCTTGCTCCTCTCTTATGCGAGGTATAGGTTTCCTTCAAGTGCTTGTCCGTTTCCGGAACAGGAACAAAACCACCCAATACTTCGTTTCGGGGAATCTTCAGCGTAAAGCAGCTGCCCCTGCTGGGTATGGATTCAACAGTAATGGTTCCTTTCATCAGTTTGGTCAGTTCAAGGCTCAAGGCCAATCCTATGCCGGTACCGCCTGTCTGGATCTTGTCGGTGTTTGATGCCTGATAAAAACGGTCGAAAACAAGGGGAAGCTCATCCGGCTGGATGCCTACTCCCGTATCGTGCACGCTGATGAGAATTTCGTTCTTGTTGTCGTAGACCCTGACAGTGACCGTACCTCCCTTGGGCGTGAACTTTACAGCATTGGAGATAAGGTTGTTCAGGATGATTTCCAGCTTTTCCTTGTCGAGCTTGATGAACATTGTCTTTCCTGCCTTGTAATCAAACAGGAACTCGATTCCTGCCTGTTGGGCATAGGATTCAAAATTGGACACGATGAGCCGCGTCAGTTCAAACAAGGAAAAAGCAGATTCGTCAATCTTCATCGTGCCGCTTTCAAGTTTGGAGAGATCCAACAGGGAAGTAACAAGCTTTTGCAGGATCTTGGTGTGCTTTTTTGCGGTTTGCAGGAAGGAACGGTTTTTTTCGTCAAGCTGTCCTGATTTCAATACCGAACCCAGCGGTCCCTTGATCAGCGAAAGTGGCGTACGAAGCTCGTGGGTGATATTGGTAAAAAACCTTGTCTTTACTTCGTCTGCCTTTTGCAGTTCCAGTACCTGCTGCTCGATGGTTTCCTTGTTTTTTAGGATTTCCTCGGTAGCCATTTCGATTTCCTTCTCCAACTCCTTCTGTCGTTTCTCCAATCGTTTTGTCCGCATCCTGAAAGCGGCAAGGACAAGAAAAACGGCAAGACAGAGCATCAGCACAAGAAACCAAACTCGCAAGTAAAAAGGCGGCACGACATCTATGGCAATGAAGGTTTTGGTCCATTTTCCAGTATTGGTTTGTCCCTTGAGGTGCAATATATGCCTACCATAGGGTAGTGAGGCAAACTGCAGGACATTTTCTTTCTGATAGTTCCACGAGTCATCAATATCATCTATTTTCCACGCATACAGCAGTTCCTTGTGATTGTATGTTCCGGGAATGGCAAAGCGCAACCTGACGAAACGGTCATCCGGATACAGCTTGAGCTGTCGTGTTTTCCTGATCTCGGCAATAAGATTGGTGGGATTTCCCTTTTCGCCCGAAAAGACTTCAAAAGAAGTAATCTGGAGGGAGAGTCCCTTTTCCTTTGGGGCAAAATTCATCCTGGGGTCGATGGCCGTGACCCCGTTCAATCCCCCGAAGTAGATCCTGCCCTGCCCATCCTTGTAATGGGACGCGCGGTTGAACTCATTATGGGTTATGCCGTCCTCTTCCCTGAAAATGGTTATTTTGCCCGATGTGGCATCTATATAGCTGATGCCGTTGTCAGTAGACATCCAGAGATTTCCTTTATGGTCGGGATAAACTCCGTATACCTTGTCGGCCGACAGTCCGTCGGTTTTGCTTATCACGATCATCTTTCCTTTCCTGTCCCTGATCATCAATCCCCTGTCGGTGGCAAAATAATCCTTGCCTCCGGAATGCGTATGGCAATAGATCGCAGGGTGGACCTTCCCGAAAAAGGAGAGCTGCTCTATTTTCCCGTTTTGTTTCTGCAAACTGAACAGCCCATCTTGTGTACCCAGCCATAATGAATTGTCTTTTTTCTGAATAAAATAAACCGGATTGTAATTGGATATATTTATAGTCTGGACAGTATAATTACCTTTTTTATCCCGTTTCCACAAACCTCTTGATGTACCGATCCAGATTTCCCCATCTTCCGCATAAAGCGACCATATTTCGGTTGTTCCTTTTGGCAAGGACGTTATAATTTGGCCTCTTCCGTTTTTTGTTTCGATCCTTTCTTCTGTGATATTTTTACCTTTAATCCACCTTAAAACGCCATTGCCTGCCGTTATCAAAGTACCTTCCTGATCCATCACCAAAGCACGGGCGGCATAATAATATTGCTTGATGTAGAAATCACCATCCATAATCTGGAAAGTATCGGACACGCCAATTTTTGCCTTGGCGATTCCATGATGCTCAACGGCAACATACAAATTATCATTGTCTACCAAGATATTCCTTGTGGCATTGTTATAGGAGGGAGAAACTGCGGGAGGCAGATAAAAATATTTCTTGAAGGCAGTTTGCCGCAGTGCTATGCGAATCAATCCATAATTGCCGTACAACCAAAATCTTCCGTGCCTGTCCTGATAAGATCCAACGACATTCTGCAGCGCAAGCTGGTGTTCCCGGGTACTGAATGAATAAAGTACCGGGCTGTTTTTCCTGACGGATTTTCTTATCGTGATACTTGACTTGTCCAATTCCCAAAAAGATCCGTTCGACTGCCATACTTTTAGCGAGGGGGTCTGCTTTTGATAGTCTGCCTGGAGGCTGCCCGAATTTACACTGATTAATGTTTGCTCTGATTCGGCCAGAAGTACTATTTCTTGATCCGAACTGCTAAAATAGTGGATGTTTGTTCCTGTTAAATAGGTCTGCCTTTGTGGTCTTCCGTTGATATCGACTTCTATGAGTTGGTTCTTTTCTCCATTTACAACCACCCAGAAGCGGTTGTTATGGTATTTTACCATTTTTATGTTTCTCGCTTCTGCCGGTTGTTGCAGGTTCAGCGGCGGATGTACTTTAAAGCCACGGGAAGAATGATAGGATATGATCTGGGTGGTATTCTCGTTGTAAAGGTACAGCGTGCCGTCCTCGTCGTTCTTAAAAATCGGAAAGGCAGACCAGTTTTTTTCGGTGAAGGTGCCGTTTGCCGCAGGGAACCTATTCCCGAAACGCTGTTCCTGCGTTTGGATTTCTTCGGTAAACGTATGGATAAAGATAAATTTATTGGCCGTGATGTTCCATGCCCATAGCCAGCCCTGGTCATCCACCACCGTACTGCGGATGTTTGAAAATTCCGGAAACCCATTCTCTGCATTCCAATTTTTGAACTCGGTGCCGTCAAAACGCTGCAGTCCATTTTCAAGTCCTATCCAGATGAATCCATTGGGATCTTCGGTCACGCTTTTTACGCTCCGGTGCGACAATCCATCCGCCACTCCAAGCGATCGGATATTGGATATATATTCTTGCCCCTGCAGCAAACCGCAGAAAAACAACAATATAACGACAAGAGAAGTGGTTGTCTTTGACATGCGGTAAAATTAATGCAAATCCCGACTATACAATAGCCAAAGAAAACAAAAATGTCGGACTTACGGATGGACTGACCTTTTTGACGGATGGACTGACCTCGTAGAAAATGATTATTCTCAATTTTGCTCCTACCAAGTTTAGAAAAACTTTTACTAATTTTTATTTTTTACTTATGAACCTACTTTACTTTAATCGGGACAAGACACGACCCTTTATTAAAAATTTATGGCTCTTGTTTTTGTTTGCATTATTTGCCCATGGAGCAAATGCACAGTTTATTGGGTGTGGCGATTTTTACAACCTAGACTTCACCTCACAATATAATATAGATCAATTTTTCCTCAACTATCCTGGCTGTACCCAGGTTCCGGGAAATTTAAGCATTGAAAGTGCCAACGTGACCGATGTGACCAAATTGAGCCAGATTACCAGTGTGGGTGGAGGAATCTATATTGATGGAACAAAGCTGACGAATTTGAATGGCTTGCAAAATATTACCCATGTAGGACATGATATAAGGATCAGGAATAATACGTTGCTTACTGATATTTCAGCACTTTCGAACCTGAACAGTGATTTTGTCGCATGGTTAAATATCGGATTAGAAATTAAAAACAATCCCCTACTCTCAACCTGTAATCTTCCCAATTTTTGTACCTATTTATTAAATTCACAAAACATCAGAACGATACAGAACAATGCAGGAACTTGTGCGACGGATGCTGCGATGGTACAACTTTGTACGCCGGCGACGGTTTGTCCTAGCGGATCTATTATCCTGAACAGTCAGGCAGCATTAAATGCTTTTGCGACCAATCATCCCAATTGTATTCAAATTACAGGCAGTGTAAAAATAGAAGGAGATGACATTACTGACCTGACACCTTTGAGTAATATTAGCACTATAACAGAAAGCCTTACTATTAGGACTAAAAATCTAACCAGCTTGAATGGATTGCATAATCTGCAAAAAATAGGAAAGTATCTACATGTATACGAAACTGAACTTTTAACCACATTGAATGGTTTAGGTGCACTGACTGAAGTAAAAGGCGAAATAATTATAAGTACCAATCTTGCCTTAAATGACATTTCTGCTCTTTCGAACATTGACTCGAGTATGATTCGTACGGTTCCAACTGTTCCAAACTCATATGGAATTACTATTTTCGGAAACCCTCAATTGGCCACGTGCAATATTCCTAATTTCTGCAGTTATTTATCTAACCCGGCTAATTCCAGAAACATTTCAAACAATACTGGCAATTGCACTGGTGCCATCCTCACTTATGCCTGCATACCTGAAATTACAACCTGTCCAATAGCTGACTTGGTATTCAATTCACAAGCTGACCTGGATGCATATGGACAATTTTACCCTGATTGTATGGAAATTTATCATTCTGTAACCATTTCTGGTGCAGTAACTGATTTATCGCCTTTACATACTATTCAAGCGATCAGGGGAAATCTAACCATTAGTGGCACTTCTGTTTTGACTGATCTCGATAGTCTAAGCAATTTAATTGCTGTATATGGTACTATTTCCATTCACAACAATGTAGATTTAGAAGACATTTCTGGACTTTCAGGAATTAAGAAAATTAATAATCTTAATAGCGGATTAACGATTACAAATAATCCTGCACTGACTATTTGTGAAGTCCCTAATATCTGCATGTATCTGGTAAACCTTGCAAACCCGAGAACTATTGAGAATAATTCGGGTAATTGCAATAATGCTACCATTGGTAACTCTTGTATGCCCGTGCTTCCAACCTGTCCTGTATCAGGCTTGGTATTCAACACGCAGGCTCAAGTGGATGCATTTGGACTGTACTATCCCAATTGTACTGTAATTCCTGATTCTGTAGTCATTTCTGGAACTGCAATAACTGATTTATCGCCTTTAAGCAATATTCAAACTATTGAGGGAGAACTATCGATTAGTGGCACTTCTGGATTGACCAATCTCAATGATCTAAGCAGCTTAACGTCTGTGGGGGGGTTGGTTTCCATCAGCAACAATATAAATTTACAAGACATTTCCGGACTTTCGGGAATTGTGTCGTTCAATGGATTGACTATTACAAATAACCCTGTTTTGACTATTTGTGAAGTACAGAATATCTGCATGTATGTAGTGAACCCAGCAAACCCAAGAAATATTGGGAATAATTCGGGTAATTGCAATAATGCTACCATTGGGAACTCTTGTACACCTGTACTCCCAACCTGTCCGGCATCAAACGTATCATTCAGCACACAAGCTCAAGTGGATGCATATGGACTGTACTATCCCAATTGTACCGTAATTTCTGGCTCACTAAGTATTTCTGGAGGTACCATAACTGATTTATCGCCTTTAAATACTATTCATACAATTAATGGACATTTAAATATAGCCGGTACTTCCTTCACTAATTTGAACAGCTTTGGGAATTTAACTTCGGTGAAAAATCTATCTATTCGTTACAATAGCCAGTTACAGGATATATCCGGTTTGTCTGATGTATTAGAGTTTTCCGTTTCAAATTCTACCGGATTAATCATAGAATATAATCCTCTACTTGCCACCTGTGGCATTCCTAGCATTTGTGCTTACACATCCAATGTAAACAATCCCAGGACGATTAACAATAATGCTGGAAGCTGTGCGAATAATGGCGCCTTAGGATTAGCTTGTGAAGCACTGATACCTTCTTGCCCGGAATCAACTTCTATTGGATTTACAAACCAACAACAACTGGACAATTTTGCATTAAATTATCCAAACTGCACAAATTTTCCAGGAGATATTACTATTGCTGCCAACCTGGATCTTACCCCATTGCAAAATTTGCAAACCATTGGAGGTCATTTAAGTATCACCTATAACATACAAGATCTTAATGGACTAAATGCATTAACCAGTATTGGAGGAAATTTGACCATTCAGGATAGCAACCAATTGCAAAATTTAAATGCCTTGCAAAATCTTACCTGGATTGGTGGATCTTTAATTATAAGGAATATTCCTTTGTTAGCAAATCTTGACCAGTTGGAGAGCCTGACGCATATTGGGACAGGCATCAGGTTAGAATCAAATGCTGCACTTGTCGATATTTCTGCTCTTTCTCAGCTGAACACTATTGTTCCGCCTAATTGGCAAACGCTATGGATTCGCAATAATCCACTTTTAGCGACGTGTAATATACCTTATATTTGTAGTTATCTTTTAAACCCTGATGCTTCCCATTTGATATTAGGGAATGCTGGAAATTGTGTTAGCCGTTATAGTGTAGTTACTGCATGTAATTCAACTTCTTGTGCAACACCATCTAACCTGACTGCATCTAACATTACCATTGATCAAGCCGAGATAACTTGGGACAATGGCGATAACTTTAATAATTTCACCATTGAATTCGGACCATCGGGATTCACCATCGGAACGGGTACTACAGTTTCAGGGATTACTGCCCACAGTTATGTTGCAAGTAATCTGCAAAAGGGAACCGCATATGATGTATACTTAAAAAAAGACTGCGGTTATAATGACAGTACTGCCTTAATGACGACATTCAGTACAGTGGGTTATTGCATCCCTTCAGCTACCAATACCTCTTCTGTGAGTGAAGGCAGCTACATTAAAGATTTTACCACAATTGAGGCCATCAGCAATCTTGGCAATACCGATACCGGCTATTCTGTGAATGGTTATGGCAATTTTTCAGCATCCAATTCTGTTAGCCACTATCCTGGACAACCGATCCATTTTCAAGCTGTAGATGGAGGAGGTACTGGAACAAGAGGATTGAGAATATGGGTGGATTGGAATAGTGACGCCGTATTTGAAGCATCTGAATTGGTTTATACCTCCTCTACCCTTGTCTCGGGAACACACAATGGAAACTTCCAAATTCCTGCTAATACTACTCCCGGGAATTACCGAATGAGAGTTTTCTTGCAAGAAAACACACTTGCTTCTGATCCTTGCAATGCTATTGCACAAGCGGAAGCTTCCGGAGAATTGGAAGACTATACGCTAACTGTTTTGCAAGCTGTTTGTAATGATTCGATTAGCATTACAGCAACAAACGTTATTTCCAATAAAGCAACTATAAACTGGACAAGTGCAGGTTCGCTGTTTGAAATGGAATGGGGACCTCAAGGATTTGCCTTGGGTACTGGGACACAACAAAACGGCCTGACTGCAACAAGCCATACCTTATCAGGACTCTCCGTACAGACTGCCTACGATGTTTATGTTCGTAATATTTGTACCTACAGCCAGAGCAACTGGGTGAAATATACTTTCAGCACGCGGTCTATTTGCCCTGCTGGGGACGTAAGTTTCACTTCACAGTCAGAGCTTGATGATTTTGCATTGAACTATCCTGACTGTACACATCTATCAGGTAGTTTATCTGTTACCGGACCAAATTTCGATATTACCAATCTTGCTCCATTAAACAACATTGTACAGATAGACGGAAATTTATCCCTTACTTCCCTTTATAGTTTAAACACTATGAACGGTTTGACTTCCTTGAAGATAATTCTGGGACAGATCAGAATTGAAGGGAATTCATTGAGGAACTTGGACGGCTTGTCCTCTCTTATACATATGGGAAATTATTTGAAGATCAGTGGTAACAACTTTTTGAAGGATATTTCAGGCATCAAAAATATAGACCCTCTCACATTGAATTATTTGTCCATTAATGACAATCTTTCCTTGGCCATCTGCAATTATGATTTCTTATGCACGTATTTGTCAGGTCCGGGGTATAGGATCATAGCCAATAATGCTACAGGTTGTCAAAGTCAATCTCTTTTACTTGTAGCTTGTGCCAGTTGTGCAGCTCCAACGAATGTGACCTACCTACCCACTGAAACCACACACACCATAAGCTGGACAAGTGCAGGCAGTTCTTACGACATCGAATGGGGAGAAGAAGGATTTGTACAGGGTACCGGAATACAGCAGAACGGAATTACCGCAAACAATTTCAGTATATCCGATTTAGATTTAACAGCACTCGCAACATACGACATCTACATTCGTCGAAACTGTACGTCGGGCCAAAGCCAATGGACCAAATACACCTTCACCAATGCCGATTTATGTCCAGAAGGAAATGTATGGCTGCACTCTCAGGCAGAAGTAAATGCATTTGGAGCAACTTACCCTTTTTGTACCCAGATTCAAGGCTATCTGATACTATCCGGTGCTGACATTACCAACCTTTCACCCTTAAGCAATTTAACCGGCGTTGGAGGAGATCTTAGCATTTTTGAAAATCCACAATTGACCGATATCTCAGCGTTGCAAAATATAGTGGTCAGCTCTGATTATTCCATCTACATCCAAGACAATCCAATGTTGGCAGTTTGCAATATCGATGCTGTATGTGCCTTTATGCAAAATTCGGGATGGGTTGGCATATCAAACAATGCACCCGGATGTAATAATAAAAATGAAGTTGCTTATCACTGCGGACTAGAATGCCCTGTCGGCAGTATTTCACTGTACTCCCAAGCAGATGTCGATGCTTTTGCCACTTACTTCCCTAACTGTACAGCAATTGAATATTCTCTATCTATAAGTGGCGCTGATATCACAGACTTAACGCCTTTACACAATATAGTGACAATCGGTACGTCTCTGGAAATTTATGATAATCCCCTGTTATCCAATCTGGATGGTCTAAGCGATTTGACTACTCTAGGAGAGAGTTTGACTATTAAAAATAACGCGCAATTATTAACTATTGCCGGATTGCAAAATCTAAGCGCTGCAAACATCACCTATTTGAATATTGAAAACAATCCGATGCTATCCGTTTGCAACATCCAGGCTGTTTGTTCAGCTTTGCAAGACGAAACCGTAGAAAGTAGAATTACAAACAATGCGTCAGGTTGCGAAAACTTAATGGCCGTGGCCACCGCTTGTGGGGTTGAAATACCTGCTTGTCCAGCTGGAGATGTTATGCTGCTTTCACAGCAAGATGTAGATGACTTCGCTATAAATTACCCAAATTGTACACACATATCGGGTGGCCTGGCTATTTACTCAGACCTTAGCATAACCAACCTTAATGGATTATCACTTATAACGAGTGTGGAATCTGGAATTACCTTGGAAGGAAATCCTGATCTGACAGACATTTCCGGGCTACAAAACATTGACCCTCAAACCATAACTTCATTGACCATTATGGACAATCCTAATTTATCGGTTTGCAATAGTGTTAATTTCTGTACCTATCTTTCCAACCCTGAAAACAACAGACAGATAGAGAACAACGCACCTGGATGTGAAAGCAGTTATCAGGTGGCCTTGGCTTGTGGTATTGTAGACTGTCCGGAAGCAGATATTGAGTTGGCTTCACAATCCGATATAGAGCAGTTCATAATCGATTATCCTAACTGTACACAGATCCAAGGTTACTTGAGTATCTACGGAGAAGACATTACCGACCTTACACCTTTGAACAATATCGCAAGCATAGATGGTGGTCTTGCTATTTATGAATGCCCTCAGTTAACCGAAATTAATGGTTTAAGTGCCCTGGCAAACGTGGGATCCTTTATTTCCATCGACGCAAATCCACTGATAACAAACCTGAATGTACTGTCTTCCATAACAAATTTTGAAGGAGAACTTTATGTTTCGAATAATACCCAGCTGATGGATATTTCAGGCTTACAAAATCTAGATCCACAAAATATTAACGTCTTAATTATTGAAAATAACGAAAATCTATCTGTTTGTAATCTGCCTAATTTCTGTACGTATCTTTCTGATTTAAGTAATGCAAGAGCTATCTCAGGAAATGCACAGGATTGTGTCAGCTCGGAGGCTATCGAAAACAAATGCTTTGCAGGGAATTGTGCATCCTATACCATCTGGAATGGCGATTCCTGGAGCAACGGTGATCCGGATAATACAAAAAGGGCAGTCATCTTGGATGACCTGACCGTTTCAGCAGAGCTGAATGCATGTGAACTTTTGTTGAACGCTGGAACACTGACCGTGAACGCTGGAGCCGTTCTTACCGTTGAAGGAGAAATTCAAAACAGCCAGGCAGTCCATAATTTTATCGTTCACAGTGATGCCAATCTGATCCAGTTGCAAGACGTGGACAATGTGGGAGCAATCACGGTAAACCGGAACTCCTTCCCTCTTTATCGTCAGGATTATACCTTGTGGAGTTCTCCTGTTGGCGGGCAAAAGCTTAGAAGTTTCTCTCCGGAAACCCTCTTTAATAGATTTTACTCCTATGATACGGGAGCAGGACCGTTTGGCGAATATGTACAAGAACTGTTCACGGCAGCAGATACGCAAACCAAGACTTTTGCCGATGCAAAGGGTTATATGATCCGAATGCCGAACAACTGGACTGAATTTGAAAATGCTGGCATTCCAGGAACTCCTTTCGCAGGAACGTTCAAAGGTGTACCGAACAATGGTACGATCACCATCCCAATGTCAACGGCCAACACGGGAATGAACCTGGTAGGAAATCCGTATCCATCTTCAATCAACATAGAGGCATTCTTTGATGCGAACCCTGGTATCGATCAGACATTGTATTTCTGGCGCAAGCGAAACGGGATTTCAGGAAGCGGCTATGCAACCTATACGGCCCTTGGCCTTCAAAGTTCCGATCAGGAAATCAACGGTCTTGATCTGAACAACATGCTCAAGCCGGGTCAAGGTTTCTTTGTAAAAACGACAGGGTCTACAGTATTGAATTTCAACAACCAGATGCGTTCTGGTGGTCAGAATGGCCATTTTCTAAGAAATGGCAATTCAAACAGGCATCGTTTCTGGTTGAATCTTTCTGCCAGCACGAATTTAGTCGGACAAGCTTTGATTGGTTATGCCGATGGTGCGACACAAGGAGTTGACAATGGATTGGATGGAGTGTACTTCAATGATAGCGCAATGGCATTGACGTCTTTGATTGACACTGAAGAATATGCAATCCAAGCGAGAAGTCTTCCTTTCGAGATTAGCGATATGGTGCCTCTGGGCTTTAAAACAAACGTGGGCGGAAGCTATAAGATCAGTCTTTCTGCATTCGACGGTCTGTTTGAAAACGATCAGGACATTTTCATCAAGGACAATCAGACAGGACTGCAACAGAACCTGAAATTGTCCGACTATGAGTTCACGACATCCGAAGGTATCTTCAACAGCCGTTTCCAGATTGTCTACCAAACGACTTTGGGAATAAAGCATCCTGATCTTGCCACCAATACTATCGTAGTGTACAAACAAGACAAGCAACTGCACATCAATTCAGGCATCATCCCGATGCAAAAAGTAGAATTGTTCGACGTACGCGGAAGGTTGATACACACACTTGATGGTGTCAATAATACGGTAACCCGTATCGATCAGCTTGATATCAGCAACCAAGTCCTGATTGTGAAAATCCATCTGGATGACAATCGGGAAGAAATTCGAAAAATAGTTTATTAAATCAACAAAAAAAACATCACCATGAAAAGTATCTTACAGAAAAAAGCGATGCTACCGATATTGCTATTCTTATTTACATTCCCTGCAATGGCACAGTTCGGCGACGTGGATGAAGAGGAAGATGAAGAGAATGCTCCTCTCGAACCGCTCGCTCCGATAGACGATTATATCGTGCCATTATTACTGGCAGGAGTTGCAACAGGATATTATCTTTTATCCAAAAGGAAAAGTATCGCATAGGCTGCATTAGCAGCAAAAGCTTTGAAAGAGCCGGAAGTATCCGGCTCTTTTTTTATTTATAGGATTATTTCAATTTCGTGAATGATTGCCCGGCTGCACCTGGATATAAAATCAATGCATCAGCACATTCAAACAGTCAAGGAAACCTGCAATAAAAGAATGTTAGATGCTATAAAGCATTACTGTAAGGCAATAACGGATGTTTATCTTAAAGTTGGCAGGTCTTTCAATAATCTTTGGATTGCAAGCCAATACAGCCACAAAATGGCTATTGGAAAAACCGATGCAATTAAAGATCGGGTAGTACTGACTTCTATTTTTGATTATTTGCTTACATTATATCCCTTGGCCAGAACTGTTTGCCAATCCGGGTGCTTAACAAGATATTTTGCTACAAAAGGACAAAGGGGTGCCAATGTATAATTGTGTTCCTTGATGTAATGCAATGCTTTTTCGACGATACTGCTTCCGATACCCTTTCCGCCAAGTGATTTCGGAACTTCGGTATGGGTCAGGAACATTACCTTGTCGTTTGTTAGAATATATTCTATAAAAGCGATGTGTCCCTCCACTTCCATTTCAAACCTTTTCTTGTCTTCGTTGAGTATAAATTCGTAATCGTTCATGGTTATATTTTTTGTACCTATAAAAGTAACCAATAATCTTTTAATAATACCCATAAAAAAAGCCCTGCAGTGCAGGGCTTTTCTTTATATCGATCTTAGTGATTTAAAACTTCTTCACCTTCCTTCATTGGAATGTGCTGCGGAACGAAATCTTCATCGTGTCCTGGCTTGCTGTAATCATAAGGCCATCTGTGAACTTCAGGAATTTCTCCTGGCCAGTTACCGTGGATATGCTCTACAGGAGCTGTCCACTCAAGCGTATTTGATCTCCATGGATTCTGTACTGCTTTCTTGCCGTAGAAAATACTGCTGAAGAAGTTGTACAAGAAAACCAATTGGAAAGCACCTCCTACCAACGCAAAGATGGTAATCAGGACGTTTACGTTTTGCAAATCATCAAACAATGGGAAGTTGGTGTTGGTATAATATCTTCTTGGAAGACCTGCCATACCGATGAAGTGCATTGGGAAAAATACCCCGTAGGCACAAACTGCAGTTACCCAGAAGTGGATGTATCCCAAGTTTTTGTTTAGCATTCTTCCGAACATTTTCGGGAACCAGTGGTAGATACCAGCAAACATTCCGTAAAGTGCAGAGATACCCATTACAAGGTGGAAGTGGGCCACAACGAAATACGTATCGTGAACGTTGATGTCAAGCGTACTGTCTCCAAGGATAATACCTGTAAGACCACCTGAGATGAATGTTGATACCAATCCGATTGAGAACAACATCGCAGGATTCATCTGCAAGTTACCCTTCCAAAGAGTCGTGATATAGTTGAACGCTTTTACGGCAGAAGGAATCGCAATCAATAATGTCGTGAACGTAAACACAGATCCTAGGAATGGATTCATACCAGAGATAAACATGTGGTGACCCCAAACGATCGTTGAAAGGAAAGCAATTGCCAATATGGAAGCAATCATCGCACGGTAACCAAAGATTGGCTTGCGTGAGTTGGTTGCAATAATTTCAGATGTAATACCCAAAGCTGGTAATAATACGATATAAACCTCAGGATGACCTAAGAACCAGAACAAGTGCTCGAACAATACCGGTGAACCACCTTGGTAGTGCAATACTTCTCCAGCGATATAGATATCAGAAAGGAAGAATGAAGTTCCGAAACTTCTGTCCATTATAAGCAACAATGCTGCAGATAAAAGTACAGGGAACGAAACGATACCAATTACGGCAGTAATAAAGAATGCCCAGATGGTAAGAGGAAGTCTGGTCATGGACATACCTTTTGTTCTCAAGTTGATAACGGTTACCACGTAATTCAAAGATCCCATCAAAGAAGAGGCGATGAATATTGCCATAGAAACCAACCATAATGTCATACCTGTTCCTGAACCTGGAATTGCTTGCGGCAATGCTGATAAAGGCGGATAAATTGTCCATCCTGCAGATGCTGGTCCTGATTCCACGAATAAAGAAGAAACCATGATCACACTCGAAAGGAAAAACAACCAGTAGGATATCATGTTCATAAATCCAGAAGCCATATCACGTGCTCCAATCTGAAGTGGAATAAGCAGGTTACTGAAAGTTCCGCTCAAACCGGCTGTCAAAACGAAGAATACCATTATCGTTCCGTGGATCGTAACCAAAGAAAGATAAGCATCATTTTTCATAACACCTCCTGGAGCAAATTGCTCACCAAGGAAAAACTTGAAAACACCGAATGATTCTTCTGGCCAAGCCAACTGCATTCTGAAAAGCATGGACATTCCCACACCTATGATTCCCATAATGATACCTGTTATAAGATATTGTTTGGCAATCATTTTATGATCAATACTAAAAATGTATTTAGTAATGAAAGTATCCTTGTGGTGGTGTTCGTGTTCGTGATCGTGTTCGTGATGATCGTGTCCGTGATCTGACATATATTATAATTTAAATTTTATTTAAAAATATATTTATTAATTATTTTACTGCTACAACAACTTTCGCTGTATCAACTGCTACAGGTGTAGAATCTTTCTTAACTGGAGATGAAGGTCCTGCAGGTTCTTCTTTAGAAGCTTTCTCCGCCAAAACTGATTCTATCAATGTTGGTTTTTCACTCAACCATTTTTTGTAATCCTCTGGAGTATCTACTACAATCTTCATTTGCATGTTATAGTGAGAAGCTCCACAAATTTTATTACAAAGCAACAAGTAATCGAATGTATAAGGATCAAGCGGCGATTCACCTTTGGCAACCAGGGCAGCACTTCTCTTGGCACGTTCCTTGTTGATGTTGGCCACTTTTTCAGACATCTTTTTTGTAGCCCTGTACTCTTCGGTTGTTTGTGTAGGAGTGAAGGCAAATTGCGTTACCATACCTGGAACACAGTTCATCTGCGCTCTAAAGTGTGGCATATAGGCAGAGTGCAATACATCCTGGGAACGCATCTTGAACAATACCTTTTTACCTTTTGGAATGTGAAGTTCCGTAACCACTTTATCATCTTGAGCATTTGGATCGGCCAAATCAACACCTAAAGTATTTACACCTTCGATGTATCTTACATTCGCTTTTCCTAAAACATTATCTTCTCCAGAATATCTAGCTTCCCAAGCAAATTGCTTTGCATAAAGTTCGATAACGATTACATCCTCTTCTTTTTCATTAACAAACATGATGTTTGTCCAGGCATACAATCCGTAAAGGATCAAACCAGCCAATACAACAGCAGGAATAACCGACCAGATGAACTCCAATCTATCGTTATCTGCAAAATACAATGCCTTTTTATCTTTATTTCCTCTGTACTTAAATGCGAAGTAGTGTAACAATACCTGAGTAATAGCTTGAACTGTAAAGATCAAAACCCAAGTGATGTTCATCAATCTGTCTACATCTTTTCCGTGTTCTGAAGCTGGGTTGTCCAAAACCAAGTGTCCCCAAGAAAAAAGACCATAGATCGTGAAGATGTAAAGGAATGCCAGGAAAGCAAACATTACATATCCTTGAACGTTGTTATCCTTATCGTCGGCAACCTGCGTAGAATTTGCACCTTGTCCAACTTGAGTCAAATCGAATATTTTAGTCAACTGCCAAAGAGCAATAGCTAATAAAACTAAAACTATAATTACCAACAAACTTGTCATCTGTTTTTTCTTTAAATATTAATAATGAAAATGCTTACTTTCCTCAATAAATGGATTTCTTTTTGCCAATAGAGGTGATTTTGTAAGTGCTGAGAAGACAACAAATATAAACAACCCTACGAAGAAAAGTAAAGACCCAATTTCAGGAATTCCTATGAACCATTGATCGCCAACTGTTGCAGGCATAATCATATTATAAAAATCTACATAGTGACCCAACAAGATTACTGTTCCAGCCATAACGATGATCCAAGTCAGACGCTTGAATTCTGTATTGATCAAGATCAAGATTGGGAACACAAAGTTCATTACCACCATTCCGAAGAAAGGCAAATTGTAATTTTCAATCCTGGTAATGAAATAAGTAATCTCTTCAGGAATATTCGAGTACCAGATCAGCATGAATTGAGAGAACCATAAGTACGTCCAGAAAACACTGATACCGAACATAAATTTAGCCAAATCATGGATGTGGCTTGTATTTACAAATTCCAAATATCCTTTAGATTTCAAGTATAAGGTTACCAATGCAATTGTTGTGATTCCGCTTACGAAGAAACTTGCAAAAACATACCATCCGAACAATGTACTGAACCAGTGTGGGTCAACCGACATGATCCAGTCCCAAGACATAATGGATTCCGTAACAATAAAGAATACCAAGAATGCCGCTGACATCTTAAAGTTTTTCTTGTAGAATGAATTATCATTAGCTTCGTCTTGAGCAAGACAGTTCTTTCTTGAGTAATATCTGTATAGATTCCAACCGATCAAGAAAATAGCAGCCCTGATCAACCAGAAAGGCACATTCAAATAACCTGTTTTTCCAGCGATAAGCTTGTCATAATTTTCATGACCAACAACATCAACACCATCGTTCATCCATACAAATAAATGATTGAAGTGCATTCCTGTCAAAACCAATAATATAAAGAATATAACAGAACCAACTGGCAAATAAGCTGTAACCCCTTGCATTACTCTGAACAATACCGGAGACCAGCCTGCCTGAGCTACTTGTTGAATTGCATAGAAAGCCAAAGCTCCCAATGAAATAAGCATTACAAAGATACAAGCAACATATAAAGCAGCCCATGGCTTGTTTTGCAATTGGTGCAATACGTGGTGCAAATGCTTTTCGTGTTCCGCATGAGCATCAACGTGCTCTGTAGTTTTAGCTTTATGTTCAACTGCATCGTGGTGCGCTGCAGTAGCAACTACATGAATAGTATCATGTGCTTCATCAGTATGCGTTACTGAATCGTTTACTTTAGCAACACTGTCTGTAGCATTATGATGCGCTTCAGCTTTGTGAGTATCTGCTTTCGTAGTATGCGTTTCGTGCTTTGCCTCACCGTGACCTGCAGTTGCATGATCATTATGAGCATCACCGTGACCGTGACTATCAGCTGCAAGAATTTTTTCTACTTCTGCAATATCTTTTGGTGCATTTAAAAAACCAATTCCAATACCAACAGCACCTAAAACCATTAGGACAATTGAAAGCGTTTTTAATTTGCTAGAAAATGTGTACATATCTTATATATCAGTGTTATACAATTATAATTCGCTTTTCAACTTCATTACATAAGAAGCTACCATCCAACGCTCATCAGCTGTCAATTGGTTGGCATGTGATCCCATTGCATTCAAACCATAAGTTTCAACGTGGAAAACACTACCTTCTGTAATTACCCTGTCTTTATAGCTAGGAACCCCTAAGAATTTCTCTCTTTTTGATAAATTTCCTTTTCCGTCTCCTTTTTCACCATGACAAATTGCACAGTAAATACCAAATAACTGGGCACCCTTGTCGGAATTTTTAGCTACTGAATCCAAAGGAGATTTTAAATTAGCCTTGGCCAATTCATAACCTTCAGTTGTATTTGGATATTCGTAAGGTACAAATCCTCTTTTAATTGCTCCTTCTGGAACCAATTGTCCTTCTTTTCCATTTCCAAAAGCTGCAGATTCAGAATAAGTCTCATAACTTACTGCTTCATACATGTTTGGAAAATATTGGTAATTAGGACTATTTTTATCGTGGCAAGAAGTTATCAGTGCCGATAATCCCAATAAAATCACTATTTTATTTAAGCTTTTCATATCTACTATTAATGCTTTTCGATTACTTTAACTTCAACTGCACCTGTGTTCTGGAAAAAAGAAACCAATTCTTCTTCGTTATTGTTTACAGCAACTTCCATCAGGAAATGATCATCAGTTGTTCTTACATCTGGATTTTCAGCTTGTTTGAAAGGCCATAATCTACTTCTCATATAGAAAGTGATAACCATCAAGTGGGCTGCAAAGAATACAGTCATCTCAAACATTACCGGTACAAAAGCAGGCATATTTTCGATATAACTGAAACTTGGTTTTCCACCGATATCTTGAGGCCAGTCGGAAATCATGATAAAATTCATCATCCAGGTAGCGAAAGACAAACCACACAATCCATATATAAAAGCACATATTGCTAATCTGGTTGGTGCAAGCCCCATTGCTTTATCCAATCCATGAACTGGAAATGGCGTGAAAACTTCTTCAATGTGGTGATGAGCAGCACGTGTTTTCTTAACAGCGTCCATCAAAACATCATCATCATTGTAAATAGCGTATATAACTTTATTACTACTCATGGTGTGAATCTTTATTTGCTTCTCTTAATTTTTTATAGTTTTCTCCAGATGATTTCAAGATTGTCTTAACCTCTGCTTGTGCAATTACCGGGAATGAACGAGCATAAAGCAAGAACAATACGAAGAAGAAACCAATTGTTCCGATGAATATTCCGATATCAACAAATGTTGGTGAGAACATCGTCCAAGAAGATGGAAGGTAATCCCTGTGCAATGACGTAACGATAATTACAAAACGCTCAAACCACATACCGATATTTACTACAATCGAGATAACGAAAGAGAACATAATACTTGTTCTTAATTTTTTGAACCACATGAACTGTGGAGAGAAAACGTTACACGTCATCATCGCCCAATATGCCCACCAGTAAGGTCCGGTTGCTCTGTTCAAGAAAGCATATTGTTCGTATTCTACTCCAGAATACCAAGCCACGAATAACTCTGTGATATAAGCAACACCCACGATAGAACCTGTAATCATGATTACGATGTTCATCAATTCGATATGTTGGATGGTGATATAAGCTTCAAGGTTGGAAACTTTTCTCATAATGATAAGCAGGGTGTTTACCATTGCAAATCCTGAGAATACCGCTCCAGCAACGAAGTATGGAGGGAAGATTGTTGTATGCCATCCTGGAATAACAGAAGTAGCAAAGTCAAAAGATACGATCGTGTGTACGGAAAGTACAAGTGGAGTTGCCAAACCTGCAAGAACCAAGGAAACTTCCTCAAAACGTTGCCAGTCTTTAGCCCTACCGCTCCAACCGAAACTCAAAATGGAATATACTCTTTTTGTAAAAGGTGTGATTGCTCTGTCTCTAAGCATTGCAAAATCAGGAAGCAAACCTGTCCACCAGAAAACCAATGAAACAGAAAGGTAAGTAGAGATTGCAAATACGTCCCAAAGAAGTGGCGAGTTGAAGTTTACCCATAGAGAACCGAATTGGTTCGGAATTGGTAAAACCCAATACGCTAGCCATGGACGTCCCATGTGGATGATTGGGAAAAGACCCGCTTGGACTACAGAGAAGATGGTCATCGCTTCCGCAGAACGGTTAATGGCCATTCTCCATTTCTGACGGAACAATAATAATACGGCAGAAATCAAGGTTCCAGCGTGACCGATACCAACCCACCAAACAAAGTTCGTGATATCCCAAGCCCAACCAACTGTTTTATTTAATCCCCATGTTCCGATTCCTGTAGATATTGTGTAGATAATACAGCCTAATCCCCACAAGAAGGCGACTAATGCAATAGTAAATACTGTCCACCATTGTTTATTGGCTCTTCCTTCAACAGGTGCAGCGACATCTACTGTTATATCGTGATAAGATTTATCACCAATAACTAAGGGTTTTCTAATGGGTGCTTCGTAGTGAGACGACATAATCCTTTTATATGTTACTTGATTAATTATTTTTTACTATGTATTTCTAACTTTTACCTGATAGAATACATTAGGTTTTGTTCCAACGTGCTCTAATAAATGATACATCCTATCGTCTTCTTTCAATGCAACGATAGCATCTTCCTTATCATTCACATCTCCAAATACCATTGCTCCTGAAGAACAAGCAGCAGAACAAGCACAAGCATCGTTGAACTCTCCTTTTGCAACTGTTCTTCCTTCGCGTTTAGCCTGAAGGATTACAGCTTGAGTAGATTGGATACAGAAAGAACATTTTTCCATTACCCCTCTTGAACGAACGTTTACGTCTGGATTCAACACCATACGACCCAAATCGTCGTTCATGTGATAGTCGAATTCGCTGTTTTTGTTGTACAAGAACCAGTTGAAACGACGTACTTTATAAGGACAGTTGTTTGCACAATAACGAGTACCAACACATCTGTTGTATGCCATATGGTTTTGACCTTGACGACCGTGAGATGTTGCAGCAACTGGACAAACAGTCTCACAAGGAGCGTGGTTACAGTGCTGGCACATTACCGGCTGGAAGGCAACTTGTGGATTTTCTGAAGCAATTTCCATTTCTCCAAAACCACCTAGTGAACCTTTATCACCGAACAATCCGTCAAATTCTTCCTTCTTGGTGTTATCTCCCTCGAAAGTAGTTTCAGAAGAATAATACCTGTCAATACGCAACCAGTGCATATCACGGCTTCTTCTTACCTCTGCCTTACCTACGACAGGAACGTTGTTTTCAGCGTGACAAGCGATAACGCAAGCTCCACAACCTGTACAAGCATTTAAGTCGATAGATAAATTGAAGTGATGTCCGACAGAACGATCGAAAGAAGTCCACAAATCAACCTCAGTAGCTTTTACAGGATTGTGATCCAACGAAACCATTGGAGCAACATTCCAGTCTTTTGCTTCTTTAGTATTGAAAACCTCTAAAGTAGTTTCTTTAATAATATCACCACGTCCCATTAAAGTTTTTTGCAACTGAACACAAGCAAACTCGTGATCACCAGCTGCCTTAGTTACCTTAACAGATTGGATGTTATTGAAATTTTTATATAAGACGTAAGCGTTGACACCTACTTGCATTTCTTCTTTTAAAGCTGCTTTTTTACCATATCCCAATGATAAACCAACAGTTCCTACAGCCTGACCTGGTTGAATAATTACCGGCACATTTTCCAACTTCACACCGTTAACTTCAAGATCAGCATAACTTCCGTTTAGACCACCATTGGCAACATTATAGTTTTCTAATCCCCATGCATCAGCATCAGCTTTAGAAACAGTAGCATAGTTATCCCAAGAAACTCTAGTGATTGGATCTGGAAATTCTTGCAACCAAGGGTTGTTTGCTTGCTGTCCATCTCCCATACCTGTTTTGGTATAAAGTACTAGCTCGGTAGCACCTACAGCTTTTGATTGAGCCAATGCATTTGCAGCACCAGCATAATCAGCAATACCTCCAACAGAAGCAGGAACAGTACCCACAAAAATACCATCGTGAACTACTTTATTCCAAGTAGAACCTGCAAGATATGAAGCAGAATTAGCTTTTAAATAATCGTAGTAGGAAGCAGTATTACCAGTCCAAGACAATAAGATATCTTGAAATTGTTTTGTATCTGCAAATAATGGACGAATAGTAGGCTGTGTCAATGAATAGGTTCCTTTTGTAAGAGAAACATCATTCCAATCTTCCAAGTAATGAGTTGTTCCAAGTGCAATATTGGCAACCAAAGCCGTTTCATCTTCTTTCAAAGAAACCGCTACAGAAAGACTTACTTTTTTCAAAGCATCTGTAAATTCCTTGGCGTTTGGCAAAGAATAAGCAGGATTAACACCACTCATGATCAAGGTATGAACACTACCCGCTTTCATATCATTTACCAATT